>JGI12316J15310_10000035_pt3 | contig 107613 bp, 96 predicted proteins | sample MarCyaLeptolynsp_FD_15310 | JGI IMG/M metagenome (IMG submission 15310) | reverse complement strand
TGCCACTGACCTTTACGGTCGATGACGGCACGACCACGGATACGGCGACAGCCTCTTTGGATGTGACAGCGGTGAACGACGGCCCCGTCACAGGTAACGTCGACCTCGGTTCAACGAACGAAGACACGGCGATCACGTTTAGTGAAGCGGATCTTCTTGCCAATAGTTCCGACGTCGACGGTGACTCTTTATCGATCACGAATGTCTCGGTCGATGCCTCCTACGGCTCCGTCGCCGACAATGGCAACGGGACGTGGACCTTCACCCCGGCCGCTGATTATAACGGCGACGACGTCCCGCTCACCTTTACGGTCGATGACGGCACCACCACGGATACGGCGACAGCCTCGCTCGACGTGACGGCGGTCAATGATGGCCCGGTCGCCGGTAATGTGGATCTCGGGGCGACCAGCGAAGATACCGCGATCACCTTCTCCGAAGCCGATCTGCTGGCGAACTCCACGGATATCGAAGGCGACAGCCTCAGCATTACAAATGTGAGTGTCGATGCGTCCTACGGGTCGGTGGCCGACAATGGCAATGGCACGTGGACGTTCACACCGGCGGCCGATTATAACGGCGATGACGTGCCGCTGACCTTTACGGTTGATGACGGCACGACGACCGATACCGCGACGGCTTCGATTGATGTCACCGCCGTTAATGAAGGTCCGACTGTATCGGCGATTGCAGATCAGACTCTTGAAAGCGGTTCGTCGTTTAACCTAGACTTAAGCTCATATTTCTCCGACCCGGATGTGGGCGATGATCTGACTTATTCATTCAATGGTCCGGGTTGGCTCAACCTGGATACGGATACAGGCGTTTTGAGTGGGACATCTTCCGGGAGCGATACTGTCGTCGAAGTGTCGGCCACGGACTCCTCTGGCGAAACTGTCACCACATCTTTCTTTATTGACCTGCAAACAACCATCTCCGGTGGTGGGGGCGGCAGTGGTTCCGGCTCAGGTTCTGGCAGTGGCTCCGGATCCGGGTCCGGAAGCGGCTCAGGCGCAAGTGCCTGGTATGGCGGCAGCTCGAACAATGATTACTCGTCCGGCAATTCGGCGGAATGGCTTGATGCACAAGGCGGCGACGACACGATCGATGCCAACAAGGGTCATGACACAGTCTATGGCGGCGCTGGCAATGACGAGCTGGATGGTGGCAAAGGCGACGACGAAGTCTTCGGCGGTACAGGTGATGATGAAATCGAAGCTGGTGATGGTGACGATACCGTCAGCGGCGGTGACGGCGACGACTCTATAGAAGGTGAGAAAGGTGATGACCTTCTGTTCGGTGGTGCCGGTGATGACACGATGCAGGGCGATCGTGGTGATGACACGCTTTACGGCGGCGACGGCGACGACACCTTCTTTGCAAGATATGAGTCCGGTTCCGGCAATGGCAGCGATCTCTTCAGCGGCGATGCAGGGAATGATACCTTCATCGTCGAGGAATGGTTCGGCTATGACGGCGATGACATCACCGTCGAGGGCGGTGAAGGCGGCGGCTGGACCGACGTCATCGAAATCCGGGATTACTATGGCGGCGACTCAAACTTCGACGGTTCTTGGACATTGGTGGTTGAGGGCGAAACGGTAGATGTGGATCTGAGCGCCGGTTATCTGGATATCGGCGCCGACCGGTCCGGAACGATCACATTCTCTGTCGACGGTGGTGAAGTCGTCTTCGACGGGGTCGAGAGAATCGAATGGTGATGAACGCGTTTCTCTCTAAGCTCGAAACGATTGAGCACGAACTCAACCTGCTCCTGCCCGGTGCGCGCATTCTTGAAATGGGAGCGGCGGGTAACTCCAGTAGGCCGTACTATCTCTATTTAGACCGCGGGAAAAACCGTTTCCTGTTGTTTCCGCAATCCGCTCTGGAGTCACCTCTGGTTCGCCGCCTCGCAGGAACAAATGTCGGCCATGGGTTTGATCCTAAGACCTTACAAAAGTCTCTCGAGAATCATCCTTATCATCGCATATTAGACGTGGCTGTGGATCTGCCCGCATCTACCGGTGGGGCGCTTAAGAACTTCTGGGACGACGAGTCATTGATCGTGTTTTCCACAGGTCAAAGAAAGCGATTGGCTTTTGTTTTGAAAGGTCCATCCCACACGGCGGCTTCTGTTCTCAAGATTCCCGAGTGCGCTGCCGTAACAGAAAATTGCATGAAAGAGGTCAGTCTTCTGCATCATTTGAAGCAGCAACGCGCCGGTATTGCGCCATTGCCGCAGGCCGTCGGTCGCTTGCGCACACCGCGTTCACCCAAACAATTTTTGTTTACGCAACAATCTTTTCTGGTAGGTGTTCGGCCGACAGGAATAGATTCTCAAGACCTCAGTAATTTGCTCGACGCGTTAAGGCTCAAAGACCAATATGTGTCTTTGCGCACCTTAGCCGATGAAATGGTCGAAAGGCTGCTCAAGGTGGATTCGGTGCCCGTTTCAACACGTGACGGACTTTTGACGTTGCTGGATCTTGTGGCAGACAGTGAAATGAGATCTGCGTCGATCATGCATGGCGATTTGCGCGCCTCTAATTTTGTCAATGATTCAGATGGATTGTTGAAAGCCATCGATTGGGAGTTTTGTCACCGGCGGGGTTTGGCGGAATTAGATGTGGCAACCTTGATGCTGGATGAATCCTTCAGCGATAAGCAAAGAGCCAGTTTCTCTTCGCTTTTCCCCAAAGAGCGGGTAGAGCTGTTTGCGCGGTATGTTCAGTCATATTCCAATCAAGATGACTTACCTATTGGGGAATTACTCGCACTACATTTCGTCAAATACTATTTGGACCGATATCTCGGTTTCGGAAACTGGAAGACCCATAAGCTTGAGCGATTGGCCAATGCCTTGAAATCGGATTGGCCCTTCTCCGACAGTTTCAAGGCAATGAAAGTTGCTGTCTGATTTTTCAACAGACACAGCGCTGCCATACGGAAATCAATAGATTTTGCGGCGGCTTAGGCTGAACGGACTTCACGCAGAAATTCGTCCACTTGCTTCTTAAGTGCTGCGCCGTTTTGCGCCAGTTCCGAGGCGGCGCCTAGAACCTGAGTCGATCCGGCGCTTGTCTCCTGTGAGGCCTGGGTAACGCCACTGACATTGGCTGAGACTTCCGATGCACCGGCCGCCGCTTGTTGCACGTTCCGAGAGATGTCTTGGGTTGCAGCGCCTTGTTCTTCTACGGCCGAGGCGATGGCCGTCGAGATCTCACTCACCCGCGCGATTGTCTGGGCGATGGCGTCGATGGCGCCGGCGGCGTCTCCTGTCGACTGACGAATATTGCGCACCTGATCATCGATCTCAATCGTCGCTTTGGCGGTCTGATTGGCGAGGTTCTTCACTTCGCTGGCGACAACCGCAAAGCCTTTGCCGGCTTCACCGGCACGTGCCGCCTCAATGGTGGCATTCAGCGCCAATAGATTGGTTTGTTCAGCGATTTCCGTAATCAGTGTGACGACATCGCCGATCTTGTCGGCGGCGGCGGACAAATTTGTCACCTTGGCATTCGTCTCTTCAGCCTGGCTCACCGCATCGCTGACGATTCCGGTTGACTCGCCTACTTGCTGACCAATTTCTCCGATGGATGCCGCCAATTGCTCTGTGGCTGAGGCAGCCGTTTGGACATTTTGTGTCATTTCGTCTGCAGCGGCGGCAACGACGCCCGATTGGCTTGTGGTTTCTTCTGCGGTTGCCGACATGGATTGGGCAGTGGACTGCAACTCATCGGCTGCGGATGTGACCGCGCTGACAACCCCGCCGACACTCATTTCAAATTTGTCGGCTAAGACACGCATGGCTTTTTCACGTACCGCTTCGGCCTGTTGCTTGGTTGTCTCTTGTTCTTTTCTGAGGCGTTCGGTTTCGATCAGATTGTCCTTGAAGGTTTGAACCGAAGCGGCCATCTCACCGATTTCGTCTGATCTGTCCGTTGAAGGAATTTCTGCAGAGACGTCGCCCTTGGCCAACATATTCATCGACTGGGTCATTTGCGTGATCGGCGTCACCACCTGCGCAAAAACGGACCAAAAGGCAAAACCGGCCACACCAATTGCGACCAATAGGATCACAGTTGAGACAATCAACTGCGTGTTCGAACTTCCTCGAAGCTCGGAGACATAAGACTCGGTTTCTGCAACCGAGGCCCTTTGTGCCGCCAAGACCGTGTTGATGGCGGCGGTAGACTCGTCAATCCACTCTTGTGTGGTCAGCGGAAAGCTCTCCCCCGCATTGGCGGCGTCATACATAGAAGATCTGACAACCTGAAAGGGGCCGAAAAACGTATTCTCCATGGCTTTCAGCTTGGCTAGAACATCTTCGCCCGACCCAGTACGCAGCTCCTCGACCGTGTGCCAACTCGTTTCGACCCGTCCTCGAAAGTTTGCGAGTTTCTGAAGCTGAGAAGGCGTCGATTCACCTGCCGCGATCATGCCGCCAATGACGGCGCGTTCGCGCCCGGCAAACTCACTCATGAGCCACAGAAAGTGTTTCATGTCCGATTGCCGTCCCACCTCAGGATCAACCGCAGCGGTTTCGCGGGCAATGGAAAAGCGAATGTCTTGAGTCAGGACAATCAAATCCGACATGGCCGGGACCCAATCTTCGAAGAGAGCGGCGTTCCGGTTCTCTTTGGCAACCGATAGTGCCTGATCGGCATCTTGGCGTAGGGCATTTGCTTTCGCAAAAGCCGCCTCAAGTTTAGGCATCAGATAGTCTTTATCGACAAAGTCGTGCGTGTCGACAAATTCCATAGCTTCTTTGTAAGCCGCCATGCCTTTGTTTCGGCGCTCCTCGATCGTCTTAAGCACATTCGCTTTCGCCGGCGCCGAGCCGCTTAGCGCCGAATTGGTCACGCCGCGTTCGACAGCCCAGTGTCCTGCCGCGGTCAAAAGGAGCTCGATGGTTTTCGTGCTTTGCTGCGTGTCATCGGACAGTGCTTTTCGCTGCCAGGCTTCGGAAACGTCGATGATCGACAATCCGACGACGATCAAAGCCATCAATGAAAGGAGAAGAGTGAGTCGCTGACCGATACGCATGTTTTTGTTCCAGGTTACGTTTACCGATTGGGCTTCTAAGAATTTTCCTCTTATGACATAGGATAATCCGGTGAAAATCGCGTTAACTAATCCGCCTAACCCTATGATGGCAAAAGATAAGTTGCACACCAAACAATAATACAATCGGGAACATAGATTGAGGTTTAGCTCCCTGATTGCGGCGTCTGCTCCTAAAACAAAATTAATAGGCTTTGCTTAGTCTGCGCGTTTTGCACATGAATACGGGGGATCGTATGCCGCAGAAAAGAACAGCTTGGACACTTTTGGCTTCAGTGCTTGTCGCATCGTCAAGTCTTGTGGAGACATCAAAAGCGGCCGATGATCTGAAGGATGCGATCACCGGCGGCGACCTCCTGCTCAATACGCGCCTGCGATACGAAAATGTCGATCAATCAGGTTTCAGTGAAGATGCGCAAGCGGTGACGGCACGGCTGCGGCTTGGTTATGAGACCGCTCCCTATAAAGGGTTCCGGTTTCTCGGTGAAATCGACAAGACTGAACATATCGGCGCGGATCGTTTCAACAGTCTGGAAAACGGACGGACCAATTATCCCATTGTGGCCGACCCGGATTCATTTCGCCTGAATCGCGCTCAGCTCACCTATGAAAGGGGGGCAGACTCAAAGATAGTTCTGGGGCGTCAACGAATTATCCTCGACGATAGCCGCTTCGTCGGCAATGTGGGATGGCGCCAGAATGAACAGACCTATGATTCCGTTCGCTTGAGCACCAAAGCCCTTCCGGATACCCAAGTCGAATATGGGTACATTTGGCGGGTCAATCGGATCTTTGGATCTGAATCGCCTTTGGGCAGCTGGGATTCGGACTCGCATTTTGCGCGAGCCGCCTATTCGGGTTTGAATTTTCTCAATGTAGCGGCCTTTGGCTATTGGCTCGATTTGGAAACCGCGCCGGGTGCGTCTTCAGAAACCTATGGCCTACGCCTTTGGGGTGACACGTCTTTATCGGAAACCGTTTCGTTAAGTTATGCCGGCAGCTATGCCCAGCAAACCGAATATGGCAACAATCCCGGCGACTTTGACCTCGACTATTATGCCCTAGAGGGTGGTGTTACGTGGAACAAGGTAACCGCGAAGGCAGGCATGGAGTCCCTCGAAGGAAACGGGTCGCGGGGTTTCACCACGCCGTTGGCAACCTTGCACAAGTTCCAAGGGTTTGCCGACGTCTTTCTGGCCACGCCAACGGTTGGCATCGAAGATGTCTATGGCACCGTTAGCGTCAAATCAAAATGGGCCAATCTTGAAAAACCCACTACCTTTTCGTTGATCTACCACGACTATGAAGCGGAAAGTTCTTCGGCCGATCTGGGATCGGAATGGAACGCGGTGATTGCGGTACCGCTGCCGAATAATCTCAAAGTGCTCGCGAAATACGCGGATTACGACGGCAACGGATTCAGAGATGATCGCCGCAAAGCCTGGTTCAGCATAGAGCTCGCTCTCTAAGGCTGGTATTTGAGGCGAGTGACCTCACCATCAGGCGCTTCGAACCTCCCGGAGAAACTCTTCCACTTGATTTTGGAGTTTAGACCCGGTTTCCGCAAGTTCCGTTGCCGCACCAAGAACCTGTGCGGATCCGGCGCTCGTCTCCTGTGATGCTTGTGTCACGCTTGTAATGTTGGTGGCGACTTCGCTGGCACCACTCGCAGCCTGTTGAACGTTTCTTGAAATGTCTTGGGTTGCGGTTCCTTGTTCTTCGACGGCCGATGCAATCGTATTTGAGATTTCATTCACTTTGGAAATTGTTTCCGAAATTACCTCAATTGAGTTTGCCGCATCCTTTGTCAATTCACGAATGGCTCGCACTTGGTCATCGATTTCAACGGTTGCCTTCGCAGTCTGACTCGCCAAATTCTTCACTTCGCTCGCAACAACAGCAAAGCCTTTGCCGGATTCGCCGGCCCGGGCAGCCTCGATTGTGGCATTCAATGCCAACAAATGCGTCTGCTCGGCGATTTCGGTTATCAGGGTGACGACATCTCCGATCTTTTCGGCTGCTTCAGACAGAGCCGTGACTTTCCCGTCGGTCTCATTGGCCTGGGAGACCGCATTCCCTACAATTGCTGTGGAGTCTCCAACCTGTTGACTAATTTCGCCGATGGATGAAGACAATTGCTCTGTGGCGGAAGCTACCGTCTGCACATTCTGTGTCATTTGCTCCGAGGTAGAGGAAACCGCATTCGATTGGCTGGTGGTCTCTTCTGCCGTTGCCGACATGGATTGTGCCGTGGCTTGAAGCTCGTTCGACGCCGATGTGACTGCATTGACGAAGCCCCCCACATCGGCTTCAAACTTGTCCGCCATTTGCAACATCGCTTTCTTACGGTCCGCTTCGGCCTGTTCCTTGGCGGCCTCTTGCTCGGCCCGGAGACGGTCCGTTTCGATCATGTTTTCTCTGAAAACTTGCACAGCACTTGCCATCGCGCCGATTTCATCTTTCTGGTCTTCGGCTGGGATCTCGACATTTGTGTTCCCTTGGGCAAGAACGCCCATCGCGTCCGTCATATCTCCGATCGGCCTTGTGATGCTGCGCGCGACCAATATGCCTGCGGCAATCCCGATACCTAAAGCGATTAACGCCACGACAAGAACGATGGTCAGTCTTTGCTCCATCTCGGCTGAAGCACGTGGTCCAAGGTCATCCTGCTGCGTTTTGTTGGACTCAACCATGTCGGCCAATGCTGCCGCCATTTCCGGGCCAAGCCTATTTAGCGTATTGTCGATAATATCATTGCGGGCAAAAATGACTGATTGGACTGTCTCGAAATTTGCGCTGTAGCTTTCCAAAAGATCAATAGCACTTTGGGCCAATCTTCGGCGTTCTGGATTTTGTAGTTCAGACAGCGCTCTGGCCATCGTAATGTCAAAATCCTGCAGTTCTTGACGAACACGGTCCACATGACTTTGCTCATTCGTATTGAGGAATTTGGACACGTAAAGTCGCGCCAACAACAGGTTTCGCAATGCTGTGCCGGTGTAATAGGCTGCACTTATATCTCCGTCTTCATAGGCGCTTTGCATAATAGCGGAAAGATCTCGTTCGATTTCCGGCCCGTTCGTATCGAGCTGATTCACCAGGTCATCTCTTTGTGCGCGAAACAAGCGAACTTGCTCGAAACCGGAATCATATTGCAAGGCAAGCTGTGAAACGCTCTCAATGATTTTCGCATTTTCCGTACCGGCAAAAATACTCTCAGAATCGTTGGTATGTTGTTGCATATTGGCGATGGAAGCGTGCACGCCATTGTCAGAATCTTCTTTGCCTTCTTGCAGAAACTTCAGAACGTTTAGGCGGGCCGTAAGTAAGTCGCCATTGATCAGCCCGGCCGATGCGGTTTGTCTCGCCAGTTGTCTGTATTGAGTAAAGTTCGCGTTGCCGTCACTGAGACCCATATAGGCGGCGCCAGCAACAATTGTCAGCATGGTAAGGATAAGTCCAATTCCGATCCCCAGCCGAATCCCCAACTTAAGGTTTTTCCAAATAGCCATGTCGCGCCTCACCCGATACACTATTACTAAGCCTCATTGGGACTAAACCATAGCGCGAGTAATTTAATGACCTCTAAAAATGCGATAGTCATTGCCTATCGATGTTAATGGAATTTCCTTGCCGGGGTCGATTGAGCAGGTCCAGTGCGGGTTGGCCTTAAGAAGAGTTATCCGTGTCCATATTATAGTGATTTCTTGGGGCCAAGCTTGCTGACGTCGGGTGGCAAGGTGCCGTATCCGCTCTCTGTATTCATTCGTTTAGCTTGTACCCGTCAGCTTGCTCAGGCGAAAAGAACATGGCCTGTTGAAGGCTGCGGGCAATATTCTCTGCCTTCGCAACAAAGACAGAGGCAATGTCCGGCGGGCAAGTTTCCTCTGCGGTCTCGCGAAACAACTCCAGCCAAAGCTCAAAATCATCCGGCGTTACGCCTTTCAACTTTATATGAGCTGCCATCGGTTTGCCCTTATAACGGCCGGTCATCAAGGTGATCGATTCCCAAAAGCTTTCCATTTTATAGAGATGCGGTGTCCAGTCGTCGCCGATGACGTGGTCGAAGATGGGGCCTAAACGATCATGATCGCGGATGCGCCGGTAAAAGCGTCCCACCATTTGTTCAATCATCTCGTCGGTGATGCCCTCATGGACCGGTTCCCGCCGGGCGCGGATGGGATCTGGGGAAGGCATCGGCATGAGAGACTCCTGCAAAGTGAAAACGATCCGTCGAAGAGATGTAATTGAGAGATGACGTCTCGGCAAGTCAACCTTTGGTGCTGCAACGCAATCAGCCCCCACAGATTTGTGGGGGCTGAACGTCTTGCTGGGATCGCGTTCCTATTGGAGGCTGGGGGTTGCAGGGTCTGCGGCACCGGCCCGAATAACCAGGGGCGGCGGTTTGATCTGCACCCAACCACCTTCTTCTTGGGGTTCGGTTTGCGGCGTTTCCGTTTTCACCTCGATCTCCTTTTTGCCGGCGCTCGGGGCTTTTAAGACCGGTGTGGTCGTCTTGGCCGGCGGATAGATTTTCCCGGGCTTCATGTATCCACCGGTGCCGGTCCGATACTCGATGTCTTCATGGAGGATTTCCGGATTCGGCTTCTTCGTGGTTGTGGCAGGGTTCGTCTTGACCGGAAAGTTCAGCGGCCCGACACGATTGGTCTCCACATGAGTGCCACCTTTTTTGACGTCGGCGCCTTTCTCTGCTTGACCATATGTTTCATTCTGAGCCTGGCCATTGGTTTCTTTCTTGTCGGTCGCTTGAGGCTTTTTGTCCGCAGGCTTGGTCTGATTCTTCGCGGGCGTGTTCACGGTCTGATACTCCCGGTGAGCGTTGTGCTCAGCTGCGCGTTGCCGGTCTTTGTGCGCCTGCCATTTTTCATGGCGACGAACATCTCTTTGCCGATCGTGCGCGGCTTGCTCCGCATCATAGATCAAAGCGTCTTCCGGTTCCGCGGGATAGGGGGTCACAACTTCACCTGTTGAGATATAAGGCGACGGCCCGAACAGCATATCGTTGATGGCCGACAACAGGGCGTCCGGATCCTTGGCGGCCGGGGTTGATACCGGTCCCATGGACGTGCGGTTATCGGAGTCTTCTGAGCAATCGACCAGTGGAAGATCACGGGCGGTCTCGAAGATCTCCTGGGTTTTGCGATGAATGGCGTCCCTTTTACCGATTTCAATATCGGCCTCATAGCGAGCCTGCCGCAGAAGCGTTGCGTTCCCTTGGCCTTTGCGTAGGGCGTCGGCAATAGAATCTCTGCGCTTCTGCCATTCATAGACATTGGCCAAGGCGCGGCTGGTTTGCACGGTCGTTTGCGCCATCAACCGGCCACGCTCGTCCTCACTGCAAACGAATTTGGGCAACTCGACCAGCGTGACGTCTTGCATGTCGGGGATATGAACCTCAACACCCAGATCATCGAATTTTGATTCATCCAAGGGATCGGCCATGGCGGCTTCTGTATCACTGGCAAAGCAATCTTCGACCTGGAGCTTTTGAGCTTCTTCGTAAAGTTTATCGAAGGCATCCAGCTCGGCAATCCGCTTTTGCAAATTGGCTTTAGCCGTTACCAGCATGGCTTCGAGCGCGGCGCGTGTGGCTGCGCTGGTGGCGTTTCTGATATGGCCTTCAATGTCGTTAATGACGCCGTCCGCCTGGTTCATATTGAAACCGGCATTGGCACGCTCGGCGGCCACGGCGGCCACGTAATCCAGCTTGTCGATTTCCTTGCACAGACGCCCAGGCGCGGCCGGCGCAGATACATTGTAATAACGCGGCTGCCAAAACTGGATTCCCGCCAACGGATCGACCGTTTCGGTTTGGCTTGCCGGCTCCGTCATGCTCACTTCGGTTGCACTGTCGGTGCAGTCCTTGACGGTGACTTGCCACAGTTCTTTGCGCTTCAGGCCGATATCCCGTGCAATCCGATCGAGCTTTACTTTCAGCATATTGATCTGACGGATTTCGCGCTGATAATAGGCCGAGACCGGCTTACCGCGCTGGCTCTTGGCCCAATCGACCATTTCTTTAATCTGCTTCTGCCATTTCGTGTTGATTGCGAGCAGTTCCTGCAGCTGCCGGTCTTTTTGTGTGCGTTCCAATTGGGTGCAGAAAAACGCCGGAATGGCAAAGCCTTTAACACCGTTTTCAAGGGCGGTGGACGGGCCTCTCAAGGCGGTCACGGTTTCAATGCTCGCCGGCGGCTCTTCGGCTTGGGCCGATTGTTGCGCCGCCGTCATGGTCAGCGATAAAGCCACAAAGGCTGAAATGGAAAGCGAGCGAAGCAGGCCTTGCTGCCTCTTGGATCGCTTTGTTGGGTGGGTCTGGTTTGTCGACATTGTCTTGTCTCCTAAAGAGTGGAAAGGAAGGGAGCGACACAGTGACTGCGACGCTCCCCGGTCCCCGTTTAGTTCTGCGCGACTTTGAAGCTGTTGCCGGCTGTGTTGAGTTTCAACGTATCGCCGGTCATGGGCGTGCTGCTGGCGGTGAAAGTGGCTTTGGCATATTGGCCTTGCACTTCCGAAATGGTGGCGGTGCCGACAGTGACATCTTCCAAGCCGAGGACGGCGCCGGTGACGGGATCGACGATGCGGTCGGTGACGCGGGCGATCGTCATAGTGTCACCGATTTTCAATCCGCTGTCGGCGCCGGCATTGACATAAAGAACGTTGCCGCGGACTTGAGCCACTTGGGCGGTCCAGGCGCGGCCGGACAAAGCACCGGCAACTTGCTCAACGGCTTCGGCGATCGCTTCACGGGCGGCTTCACCCAAGACGGTGTTTTCAAATTTGTTGGCACCAACACTCCAGCCGTCACCGGTGATGCTGCCGCCGATGGCCATCTTTTTGACTTCTTTCTTGACCGTCGTGACCGCAACCACTTCGCCGGTACTGGCATCAAAGACACTTACGTCGATGCCGATATGACCGACACGCCGTTGGGGGCTCACCGCGCCGATCAATCCGCCGAGATCGCCGCCGATAGAAATGCCGCCACCTTTTTTGGCATTGCTGAATTCCGTGACGGATCCGCGGACCAGATATTGGGCGCCGACCAATTGCCCGGCTTTGACGGTGTCTGTCGCGGTCAGGCCTTGCAGGCTCAAAGACTGTTCATAAAGGGCGGCGTCCAAGTCTGAGCGGTTGACCACCCGGAAGGCGCCGGTCTTGTCGAGTTCCGATACCATAATGGCACTCAGGCCGCCGCCGAGTTCGGCACCGCCGTAGCTGTTGAGGAAGGCGCCATTGGCGTCGAATTTGGCGACGGCGATCGATTTCTTGGCGCCGTAGAATTGAACTTGGGTTGTCGCCGGGCTGGGGGCGACGGTCGGCATTGCCGCTGATGCGCTCGGCGATGTGCCGGGTGATTGGGTCGCGCAACCGGAAACGGCGCTTGCCAGAAGAAAGCCGATCAGGCCCATTTGAGTTGCTTTTTTCACTGTCAGGTTGGTCATTTTGTCCTCCGCTATTGGCTGTGCAGGGCTGGGCCCATGTCGTTCGTCGAAGGCACCCTAGGTCAGGGTTCAAAAAACAACTGTGACCCGGGTCACACAAATGCCCGTGAGAAGGCCCATCCGTGTGACGCCCGTCACACAAATGGCTCTTTGAGTGTTTTTGAGGAATGTCAGGGTCCGCGGATCGGCGGCGGGCAGTGCTTTCCTATCGGAGCCGGCTGTGAACTGTGCAACACTCAGGGCCTTAAAACGGACAGTGGGATAGAAGAGAGGTTGTGATGACGGCGCTCAAAATAGGCTGGCAAAGTTGGATCGCGCTGGGGGCCGTTTTTATGGCTGGCCCCGCATGGGCGGGCGGTCATGAAGGGGCACCGGTCACCAGCGAAATCATAACAGGCCGACTGACCTGTCAGTTTTTGGCCGACGGCAAAAATTGCGGCACCTCCGACTGGACCATGACCATTCAGACCGACGGCAGCCGGACATTGCGTGTTCTGAATGAGAGGGATGTTTCGGGCGCGCAAAATAATGTTCTGCTGCGGGTCGATGCAAGTTTCAGACCCTTGGAGGGATTTGCCCAAACCTATAGTGCGGGATCCATGTTGGGCTCCGGGTTTTTTGTTGTCGACGGTACCAGCCTTAAAGCAACGGTGACGGGCGCTGACGGTCTTCAACAGTATACGGAAGACATTCCGGAAAAATTCAGCCTCTTGCTGCATCCGCCGCCCGCCGACGGTTGGCATTTCGGCCAACATTATGATCATGAAAAGGGCGGGGTTCAAATGGGCGCCATCTGCGGTCTCGGCGGTGTACCCGGAGGCGTGATGTGCAAAACACGGGACCGGCCGATGGAGTTCCTAGGGAACGCCACAATAAAAGTGGGCGCCGGAACATTTGAGACCGACCATTATAAGTTCGGTGAAAACACGGAGATCTGGACCACAGGGCCTCACAAAATTGTCGTGCGGCATGATTATGTGACTTTCGGTACCAGCTATACTCTGGAGTCTTTGGAAAGCCGCAGACCCTAAAGTCTCAAATAAGGTTGAAATGAATGACGATCACCGGTGAGTGTTTTTGCGGGGCGATCACCTACCGCATCGATGGGCTCTTGCGCGATGCGCGATCATGCCATTGCTCCCGATGCCGCAAAGTCTTTAGCGCTCAGGCCTCCGCCTACGCTTTGGTTGATCCAGGTGAATTTGCGTGGACAAAAGGCGAAGAGCTGCTGACATCTTATGTCGGCGCACACGGCGCGGGGGTGCAGTTCTGCAAAATCTGCGGCTCCACCTTAGTGGGGATCGTTGACGGAACGGTGCATGGCGTCACGCTTGGATGTGTTAACGGTGATCCGGATGTGAAGCTCGAACGTCATATTTTTGTCGGATCGAAAGCAAGCTGGGAAGAGATCGCCGACGGCATCCCGCAATATGACCAGATGCCGTAACGTCAAGTGCTGTTAAGTCCGGTGCCGTGACGCGCCGCTTGCCTTTTCAAATCGCAAAGTACTGTGAACAAACTAAACGTTTAAATGTTTGCTGAAGTGTAACTCAGTGACATGAGATCGACTCATTTCATTGTAATATGAGCGCCTGTCGCTTATGCAATGCGCGCAATTCGATTCGCTGTTTTGGAGTAGGAGTAAAAAGTGAAGGCCAAACAAAAAATGATGCCGTGCTTGTGGTTTGACATGTGCGCAGAAGAAGCGGTCAATCATTATATTTCTATTTTCAAAGATGGTGAGATTCTCGATGTGATCACCCATGCGGAAGGGGGGCTAGGACGGGCAGGGGCCGTGTTGTCTCTCTCCTTTAAAGTCAATGGCCAGGAGCTTCTCGCGCTCAATGGAGGCCCCATGTATCAATTCAACCCGGCGGTCTCGCTTTTTGTGAATTGTGGCTCCCAAGACGAAGTGGATCATCTTTGGGACAGGCTGTCCGCTGACGGCGGCGCACCGGGTCAATGTGGCTGGCTGAAAGACAAATATGGCGTCTCTTGGCAAATTGTGCCCGCGCATCTGGCCAATATGATGCAAGACAAAGACCCGGCGCGGGTCGGACGGGTCATGAAAGAATTGTTTCAAATGACCAAGATTGATATCGCTACACTCAATCGTGCTTACGACGGGTAAGCTGAACAGCTCAGACCCTCCCAACTTCGAAAGACCCGGTTCATGTTTGATAGCGCTACGCGTGCCTTCATGTACGGCAAGATTCATCGCGTTACCGTCACCGACGCCAATCGCGACTATGTAGGATCAATCACCGTGGATCTGGATCTTCTGAAAGCGGCGCGAATCCTGCCCCATACGGCGGTGGATGTGGTCAATGTCGATAACGGCAACCGCTTGACCACTTACGTCATCGAAGGCGAAGCTGGATCCGGCACGATTTGTTTGAACGGTGCAGCGGCGCATCATTTTTCGCCGGGCGATATCGCCATTATCATCGGCTATGAGCAACTGCCTGCCAAAGATATTCCGGGCCGCGTGTCCCGGGCAGTCCATGTGGACGGTGAAAACCGGATTACGAGAGTGGACGAAGCGGTCACGCCAAATCTCTAAGGAAGAGAGTCGGCGATCCCGGCTATCTTTGAAACGTCTGCTGCAATCATATCCAAGAATGCTCTTAGTCTTTTCGGCTGGTGACGGCTCGGCAGATAGGCCATGTGAATGGGCAAGGTGGGCGCGCGCCACTGAGGCAGCGGGTCAATCAAACGGCCTTTTTTGAGTTCGCTGTCGATAAACCAGCGCGGCAGGACACAGGCGCCCAGCCCGGCGAGGGCGGCTTGCTTCAAGGCGAAGATATTATTGGTTTGTAGACGAAGGGCGGGTTCCAACGCTATCGCCCGGCTCCCTTTGCGCTGCAGTGGAATGCGGCCGCCTTCAAAGGGGGTGAGGCCTACAAAAGGAAGGCCATCCAAATCCTTTGGAGACGCAGGTGGCGCTTTGTCTTTGGTGAGTTTCGGCGAGCAGGTGACCAGTCTTTCTGCGTTGCCAATCGCGCGAACGATCAAAGTGTCATCCGGCACTGGCCCCACTTTGATCCAGCAGTCACACCCTAATTCGGCGAAACGAATGTCTGAGTCGTCCAGTATCCAGTTCAAGGTCACTTTTGGATAGGCCCGTTGAAACCTTACCGCGATTTCGGCGAGATGAGATTGGCCCAGGGCCACGGGCGCGACGACCTTTAAGGGACCGCTGACCTCGGACTCCGCTTTCAAGAAATTGTCCTCAAGGGCACGCCATCCGTCGATGAGAGTTTTGGAGTCTCGCAGCAAAGTCTCGCCCGCTTGGGTCAGCGCCAGAGAATGCGTGGTTCGCCGGATAAGCTGCGTCTTCAGGCGGTCTTCCAACTCGGCCAATTGCCGGCTGACGGACGGCTGCGACAGGCCGAGATCACGGGCCGCGCCACTCAAACTGCCGCGCTCGGCGATACGCGTGAACGTTTCCAGCAAAGTCAGTCTGTCGAGAGGCTTGCTCATACGAATTACAAATAACAAATATACTCATCACTCGTCTACCGAATTTCCATGGGATCGGTCACATTGCCTCCAACAACATTCGAAACCAAGGAGACTCTCATGACCGACATCAATCAAACATTCAAATTGGGCAACGATCTGACCATTAATCGCCTGGGCTATGGCGCCATGCGCCTCACGGGACAACCCGGCAATTACGGCCCTTACGAAGACTGGCAAGGTGGCGTCGCGATACTGCGCCGTGCCGCCGATCTGGGCGTCACCTTTTTCGACTCTGCCTGGTCTTATGGGCCAGAAACCGCAGACCAAATCGTCGGTGAAGCCTTGGAGGGACGCGATGTGGTGATCGCCACCAAAGGCGGCATCGACAAGCCGGCGCCCGACCGCATCGTCACCGACGGTTCACGGGAGATGCTGTTGCGGCAAATCGACAAGGCGCTCATCAATTTGCGCCGGGATCAAATTGATCTCTTTCAATTGCACCGGGTTGACCCGAACGTGGCCATCGAAGACTCGGTTGCCGCCTTGGCGGAAGCGCAAGACGATGGCCGTATCAAACATATCGGCCTGTCCAATGTGACCCGGGGCGATCTAGACCGCGCTATGTCGGTCGCCCCCATCGTCAGTGTGCAGAATCGCTTCAATCGCGGTGAGACCGATCATGGTGACCTTGTGGACTATACGGCGGAGAAGGGGATCGCTTTTATCCCCTATGGCCCCTTGGGTGCTCATCCTATGAAGCAAGGCGCCAAATTGGACCCGGCGGAAGCGTTGACCTGGCTCCTGAAACGGTCCCCAAATATCGTGGTTATTCCAGGTACGACATCGATCGCGCATTTGGAGGACAATGTGTCGGTCTCGGATCGGATCTAGACTGCGCAAACAAAAAGGCCGCGGGACAAACCCGCGGCCTTTCACTGTTTATTGAAACGAACCTTATCTTCTTTTGCGGCGTCTCAGCGCAACGCCCAGTCCCAATAGTCCACCTGACAATATCAACAGCGCACTTGGCTCAGGCACACTTGGGGGAGGCGGTGGTGGAGGCGGCGGTGGCGGAGGCGGAGGCGGCGGAGGTGGAATGTCGCCAGTGCAGCAGCCTTTTGTTTTACTTGAGCCACTGCGGTTGCCGCCCAACGGACCAGTACTGGTTGCTCGAACACCAAATGTCTGATTGGCAAAAATGGTGAGGTCGAGATTCACGCTCGCATGTTCGAGCAAGAACATGGTGGTCTGTATGTCATCGGTACCAATCCCCGATGTGCCGATTTCAACACCAATATCGAAGTTCTTATTGCCGTCGCCGTTCAAATTGGCGCCGCCACCGAGATTGATGACATTATTGGCGCTGAATTGAGAGTCGGTGACGTCTGCGCCGGATACGGACATGCCGGACAGCAGTGAGTCATCGTTGATATCAAAAAAGACACCCCGCAGATCAGCGATGTTGCCGCTCGGCACGGCGGGAAGAATATCAATGGTGAATTTCAGATCATCGCCGATATCTTCAATCGTGATCTGAGCTTTGATGGGATCACTGCCGAAATTGTCGGCGCCTTCCAATGTGATCGTTTGCATTGGCCCCGCTAATGCCGGCCCAACAAAGAGGGCTGCACCCAATGTCCAGCCCAATAGTCTTGATTTACCCATTACTCAAACGTCCCCTGAACAGTTATTAGCGCGACAGAGACTTGTCGCCGGAAATCAAAGTTGGTTAAAACGCCCCAAAACAAGTAAAGATTTTAAACTTCACCGCGCCGACCGTAAAGATGAAAGAATAGTTAACTTCACTCTTCTTGTTAAAAAATTTGCCGGTATCTAGGCTTTCTTTGACCTATGCCGTAGCGTCAACGGACAGGCCGTCTGTGTGCCACATGCTCTGAATGACGGCGGAATTTTGGATTCTTGTGTGGGTTGTTTGGCTTTGGGGCCCCTGAACAAAGCCCGATCAGCCGCCTTGTTTGATGAAGCGAAAAAGATCCACCGGATGGGGCAGGTGGGTGACGCCATTGTCGATGATGGTGCAGGATTCCAAAAACGCCAAAATTTGCCGCGACAGGGAGTCGGGCAGGGCATTGATCTCGGTTTGAATGATGAAGCTTAAGATATCGCGCGTCCTGTCGTCTTCGCAGTCGAAAGCTTTGGGCAGTCTGAGACGTGAGGGCAGCCGCACCACGTCCACGGTCAATTGGCGATGGCTAAAGTGTTCGCGCACATTGTGACTGAACCACGAAGGCCGTTCCATCTGGTTTTGCCACATCAGATTGGCCACCACATTCAAGGCTTCATCCGGGGCCATAGCGATGATCAATTGTCCGCCGGGGGTGAGTTGCGAAATGGCGGCATCGATGGCACCTGGACGATCGTCAAAATAATAGAGCGATTGAATCATTAAGATGAGATCAAATTGCTGGGCGAGCGGCTGTGCGCCGAAAGGCTCCGCCAAAACATCAATCTGATCGTAATCGCGCGCGAGATCGGAGAGCCGAGATTGAAAGGATGCCGCCGCGTCTTCATTGGGATCGATCCCCAAATAATGGACGGCAGGTGTTGTCGACTGAGCGACTTGAAAGACCTGCGCGTCAAAGACGCCCGCACCGCAGCCGATGCTGAGGATCGAAGCTTTTTCTTTCGGCAGTTGGGAGATGGCCTTGGCGCCGATCCAATCGATCAGACTGAGGCGCTGATCGCTGGCGGCTTCAAATATGTCGAGAGCGCGGGCATAGTTCTGATGGGTCAGAGGATTGACTTTGCCCAAAGCGTTGACCGCTTGATCGATCTGGTCAATCAGCTCGTGCTGGGCGGCGCTGTAGGATTGCATAAAAGCTCCAATTGTCGGACAGCTTAAGAAAGTTGCCGCAACCCCCTGATATTTTTGCTGAATGGATCTATAATGGTTTTAACCTGAAGACCTGCCAACAAACAAGGACAGACTCATCTCTATTCTTCCTTTGAACCCCTTTGGCCGGCTCGCGCCTTACGTGAGGTGCCGGCCATGAGCACCAACCCAACCATTGCCGCCGATGCGGATACGTTCGACCGGTCCTGCGCCCATTGGAGCGATGCGGGTGTCGACGGCATGCACAATTTTTACACTTATGCCACGGCGGACTACGCCCATTTGGCTAAAGCCGTTGATTGGCCGAATCTGCTGTCGTCATTGGCGGACGCGCAGGGCAGCGTTGAGCTCGCGGACATTGCCTGCGGCAGCGGCAAGTTTCCGACCGCTCTGGTCGATCATACGCCTCTTGCGGCGCGAAACTTGACCGTTAAAGCCGACCTGCTGGACCCGAGCCAATTCGCTATCGATGAGACCGCTGCTGTTTTGAAGCCACCCTTCGAAGCGCGCGCGGCGTTTTGCTGCAAGCTGCAAGATTGGCAACCGCCGCAAACGGGCTATGACATCAATTGGTCCATGCATGCGCTTTATTGTGTGCCGGCCGAAGAATTACTCGACGGATTCAAAATTGTGCAGCAGGCCATGAAACCGCATGGGATCGGCTTTGTGGCCCAGTCGCGCCGGGACGGACATTATGTCCGTTTCTATGATTACTTTTTAGAATCACTGCGCGGTAATGAGGGTACGCCATTCAGTGCCTCGGAAGATGTAGCTGAAGCCCTGCAGACACTTGGCTTTGACATTCAATCGCGCAGGTTGACCTATGACACGGTCATCGATGAGAACGATCGGGCCTCCTTGGAGCTGTATCTTCAGCGCTGTGCCTTTGATGATTCCGCCGGCTGGGATCAGATGCAGACAGGGTCCCTAGGTGCCTATCTGAATGACGCCCATCGCGACGGCGCCTATCGCTTTACCCAATCGGTGGATTTGATCGCATTCGGCAAAGATCTTTCCGGCTTCGACTATTGGATCACGGCGCCATGAGCCAGGACGGCAAGACCGTGCGGTCGTCTGAAGCCACGGACTATTTGTCCGAGGCCCATGCCGGGCATGACGAGATCACCGTGGAATGGGATCAAGATAACCAGCAATGGTGGAACTGGTATATGAGCCTGGCGCAAAATGATCCCGCCGACGCCGGCTCCGTCAGTCCGGCGGATGCCATCATCGAAGCTGAAGAGGTGGACATTCCTGCCGGTGTCTTAGCCGATCTTGATGCCCATTTGGCGGAGCCTTACAATGTGCGGCAAGAGGCAATCGAGGCCTTCAATCGCGACGGCTATATCAAACTGAAAAACGTCCTCGACCCCCAAGCGTTGACCCTCGCGCGCCGCCGGGTGACGTCGCTCTTGCTCCGCACTCTAGGGGAAGATCACGATCTTGCTTTTCGCAGCGATGAAATGATGTGGCTGCATGATGATCTGTTGCGCCGTTTCACGCTCAGTCCCCGTATCGCGCAAATTGCAGCGGACCTGTTAAAAGTGAAGGGCATTCGTCTCTATCACGACAATATTTTGTCGAAAGAGCCCGGTTGCGGGCGCACGCCTTGGCATTACGACTACCATCATTTTCCGATCGACAGTCTCAATGTCTGTACCGCCTGGATTCCGCTGCAAGCCATTCCCGAAGAGATGGGACCCCTCGGCTTTGCGGTGGGGATGGAGACCTACAAATTGGTCGAAGATTTGCCCTTTAACAAATTCGATGTCAGTTACGATCAAGAACTCGGCCGCGCGTTCGTCCAGAACAAGATCCCCGTGGACGACGGCGCTTTTGAGATGGGTGAGATCAGTTTTCATCACACCTTGTCATTTCACACGGCCGGGCCCAACCGGACACGGCAATCCCGCATGGCGCTCGCCAATACCTATTTGGAAGACGGTGCGCGGCTTGTCGCCAACCCGACCATGATTTCCGGTGACTTCCGCAAATTCATGCCGGGTATCGAGCCGGGAGAAGTCATCAACAGCGATTACAATCCGGTCTGTTATCCCGTGCCCGACGGCGACTGACCATGAGCGCACCCGCGAAATCACGACTTGGCATCAATCATGCGGATCTGCCGCATATAATGACCATGTTTTCGTTGATCGTGGCGGGCGAAGCGATCTTCTCACTACCCTTTCATGTGACGCGTTTCTTCCGGCCGACTTTTTTGGAGGTGTTCGGCTTTACCAATACGGATCTGGGTCTCGTGCAAGCCGCCTATGGTGTGGTGGCGATGCTGGCTTATTTTCCCGGTGGTCAGTTGGCGGATCTTTTTACCGCACGCAAATTGCTGATCGCTTCGTTGTTGGCGACGGCGGCGGGCGGTGTTTATTTTGCACAAATTCCCGCCTATGACGGCATGCAATTCCTCTTCGCCTTTTGGGGGCTGACCACCATTCTCTTGTTTTGGGGCGCGCTGATCCGGGCGACCCGCGAATGGGGCGCGGCAGACGCCCAAGGGCGCGCCTTCGGCATCTTAGACGGGGGCCGCGGATTGTTCGCGGCCTTGGTCGGCGTGGTGGCCGTCATGGTCTTTCGGGCCTTCTTTCCCGAAGACGTTGCGCAAGCCACCGATGCGAACCGGGTTCGGGCGCTGCAAAATGTGATCTATTGCTATACGATCTTCACGCTGCTTGCCGTGCCGCTTGTTTGGTTCTTTGTCCCGGACTCGCAAGAGACCATCGCCCATGAGCAATCGGTTACCGCCAATCTTTGGCATCGATTAAGAGACGTGGTGCGCTTGCCGACGGTCTGGCTGCAAGCCGTGATCATTGTCGCCGCTTATGTGGGCTATAAAGCGCTCGACAATTATTCGCTTTTTGCGTTCACCGCCTATGGATTGGATGAAGTGGAGGCGGCGGAGCTCACCGCCTATAGCGTCTGGATACGGCCCGTGGCGGCGATCGGCGCAGGGCTGTTGGCGGACCGGATCTTACCGTCACGCGCCACCGCGATTTGCTTTGCCATTCTTATTCTGTGTTTCGGGTTTCTCGGACTCGATGATCCTGACACGGCACAAGTTTGGATCCTATTCGGCAATATTGTTGTGGCGAGTGCGGCCGTCTTTGGTCTGCGCGGGATTTACTTCGCGCTGTTCGAAGAAGGTCAGGTCCCAGCCATCGATACGGGTACCGCAACCGGGCTCGTTTCCGTGATCGGCTTTACGCCGGATGTCTTTATGGGGCCGCTCTCCGGTGTGATCCTCGACGGATCGCCGGGTGTGCCCGGGCACCAGCAATTCTACCTGGTCATGACCGGCTTCGCGGCCATTGGGCTTGCGGCCAGCCTATGGTTTCACCGCCTGTCAATCGGCACGGTGAACCGCTGATCGATTGCATGTTTTACACCGTAAAGCCCCAATATCGCACAATAAATGGCGCTGAACGGCCAAAAAATCATGTTTTTCCTTTATAAAGCGCACAAGACGTCGTTTAATAGCGATCAACGCTCACAAAAGCAGAAAAATCCCTCACAGACCCATTCACCGCAAACCAAGAGTCATACTCTGGAGAGGCAACAATCCTATGTTGGATAGCCCGGCCCCGGCCGATTCAAGTTTCAAGCAAGATGTCATTCATGGTCTGACACAGGACCAAAAAGTACTGCCCTGCCGATGGCTCTATGATGAGCGCGGCTCGGAGCTGTTTGAAGAGATCACTCAGCTTGAGGAATATTATCCAACGCGGACGGAAACCAAGATCCTGAGAGCCTATGCGGCGGATATGGCCGACAAATTGGGCCCTCAGGCGACCATTGTCGAATATGGGGCGGGGGCGTCGGTTAAAACACGGATCCTGCTTGATGCCTTGGAAGACCCGAGTGCCTACATACCTGTCGATATTTCCGAAGAGTTTTTGCAGGACAGCGCGGCGGCCTTGCAAAAGGATTATCCGGATCTAGAGATCCAGCCGGTCGTTGCGGATTTTTTGTCGCCCATTGATCTGCCGGCAGACAATTCATCCGGCATACGTGGTGGCTTTTTTCCAGGTTCCACCATCGGTAATCTGAGCGACGCCGAAATCCTCGGTTTCATGACGAGGGCTCGGAAAGATCTCGGCCCCGACGCGCAATTGATCTTAGGCGTAGATATCAAAAAGGATCCGAAGATTCTGATTCCGGCATACGATGATGCCAAAGGCGTCACTGCCGAATTCAATCTCAACATCTTGAAGCGGATCAATCGGGAACTCGGCGCCGACATCGATGTCCAGGCCTTTAGCCACGAAGCCCGATGGAACGAAGAACAGTCCCGCATCGAAATGCATTTGGTCAGTGAGCGCGATCAAACCGCCGACATTTGCGGCCAAGAAATTGTCTTCCGTAAAAAAGAAAGCATTCACACGGAAAATTCGCGCAAGTTCCAGATCAGTGTGCTGGAAGACATGGTCGCGGAATGCGGCTGGGAACTTGCCGCCGAATGGTTTGACGACAACAAACTGTTCTCCATGTTGTTGTTTAGGGCTGTTTAGTCTCGTCTGTCATTCCGGCCCCGGATCGCGGTCCGGGACAAGCTCCAGCCGGAATCCATCGCACGCCAATTGGCGTGCAATAGATGTTCGTCGTTTAGCCTTGCTTGGTGCCTACTCCCGATCCGGAATACCGTCGAGGAATTGATTGAGTTCAATCACATGGCCGTCCGGGTCCGCCATGGCGCTCATTAGAACGGGGATCGTGCCCGTGCCGTCATAAGACGGATAGGTCACTTCCGTGGGTTCGTCGATTACTTCCACGCCCTCCATTGTCCGTATACGTTCAAACTGGGTCATGACGTCGTCCGTATTAAAGATGAGGACGATCGTGCCCGGCCCGAAGGCGACCGGCTTTTCCGCCGGTTCCGGCTTGCGCGGTTTTTTATACTCCAGCAATCCGATAATCCCGATGTAATCATCATTGGCGCGTAAGAAAATCAATCGCCGGGCGACCTCCGCTTCTTCATCGCTGGCGCCGCGCGGTGTGTTGACCGCTTGATCGTAAATGACTTTCATGCCCAGCCCGTCGCGATAGAAGGCGAGTGACTTTTCCATATCCCGCACCACCAAAGTGGTCCGCCTCAGGTCGATCGGCACACGATCTTCTTCCGCCACCGGTGCGGCTTGAAGGGTTGTTGGGGGCAGGACGGTCATCATGGCCAAGATGAGGGCACTCAAGATCAAACGCATAGGGACTCTCTCCTCCGATTTTCATTATCAGTATAGGGTTAGACATTGGGCTGTGTCATCGGCCATAGACCGGTTTCCGGCTGAGACGGGCAATTGACCGTGGAAATAAGTGACTTTATGGTCACAAAATATAACAACAGCCCATGAAAAGGCGATTGAGGGGAGAGCTGCGAAATGACTGAACATACCGGACAGCAAGTCGAGACCTTTACACAGCATTTGATGGACACGTTCGGCGATAAGATTTGGGATCGATTTGTGGCGGAGACCGGCGCAACGGTGCTGCCGGAATACGAGCACATGCAGGAGATCAAGACACTCCAGGGTCAGGGCGGGAGCTTCTGCCGAGTCTTTACGGCCGACAAGATTGAAAAGGGCGCTTTTCTATCGATCTCCATGGGGCCCATGGGGCGCTATATCAATATTCATTTGATGCCTGAATGGCAGTATGACGTGCCGCGCCTGGTCCTCGAGGGGATGATCAGCGCCAAAGGTGGCCAAGTCTCCCTTGATCTGTACCCAGACAAAGATCTTGTGCCGGTCTATGACGAATATATTGCTGAATACGCTCCCTTGTTGGAGGTCTATAACGGCGCCCGGGCCAATAAGGAGATTGCTTGGGAGCATTCGAGGCAGGCCTTCATGCGGGTGTTCTTTTCACCCTTTGCCCTGCTGGCCTTCGACGTGCAGCCGAAAAGCTTGGAGGATTGGACCGGTTATGCGGACGCTTATTTCGATCATTGGCTCGGCATGTTGAATGCGGCAAAGATCTTGCCCCAAGATCAAGCGCAAACGCGCTTTGAGCGGCGCAAAAGGATGAAGGAAATCCTGATTGCGAACGATCCGGACCGCAGCGCCGTGGTCCAGATGTTCGGTGAAGAGCTGACCTCGGATATCGAACAGGCCATCATGCTCTAAAACCGGCCTCAGCCTTGCGCGGCGGCGCCGAACCCGCTAGAAGGCGCAGCTCAACGCGCAACGGATAAGACCATGAGCACGGACTCAACATTGGATGGCCTGAAAGCTGTCGGCGACCCGATCGCCGATCGTCGGACCTTTGCGATCATTTCCCATCCCGATGCCGGTAAGACGACCCTGACGGAAAATCTGCTGCTCTTGGGGGGCGCGATCCGCATGGCCGGACAAGTGCGCGCCAAGGGCGAGCGCCGCCGCACCCAATCCGATTGGATGAAGATCGAGCAAGACAGGGGCATCTCCGTGACCACGGCAGTGATGACCTTTGAGTATAAAGATCTCACATTCAATTTGCTCGACACGCCGGGCCATGAAGACTTCAGCGAAGATACTTACCGCACTTTGACGGCAGCCGATTCCGCCATCATGGTGATCGATGCAGCCAAAGGTATTGAGGCGCAAACCTTGAAGCTGTTCGAAGTTTGCCGCTTGCGCGACATTCCCATCATTACATTCATCAACAAAATGGATCGGGAGGCCCGCGATCCTTTCGAATTGATCGATGAGGTGTCGGACAAGTTGGCATTGGATGTCACACCGGTCATGTGGCCGGCGGGCTCCGGCAATGTCTTTGCGGGCTGCGCAGATTTGCGTAGCAATCAATTCCTGCCCTTTGCGGCCCAAGGCGAACATGGGGGGCCGATCCCCATGGAAGGTGAGGCCTTCGACGCCGCCGTGCCCGCAGACTTGCGCGAAACCTTTTTGGAAGAACAAGAATTGGTCCGCGAAGCCAGTCCGCCTTTTGACATGGAAGCCTATCGTGGCGGTCATTTGTCGCCGGTCTTTTTCGGCAGCGCACTCAAATCCTATGGCGTTGAGACATTACTCGAAGGCGTGGGTGCCTATGCGCCGTCCCCGCGACCCCAGGTGAGCAAAGAACGTGAAGTGGATCCGAGCGAAAAGAAAGTCTCCGGCTTTGTTTTCAAGGTGCAAGCCAATATGGATCCGAACCATCGCGACCGCGTTGCCTTTTTGCGCATGGTCTCCGGCAAGTTCAAGCGGGGCATGAAGCTGAAACAGTCGAGCACGGGCAAACAGATCGGTGTCCACAATCCGATTTTGTTTTTTGCGCAAGACCGGGAACTGGCCGAGGAGGCCTATCCCGGCGACATTATCGGCATTCCCAATCACGGCACGATCCGCGTCGGCGATACCTTGTCCGAAGGCGACGGCATCACCTTTACCGGCATTCCCAACTTTGCGCCGGAGATCTTGCGCCGGGTGCGTCTGGGCGACCCGATGAAGTCCAAACATGTGCGCCGGGCACTGGAAAGCCTGGCCGAGGAAGGCGTGACCCAAGTCTTCAAACCGATTATCGGTGCCAATTGGGTGGTCGGCGTGGTCGGGGCGTTGCAGCTTGACGTGTTGAAGACACGGGTGGCCGCCGAATATGATTTGGACATTGATTTTGAGGTTGCCAATCTCGACAGCGCCCGTTGGGTGACTGCGGAAACGGAAGCGGATCTCAAAGCCTTTATCGACAATAACAAGAGTTCCATGGCTGAAGACCGCGACGGGGCGCCTGTCTTCCTGGCCTCCAGCGCCTGGGAACTCAATTACACTTTGGAAAAGAACCCGAAGATTTCTTTTCAGAAGACCCGCGAACGGGCCTAAGGGGTTTCATTTGACCTCGCGGACGCTCGGTCGATGGATCCCGGGTCAAGCCCGGGATGACGCTTAGAGTGTGAGGTTTAGGAAGAGATCATCCCAATTCGGATTCTGCTTTTCGATCAGCTCAATCTTCCAGTCGCGCTTCCAATTCTTGATTTGCTTCTCTCGTTGGATGGCATGTTCGATAGAGTCGTGCGGCTCATAGTAGACCAGCCGTTTCACGTCATACTTTTTGCTGAATCCCCCGGTTCGTCCTTCACGATGCTCGGCGGCGCGTCGTGCGAGATCATTGGTGACGCCTGTATAAAGCGTTCCGTAGGGCATGCTCGCCATCAGATAAACGAAATACATGTCTAAGAAATAGCAGCGCTGTCATTCCGGCGAAAGCCGGAATCCATCGCACGCCAATCGGCGTGCAATAGATCTTATTTGTTTTACCTCGCTTTCGCTCGGTCGATGGATCCCGGGTCAAGCCCGGGATGACTATTGGAGGTTTATTTGTCGTCAGAGTTAGTGTCGTCGGATTTTGTCTTCCGCTCTTCGTCTCTCAGCTTTTTACGGTCGTAGGGTGCGCCTTTGCCCTTCTTTGGGGTCTCGACTTTGTTCTTGGGCTGACGACTGACGTGCCGGTTTCTCATGGTGCTTACTCACAGTTCTTGATTGTGTTGATAACACGAGAACTGTTCTCTGTCATTCCGGCGAAAGCCGGAATCCATCGCACGCCAATCGGCGTGCAATAGATACTCTATTTGGTGCCAAGCCTTCGGCTGGGCGGATGGATTCGGGATCACGCTCGCGCTGTTCGCTGTCCGGAATGACCTCTAACCAAGAAACCTAATTCGGCCGCAACGGTTTCGGCGCCACATCATTGTCGTCTGCCAGCCACCATTGCTTCCAATTATATCCGTCCTTCCACAGCCAGGTTTCCATATAGAGAATCCGGTCCGGTACAATCTTGATCAATTCCCATTCGATTGGATTGGTGGTGTCCATGCCGAGCTCTTCCATAGCGTTGCGCCATTTAAAAATGGTCATGCCGTGATTCCATTCCGGTGTATGAGGCTGCAAGATTTCCGCACGGGCAAAATATTGCGCAGAGCGAATGCTCTGCCAACCCTTGAAACCGGATTCGATGGCGAGACCGACCCGGGGGTCGCGTTTCATATGCAGGAGTTTCGGCGTGCCTGGATCCGGGAACATATAAAGATTGAGGCCGTCCGCATGATATTCGATGGGGCTGGCAATGGGATGGCCGTCTTTGCGTGTGGTTGCGAGTACACAGACATTGTTGGCGCCGATCAACTGCAGAATGCGCTCTTCCAACTGCTCTTTGGGAAGCGGGTCTTCCGGCCACGGCGGTTCGACGAAGGGATAGGCTTTGCTCATGGATTAGGTTCCTCCTGTTGCTACAAGTTTGGTCGAGGGTGCGGGTCTCTGCCAGTTTTGCGGGGGCTAAACCCGCTCAGTGGGCGCAAGGCTTGTCTCGCTGGGCTCTGCTCTCTATAGAGTCTCACATGAATACATCGCCCACGGCGCGTTCGCGTCTTGACTCCACCACACGATTTGTCGCCCTTGCCGGTTTCTCCGGCCTGGTGGTGATTGGTGCGCTGACCATGCTCGACGGGCTCGCACGGCAATTTGGATTGCCGCGACTTCCGGGCTTCGGCGATGTCACGCAAATGTTCTTTGCCATCATCATCGCCAGCTGTTTTCCCGCCGGGCTTTTGCACAACCAGAATATTTCTGTGACCTTTTTGGGCAAAGCGCTGGGGCGCCGGACTGAGGCATGGCTCGAAGTCTTTGCGTCTTCCGTGACATTCATTGTCTTTGCTTTGCTCGCCTATCAATTTCTTCTCATGACCATCGATTATCAGGCGACCGGCCGGGTGACACCGACCATCTTGGTGCCCGTTGCGCCCTGGTGGTGGGTGACCACCGCGATCATTTTTCTTTGTTTGCCGGTCCAGCTTTGGATGGTGTGGGCGCGGCTGCAAGAGGCGCTCACCGGCAAAGTCTTGATCGACGCACACATCGCCTCGACGGATGAGATGATTGCTGAGGAATTGCAAGATCTGGGTGGTAAAGACGGGGAGGGCCGGGGCTAATGGATCCTGTTGTTCTTGCCGCCATCGGCTTTATCGGCCTGTTTGTTTTGATAGCTCTGCATGTGCCGATCGGGATTGCGATGTCGGTCGCGGGCATTATTGGCGTCGGCGGCTTGATCGGGTTTGAACCGGCTTTATCGCTCTTGGCGATTGAAACCGGTGCGGCGATCACCAAAGAAAGTCTCGCGCTTATCGCGATCTTTCTACTCATGGGCAGTTTTGCCAATGCGGCCGGTCTGTCGGCGGATATCTTTCGCCTGGCCTATGCCTTGCTCGGCCATCGCCCGGGCGGGCTCGCGACCGCGACCATTGTCGGCTCTGCCGGCTTTGGCGCCATTTGCGGCTCGTCCATTGCCACCACGGCGACCATGACCCGTGTCGCTCTGCCTGAAATGTTGAAGCGGGGATACAGCCCACAATTGGCCACCGGCTCCATCGCCTCTGGTGGAACGCTGGGTATTCTGATCCCGCCCTCCATTCTCATGGTGCTTTACGGCGTGTTGACCGAGCAATTTATTATTGCCCTCTTTGCCGCTGCGATCCTGCCCGGCTTGATGGCGATCTTGCTCTACGTAGCGGCGGTAGAAGTCAGTGTACGCATCAACAAATCTTCCGGGCCGGCCGGACCCCGTCTTTCTTGGGGCGAACGGTGGGTGATGGTCAAAGCCTCCTGGCGGGTTTTGCTGGTCGCCTTTTCCGTCTCTGGCGGTATCTATACCGGTATCTTTACGGTGACCGAGGCGGCTTCGGTAGGCGCGACTTTAGCGCTCGTCTTCGGGCTGACCGCCAAGCGTATCAGCTGGCCCATCTTCGTGGAATGTTTGATGGAAGCAGCCGGCAATACCTGCATGATCTTTGTCATTCTGATCGGCGCCTCCATCTTCTCCTACTTTGTCGCCCTCAGCGGCGTGTCCGATGCCTTGGTGGAGTCCATACGCGCCGCCGATTTGGCGCCGCTTCTGGTCATTCTTATTTTGATGATCGTCTACATTATTCTGGGCGCCGTGTTCGACACGGTGGCTGCCATGGTTATCACGCTGCCCTTCGTGTTTCCGCTGATATTGGACTTAGGATTCGATCCCATTTGGTGGGGGGTCATGATGGTCATGGTGATGGAGATCGGGATGATCACACCGCCGATCGGGCTCAACGTGTTCGTGCTGCACGGCGCATCCGGCACGCCGCTTGGACAAATTTACAAAGGCATTGTGCCATTCCTTGGGGCCGATATGCTGCGGCTTGCTCTCGTAGCGGTCTTTCCCTCATTGGCGCTGGTCTTGCCGCGGGCCCTAGGTTTCACTTAAATCGATTCATCAAAGGAGAGGGTTGATGTCCACACGTGAAGTGCCGAAAACACCGTTCCTGACAAAAATGCGTATGGGTTTTGGGTTTCTCAAGCGCCGGATCGAAGGCAAGTTTCGCCAACCCTTGGATATGCCCAAATCCTATATTCCGGGGATGATCCCGACCCTGAACGATACCGGTTTCATGACCGAGACCATGGATGAGTTTTCCGTCGCCTTCGCGGAATATGCCGGCACTTGCCAACACCCCGTCTTGGATATCGGCTGTGCCTATGGCGTGGCGTCCATTCCGGCTTTGGCCAACGGCGCGACGGTGGTGGCTTGCGATATGGACCAAGGTCACGTGGATATTCTGGCCCACCGCACGCCCGACGCCGACAAAGCGCGGCTCACGACCGATACGGGCATTCTCCCGGACAAAGATTATCCGGCGGAAAGTTTCGATGCGATTTTGGCGGCGCGGGTCTTGCATTTTCTAACGCCGGAGCAGATTCAAGAATCCGTGGCAAAAATGGTGACCTGGTTGAAACCCGGCGGCAAAGTGTTTTTGATCACCGACACGGTCTATACGGGCTTTTGGAAACAACACGCCACGATCTACGAAGAAAAGAAAGCGGCCGGTGACCCATGGCCGGGCGTGATCGAAAAGGCCAATGAATATCTGCCGGAACCCGCCCGCAGCAAAACCAGCATGACCTATATGCACTTGCTGGATCCGGATATCTTCCGCCGGGTTGCCGAAGAGGCGGGCCTTATTGTGGAGAAGGTCGGATATGTCCGTCCGAGTGCGGAGGAAACCGGTAAGGCCTACGGCGAGACGGATAAAGAGCGTGTCGGCGTGATCGCAAGGAAGCCGGAATAGACTTTTTTCCATGACCCACTCCCCTTTGGAGATGCCGGCGGCGAACAGCGCCGGTTTGATTCCAACCCTGAACCGCAAAGGTTTCATGAATGAGACCTTGAACCAAGTCTCTCAAGCCTTTGTGGACTATGCGGCAAGCTGCGAATTCCAGCTTCTGGACATGGGCTGCGCCTATGGCGTCGCGACCTTGCCCGCTTTGGCGGCAGGCGCGAATGTCACTGCCTGCGATATGGATGCGGGCCATGTGGCGATTCTGCAATCTCGGGTGCCGCAGGACCAGCGCTGGCAGCTCACCCCGTGCGTCGGTGAAATGCCTGATATCGAGTTCATCCGAGAGACATTCGGCGCGGTGCATTGCTCACGGCTTGTGCATTTCTTAAAACCTGATGACACACGCCTCGCCTTTGAGCAAATGGCGAAATGGCTGCGGCCCGGGGGTAAACTCTTTCTGATCAGTGACACGCCCTATGCCGGCTATTGGAGCGCGACGGTGCCGGATTATTTGGCGCGCAAAGCGGCGGGCGAAGAATGGCCGGGCTTTATCGACGATACCCGCCCTTTGTTGCGGCCGGACTCCCGCAAAGCCCAATCGGACGGCCCGTTTCATCTCAACCCCTTGGACCCGGATCTCTTGATCCGAGAAGTCGAGCGGGTGGGGCTGACTGTCGAAGATGCGCGTTTCCTGCCCAGTGTCTCTAAGGCCAAACGCGAACGCCCGCTTAGTAAAAACCAAGCGGGCGTGATTGCGATCAAAGAATAGAGATCTAGTTGCTGGCGGTCTCCAGCGTATTTTGCACGGCAAATCTCAGCCACTCGCTGAAGCGCTCATTTGTCATCATGCCTTCGCTGCTGAAGCTGACGCCTAGATCTTTGGTGTCGTTTTCCAATTTCTGCATGACACCGGCCGCTGTCAGAACGGTGGTGACAACGATCACTTCTTTACCTTCCGCTTTGGCCTCTTCAACCCAGCCGCGGATGACCCTTACATTGTTGGCGCGTATGTCGGGTCTTGCGTCATCCTGAACATTTCGTGGACGGACGTCCCAAAAGCCCAAATCCTCTTTCATGAAGTCTGCGTGCTTTTGCAGGATGTCCAATTCGGCGTCATTGTCTTCTATCCGCTGGGGCCCGTGGCCGGTGATGATCACCAATTCATTCGCCGGGTCTTTACTCAAGTCTTTGGCGTGATCGCGCAAAATTTCGCCGGTGATCGGGTGGGGCATGGGGCCGGGCGCCCAAACCAACTCCGCATCCGTCTTGATCTTGTCGACGGCCGTGTAGGCAAAGTCGTCACGGAAGTTGAGCGCATATTCCCATTGCCGGACCATGCCGGAATTCATGGCCGTGGTGGCGGGGAAAAGGATGATTTTCTTTGCACCTTGTGAGGTGATTTGGTCGACAACCGTTTGAAGGTGATCGGATTCTAAAATGGAAAGGCCGAAGCCGTATCCCGTGGGATGGGCAGAGGCTAGTTCGCCAAAAGCTTCCCGGAATTGGGTATAGCCTTCACCGTGAAACCCGTGCGCCAAGACCAGAACGCCGATCTCGTTATTGACGCTTTCGTCACTGACCATGCCTTGCTCGTTTTTCAGGATTGAGATCAGGCGGGTAAGCTCTTCATCGTCCATGGCACTAAAGGCCGGATTGTTTTCGCGCAGCACGCGCTTTTGCTCGTCGGTCAATTCGATCAAGTCGATGACACGGCCAGGCGTGTTATGGGCCCCAGAAAAGGCTGGCGTTGAGGTGATGAGTCCGCCGGCCAAAACGGCAAAGGCGGCGGTTTTCAAGATTGATGAACGGAACGAAATCATGACGAGTCTCCCCTTAAGAGTCGATTTGGCTCAGACTATAAGAACGATACTAAATTGCATGAATTCTTATTGCCCTCAGCGACTATGGTACGGTCGAGTAAGCCATTGAGTTCACAACTTTTTGTGACTCGTTGATCACACACGTTGTGACCTGGAGATCACATTTTTGGCCGCAAAGGGTCGTTAGTCCTGATTGAGGCCAAGTTCTCTTTGCTTCTTCTTGGTGAGGCCCAGCGAAACGATCTGATGGGATTGACGGATATACTCTTTGAGTTCTGTGTCGGTCAGTCCCGGTTTGGCGTAATGCTGGATCCAGGTCATGCCGCGCGAGGCCATATAAGGGGCGGGACGCAGGCCTTCTTGGTTCTGCAAAACTTCAAAACTAAGTTCATTTACTTTGAACGTATAGGCAGGCATCCCAAGCTTGTCTTCCCAGCCGCCGATGGCAAAGACTTTGCCGCCCACTTTCCAAACATGGGACTCACCCCATTGCACCACATGACTCGTCGCCGGCAGGGCGCCGCAAAAGGCGTTGAATTCCTCATAGGTCATCTTATGGGTGCCGCTCATTCGTGTTAGTGACGCGATGATAAATCTCAATGATCCAGCAGCGCAACCGGAGAGGCTATGGCCATCACTTATCGATCCTATCGGCAGAATGATGCCGAAGCGCTGGTGCTTGTCATGCGAAAGGCGATCTTTGACATCGCTTCTGATTTCTATGGGCCCGACCAGCTAGCCGCCTGGGCCGGGCGGTTGCCCGATCCGGCGACATTGAATGACAGATATACCGATGGGCGTTTTGCCCTTGTTGCCGTGGCGCCGGACGATGCACCCATCGCTTTCGGGGATGTGATGGATAACGGCCAGATTGATTATCTTTATTGCCATCCGGACTTTGCCGGGCAGGGCATTGTCTCCAAGCTCTATGACGTGTTGGAGGCGGAAGCGCGCCGGCACTCAAAGGCGATCCTGACGGTGGATGCGAGCGAGGCGGCGCGGCCCCTGTTAGAGCGCAAAGGCTTTACTCTTGTGCGCCGTAATGACTTGATGCTGGACGGGGTTGCGATTCACAATTACCGCATGGAAAAACAACTCAGCTGACCACCGGCCTCATTTTGGTTTTGCCAGCTTGTCGATCACGGCCATGAGTTCATCGGACGGTGTGATATTGTCTTCGATTTTTTGCCGAAGTCGGTCGCGACCGGCTTGAGAACGGTTCTGGCTCATTTTGAATTTTGCTTCGATCTTCGTAACCGCAAAATCGAATCCGACAATCGCTTGCCTCATGGCGGCATAGCGTTTGTCAGACAGGTTGTTTGACCAGGGCGTCTCCCGGCCGGATTCCATATGGTCCACCATGGCGTCGAGATGCGCCATCAAAGAATCGTCAGACATGGGCGTGGCCGTTCCGGTGACATGAGCCGTCAAATAGTTCCAGGTTGGAACGATGCCTTTATCGGTGAGCCAATCAGGCGGCACATAAAGGTGTGGGCCCTGAAAAATGATCAGCGTTTCGGTTCCGGCACTCAAAGCCTGTGTATGATCGTTGGCGCGGGCCAAGTGGAACTGAAAATCACTTTCCTGGCGGCCCACCGGCGCATGGCTGACAAAATACTGGCCGTCGTGGAAAGTGCAAATGACGGCAAAGGGATGGCGGTCAATCAGCCGCTCTACATCGTCCTCTCCCGTCGATTGAAAATGATCCGGAATATACATGATCAGCCTTGCGCTCTCTTTCGTGCGCCGGGATACGCGGGATTGATAGTGAGCACAAGTGCCGGATCAATCGGTAGACGTCACATTTTGTGACAGAAAATTGCCTAACCCTCTTGCTTATCGTAAATTGAAGACTGTCAGAGTTTGGGTAGGCATCGGAATTTCACGATAGGGGACCGACCTATGAAGATTCTCAAACGCTTGAGCTTTGCCTTAATACTGCTGCCCGGACTTTTGGCTGCGTGCGGCGGCGAGCCTTCCGTGGAGGATGCGGAACAGGCGCTGCAGGGTCTCGATCGCGAAGCACGCGGCTCCAACATCACCATCCTGGACGATGGCACACTTTTCACCATCGCACTGAACGATTTCACCTTTGCCGATGACCGGGAGGACGGCGAGGTGCCGCAGGTGATCGCGATCGATGGACTTTATTGCGTCAAACCGGCGGACAGGTCGTGTTTTCCGAGCGGTCCGTGGAAGGGGATCCAATATAGTGTCTCGCTCAAATACATTATCCTTGAGTCCATACGTGTGGAGTCTCTAACCGGTGAAGGCGAAGAGGGCTTGCAAGTACGCTTTGATTGTCTGGGGAACGGATGCACGACACGACTGACTCAAGGCTTTATGGATATCTTTATTGAAGGCAATGATCCGGATGCCGCGCTCCTGTCTCCTTGGCCCGATAAAGAGGGGTTTCCCTGCAAGGATGAAGATGTTTGCGAAGATATGGCGGAGAATTTCCGCACGATTGCGGCCGTCGCTGTGGCGAACCGGCCAAGCCCCGAAGAATTGGTCAGCCAATTGTCCGAGATGTTGGTGGGAACGCAATTTGGCTGGGCGACAAGGCAAGACGATACATTCTTTGCACAAACAATCGATGACGTGTCCCTGGATGATTGGACGTTGCAATGGTCAGTCACGGTATGCGGTTTGACCAACCGGCAAAATCTGGATTGTCCGAAAGATGCAGTCAAACGGGTTGAACGTGTTTCGCTGGCAGATATTGATCCGGAGACCATCAAGGCGGTAAACCGTTCGACCGGCTTTGTCTTAGAAATGAACTGTTCCGAATCCGCGGTATTTTGCGTCGGCTTGTCATTTGACGGTCGAGAAGCTGACAATGAATTTGGCAGCAACCGGGGATGTCCGGACAAATCCACCTGTGAGCGGGCCCAAGAGATTATGGTCGAACTCGTCAGATTGGCACCGGTCTCCGCAGCGACCCAAGCGCCTTTGCCGCAGCAGGATGCCGCGCCAAAGATGGATATCGTTCCCCCTCAAGAGTCCGATACGGATCTATGGACACCGCCCCAAAATCCATCACGCCCGAGTGTGCGGAGCCGGGATAACGTGCCGGGCAATTACGGCTCGATTGCTTTCTCGGAACAGTCCGGTCGATATGGCTATGCCTATAATTACGCGTCTCAAGCCGATGCAGAATCCAATGCGGTGCGCGAATGTGAAAGCGGCGGCCGTCCCGGTGATTGCCGTTCGCTGGTTTGGTTTCGCGATGCGTGTGGCGCCTTATCGCGGGCAAGTCATGGGCCTTATGGCTCCGGTTGGGGGGATACGCAACAAAGGGCCGAGTGGGAAGCCCGTCAATCTTGTGCAAATGCTGGTGGCCGCGATTGTAAAATCGTCCAAACGGTTTGTTCGAAGGGCTAAACCACGATCACGCGGTTGCCCGTATCGTTAAGCAGTTCAGCGCCGTCCTTGGTGATCAAAACCAGATCTTCCAAATGCGCCGAGCCGCCAAGGCCCACATCGATCATGGGTAAATCGACACTCAAGACCATGCCTTCGAACAATTCGAGGTTCTGCTTGGCAAAATGGGTATCCGACGCACTGGGCTCATCCGTATGGTGCAGGCCGACTGAATGAGGATTGCAGATAATGTGACCGGCACTCTGGGTTTGCCGCGCGGCTGCCTGAGCGATCGCAACAATGTCTTCGTATCGCATGCCTGCTTTGAGCTGATCGCGGGTGATATCCCAAACCTGAGACATGGCGTCGGTGGTTGTTTTCATCTCTTGGGTCGGGTCACCGAGGAACACGGTTCGGCCGTAATCGCCGTGATAGCCGAAATAGTCACCGACACAATCGATCATAAAGGCCTGTCCCTCTCTCAGATCCGAGCGATAGGTTTGCGACGAGACCCTGTCGACAATCATGAAATTCATGTTGAGCCCCCGGTCCAGACAAGCCGCTTGGTAGGTTTTACGGATCTCACCCAAGTTGGCACCGGCCCGCGCGGCTCTGGCGGCGTCCAGGCCCGCACGTGCATTGGCCTCCGCCGCATAGCGCATCAGCGCAAGTTCGGCGGGCGATTTTACTAGTCGAATGCGCCGGATCAGCTGTTCGCCATTGGCGAAGCTGAGGTCATTCAGGGCATTTGAGAGTGCCGCTTGCAATGTCCCGTCATCAATGGCGATACGGCCTGTTGCCGACCCCAAGTCGCCAAGTGTTTTGATCAGCGCTTGTGCGGCGCTGGCGAATATCTCAGTCGACGCAGCCTCTGTGGCTTTGCGGCGGTTCTGTTCTTTGGTGTCGAGCGGCACGCGATTATGAGCGGTCGGCAGACCGGCGGTTTGTGCTTGGCTGTCTTGAAAATCCGGTTCCACCGGCGCGGTGTACAGAACAATATCATTGAGCCTGGCAATATTGTCGTCGCTGGCGGTGTAGTAGTAGCTGAAGTGGCCGATGATTAAGATGGGTTTGCGTTTCTCATCGCGCGGCAGGATCGCCAAAGCGGTTCGGTCAAACCCCATGCGGGCGAGCTGCGGAAAATGATTGGTCAGATAATAGACATTTTCGGGCCGCGACACGACTAACGCGTCGACGTCTGCCGATGCCATTTCGGCAATGGCCCGCTCCCGATTGAGAAGCGGCTCGGTGAGGGGGCCCGCCGGCTGTTTGGGATCGTTGAGCGCCATAAGCCCAATTCTTGCACATCACGTCACCAGGTCCCAATAGGGTTTGTCGCCAAATCTGTCATAAAGAAATTCGACCAAAACCCGCATGCGGGCTGCCAGGTGCCGATTGGGCGGATAGAGAAGGCAAAGATTGATGGTTGGGGCGTGATAGTCGCCGAGCACGCTCACCAGACGACCTGCTTGCAATTCCGCGCCGGCGACGAATGTCGGCAGGAGGGCCAGGCCTAGTCCTTTGACGGCGGCGTCTCGCAACACGTCTGCATTGTTCGAACACAGCACACCGTTGACTTGTATGTCGATAGGGCCGTCCGGTCCGTTCAAGCGCCAACGATTGCCGGTCGGCAGATTGCCGTAATGAAGGCACGGCATTTCAGACAAGTCCTGAGGGGCGTCGGGGTGACCATATTGTTTCAAGAAATCAGGGGAGGCACAGATGACCCTTTTGGCTTCCACTATTTCATGATCGATGAGGGACGGCATGTCGATAGGCTCACCGATGCGGATGGTCATGTCAAAGCCGTCGGCAATGGGATCGATGAAGCGGTCATCCAAAATCAACTGTATACGGAGCTTTGGGTGTTGTTGCATGAAATCAATCAAGGCCGGCCCCAGATGGGCGGTGCCGAAACTCATCGGCGCATTAATTTTAAGTTCACCTTGTAATTCGCCTTGGGCGTCTTGAATTTGAGATTCCGCCTCCGCCAAATCACTGAGGATGGTTTCGACGCGGCCGTAAAAGGCTCGTCCGGTCGAGGTAAGCGAGACCTGCCGGGTTGTCCGATTGAACAACTGGGCGCCCAGATGATCCTCTAAATGAATGACGAGCTTGTTGACCTGAGATCTGGATAAATTCAGGGCGCGGGCCGCGGCGGCGAAACTGCCTTGATCGGCCGTGGCTTTGAAGGCTTCCAGGCTGGCGAAACGGTCCATAAGACCTCCAATTGTCGTGAAATTAGAGACAATATGTATCATAATATGTATATTGTCCTTTTATTGGGGTCAATTATATTCAAACTCAACGTGACACTCATTGTGTGAGGAGTTTGAAAATGATTGCTCTTAGAGAAGCGGAAAATCGCGGCACCGCCAATTTCGATTGGCTGCTGTCAAAGCACAGTTTTTCCTTCGGACATTATTACGATCCCAAATTCATGGGCTTCGGCCCGTTGCGGGTTATCAACGAAGACCGCGTGAAGCCCGGTATGGGTTTCGACACCCATGGTCATGAGAATATGGAGATCATTTCTTATGTGCTCGACGGCGCCTTGGCCCACAAGGACTCCATCGGGACGGGATCGGTTATTCGGCCGGGTGAAGTACAACGGATGACCGCCGGCACCGGTATCCGGCATTCGGAGTTTAATGACTCGGACACGGACCCGGTTCACTTCCTGCAAATTTGGATTTTGCCGGAAAAGGATGGTTTCACCCCCAGCTATGAGCAGACGGATTTTCCGGTGGAAGAAAAACGCGGGCGCTTGCGCCTGGTCGGTTCGCGCGATGGCCGGGAAGGATCGGTGACGATCCATCAAGACGTCAATCTCTATGCCGGACTCTTTGACGGAGATGAGAAAGCGACGTTTGAGTTGGCGCCAGGACGGATCGCATGGGTTCAAGTGGCCCGCGGCAACGTCACCATAGCCGGCAAGGAACTGCGCGCCGGCGACGGGCTCGCCATCGAAGATGTCGGCTCCATCGAGATTACCGATGGGGACCAGTCCGAAATCCTGTTGTTCGATATGGTGCCCTAAAGATGCGGGGCTGCAGTCTATTCCGGCTGCAGTCCCTCATCTGGCTCCCTCAAAGGCTCAAGGCGATTGCGCAGCATGGTGTTGACCAGAAAGGTGTTGTCCCAGGTCGGCTCAACCGGCGCCCGGCCGCCAAAAGGGCCCATGCGGACGATCACCAGGTCCGCCGAGGGCACGACATAAACCCGCTGACCGCCATAGCCGGAAGTATAGAATGTATCGTCGGCATCAAACGGCTCTGTCCGTTGATAGGCGCCGGCCAGCACTGGCGATCGTGGGTTTAGCTCGCGGGAATAGCCCAGCCATATCTGGTATCCGTACCAATCAAAAAACGGCGCCGGGGTGATCATCAGGTCGATAAAATCGCCGCGAACGATTTGCGTGCCGTTGACCTTGCCTTTGTCCAGCAACATCATGCCGAACCGGACCCAGTCCATCGCCGGGGCCAGCAGACAACAGGAGGAATGGGCTTTGCCGCCTTCTTGATCGAGCCACAGCTCGGCCCGGTCGGCACCCATGGGGCGCCAGAGTTTCTCCTCCAAATAAGCGGCATATCTCTTGCCGGTCGCCCGTTCGATAATGAGACCCAGCAATTCGCTGTTTACATTGTTGTATTCGAATTTTTCCCCCGGCGTCCAATCTTGCGGCGTACGCAATAGGACCGGGGTTGTATCACTGCCGAACAGCCACAGAAACGCATCCGAAAAAGGGTTCAGCGCAAAGGGGTATTCCAATAGGCCGCTCGACATGTGCAAGTGATTTTCGATGGTTGCCGCACCGCGCGGGTCGTCGGCCCATTCTGTGATGTATTTTCCAACCGGGTCTTGCAGGGAGCCGATGTCGCCGTCCTCAATGGCGGCTTGGATCAAAATGGGGAGAATGCTCTTATGCATGGATTGTGATTGAGTGAGGCGGTCCCGGTTCCAACCTTCCGCATACCATTCGCTTTGTATGACGCCTTTATGCACAACAATAAGCGCATAGGAGTTTTGCTCAGCGGCATAGCGTTCGCCGGCCTCCAACGCCTTCAATGCAATGGTGCGTTCGTCATTCTTGGCCATCGGCAAAACAAAGCTACCGTCGCCGCTGATCGTTTCACGGGGTGTCAGACCTTTGAAACTTGTGTCATTAGGCTCGGTAAAGAATCCGATCAACTGCTCAATCGGTCTGGGGTCCAGCAGATATTGAATGCCCACATAGGCAAACACCGCCAACACGAGAGCCAAAAAAATGCGGCCGATGAACTTCATATCTCTTCCCCCAATAGATTGAACTCGCAGTCTAATGGAGACTAGAGTAATCAAAGGACTCTTTTTTCTCGCCCTTCATCATGAGGACTCAAGATGGCCAATGTGAATGAGACGATCAACTATATCGAGCTTCCGATGATCAATAAGGCCGAGACACGGGCTTTCTATGAACAGGCCTTCGGTTGGACCTTTACCGATTGGGGCCCGGATTACATCAGTTTTGACGGGGCGGGCATCGACGGTGGTTTCAACCGCGAAAGCGGTGTCGCGGTCTCGGCGCCGGGTGTCTTGGTGATCTTATACGCCGACGACCTGGCGCCGACTCAGGCCAAGATCGAAGAGGCGGGCGGTAAGATTGTGCGCGCGACCTATGACTTTCCCGGCGGCCAGCGATTTCATTTCGAAGACCCGAATGGCAACGAATTAGCCGTTTGGTCTGAACCAAGCTAACGGAGTGACATTATTTCGGCGTGAGGCGATAGAGGGCGTTTTTCATGTCTGACGTCACGTAAACAATGCCTGTGCGGCCGACGGCGACACTGCTTGGGATGAAAGGCGCCGGCATGGCATCCCAGCCTTTGAGTCCGAAATTCATTTTGTCGGCGATCCGTTCTTTGACTTTGGTTTCCGGATCAATGACCGACAATTGATCAATGCCGACTTCGGCGACAAAAATTTCGCCGTCCACCCCCCTTGCCAATCCTTCAGGCTCCGCCAATTCGGTTGCGATGACTTCCTTGGCGCCAGTGCGAATGTTGATTTTGGACACCACGCCCGCATTGTATTCAGAGACATAAACCGCATTGGGTCCTGCCAAAGCGAGGCCGACCGGGCCATCAACCTCGTCGCTGATAACGCGCTTGCTGCGGGCGTTGTCGGCGCTCAGCTCGACGATTTGATTGGCGCCGTAATCGGCCACAATCAGACGGCCGTCATTCAAGGGCTGCAGCGCATAAGGTGATTGAAAACCGCCGATCACTTTCACGGTCTTTCCGCTCACCCGATCCAAGATTTGAACCACGGCCAATGGCCATATGGTCGAGAAATAATGATAATTGTTGTCGGTCGCCACATAAGTGGCGCCGGACAAGCGCCCGTCCGACTCGATGCCTCGGATCGCGCCGGACTCAGCATCAACAGATCTGTTTTCCCAAAAGTCCGACACAAAAAGTGTTTCGCGCTCATCCATCTGCGCTACCGAAATGCCGCCCGGGGAACTTAAACCCCCAAAAACGATGGGGCGGCTTTCGCCGGTCTCCGGATTGATTTCCGTAATGCCGTTATAGGCAGAGTTGGAAACATAGATCGTATCGTCTTCAGCGATCGCCAAATTGTCTAAAGGCGGCAGTAATTTTGTAATCGTGCTTTTGACGTTGGTGGCGCGGTCAATCCTGAAAACTTCACCGGTGGAAATATCAACACCGATAATGTTGCCCGCAGAATCAAGATTGACGGCAGCGGGTCTGGGGAAACCATCTGCGATTTCGGTGACGCTTCCATCATCCAAGCTGACCTCAACCACCTTGCCGCGCAAAAAGAGCGGTCCGATGATGGTGTTATTGTCGGTGACTTCGAAGCCGTTAAGCCCGCCCAAACGTTCAGCGATCATGCGCGGCTCTGTTGCGCCCGTTGGGTCGACTTCATAGAGAGCGTCGCCGCCGAACACTGTCGTGACGTATAACTTTCCGTCCGGTCCGAAATTGACGGAATTGGCCCCCGGCAAATTGGACGCCAGTGTTTTGATCTCTCCGTCCGGTCCGGCGCCATAAACCGCATTTTCCAACCCGGCCGTCCAGACCATGAAATCATCGGGCCCAAAGGCCACATCATCGGCATTACCCTTGGTTGGTCCGATGACAGTCTCGACTTTGCCGTTCTTTAGGTTGATCTGATAAACCGACTGGCCGATCAGACTGGCGCCGAATAGCTCACCCTCTGAGTTAAAGGCCAAGCCATGCACTCCGTGCATGTCGGAGCTCGGCACCAAGATGTCGACATTGTAATCCGATTGCTCGCCGCTGCAGCCGGCCAAAACCGCCAAAGCTGCCAGTATTAGGGGGGTTTTGGCCAATGGGGCTGTCAGAGGGCTTTGAGGTAACATAGATTTTATCCCTTTTGGTCGATAGGAAGCCCAGAAAATCGACGAAAACTTTGCGAATCGTAAATCCAGAACTTTAAAAGAAGAGTATCTGATTCTATCGACCAGCAGTTGGGCGCTGGATCGGCCATATATGTGCGTCTGCTTGCCGGTTGCGTTTAAATGAAGGGCGTGATCCGACATCAGCGACGACTTTCGGGAGGAAACATTTTTATGCGTTCATTGGCTTTGGTTTTAGGTTCTGTTGTTGCCCTATCCGGCGCGGCGGAAGCCAGCTCGATCAAGTTCAGAGATATCGCCAAAAAGGCCGGGGTCGATGACCCGGGCACCAATTCTGCCGCATCGGCCTTCGCCGATTACGATAATGACGGTGATGTGGACATCTACATCTCTGTGGAAGACGTCGCGGACGGATTGCACAATCGTCTCTGGGAGAATGACGGTGAAGGCAATTTCATCGACGTCGCCAAAGAGAGAGGCGTACAGAATGCGCAAGGCCTGGGCCGCGGCATTTCTTGGGGCGACTACGACGGTGACGGCGACAAGGATCTGATCGTGGCCAATATGCCTCCGAGCGGCATGATGAAACGAACCCCTGTGCCGACGACGCTTTACAAAAATCTTTTGATTGAAACCGGAGAGCCCAATTTCGAAGATATCACTCAGAAGGCAGGCATTATCCGGTTGGATATCCCGCGAGACCTTGAGTTCAAAGGCCTCAGCAACACATCCGGCGGTGTGGAATGGATCGACTACGACAATGACGGCGATTTGGACATTCTGTGGCGCTCGGCTGATTACGAGTCGGATCACGAATTGTTCCGCAATGACGGCAACGACAAATTCACGCGTGTGACCAAGGAAGCCGGCATTTCGTTGCTCGGCAAGTTGAAAGAAGCCAATTCCCAAGGCGTGTCCGGCTGGTTTGATTTCGACCAAGACGGCTGGGTGGATTTATTGTCGCCTAACGAAGGCGGTCCCAATGTTCTTTTCAAGAATAACGGCGACGGCACGTTTACCGACATTACAGTCAATCGCAATGGACCGTCCGGATTGGCGTTTCTTAATCCCGGCAATGCCCATGGCGCTTGCCTTAGTGATTTCGACAATGACGGGGATATTGACGTCTACCTGCCGCATTCCGATCAAGCCAACCGGATGATCCGCAACGATCTGAAGGAAGGGTTGCCCTCAACATTTACCGATATCACATTGGCGTCCGGCGCCGGTGATGTCGGCGGCGCACGTGGATGCACTGTGGCAGACTTTGACAATGACGGTTACGAAGACATCTATATCAGTAATGGCGGTTTGGCCGACACGTTGATCAATGATGTGATGGAAGGTTTCCCGCCCTTTGTTCAATTCTACATTGCTTGGGAGCCTGCCAAGAACACGCTGCTCCGCAACAATGGAGATTTCACCTTTGAAGATGTGACTCGGCGCTCCGGCGCGGTAGGCGATAGTATCGGCAAAGGCGTTGCTTCGGGCGATATCAATAACGATGGATTCCCGGACATCTTTTCGACAAACCAAACTTACTATAGCGCGCGCGAGCGGGTGAATATCGAGCAGTCCAATTTCCTGTTCCTCAATCGAGGCAACAACAATAATTGGATCAAGATCAAGTTGGTGGGTACGGAAAGCAACAGAAGCGCTTTTAACGCGCGGGTAGTCGTTACCGCAGATGATCTGGTTCAAACCAAAGAGATCTACAGCGCGACCGGCTACAACTCGCAAAATGACCAAACCCTGATTTTCGGTTTGGGTAAGCGTGATGAAGTCGACAAGATTGAGATCGTTTGGCCGAGTGGGCAGACCCAAACCCTGGACGGTCTTGCGATCAAAGAGACTCATGTGATTACCGAGCCCTCTGACGCCGGTTCCTCATAAGTCAAAAAAGAAACGCCCAGTCTCTCGAGACTGGGCGTTTTTGCATGGGACGGCTTATTCTGCGGCTTGTTGTTTCAGAACTTGATCGGCCAATTTGCCGGTCAGCTCGCTCAGGCGCGCAAATACCGCTTCGTATGTGGCAGCGCCCATACTGATGGATCTGAGCTCGATAATCAGGTCATGCATTTCCGACTGGGGCAGGTGAGCTTCCAGGGTATCCCAGCCCTGCCAGCCGTCTCGTCCATCGAAGCCTAAGATTTGTCCCCGCCGGCCACTGATGACCGCGTTAATTTGGCCCGTGAATTCCGACGGTGTGTGTACCTTTACATGCATAATCGGCTCAAGAAGGACCGGACTGCAATCGGGCAAGGCTTCCGACATAGCCAGGCGGCCCGCCATTTTGAAGGCTTGATCGGAGCTGTCCACATTGTGATAGGAACCGTCGACCAAAGTGACACCGACATCGACCACAGGAAAGCCAAGGGGCCCCGAACTCAAATAATCTTTCACGCCGGCTTCGACGCTGGGGATGTATTGCTTGGGCACGGCACCCCCGGTGATTTTCTCGTCAAATGCAAATCCGGTGCCGGCCGGCAGAGGTTTGACTTCGACCACCACATCCCCAAACTGGCCATGACCACCGCTCTGTTTCTTAAAACGGCTGTGTTGGGTCGCCGATTTTTTGATGGTTTCTTTGTAAGGAACCTGGGGGCGATGTTTGGTGACGTGGACACCGTATTTGCTGTTGAGCCTGTCAATGGCGAGTTGAAGCTGCACATCGCCTTGGCCTTTGAGCAGAATTTCATGGGTGTCGCGGGTTTGCTCATAACTGAGCGACGGATCTTCCTCGCATAATTTGGCCAGGGAAGTCACCAGTTTCGCCTCATCGTTACGGCTCTCCGGGGCGACCGCAACGGTGTAGACCGCGGACAGGCGAGGCAAGTCGACAACATTGTCGCCCGCGCTCTTGCCGCTGAAGAGAGTCTGGCCGGTTTTGGCGTCGTCCATTCGGCCAAGCCCAATGACGTCGCCGGCAGCTGCTTTGCTGATTTTTTTGGTTTGTTCGCCTTGCAACTCATAAAGGCCGGAGGGGCGCGAGCCGCCAAATGTGTCTGCGTCCGTTATCGACCCACTGAGCAGCCTGACCAGAGAAATCTTACCCATATGAGGCATGTAAAAGGTCTTGAGAACATGAGCCATAGCGGTTTTGCCGTCCCCGGTGATGCCCAACCGTTCGTTGAGCTTATCCAGTCCCGGCACTTCATGGCGGATGGCTTTTAATAGCCTGTGGACGCCATTTTCGTTCAGTGCAGATCCGATCATGACAGGGACAATCAGGTCTTCGCCCAGATCCTGCGCGAGGTCCTTCATGACTTCATCTTTTGACGGATCAACGTCCTCCAAAAGCTCTTCCATAAGTTTCTCGTCAAAGTCCGCCAGTGTTTCGAGCATGGCGAACCGGGCGTCTTTGGCATCTGATTCAATCTCATCAGGCAGATCAACAATCTTGGATTCCTGATGCCTGTGATAGATGTGCGCACGCTCCTGTGCGAGATCAACATAGCCCTTAATCTCATCACCGTCCCTGATGGGGATCTGCCGCACAACAATAGGGCGTTCCGAGACGCCTTTGATGGCATCGGCCAAGTGCCGGACGGAGCCGATCGCTCTGTCAACTTTGTTGACGAAGATGTAGTGGGGAATGTTGTGATCATCGAGCAGTTTGAGGGTTGGCGCCAGCCCGGTAATCCGGTCCGCATCGGCTTCTGTGACGATCACAGCCGCGTCGGCGCATTGCAGCGCCCCCAGTGTCTCTTGCGCCAGCTCAATGGAGCCTGGGCAATCTAAGAAAATGTAAGGATCGCCCATGAATTCTGTAGCGGCGACGTTGATTTCGGTGCCCATTTCTCGGGCTTTGGCTTCTGGGGAGGAATCGCCGATCAGGCGGGTGGAGGTGTTTGCGTTTTTTCGGTCAATCTTGCCGCATCGACTAAGGATGCCTTCGAGGAGAGTTGTTTTGCCGCTCGATTGCGGCCCGACTAGCGCGATAACGCGCGGGGTACCATTGGTGTTCCCAGCCATATGTCCTCCTTTTCTGTTGCGCCGAACGCGACACGAGGAGAGCCCAAGCGCCAAGTTCGGCAACTTCGTGCATGTGGGCATTGTGATGGTAACAAGGAAATTGGGGCTTGGCGAATCGCCTTTGCAGTTAAACTTAATGTCTTAGGCGGGCTCGTGAAGTTGTTCTTTTGCTTCGGAAATTCGCTGCCAGACTGTGATGAGGCTGAGCACAAAGAGCACATAGAGCGCCGGAATAACTTGGCCGAATAACAGTCCGATACCGATGACAAAGACGCGCTCGCCTCTGGTGACCAAGCCGCCTTTGCATTTCACCCCGAGAGACTCGGCCTTGGCCCGTGCATAGCTCGTCAGCACGGCGGACAGGAGGGCAATCGCGGTAATGGCGGCGTTCAGAGGATCGCCGGTCTCGGCGAAATAGAAAATCAGCGCAGCGAACATCACCCCGTCGGAAATACGATCGGTCGTGGAATCGAGGAACGAGCCATAGGTCGATGTGATGCCCTGACGCCGGGCCATGGTGCCGTCCAACGTATCCAGGCTGCCGCCGAGAAACCAGATGATCCCGCCTGTTAAAAAGGCCCCACCGGCGACGAACCAGGCCGCGATGCAGCTGATCACCACGCCTGTCCAAGTGACATGGTTGGGTGACAAACCCAATGCGGTGAGCTTGTCGGCAAGCGGTACGAAACCACTTCCCAATCCCTTGTAGATCTTTTCACGCAGATGTTTGGGTTTGGCTTCTGCCATTTATGCGACTCCGTTTTGGCCAACATACGTATCGGTTCCCCGCCGCGCAATGAGGCGGCTGCGGACTTTGGCGCTGAGAGGCGGCCGAGCTTAAGCGGGTTTCACTGATTCATTTCGATGTCGTGGTGCCCAGCCAATCCGGGTGCTCTGCTCAACAAGCGGCTGGACAAACAGGCCATTGGGATGCCATATCACATTAAATATGCTGGCTTAAACAATTGATTTTGAAGGATAAAATTGTATTTTGTTGCAGGGGGAGCCGAACAGCTACGACTGCCGTCTTGACGCCATGGCGCAAGAGCTTCTAACTAAGGAAATTCTGGATAGGTCGCCGGGTTATTTGACGTCCAAATAACGTCTGTGCGACAAATTTATGTTTTTGCGGTGGCCGCTTGCTTCGCTTTTGGGGGATAGTTTCTGCAAGGCGGCGTCGGCATAAGAGAAATAGAGGCTCAGGATCATGTCGGTCAGGCCCTCGTTTGATTGTAATCATTTCGAGGAATGTTTGCTTGGTTGAAGATGTTTCATATGGGCAAAAGGGGATGTAAGTGAGCATGACAAAGATCAAAGTGGCGATTGCGGGTGTTGGGAATTGCGCAAGTTCGCTCGTTCAGGGCATTGATTACTACAGCGACAATCCTGACAAGGATGTGAGCGGTCTGATGCATCCCAAGATCGGCGAATGGGCTCCCGGTGACTTGGAAATCGTTGCCGCATTTGATGTCGACCAGCGCAAGGTGGGCCGACCCGTCGAAGAAGCAATCTTTGCCAAGCCCAATTGCACGATGGTGTTTCAAAAGAACCTCAAGCCAAGCGGTGTGGTGGTTCAGATGGCGCCGGTCCTGGACGGTGTCGCCGCTCATATGGATGATTATGACGACGACGAAGCTTTCCGTGTTTCCGATGCCGAGCCGGTGAATGTGGCGCAAGTCTTAAAGGACACAGGGGCGGAAGTTCTCATTTGTTACCTACCCGTCGGCTCGGAGCAAGCTATCCGCTATTATGCTCAAGCCTGTCTGGATGCTCATGTGGCGATGGTCAACTGTGTTCCGGTGTTTATTGCCTCCGATCCTGAATGGGCAAACAAGTTCCGTCAGGCCGGCCTGCCCATCGTCGGCGACGATATCAAAAGCCAGGTTGGGGCCACCATCGTTCATCGCAGCCTGACCCGCTTGTTTGGCGACCGCGGCTATTCGTTGGACCGGACGTATCAGCTCAACACGGGCGGCAATACGGATTTTCTAAATATGTTGGCCCTTGACCGTCTGCAGTCGAAGAAGAAGTCGAAAACCAATTCAGTTCAGTCACAATTGGATGTTCCTCTGGACGGGCGCAACATTCATATCGGACCGTCCGATTATGTGCCGTGGCAAGGCGATAACAAGGTTGCCTTTATCCGCATGGAAGGCGAAGGTTTCGGCGGTGCGCCGATCGAATTGGAATTGAGACTTTCTGTTCAGGATTCGCCGAATAGCGCAGGCGTTGTCATTGATGCAGCGCGTTGCGCCAAAGTGGGTCTTGAACGGGGTGTCGGCGGACCGCTCGAAGCGGTGTCAGCTTATTATATGAAGACGCCACCGGTTCAGATGCGCGATTCCGAGGCGCGCGATCGCTGTGACGCATTTATTGACGGTAAAGAAGAGCCTCAGCAGGTGACAAAGCTTGGGAAGGCTGTTGCCGCGGAGTAAGTTTAAGCGGGAAATAAATCTCAAAGCAGAGGGCATGTGCCGGGAGGCAGATGCCCTTTTGTTTTGGTCAATTCAGCTGCCGATTGCCGTGCCCAGATAGCTGATCGCCTCAATGCCGACCAAAACGAGGGCAATGTTCCAAAGGATGGCAACCACGCCGATCAAATGGCCAATCACCACATAAAGGCCATCTTCAATGACCAGTCCAAGCGACAGAACAATCACTGCCCATGCCGAAATGATGTTGCCGAAGGGGATTGGAACGATCAATACAAAGGCGTAGATCGTACAAAGAAGATAATTGATGCGTTGACGCTCCACCAACCAAGGAAGCCTTGGATGCATGCGCCGTTCCAATTTCATAATGTAAGGCCGAATGCGCTCCAGGTGTCGGATCACCTTGTATCGGTTTAGTCTTAGCTGTGAGGCGAACTGCGGCAATCTCGGGTTCTTGTTACCGACTACTGCCTGAATGGTAAAAATGAAAACCGGCAGCCCCGTGATCGTTGATAGGCCGGGAATAGAGGGGCCGGGCACGCCGTTCGGCAGCGCCAGGAGAAAGATCACCAACGCATATGCACGTTCCTGAAGGCTGGACACAATGTGACCGATGCGCAACCGGCCCTTAATGTGGTGGCGCAGGTTCCGGATCAAGCGTCCGCAAATGTCTTCGTCGACCTGCATATCCATCAATGGGTGACCCGAGGCTGATTTCAAGGAACGTGCAATTTAAGAGGCGTCATATAGGGGTTCCAGCCCATGACGTCGACATCTAATACTTACTGTGCCCAAGAACAGGTCAAAAATTGGTGAAAATGAAAACCGCCAAGAAGCCTGCGCTGATAAACGCGCCTAATATTGGAATCCAGATAGGGACGGTAAAGGTTCCCTCCGGCGCAGGCCCCCTCAGCTTTAGTCTTACCAGAGCCAGATTGACCAGGGTGAAAATCGCCAGAGTGATCGCGCTGGTTGTTTCCGCCAGGCCCGCTAAGGAAAACTGGACCGCAAGCAACCAGGCCAAAAATGCCACCGATACGGTCGCCAGGATGGGCGTTTGGGTTTTCGCATTGACTTGGCCAAACGGCTTGAAGACGAAGCTCTCGTTCCGCAGACCATAGAGAATGCGTGAGGCCATGATGATTTGCACCAGTGCGCCGTTGACCACGGCAAATATGCTGATTGAGCTGATCAGCGCGGATGATTGGCCTGTGGCCTGTTCGTAAATGAGGGCCAAGGGGGCATCCGATTTGCTGAGCGCTTCGATGGGCAGTGATAAGACTGCGACCAAGGCCACGGCCATATAGAGGGCTGTTGTGATGACCAATGTGATAATGATCGCGCGCGGAAGTGTTCTCGACGGGTCCTTTGTTTCTTCGGCAACGTTGACCATATCTTCGAAACCAACATAGGCATAAAAGGCCAGGAACGCGCCTGCGAAAATGCCGGAGGCAGAAGACCAGCTGAGGTCCGGAACCATTTCACCCACTCGATCGGGGAAGGTGCCAAGGGCATCTGCCCCAGCAACAAGAATCAAACCGATTCCAAATAGCTCGATTAACGTGATTGCAGAGAGCAGTAAGACCGATTCCGTGATGCCCCAAATGGCCAGACCCGCCAAAACGGCGAGCAATATCGTGACGGCGACAAAATCGGGCAGATCAACAAATGCGCGCAAGTATCCCACAAACCCGTTTGAGATTGTTGCGGCCGAAACCATACCCACCAGAATGACCATCACGCCGACAAGGATGGGCAAGCCGTGAGGCGTCAATCCTTCGCGAACATAGACCGCTTCGCCCGCACTTTTCGGGAAGCGCGACGATAATTCCGCGAAACTGAAGGCCGTAAACCCTGCCAGGAAAGAAGCCACAAAGAATGAAATCGGCGCCGCCATGCCGGCATTGGCAGATACCTCGCCGATCAGGACATAGATGCCGGCGCCGATGATCGTACCCACCCCGAACAGCGTGACCAACGGCAGGGACAAAGATCGCTTGAGATTGTCGTCGTTAGCTTGTTGCCCTGTCTCCGCCATTTGCCCCCTTCGCCGGTTATCTCGTCTTATGCTGGCGTGAGACTATGGCAGGGTCAAGGCAGGCAAATGCTATACTTCAGCGCACTCGTCCTGAAGAAGCGATCAAGTGGTCAGAGATACCATTCTGTCCGGATATTATTGTATCGCGGAACTGGTCTCTGCCTGCAGCTGGGAAACGTCATTCTCTTCGGCGGACTCATTTGCTTGCTTGCGTTCTTCCACAAGGTCACGTGCCGCGTCGAGGCTTTCGACACGTTCAATGTCGTCAATCAGACAACGTTGTGGGAAGGTTGATCGGCTCCGATCAATGACCTGCAGATACTCATTGCCTCTGCTGCATATTCGAGAGGTCGGGCGGCTTTGCAAGGCGATCGTTTCTGCCCACCTCACGCCGTAGCAACGTTGGAACAGAGTGGCGAGAAACTTCTGCTCTTTGCCGGCGCCGCGCAAATAGACATGTTTGTTATCAATGGCGCGAAAATCCTGGATCGAGTCGATCCAAAAGCAGGTGTTTTCTTTCACCTCTTTGTCTTGCGATGTCTCTTCCTCCGCCGACGCCGTCAATGGAACGGCAAAAGCCAAACTGATACTGCCGACAGCCAAAAGTTGACGAAACTTGTTCATAGCAAACGCTCCTGTCGTGACACGCCTAAGAAAGCCGAACCGGAGAGGCAAGGCTTTAAGCCTGCAATTCCCGCTTTCCTGGCGCTGGTGGAGACCAAACTAAATATGACCATATAGATCAGCTCATGTCATCGTAATTGGGATGAACGGCAGATGAACAAAAGTCACGATCCGTTCAACTTTTCGCCGTTTCGGCGTTGTTTTTCTTCAACTTTCCAAACATCACGATCGATTGAAGGTCTTCTTGAGCGGCAAATCGCGACAAATTATCCGCCACGAATTTCCATCGACTGATCTCCGCTGCTTCGGTACGCGCGGCGATATGAGGCGTAACGATCACATTGTCCAGGGACTCGAATGAAAAGACCGATGGCGGTGGATAGTGCAGACCGCCCTGGCTTTCATGAGGGTAATTATACCAGACATCGATAATGGCCCCGCCGATAGTCCGATTGCTGAGCGCTTCGAACAGCGCCATTTCATCGACGATCGGCCCCCTTGCGACGTTGACCAAAACGGCATCCGGTTTCATCAGCGCAATTCTGTCTTTGTCAATCAGCCCGCGTGTCTCGGCATTCAGACTGCAGGCAATAACGACATAGTCACTCTCAGATAAGAGGCGGGGCAAGCTGTCCATGGTGCCATACCAGTCGCAGCCTTTGGGCACAGGGCGATTGCTGCGGCTGACGCAGATGACCCGCATGTCAAAACCTGCGGCTCGCTTGACGACCTGGCGGCCGATGGCGCCGTGGCCAATGATACCCATCGTCAAGCCACGCACCTCGCGCCGTTTGGGGCCCATTATGTTTTCGCCCAGTCCGAGCCAGCCTGCATTGCGGAAGGCGAGATCCAAATCACCGAAACGAATTTCCCAGCGCAGCACGCCGCCCATGACGTATTCAGCCACGGCTGTCTCATGGCCGTAGGCGTTTGCAACAATGCAACCGGCGGGAAGGTCTTCAATACTCAGCCATTCATACCCCGTGATCGGCAACTGAATGAGTTTCAACTTCCGGCAGGTTCTCAACCTGCTTTGCCAATTGACGGCGGAGGGCAGGTCACCGCCGGGAACCAAGGCAACCGCATCTGACAATTTCCGATCCAATGCCTCCATGGGTTCCTGCTGAGACCAAGTCACTATGTCCCAATCAAGCCGGAGCCTTTCGTCGATCATTTGGCGATTCTCCAGGGCATGTTGCCCCGCAAGTAGCAATATTGGTTTGCCGGCGCCATTTGGCATGGGAGTTCGCTCTCCTGAAATCAGGCTTTGCCCTATGGTTTGTGACAGGGTAGAGCATAGTGAAGGCAAGAGCGACGGCTTTTGCGGACGAATCAGGATGTGCCCGTCGATATGGACGTCATTATTGCAGGTGGAGGTGTGATCGGGCTGACGCTCGGTTGGCGCTTGCTCAAGGCGGGGTACCGCGTGACTATTCTGGACCGGGCCGAAGCCGGGCGGGGTGCTAGTTGGGCGGCCGCCGGCATGCTTGCCGGTGCCTCTGAACTCGGGCCTGAGGACACGGCCGCGTTGACGTTATCAGGTCAGTCACAGGCACTTTGGCCGTCTTTCAAGGCTGAACTGGAGGCTATCTCTGGTTCAGATGTGGGGTATCGGGATCATGGCACCGTTTTGGTCGCGTCCCATCGAGATGCGCTGAATGCCTTGCATGACGCTCATCGCTTCTACGCCTCACACAGCTTGCAGGCTGAGTTGCTAACGCCTTCCCAGGCACTGGAAGTTGAACCGGCCTTGGCGCCATCGATCCTCGGTGCGCTGATCTGCAAAGACGATATCCAGGTTGATCCTCGCAAGCTGGTATCCGCTTTGCGTGCGGTTTTTCTCATGACCGGCGGACAGCTCTTGGAACATCGTACGGTCGAGAAGGTTCTGCACGCCGATCACCGGGCCACGGGTGTTGTTGTCGACGGGGCGCCTCTCCATGCCGATGCCGTTGTTCTGGCGTGCGGTTGGGAAACCGGATCCTTGCTGAGCGGGTCTTTCGGGGCTGAGGCCCTGACACCTGTAAAGGGCCAGATCGTTTCGCTCATGACGGAAAGCCCGTTGCTTTGCCATGTTCTGCGATCCGATGATTTCTATTTGGTTCAGCGAAGCGATCAGGAGATTGTCTTAGGGGCAACATCCGAGAAAGGCGTGACGGACCTGGCCCTCGATGAGCGTCGGCTGCAAAGTTTGTTTGAACGTGCCTCAGCTGTCGCGCCTCGGCTGAAGGAAACCAAAATCAAAGATCATTGGGCGGGTATAAGGCCTGGCTCGGTCGACGGTTTGCCTTTGATCGGCCCAACCGACTCCGAAGGGCTCTATGTCGCGACTGGGCATTATCGAAACGGTATTTTTTGGGCCCCAGCGACTGCGGAGTTGATATTGAACTACATTGACGGAGATGTCGCGCAGGCCGGAGCAAGTGCCTTCTTGCCGAAGCGGTTTGCTGCCTGAGTATGATCGCGCCCTTTGAGCCGTGATGGCCGACCCTATTTCATGAATAATTAGCTTTTTCCGCTGAATAGGGTAGTCTTGGAAATTCAACGTCTTAAAGCCGCTATTGATCATAAAGGATGAGAGCCTTTGGAAGTATCTGTTCGAGATAACAACGTTGATCAAGCCTTGAAGGTGCTGAAAAAGAAAATGCAGCGTGAAGGCACATTTCGCGAGATGAAGCGGCGGCGGCACTACGAAAAACCGTCAGAAAAGCGCCAACGCAAAAAAGCTGAGGCTGTTCGCAGAGCCAGAAAACTGGCGCGCAAACAAATGCAAAAAGAAGCCGAAGGACGGGCCTGAGCGTCATAAGCGCGCCCCGCGAAAGGGCGTGCATGCCGGCCTTGCAACCTTGTATGACCCAGCGGCGCTGACCCTGCTTGGCCCGTGCGGCCGCCGATAGACATTCTCAATTTTCCCGCTAAGATTAGCCCTTCAGGGGAAGAGTATGGCGTATTTGTATTTGATTGGGGGCCTTCTCTTGTTGGGGGTCGGTGGGGAGATCGTGGTGCGTGGCGCCGTCGATCTATCGGCACGGCTGGGCGTTTCCAAATTGCTGATCGGCTTGGTGGTTGTAGCCTTCGGCACGTCATCTCCCGAAATCGTTGTGGCCGTGGAAGCCGTGTTGGCCGGTAAGCCCGACATCGCCGTCGGCAATGTGATCGGCAGCAATATCGCCAACATTCTTCTGGTTCTTGGCCTGGGTGCGCTTATCTTTCCCATCCATTGCCGCAATGAAGTGGTTCAACGAGATCTGGTTGTCATGTTGTCTGTCACCGGATTTTTCATTTGGTTGGCCCATCGCGGTGAAATCGGGGCACTGCAAGGTCAATTCATGCTTGGTGTCTTGCTCGTCTACTTTCTCTATTCTTATTTCGAAGAAAAGGTGCGTGGGTTTTCGGTCGGCACCCTTCAGTACAATATCGAAGCTGAGCACGAATTCCTTCCGGCGCGTTTGCGCTTTGGATTTTTGATCGATCTATTGTCCTTTGTTGCTGGATTTGCAGCTCTTATTTTTGGCGCGCGCTTCATCGTCAATGGGGCGAGTGCCTTGGCGCTTCAGTTCGGCGTGACGGAAGGTGCGATTGGTTTAACGATTGTAGCGATTGGGACAAGCCTGCCGGAGATCGCCACGATTTTCGTCGCAGCTCTGCGCAAGCATCCGGAGATTGCTGTTGGGGGTGTTATTGGAAGCAATATCATCAACGTTTTGGCTGTCTTGGGCATTGCAGCTTTATTTGAGCCTGTCGTGATCAGTGCCGCTTTCTTAGATACTGAACTGTGGGTGATGCTGGGCGCGGCTGTTCTTATCATGCCGTTTATGCTGACGGATTGGCGTATCAGCCGGTGGGAAGGGTTGGCACTCTTGGCCGGATATGCCGCATTTGTTTACATGACCTATGCCTCGTTGCCGGAGCTAATTTAATGTTTCGTTAGGCATTTTGTTTTGGCACGCGCTTTGCGTTGACCGGCGTGGAGGAAACAAATGGTTTCGGTTCAATCACCGGTTTCGCAAGATCGAATTATCCAATCTCTGCAGCTTGCCAGCGCGCAGACTGGGACCGATTTTGAGTATCTTCTGGAGACGGCGACGCGGGAAAGCAGCCTGAAACCCCAAGCAAAAGCAAAGACTTCCAGTGCAGCGGGACTGTTTCAGTTCATCGAACAAACATGGCTGGGCGCGGTGAAACAATATGGGGAAAAGGCGGGCATCGGCTCACTTTCGGACTCCATCGGAACCAATGCCAAAGGTCGGCACATTGTGACCGATGATCAGACCAAGGCGGAAATTCTTGCCCTGCGCCATGATGTCGACGTCTCGTCCGTCATTGCCGGTATGATGAGCAGGGACAGTCAGGTCAGTCTGGAAAAGGCTCTCGGACGGGATTTGCATGATGGGGAGCTCTACCTGGCCCATTTCATGGGTGTCCGCGGGGCACAAAAATTCATCGAAGCCTACCAAACCGATTCCACGACCAAAGCAGCGGATCTCTTTCCGGCTGCCGCCAACGCCAACAAGCGCCTATTCTACGCTAAGGACGGACAAAAGCTGTCAGTTGGTGAGGTCTATCGCAACCTGACGGATCAGGGCGGATCGTCGCCCGTGGCGCCGCAAGCTGTTGCGGAGGCATCAAAGCCGGCTGCCGAGAACAAATCTGCGCAAGTGTCTGGCTCGGTACCGGCTCCGCAGTATGATGTCTTACAATCGGCGGCGCGCACCTTAACGCCTGCTGAGCTTTTTGGCCTCCGGTTGGCGGGATTTGGCGACCGGGCCATGCCCACATTGCCGACAGGCTTAAAGTCGGATGCGGTTCCCGGTTCCCTGGTTGAGTTCACGCCGGTGGTTCTGGATGTGCTGGCAGCGATCGGTGAAGATATGACCGAGACGCGCGCTGCAAAAGCCGAAACACCGTCAGAATAACGCCCGAAAACGAGTGCTCTAAGTCCGGTTCGCTTTTGGGCCGTGTACAGAAAATGTGCTATACTTCACCATGAGCGATTTTAGCGACGACTATATCGCGCAGCAAAAGGCGCGGCTCATCAGTCTGCTTGCCGACCTTGAATCGCAAGGTGAGGCCAATAAGGATGCCCTTGATGTTGTGGAGTTAGATCAATCCACAGTTGGCCGATTGTCGCGGATGGATGCATTGCAGGCACAGGAAATGGCAAAAGAAAATGAACGCCGCCGTTATGCTCAGATCAAGCGTATTGAGGCCGCCCTACAGCGCATCGAAGACGGAGAATACGGCTATTGCGTGAATAGCGGGAATCCCATCGACAAGCGCCGGCTGGAATTGGATCCTGCAGCGCCAACCGAAGTTACGAAGTGAGCGGACTCATAGGGTATTTTTCGTCCAGTGTTCTTTGATGTTAAACTTTCGTCAACCAATGGCTTTCATTGCCGTTTGCTTACCGCTTTTTGATTGCTTTTATCGGACTCATAAGGTGTCCGTTAACTTCTATGGCTCAAAATCATCCTCGGAAATGCAGCCTCTGGCTGCAGTCTGAACTCATTTGTAATTTGGGAGACACGGACTTGGCTCAAAAGTTCGATACACTGACCAAAAGCGACATTGAGGCGTTGCAAAGCAATCCTTCTGACGAGGTCAGAGCGCACATCGCGCAGAAAGTCGCCACTGAGGTTGCAGCAGAAGGTCTTTCGGAAGACGAAGTCGCAATTGCCCACGCCATTCTACGTATGATGGTCAAGGACGCCGCTGAACGTGTTCGCAAATCATTGTCCGACTGTTTGCATAACAGCAATCATGTGCCGCACGACGTCGCAATGGCATTGGCTGAAGATATCGATGTCATTGCTTTGCCGATGTTGGAGAGCTCTCCGGTGTTCACGGATGAGGATCTGGTTGCGATCATTGAAAGCGGTGCGGCAGCTAAGCAGGTGGCGATTGCCGGACGCACCAATGTGACCGACTTTGTTGCCGGTGCTCTGGTTGCGACGGACAATACCGATGCGGTTAGTGTCTTGGCGGCTAATGACAGTGCTGAAATGAGCGAAGGTACTCTGTCGCAGATTATTGAACGCCATTCTCAAGCCGATAGTGTTGTTGATGCGTTGGCTCAACGTGAAGATCTTCCGATAGAAATTGCCGAGCGTCTAACGGCACATGTCTCCAATGAACTTCAGAAGGTTCTTGTTGGCCGCTATATGCTGCCTGAAAATCAGGCTGAACAATTGGCTGTTGCCAGCCGTGAGAAAGCCACCGTCGATCTTGTTGAAGAAGTTGCGAATACGGAGAATGTCGTCAGTCTGGCAAGCCAGTTGCGGCAAAATGGGCGCCTAACCGCCTCGCTCATATTACGTAGTCTTTGCACGGGCGATATTCGTTTCTTTGAAGCGGCCATGGCCGAATTGGCGTCTGTCGACGTGGCGCGCGCAGGCATTATGATCCACGACGCCGGCCCCCTGGGGCTCGACGCGATCTTTCGCAAATCCGGTTTACCGCAAGTCTTCTTCCCGGCGTTCCGCGTTGCGGTTGACGTCTATCATGCCAATGAATTTGACGGCGGAGATAATGACCGGGAACGGTTTAAGCAGAGAATGATTGAGCGTATTCTGACTCAGTATGAGGGAATCGAGAGCGAAGACCTGGACTATCTGATCAATGCGCTCGGAAAAACTGAGGATGAAGACCGCGCCGCCTAAGTGCTGCGATCTGGTTTACTTCGTTTCAGCTGATTTTGTTTATGCGGGCGATCGTTATTGGACGTCGATTAAGGCGCCTACGATCTGCTCAAGTTCATTGGCCAATTCCATCCCAACCGGATCATCGGCGGCTTTGACTTTTCCGACAACGACGGCTTGTATCGCCTTGACGTGATTGTCGATCAGTTCCAAAGGGATGCCTTCGTCGAAAGTGTTTTCGTCAATCAGACGATGAAGGGACCCTGCAATGCGCGTCACGAGTGGATAGTTATAAGTGACGCCCAACCCTTTGAGATCATGTGCCTTGACGCACACATCCGACAGAAAATCTTTCGAAGCTGTGTCTGCCCGAAGCGCCTCGGTTGCATCTTTCAGAAGGTCGAGATCACCGACCAACCAATCTTCGAAGTCATCCTGCAACGCTTCGAGCGCTTGCTCGGCACGTTTGACCGCTCGTTCGTCTACCATGATCGTGTCACTGCCTATTTTGCCCAATTTAGCCATGGGAGCAGCTTGGACGATCCGCGTTTAAATGAGCTTAATATTGGAGAATGAGGCCGTCGCGAAGGCTGGCAGAAATTTAGGGGTCTGTTAATAGCTGAATTGTTCAGCGAGAATCCGTTCTTCCAGGCTATGGCCGTCGTCAAACAGCATTTCAATATGGATGTTGCGGTCTTCCTTCACAAACACATCGACCACATCCCTTATCTCGTGATTATCGGCGACGGCGCTAACCGGCCTGTGTTTGCTTTCCAGAACTTCAATACGTATCTGCGCGCGCTGCGGCAATAGCGCGCCCCGCCACCGCCTTGGCCGGAAAGCGCTGATCGGCGTGATGGCCAAAAGGTCCGCATCAATAGGAATGATGGGCCCATAGGCAGAGAGATTATAGGCGGTGCTGCCGGCAGGCGTAGAAACAATTAATCCGTCGCATGTCAGCTCAGACAAGCGGACTCGACCGTCCACGGAGATACGCAATTTTGCCGTTTGGCGAGTTTCCCGTAACAAGGAAACCTCGTTGATAGCCAAGGCCTCGGCGTCTTTTCCCTCGGCTGTTTTCACGGCCATAATGAGCGGATGAATGGTTGCGGATTCTGCCTTGTTTAGGCGTTCCAAGAGATCATTCTCTTTATACTCGTTCATCAAGAAGCCGACCGACCCAAAATTCAATCCGTAGATGGGAATGTCGCGTTCCATATTTTCATGCAGGGTCTGCAGCATAAAACCGTCGCCGCCCAGAGCGACAATGACTTGCGCTTCCTCTTGAGCGTTGTGACCGTAACGCTCCTGCATTTTCTTTAACGCCGCCTGCGCGTCTTCATACTCGTTGGCGACAAAGCAGATTTTCTCAAATTTCATAAGACAGCTTTGTTATTTGTCTTGGGCTAACCGCCGGTGACGGACATATGCCGTGAAACGGCCGGCTTGTTTTGCTGTCGGTCAATAACGAAGTCATGACCTTTTGGTTTGCGCCCGATAGCTTCGGAAATGGCTTGGTGTAGAATTTCATTGCCTTCGCTGGCACGCACAGCACTGCGCAGGTCTTTGGCATCCTCCTGCCCAAGACACATATAAAGCGTGCCGGTGCAGGTTAGGCGGACGCGGTTGCAGGATTCGCAAAAGTTATGGCTCATAGGGGTAATGAAGCCGAGTTTGCCGCCAGTTTCTTCCACCCGGACGTAGCGCGCAGGTCCGCCTGTTCGCTCAGGCAGATCCGTCAGGGTCCAGTTTTTGGCGAGGCGTGCGCGGACGAGCGACAGCGGCAAGTAATGATCTGTCCGGTCGCCATCAATATCGCCAAGCGGCATGGTTTCGATCAAGGTCAGGTCCATGTCTTGGGCATGGGCCCATTCAATCATCGACGGGATTTCGTCCTCATTCACTCCCCGCAGCGCGACCGCATTCAGTTTGATCCGCAATCCAGCATCTTGCGCGGCTTTGAGTCCATCCAAGACCTTCGGCAGGTGTCCCCAACGGGTGATCTCGTGAAAGCGGTCTGGGTCCAACGTGTCGACCGAGACATTGATCCGCCGCACGCCGCATTCATAGAGATCTTTGGCATGGCGGGCCAGCTGACTGCCATTGGTGGTCAATGTCAGTTCATCTAAAGAGCCATGATCAAGATGTCGTGATAGCGTCCGGAACAACGACATAATATCTCGACGAACCAGAGGTTCGCCGCCCGTGATGCGTAGCTTGCGCACGCCGCGATGGATAAACGCCTCGCAGATGCGTTCCAGTTCCTCTAGCGACAAGATCTCCGTTTTCGGCAGGAATGTCATATTTTCGGACATGCAATAGACGCACCTGAAGTCGCACCGATCGGTGACCGAAACCCGCAAATAGGTGATTTGCCTCTCGAACGGGTCGATGAGAGGGCTGAACGCCGCAGAACTATCCTTAAACTCTTTCAAAACTTAGCCTTTTTGCCTTAAGCCGGAACTTTTTCGCCCGGACATTAGCAAGAATGTCAGGCTCTTGGCCAAGAAAATCGGCGTGTTCGAGCCCGGCGGCTAGGCGGTGATCAGACTTGAAAGAGCCCGCTTGGCGCCGTCTTGGCTGACCTCACGGAAAATACGTTCAATCTCTGATCGATCCTGCGGCGTCAATTTTGGCGGCAGGTTTTTCATGGATCGGAAAAGCACGAGCACGGTCTCGAATTGTTGTTGGGAACCGCCCAGGGCCCGATAGGCCAACGCCAGCGCGCTTGCGCTTCGAGATCTCAGCAGCTTGTCCACAAATGCGTTGGCTAAATTCAGAAACTCCGCGAAGGCAGCGATAAAGAGCTTCTCGTCTTTCTGATGCAGGGCTTTGACCAGAATAGCCATCCGCAGCCGACCGGAATCTTTGAGCGACTTGATCCGTTGTTCAGCATCGTCGTGCTTGGCGGCGGCGGGATCGGTTTTGGCAGTGCTGTGTTTTGGAGATGGTTTTTCGGGAACTTGCGACGGCACCATGCGCGCCACCAATTGCTGGACCGTTTTCGAACTGCCCTCGGCGATTTCTTCGGCGTATCGGCGCGGCAGTTTCGGTCTTTGCAGAAGCGGCAACGCCAGCACTGGAAAGCGTTTCGCAATGGCAACCAGGCGTGCCAGGTCACCGTCGCTGATGCGGGCTTTGTGATTGTTGATCAGCGTCTTGAGCGTTTCTTCGTCACCATTTGAGATAATGGCGGCGCAAACATCCTCCGACAAATCCTGGCGGACAGCCATCGCCTTGGCATGATCGGGTCCCGTGGCTCTGGCAATTTCGATCAGGTCTTGATGGCTCAGTACAGGACTTTGTTCCAGCACGATCGCTGCCGCGGCAACATGCGTCTTGGCCAATGTCGAGACGACTATTGCTGGCGCATTCGCCGAGGGTGCCATCAACTCGGCCAAGGCAATTTGGTCGTCCAGGCTGCTCTGCTCGAGAAGATCAATTGTCAGCGCGATACAATGCTCGCGCTGCGGCGCATTGAGATCCCCGTCATGGGAAATCAATAAGGCAGCCAGGCTGACAAGCAGTTCGCCCCGATTGGCCAGTTCATCGTGGCGCGCGAGTTCCGCCAAATGTTCCAGGTCAGACGTGATAGCGTTCATGGTGCAAAGCTTTTTTCCGTCGACGAATCGTTAGAATATTCCCGTCTTCGTTAAGTACCTCTTAACCCCGGCTGCCCGTCAGTCGCAGATTCTTCCAATAAAACAGGCGCTTGGGGGAGGAGAGCAAGACTGCGAGAGCACGTTAAAGGCGCATTTTGAGAGGTGTACTAGCTTAACGGGATTGCTGTGGGTTTGAGAACAGGCATTTGGCTCGCTTACAAAAACGATCCTTTAAGCCGTTTCTCACGTACAGTTCCATGAGGTGGACCATAATTGTTCCGGTTAAGGCCTGATTAATTTACCTGGCCGACAAAAAGCGATAATAGCTTAGAATTCCTAGATTATTTGAAGGCCAATTTTATGGGTGCGAACCGCACGAAGCTCTCTGTTGCCGCTGCCGTCTTGGTCGCAATTGCCGTTGGAATGATGTTTTTCGGCTCTGACGACGAGCCTCAGACGTCTGGTGGTCGGCCGGGCTTCGGGCCTGTCCCGGTTAAGGTAGCTACCGTCGTCATGGATGAGTTTGTCGACTCAATTGAAGCGGTGGGGACGGCTACAGCCAACGAGTCGATCATCGTTACGGCGAAGGTGACCGAGAAGTTGAGCAGTCTCAATTTCGAAGATGGAAGCTTTGTTGAAGCCGGCACCATTATTGCCGAGTTGACCGATGACGAGGCGGGTGCCGATTTGGCCGAGGCGCGCGCGTCTCTGAAAGAAACAGAGCAGCAATTTGAAAGAATTTCGGGCTTGTTTGACCGGGGCAATACCACGCGAGCCGCCCTGGATCAGGCTGTCTCGGCTCGAGATCGCGCAGCGGCGCGGGTCGAGGCGTTAGAAGCCCGGATGGCTGACAGATTAATTCGCGCACCTTTTGCCGGCGTGCTTGGGTTGCGTATGGTCAGTCCAGGTACGCTTGTGCGTCCCGGCGATGAAATCACGACGCTGGATGATGTCAGCGTCATCAAGCTTGATTTCTCCGTGCCGGAGACTTTCTTAGGCTCTTTGGTTGCAGGGCTTGAAGTGACAGCAAAAAGCGCAGCTTATCCGGACCGGGAATTCATCGGAACCATTTCGGCCATTGGTACACGGATCGATCCGGTTACCAGGACGGCACAAGTGCGTGCCGAGATTCCCAATCCGGACGGCACCCTGAAACCCGGCATGCTGATGACTACGCAGGTGCTGCAAAACCGTCGGCAGTCGATGAAAGTGCCGGAGGAATCACTGGTTCCGATCAATAAGGACAATTTTGTTTTTGTGGTCCGCGATGGAGAGCGCGGCTCGCAAATTGAGCAAGTGAAGGTTGAGATTGGCGGTCGCCGCCCAGGCTATGTGGAGATATTGGATGGCTTGGCATTGGGCGATCGTGTTGTGACTGAGGGAACAAACCGCGTGCGGCCAGGAGCGCCCGTTAACATTCTATCCTCCGACGCCCGGCCCGCCGCTGAAGTCAAACGCGCTACAGAGGAGCGGGAAGGATCTTCCTGACTTAAGCCATGATACTCTCTGATGTTTCCGTAAAGCGGCCGGTCTTTGCTGCGGTGCTGAGCATTATGCTTGTCGCCTTTGGGGTTTTGTCTTTTTCAAATTTGCCGTTGCGGGAAATGCCGTCGGTTGATGTGCCTATTGTGTCGATCAATACGACCTATCGTGGCGCGTCGGCCGAGATTATCGAGGACAAGATTACCAAGACGATCGAAAAGGCGGTGGCCGGCATTGAGGGTGTCGATTACATGTCGGCGACGTCACGCCAAGACAGTTCATCTGTCATGTTATTCTTTACGCTCGACCGCAATATTGATCTGGCGTTCAATGATGTCCAGGCGTCTGTTGAGCGAGTGCGTAATGCGCTGCCGCGTGAGGCGGACCAACCACGTCTTTCTAAAATGGATCCCGATGCGTTTGCCATTATGTGGTTCTCCCTGTCTTCGGACACGATGGACAAGATGGCGCTCTCAGATTTCGCGAGTAAGGGCATCGTCGACCGGTTAGCTACCGTTGACGGTGTGGGCGAGGTTCAAGGTGGAAATGAGTCGCTATATTCGATGCGAATATGGTTGGACCGCGTGGCACTCGCCGCCCGCGGTTTGACCGTCAACGATGTCACAAATGCTCTGCAATCCGAAAATACGGAGCTGCCTGCCGGAACTCTGGAGTCAGAAGCACGTGAGTTTCCCATACGTATTATCCGCAGCTTTGCCAACGTGGATGACTTCAAGCGCCTTGTGGTTGGGCGCGGGGATGACGGTCATCTTATTCGATTGGCCGAAGTCGCGCGGGTCGAATTAGGTCCCGACAATGAAAAGATCTTCTTTCAAGGCAATGGCGGTCCTCAACTCGGCATCGGTATCGTTAAACAGTCGACTGCAAATGCCCTTGATGTAGCACGCGGTGTGCGTGAGGAAATTGAGAGGATCAAACGGGATTCCCTGCCGGAGGGGATCGAAATTGACGATAGCTTCGACACAACTGTCTTCGTCGAACGCGCCATTTCTGAAGTGCAGAAGACTCTTCTGATCGCAACGGTGCTTGTGGTCTTGGTGATTTATGTCTTCTTGGGCTCACTACGTGCGGCGCTGGTCCCGGCCGTGGTCGTGCCGGTTTGTTTGATTGCGACGTTCGGCATTCTGGATTTCTCCGGCGCGACTCTTAATCTCATGACCTTGTTGGCCCTGGTTTTGTGTATCGGGCTGGTGGTCGACGATTCCATTGTGGTTTTAGAGAATATTCAACGACGGGTGGATCAAGGCGAGCCGCCGTTGCTCGCGGCCTATCGTGGCGCGCGGCAGGTTGCTTTTGCTGTGATCGCAACAACGGTCGTGATCGTGGCCGTTTTTGCGCCGCTCATCTTTACCCAAGGATTTATCGGGCGCGTGTTTGGTGAATTGGGTATAACCGTCGCCGGTGCCGTGATCTTGTCCAGTTTTGTGGCTCTCAGCCTGTCTCCCATGATGTGCTCAAAATTGTTGAGCCGCAAAAAATCGGAAGCCGACCGCTCCAACGCCTTCATGCGCTTCTTTGACAGGTTGCGGGATTCATACATTCGGCTGCTCAAGAGAATCCTGCCTTATCCATGGCTGGGCGTGCCGCTTCTGGTCGTCATTTTTGGTTTTATTGGGTTCTTAGGAACCCAAGTGGGGTCGGAAAGCCAACCGGCCGAAGATAGAGGCATCATCAACGTCAATATCACCGCCCCCGAAGGGACGGGCTTTGACTATATGGTCGGGCAGGCCAAAAAACTTGAAGAGATGATTCTGCCCTATGTCGAAAATGGAGAAGCCCAGCGGGTGACAATCCGTGTGCCGGGCGGTTGGGGCGCCAGTCGGAAGTTTAACTCTGGGCGCGGCATGTTGGTTTTGGAGGATTGGGACGATCGTGAGCGGACCGGCCATGAAATCTCCGCTGAACTTCAGCGCAAGGTCGGTGAGCTACCGGGCGTGTTCGGCTTTGCCGGTATGCAACAGGGCGGCATGAATGCATGGGGTCCGCCTATGCAGTTCGTGATCCGGGGCGGAAGCTATGAAGCGATTATCCCCGTTGCCGAATCGATGGTTGCCGAGGCCCGCAAGAACCCAGGTCTGACCCGGGTAGATATGGATTACAAGCCGACCAAGCCGCAAATGCAGCTAGAAATTGACCGCACGCGGGCGGCAGCCTTAGGCGTCTCCGCACAAGCAATCGGTCAGACGCTTGAGACTGCATTGGGTTCCCGCCGCGTGACGACCTTTGAGCTCGAAGGTAAGGGCGATGAATATGAGGTTATTGTCCAAGCCCGAGATCAAGATCGGCAGACAACGACGGATTTGACCAACATCAATGTACGCCCGGATATGGGTGGCGATCTCATTCCTTTGTCCAACCTGGTGAAGGTGACTGAGAGTGCCGATACGGCGCAGCGGAAGCGTTGGAACCGTCAACAATCGATTACCGTAACGGCTTTTCTCAACGACAATTACAGTATGGGAGAAGCGGTTGAGTTTTTTGAAACGACATTCAACGAGAAAATCACCACGCCTGCCAACTTTGACTTTAATGGAGAAGCGCGCATGTTCAAGGAGCAGGGCGGCGATCTGATTTTCGTCTTCTTGCTGGCCTTGTTGGTCGTCTTCTTGGTTCTGGCGGCTCAGTTTGAGAGCTTCATTCATCCACTGATCATTATGTTTACGGTACCGGTGGCCATTGCAGGCGCATTGCTCGGGCTGTTCCTTGTCGGCAGTACACTGAATATATTCAGTGCCATCGGGATTATCATCTTGATTGGTATTGCGGCAAAGAACGGTATTCTCATTGTAGAGTTTGCCAATCAGCTGCGAGATCAAGGCCGAGAGTTTATGGACGCTTTGGTTGAAGCATCGGCGACCCGTTTCCGTCCCATCATTATGACAGGCGTGTCCACCGCAGCAGGCTCAATGCCTTTGGTGATGACAACGGGCCCCGGATCCGCAAGCCGGCTGACAATCGGTATCGTGATTGTTTTGGGTGTACTGGTCTCGACCGTGATGACCCTGTTTATCGTGCCGTTGTTTTACAATTTGATGGCACGGCGTACGGGCTCACCGCAAACCATTGCGCGCAAGCTTTCCGAATTTGAGGGTGCCCGCCCTAACGCGCCTTTAGGCGGTCCGGCGGAATAGAATACGGAGTTTGATTTTGGGGCAATTCTGGGGCTGAGATCTCGGCCTTAGAATTGCCCCATTCTCGTCCTATTTCTAACCACGCTAAGCTTTATACATATCTTTAGTCATACGGCTGACGGCGTTTTCAATGTCAGCAAACCATTGGCCTCTTTTCCATTCGGCCAAGTGCGTATCTGTTTGGTCGAAAAGCGCCCCCGTTGGTCAGGTTGCGTCAGACACACCTGAGCGTACAACGGGGGCGTAGTATTTTCAGTCTCACGGCGATTTGTTTCAGTTCAATGTCGCCGCCGATATTTGGGCTGCTGCTATTTGGGATATAGAGGCAAATCCGTCCGATAGTTGACGGGTTTGAGCGCAAAACTCGAGCGAATGTTCGACACGCCGGGCACGCGGGTGAGTTTGTTCTTCAAGAATGTCTCATAAGTCGCGAGATCGGGAACCACGATCCGCAAGTGATAATCCGCATCACCCGTCATCAGATAACACTCCATCACTTCCGGCCAGGACTTTACCGATTTTTCGAAGCGTTCAAGATACTCGTCCACTTGACGTTCAAGGCTGACCTGGACAAAGACATTGACGGTCAACCCCATCTTGTTGGGATCCACCAGCGCCACATATCGGCTGATGACGCCGCTTTCCTCCAGGCGTTTTACGCGCCTCAAACAGGGGCTGGGGGACAATCCGACCGCATCCGCCAAGTCGACATTGCTGATTCTCGCGTTGATCTGAAGTTGCTGAAGAATGCTCAAATCAATCGCATCTAGGGCAATATCAGCCATAAAATTGCTCTCAATCATCAAAATTAGCATATTATAGCCAAAAACGCGCGAATTCCTAGCATGAAAGCAAGATATGGATCCTAAGAAGCTGTTAGAAAGCGTTTGGTAGGGTCAGAGGCGATAGGGAAGAGGCAATAATGCGTTTGGCAGAAAAACAGGATCATTCAACGGCCGGCCCCGATGCGGCGATGGTTGAGACGCTTCGTCTCTTGGAAGACCGGATTCGCTGGCTGTCCACTTGGACGATCCATAATGCCAACAACATCCGCGAGAAACGCGACGGCTTAAAGGTCGGTGGGCATCAAGCCTCATGCGCTTCCATGACGACCTTGATGGCGGCTCTCTATTTTCATGTCTTGCGGCCGGAAGACCGCGTTGCCGTCAAGCCTCATGCCAGCCCTGTGTTTCACGCCATTGAATATATGTTCGGCAAACAGTCTCTCGATCAGCTGCAAAATTTCCGGGCGCTCGGTGGGGCACAATCCTACCCATCGCGGACCAAGGACCAGGACGACGTCGATTTCTCGACCGGGTCCGTTGGCCTGGGGGTTGCAATCACAGCTTTCTCTTCTTTGGTTCAAGACTATCTGACATCCCACGATTGGCTAAATGAGGATCGTCAGGGGCGGATGATCTCGCTTCTTGGTGATGCTGAGCTTGATGAGGGCAATATTTATGAAGCACTCATCGAAGCGCATAAACACCGCATACGGAACACATGGTGGATTGTCGATTACAATCGGCAAAGCTTAGATGCCATCACCAATGACCGCATGTTCCGTCGATTTGATGATGTTTTTCGCACAATGGGCTGGGAGGTCATCACGCTCAAATACGGCAAGCGACAGCAAGAAGCATTTGAGCACAAAGGTGGAGATGCGCTGCGCGATTGGATTGATAGTTGTCCGAACGAACTTTACGCAGCCTTGACCTATAAGGGCGGGGCGGCCTGGCGTGCCCAATTAATCGCCGACATTGGCGACGTTCCCGGCATGAAGGCGCTGTTAAGCGAGTATGATGATGACCAATTGTCCGATTTGATGACGGAATTGGGGGGTCACTGCTTGGAGACGTTGCTTGACGCCTTCTCATCTGTCGATAGCGACAAGCCGCATTTCTTCATTGCCTATACGATCAAGGGTAAGGGCCTCCCGTTTGCAGGCCATAAGGACAATCACGCCGGCCTGCTAAACACCACACAAGTTGAAGCCATGCGCGAGCAACTGGGGATCAATCCTGGAGAGGAATGGGCGCCCTTTGCAGGATTGAGTCCGGATCAAGCAAAAGGACTTGAAGATTTCTTGCGCACGGTGCCGTTCAATCAACCGGCAGACCGTCGGCCGCAGGCAAACAAAATTGCTGTGCCGGCAAAGCAAGAATTTCCGAAACCTGGCGGCGCCAAAGACTCAACGCAAGCTGCATTCGGCAAAATCCTAAATGATCTGGCCAAAGGCGACTCGGATCTCGCCAGCCGAATAGTCACTACATCGCCCGATGTAACTGTTTCCACAAATCTGGGCGGCTGGGTTAATCAGCGCGGTCTCTACAATCGGGACGAAAAGGCCGACCTTTTCAAGGAAGAGAAGATTGAATCGGCGCAGAAATGGATCATGACCAGCGACGGTCAACATTTGGAGTTGGGGATTGCCGAGAATAATCTGTTTTTGATGCTGGGGGCACTCGGCATGTCGCACCATTTGTTCGGTGAGCGTCTGTTGCCGATCGGTACTGTCTATGACCCTTTCATCAGTCGCGGTCTCGATGCCCTGAATTATGCCGTCTACCAAGATGCGCGATTCATGCTGGTGGCGACGCCCGCGGGCGTGACGCTCGGCCCGGAAGGCGGTGCTCACCAGTCAATCGGCACACCATTGATTGGTATGGGGCAACCGGGATTGACCTACTTCGAGCCGACTTATGTGGATGAGCTGTCAGCCATCATGCGTTGGAGTTTTGAGCATATGCAAGCGGACCAAGGAGGCTCGGTCTATTTGCGTCTCACCACGCGGCCTTTGGCTCAGCCGGACAGAGTGTTTTCGGCGGAACTCGAAGAGGATGTGTTGAAAGGGGCTTATTGGCATGTGCCGCCCGGGCCGGGTGCCGAGATTGCCATTGTCTATACGGGGGCACTCGCACCTGAAGCGATCGCAGCGCACGAGCAATTGCTCGAAGATGTTCCCGGTGCCGGCTTGCTGGCCGTGCCGTCAGCAGATCTCCTCCATCGTGATTGGACCCGCTCGCGCCGCAGTTCTTGGACAGGAGAGGGCGGCACAACGTCTCACGTGGATAAGCTTCTTTCGCAATTGTCGCCGCAAGCCGGCCTGGTGACGGTGGTGGACGGCGCGCCGTCAACTTTGTCTTGGCTTGGAGGTGTAAAAGGGCAAAGAACCATTCCGCTCGGTATTGAGACCTTCGGTCAATCCGGTGACCTGATTGATCTCTATGATACCTATCGCATCAATCCGTCTGCCATTTTGGATGCATGCGCGAGTCTTTACGTGCGCTAATTGAGTCCGGCTTCGGCGAAAAGATCCCGCTTGTTCCACTTGGCTGTCAAGAAACGCCAGATAACTTTGCTCTTGGTGAGCCAAGCAATGCGTGCGCCGTGACGCTCGTTCAGCAAGGTGTTTCGTGTCAACCAGGGCGTGACGGTTTCGACCTTATCGCCGATGATGTTGTAGACCCTGCGGGTGCGTTCATAGCGTTCCGGATTGATCTGCCCCTCGCCCACGCTCATATCCGTAATGACAATACCTGGGCTCAAGAATCCGACTTTGACCGGGCTGTTCTTGGTTTCTTTGATCAGCGCATTCGTGAAATGCGTAATGGCGTTTTTGGTTGAGCCATAGATGGACAAGCCCTCATTTTGATTGCCGTCACTGCCGAAGCCTTCAAAGTTGTAGATCTCACCAAAGCCTTGCGCTTCCATGCCTTTGAGCGCAACACGACAGGCATTCATCGTTCCGCGCAGATTTGCGCCCACCACGTTTTCGATTTCAGATTGAGGCATCAGTTCGATCGACATGCCCTTATTGGCGATACCGGCATTATTGATCCAGATATTGACCTTGCCCAGATCGTTCAGCGCCTTGTCCCAGAGCGCTTGAACCTCTGAGATATTTGCCACGTCGCATGGCTGCCCGACAACTTTCACACCATGTTTGTCAGCGATGGGCCCTAGTTTTTTCAGCGCATCGTCCACCGCGCTTTGTGATCGGCTCGTGACCATCACATTGTTGCCCTGTTCCAAAAAGTTTTTGGCCAGGCCCAGGCCGATACCGCGCGTGCTTCCAGTGACCACAACGCCCAGCCCCGATCTTTTGACTTCCGGTTCGCCATCTTTGAAGCGCACCCATAGGCACCAAACAAACAGGATAACATTGATCGCACCCATGAGCATGAAGGGGCCAACCACAAAGATGTCGGCCAATCGACCACCAAGGAATGTTACGATCAATATTCCGATAGCACCGCACATGCCAAAGAAGCCGATGACGGCGCCCCGTTCTTCTACTGGTGCCTCCTGACCGATGAGAGCTGTCGAGGCGATCAAACCACTGACATAGCCGAAGCCCAAAAAAGCGAAGAATGGTATCGCTGCTGCTTCCATCGGGTTGTCGACCAATCCCATGCCCAAGTACCCAAGCGCAGCTAAAAAAGTAGCAAGCGCCATTGCTGAAACCCGATTAAATTTGTCGATAATGGCCCCCATAAACGGTGCCCATAACAGAGCCACTGTTTGTGTTGCAGCTATCGATAGGCCGACCAGTTTTATGGCTTCGGCTTCGGCAATACCGATGTCTTCCCCCACTTTAATGGCCCAAATACTCACGAACACGCCCACCACAGTCAGTTCCGCTCTTGCTGCGAAGGAGTTACCATAGGCCAAAGCAATTCTTGGATTTTTGGCAGCTTTGATTCCGTCTCTAAACAAAACAGAAAAGGGAATGCGCTGGCTTTTGGTGGATGGCGTACCTCCCTTCAGCCCGAGCTGCAGGATGCCAGCTGCGATGACGCATCCGACGGCAATAATGGTCCAGGATGATTGGGCTGCTTCGAGCGGCAACATACCTTGGGCGAGAAAATACTCCGGTAACTGTCCTAAACCAAATATTGCGGTCGCGACGCCGAGCCCATTGAAGAAAGAGGAGGAGCCAACAAACGCCCCCCGACTGGATTCTTTTGGGTAATCATTCACAATGGTGGCCAGAGCCGTCGCAATCGACGACGCTGCCATCGCATGGACGATACGAAAGAGATACAAATCCAATATGCTGTCGCCATAGGGAAATAGGAAGAAGGCAAGTCCAATCAGCAATGTTCCGATAACGAACAGCGGGCGACGCCCGAACCGGTCTGCCAAGAGGCCGCAAATGGGAATATAAATGATGGCTTGTATTTCTGACCAAACAACAAGGTCTGAAGAGATGCCGCCCAATTCATCTTTTGGAACATCCAATACAGCCGTCAGAATGAACGCTTGGCCGAAATTGAAGAACCCTAAAATACCGATCGCAAAAAAGGCGGCGAACATAAAGGTCCAGGCATTCGCCGCGCTGACGCCGGGCGATAAGGATACCGGACCCCACTTAACCGATTTGATCTGATCTTCACTCATGGCTTTGACCCCGCCGCTTGCAAGCTGTTCTTCGCCCCGTTGCTTCTGTGCCTACGCTTAAGGCGCACTTAAAGACCAAAGAAATTCGTCACGACGGTGCCTAGGTGTTCAAGATTTCAGGCCCATGGCGGCTGTTAGACGCCAAATTCGCCGATCTTCACCCAGGGTGCCCTAGGCGAGGTCATAGGCGCCAAAAACATCCCGTTTCTTGAAGAGGCCTGTGACCGCCCGTCCCAATAACTTGCCGGTGGTCATCCATTTGATGTTCTTACCTGTCTCCGTATTGGCCAGAATCTGATCCACAATCCAGGGAGTTGTGGTGGAGACATGATCCCCCAAAAAATTAAGCGGCTTGATCATCTTGTCCCGTTGTTCAGGCGGCAAAGACTTCACTTCCCGGATCATCCCCTCGGTGATGTTTGTGCCCGGACTGATGGTCCCCACTTTAATATCTGTGCCTTTGGTCTCGTTCATAAGGCTGGTCGAGAAATAATTGACCGCACGCTTTGTGGTGCCGTAGCCGATCATGCCCGGCAGCACTCGTCCGTCGGCGCCTGCGCCCAAGGTATTGTAGATGAAACCGTGCCCTTGTGCCTTCATGCCTTTTAGGGCGACCTGGCTTGCCTTCATGGTGCCGATCACATTGGAGTCGATCATCTCGTTAATTTCGTCGGGCGTGAGTTCCAGCAGCGTGACGCCGGTTCTTGCCCGGCCCGCATTGTTGATCCAAATGTCGATGCTGCCGAATTCAGCGATGGCCTTGTCCCACGTCGCTTGAAGACTATCGATATCTGAGACGTCGCAGATCTGTCCGGCGGCCCGTGCGCCTTCCTTGGCGTCTTTTTGGATATCCTCGACCGCTTGATCGATTCCGTCCTGAGACCGGCCGGTCACCAACACATTGTGCCCGCGCCTTAAGAATTCCCGCGCATACCCCTTACCGATACCCTTCGAACTGCCGGTAATGACCACATTGACCATCCGCTATTCCACCCTTTTTTGGAGATCAGCTTTTTCGGGCAAATCGGTACCGGGTCTGTCAGTTTGCGTCAACGGGCGAGGGGCCTGCGGCCGTGCCTTGACCACCGACTGGTTTGCTCCGAAGACAATACGCCCCAGACACCGTTTTTTGATTTCAGGCCAAAGGGTTGGCCCGATAAATTATGGATCACGGTTATCACAATGACCCGTTCGCGCAGGTGAAGGAGAGCTCCCATGAAAATGCTGGTTAAACAATTCATGGATCAACAAATTTCTCGCCGGCGTTTTGCGTCCGGCTTGGCGGCTATGGGGTTCAGCAAGATTGCCGTGAATTCAATTGTGTCTTCTGCCGCTGCAGCGCAAGAGCCTGATGATCCTGAATTGTCATATATCGTTGAGGGAACCGGCGGTGATATTCTGATCGAAAATTTGAAGGCCGCTGGAATCGAATTCATTTTCAGCACCACGGCGACCGGGATGACGTCGATATTTGACGCACTCGCCGTTCGGCCCGAAATGAAATACATTCTGACCGTTCACGAGGGCCAGGCGGCCAGTATGGCCCACGGCTACGAACTGGCGACACAGAAGACGTCTGCGCTTTTGATCCCTGGCGTTGCTGTCCCGAATGCGTCCAACAATCTCTACAATGCTTGGAAGGATCGCTCCGCGATTGCTGTCCTCTCGGATGGTAATGCGACCACGCTGGCCGGCCGAGACAGTTTTCAACAGATGGACGACTGGCTTTCGCCCCTCGACGAGTTCACCAAATGGAGTTGGCAGGTCCAAAACCCAAAGCGGATCGGAGAGTTTACGCGCCGTGCCATCAAAGTGGCCAATACCCCGCCGGGTGGCCCAGTTTATATTCGGTACCCGAACAATGTGCTGGCCGAAAGATCGTTAAAGGCACGCATCATGCCGCAAAGCCGCATGGAGCTGCCGATGAATTTGCAGCCCGATCCCGGCCTCATTGATGAAGCGGCGCGGTATATTATCGAGGCAGAGAACCCATTGATCATGGCTGGATCGGAAATCACCCGTGCCGGGGCCGTAGACGACCTTGTCGAGCTGGCAGAGCTTCTCGGCATATCTGTGTCCCAGGGCTTCAGTGTGTATGGCGATTTCCCATTTGATCATCATCTGTTTACGGACTTTTACGCGCTAGGCACGCCTAGGGAAGCGGTGCGTATGGACACATTTATCAATTTGGGCTCCCACATGCCGGAGCCCGCGATCTTCTCTCTGCCGCCGAGGGAGAAAATGCGCGTGATTCATGCGCGAATTGAATATGAGCGCATTGCAGACCTTTATCCGACCGACGTCCCGATTGCTGCCGGTATGAAGGAAACCGTGACGGCGTTGACGGACAGTATCAAAAGCATGCTGACCGAGGAGCGCATTCGGGCCATTCGCGAGCCACGCATGGAAGCGGCTAAGGCCAGGTACACTGAACGGATCAAAAAGCGTGATGAGGAGGCCAAGGCCAATTGGAATGCCAGTCCCATTTCGTGGGAGCGACTTTCATATGAAATGGAGCAGGGGCTGGAAGAGGATGCCGTCATTGTGTCCGAATTGGATTATCGCATTCCCTATTACTGGCTCAACTTCGCCCCCGGCAAGAAGCGCCTAATCGGCCAAACAACAGGGTTTGCCCTCGGATGGTGTGTGGGCGCTGCGCTCGGCGTGAAGATGGGTTTGCCCGACAAGCAAGTTGTTGCGGTTCTTGGTGACGGTGCCATGCTGTTTGGTCAATTGGAGGTTTTGTGGTCCGCATCTCGCTACGACATTCCGGTAACGATCATTATTTTCAACAACCGGTCGTACGACAATGAGCGGCATCGTATTTACCAGAACTCGCCCTTGGCCAACAATCGAGAGAAGAAAGAGCTCTGGCGCGATATTTCCTGTTATCTCGGCGACCCGATCGTGGATTTTGTTGGGATCGGCAAGGCGTTTGATATTGATGGGGCGATTGCCCAAACACCTGAAGAGTTCAGTGCTGCCTTAAAGACGGCGGCAGCTGTGACGCGAGAAGGACGGCCCTTCATTATAGACGCGGTGATTAAGCAGCGCGGATTTAAGGCCAATGAGAACTGGTATCCGGATATTTCCGTTGCTGATATGCGGACACGGAAGGTTTAGGGGCCTGGTTAGCGAAAAACCTAGCCTTTTTGACCTTTAAGCAGGTTCTAAGTTCAGCTGGGGACCATAGGCCCGCTGTTTTTCTGTTTAGACTTCCTGGTTTGTCAAACCTACGAGAACGGCTAAAAGTGTTGGCCGAGTCGTGAGATAGGCGCCCAAAGTCAACACAAAAAGTGCGGGTTTCATGCGGGAATCTCATTGTTTGTGGCCGTATAGTTAAGGAATTACCCGAGTGAATGCACCAATTGCCATTGCTGAAGAAGAATTGGATTCCGTCGTCGTAAGATTTGCGGGCGATTCAGGAGACGGTGTGCAGCTGTTGGGCTCTCAATTCACCGTGACGACCGCATTGGCCGGCTCCGGCCTGTCGACCTTTCCTGATTTCCCGGCCGAAATTCGTGCGCCTGCCGGCACCTTGTTTGGCGTGTCTGCCTATCAAATCAAGTTTGGCGCCCGGCAAATTTTTACCTCCGGCGATGAGCCAGATGTGTTGGTGGCGCTCAATCCGGCGGCTCTGTCGACCAATCTGCCTTTGTTATGCGAAGGCGGTGTTGTGATCGTGGACACCGGGTCGTTTGTCGAACGTAATCTGAAAAAGGCGGAATATGAGTCAAATCCGCTCGAAGATGGCAGCTTAGACGGATACCGGGTGATGCCGGTGGATATCACCAAGCTTGCTGTGGAATCCGTCAAAGATATGGGGCTCTCAAACAAAGAGGCCCATCGTTGTAAAAATATGTGGGCTTTGGGCCTGACGGTATGGATGTTCTCCACAGATCGCGCGCCGATTATTGAGTGGCTCGAGCAGAAATTCGCTAAAAACGACAAAGTGCGGCTGGCCAATATCGCCGCTCTCAATGCCGGCCATGCTTATGGTGAGACCGTTGAGGCCGGTGGCGATGTGAAGCAGTATCGCGTCGGCGCGGCAGAAGATATTGAGCCTGGCTTGTACCGGACGGTCACCGGCAGTCAGGCATTGTCTTGGGGACTGGCGGCGGCGAGTCAATTGTCGGACTTGCAAATGGTCTTTGCCTCTTATCCCATCACACCGGCATCGCCCTTGTTGCATATCCTCAGCCAAATGAAACAATTCGGCGTATTGACGTTTCAGGCCGAGGACGAGATTGCGGCAGTTGCCGCCGCGCTCGGTGCCTCCTATGCCGGATCCTTAGGTGTGACGTCCAGCTCCGGTCCGGGTATTGCCTTGAAAGGTGAGGCGATTGGGCTTGCAATCTCCACGGAGTTACCGCTGGTGATTGTCAACTCACAGCGCGGTGGACCGTCGACCGGTTTGCCCACCAAGACCGAACAATCAGATCTTTATCAGGCCGTCTATGGGCGCAATGGAGATGCACCGGTGCCGGTCCTCGCGACGTCCTCTCCCGGAGATTGTTTCTATACGGCCATTGAGGCCGTACGCTTGGCATTGAAATATATGACGCCGGTCATGTTGCTCACCGATGGCTATATTGCCAACGCGGCAGAGCCTTGGGCTTTGCCCGATGTATCTAAGCTTGACCCGATTGACAGCGGATTGCTGTCTGAGCCGCGCGAAAGCGAGGAGGACTTCAATCCTTTTGAGCGTGACGCCGATACATTGGCGCGGGTTTGGGCGAAGGTCGGCACCGCAGGGCTGGAACACCGCATCGGCGGTATTGAGAAGTCTTTTGACTCCGGCCACATTTCATATGCGCCGGAAAACCATCAGAAGATGACCGATACACGCCGGGCGAAGATCGACGGCATTGCCAAAGATATTCCGCACCAGGAGGTGGACTTTGGTCCAAAGTCCGGGCGTCTGGCTATTGTCGGTTGGGGCTCAACCTATGGGCCGATTGCACGTGCCGTCCGTGTGGCTGCAGAGAATGGTCACGACGTCAGTCACATCCACATCAAATACATCAATCCGCTCCCTGAGAATTTAGGCGACTTGCTGGACGGTTTTGATCAAATCTTGGTCCCGGAGATGAATATGGGACAGCTCATAACCGTGTTGCGCGATCACTATTTGCTTCACGCCACGCCGCTCCACAAGGTGTCGGGTCAACCGTTTAAGATCGCCGAAATATTGCGAGCCATTTACGCCCAGTTGGACGTGGATGCGCCCGAGTATAAAGGACATTAGGCCATGAATATCGAGACCGATGTCAAAAAGCTGACCGCAAAAGATTTTGCTACGGACCAAGAGGTTCGTTGGTGCCCGGGGTGCGGCGACTATGCCATTTTGAAATGTATGCAGCGTACCCTGCCGGAGATCGGCGTTACCCGCGAAAATACGGTATTCGTATCAGGGATTGGGTGTTCATCGCGCTTTCCTTATTACATGAACACATACGGCTTCCACACCATTCATGGTCGCGCACCGGCGGTTGCAACCGGCGTGAAGCTGGCCAATCCGGACCTGGATGTTTGGGTGGTGACGGGAGACGGTGATGGTTTGTCCATCGGCGGCAATCATCTGCTTCATGCGTTGCGGCGCAATGTTGATCTTAACATTTTGCTTTTCAACAACGAGATTTATGGGCTCACAAAGGGTCAGTATTCACCGACCTCACGTGTGGGTACACAATCTCCCTCTACACCTTTCGGTTCCGTTGATCAGTGTCTGAACCCTTGCGGTTTTGCGCTGGGCTCCGGCGCACGTTTTGTGGCGCGGACGGTTGATACGGCGCAAAAGCATATGCCCGAGATATTTAAACGGGCGCATGCCCACGAAGGAGCCTCCTTCGTCGAGATCTTCCAGAACTGCATTGTTTATAACGACGCTGTGTTTGGAGATTTTACAGAAAAGCCGGTGGCGGCCGATCAGCAATTGTTGGTGGAACACGGTCAGCCGATGATTTTCGGCAAGGAAAAAAATAAGGGGCTGCGTTTGAATCCGCAGGCTTTCGCACTTGAAGTGGTCACACTTGGTGAGGATGGCGTGACGGAGAATGATATCCTTGTGCATGATGAAACCAATGCCACCTTGGCCAACATGTTGGTGCATCTGCCGCGGCCGAATTTCCCAGTTGTCTTAGGCGTGATTTACGACGTTCCGTCTCCGACCTTTGAGGCTGAGGTGCACGCACAAATTCAAGATGCAAAGTCAAAGGGCAAGGCTGACTTGAATGCCTTTATGGCCAAAGGGCGTACCTGGTCTGTCGGCTGATCAGTTGATTGCAATTTCGCTTGGTCCTGCACTTTATGCCCGATTTGCCGCCTTTTAGGCGCCCAATCCGGGCCGCCGCACCAAGGTCTTGGCTTTTGTCGTTAAGGATATCAGCAATTTTCCAACATGAATTTCCGGACCTAGGCAGGTGACATGGGCGCCGGTTGACGCATGCCGGTAGGGATGAAAGCCCCAGAATTCTGGGCATTTTCCCTCGGCGTGCCGGCGCACTTGCGGGAATCCTGAGACCGGGCGCAGGCCAGAAAACCCCGTGGCAGGCCCGGTACTGGTTCTGCCTCTGGCCCCCAATGATGAAAGTCAGTAAGATATCTTCGGATCGTGGGGGTCTGAGGCCAATCCCCTGAAGATGTGTGTATTGGATTGGCGTCAAACGTAAAGTGTTGGGGGTACATCTATGTTTTCTAAGCGTAAGGCAAAACCGGAACCGCAAATGCGTGCTCGGCAATCAAAAAAAGCCGAGCAGTCTTTTGCCCCGCCTCCTAAGAAGGGCCGGTCGGCGCCATCCATCATTAGCGCCGATATGCAGATCAAAGGCGCTATTCATTCAGACGGCGAAGTTCAGCTGGACGGTCAAATGGAAGGCAATGTGCGTAGCGCGTCTCTGACCATCGGCGAAGCCGCCATGATGAACGGCGATATTACGGCGAATGATGTTTCGATCAAAGGCCGCGTCCAGGGAAACATCCGAGCCCGGACGGTTCGACTGACTGGAACCGCTCATGTTAAGGGCGACATCTTCCAACATACGCTTGCGGTTGAGCCGGGCGCCGTTGTCGATGGCAGGTGCAAGCATGTTGACGACCCGCTTTCCGGATCAATGGGTAAGCGCGGCGGTCAAACTTCATCGGAAAATATGATGTTTGACGATGAGGTCATGGCGCGTTAGGCAACAAGCAAATTTGTTGATTTGGGGGATGGGGTTTGCGGAAGCTGCTGCTATTTGTTTCTGGGCTGATCTTCTTGGCCGCTGCCGGTTTGCATGGCGTTCGCGTGGCTCAAGAATGGGACATTATTGTCGCGGGCAGGATCGTTTCAATGGATGTATCTATGTATGCGGCGGGTGGTCTTGGCGTACTAGCTGTTCTATGCTTGTTGAGCGCACGTCGCGCTTAAGTTTGGGCTTCAACTCCACTGCTGATCTGCATATTTGCCTTTAAAGTTCTCATAGAAGGCTTGGATGTCTTCCATGTCCTTTTCCATGTCGCCGGTCGGATGAAAGAGGGGCCCCAACCCGACGACCTTGTTTGGATAGTCAAAATACGCCATGAGAACGGGAACTTCTGCCGACACGGCAATGCGATAGAAACCTGTTTTCCACTCTTTGACTTTCGACCGCGTGCCTTCGGGTGTGATGGCCAGAATGAGTTCCGGTTCTTGGTCAAACATTTCGACGGCTTGCGCGGTAATGCCTTGAGGGGCTGTTCGGTTCACGGGATAGCCGCCGAGCCATTTCATTAAGCCGCCGAAGGGAGGTTTGAAGAGCGTATGTTTTCCAAGCCATCGAACGTCCACGCGCAATTGAAAGGCCGCTGCTAGTCCTACCGGAAAGTCCCAATTGCTGGTGTGCGGTGCCACAATAGCGACAAAGGCAATGCCGCGTGGCACTTCGCCGGCAACGGTCCAGCCGGTGATCTTGTAGCAAAGTTTGGAAATAGGGCGGGCGATGGCCGTAATGATTGGGTTTGATAAGATGCTCAATCTGGATCTCCCCCTTGAAAGTTATTTTTCGGCGTTCTGTTTGCGCCGCTTCGCGTCAGCGCGTGTCATATATGATTTTTTGTACCCTGACCATAGCTAGGGCGCCCACCATCGAAGGCATTAAGGCGTCTATTGATGGGGGCGTGATAAATGACTATGAAGGCAACAGCGGATTATGCGCTATTTCCGGTTGAGATATCGGTGAGAGCTGCGTATAGCCCAGTCATTCGGGGTGGAAACGGGTCGAAGTGATATGAAAGTCATAGTGTTTGGTGGGGACGGATTTTGTGGCTGGCCGACAGCCCTGCACCTGTCCAATTTGGGTCATGACGTCATTATAGTTGATAATCGGGTGCGCCGAAAAATCGACGTTGAACTGGAAGTGGAATCCTTAACGCCAATCCGCCCCATTCGCGAGCGGTTGGATGCATGGCAAGAGGTTTCAGGCCGTACGATTGATTTTTTAGATTTCGACGTTGCCGAAAACTATCATCGACTTTATTCACTGCTGGCGGAAAACAAGCCTGATGCCATTGTGCACTTTGCCGAGCAACGGGCCGCGCCGTATTCCATGAAAAGTTCTTGGCACAAACGTTATACGGTCAGCAACAATCTGAATGCCACGAATAATATCCTCGCCGCCATTGTTGAGGCAGACTTAGATTCTCATGTCGTGCACCTGGGTACCATGGGGGTTTATGGCTATGGTGCCGCGGGCATGAAAATCCCGGAAGGATACCTGCATGTGAAAGTGCCGGTCGACGATGGCAAAATGATTAGTCAGGACATTCTTTATCCGGCCAATCCCGGCAGTATTTATCACATGACTAAAACTCAAGATCAGCTTCTATTTGCATTTTACAATAAGAATGATGCGATCAAAGTCACTGATTTGCACCAAGGCATTGTTTGGGGCACCCAGACGGAAGAAACCAGAAAAGATGATCGTCTCATTAATCGTTTTGATTATGACGGTGATTACGGAACCGTTCTCAATCGCTTTTTGATGCAAGCAGCGGTCGGGTATCCCTTAACAGTCCACGGAACGGGAGGTCAGACCCGCGCTTTCATCAATATTCAAGACACCGTGCGTTGTATCCAACTGGCTATTGAAAATCCGCCCCAAAAGGGTGAACGCGTCAGAATTATGAACCAAATGACGGAAACGCACCGTGTGGTTGAACTGGCCAGAATGATCTCGGAACTGACGGGGGTTGAGATCGACTATGTTGAGAATCCCCGAAAAGAAGCCGCTGAGAATGATCTAGAAGTCGACAATCGCGCGCTGTTGGATTTGGGCTTGAACCCTGTCACCTTACGGGAAGGGTTGATGTCCGAGATCATTGAAATTGCAAATCGCTTTTCCGACCGGTGCGATAGAACGAAGATTCCTTGCCGCTCGAAATGGTGAGGGATCAAATGGCTTGCCGCCTATCATAAGAATGGACATCGATGTCAGTGCAGAGGTTTGGTCAGACGTTTCGGGCGGACAGGTGGCACGAACGTTTGTCTGCTCTTGATCCGGATCGTGTCAGCCTATTTCTTTTGGTTGTCGCGACCTACCTTGCCTGCTTTAGTCTCTCATTCCAGACGGGTCTCTATGAAGACGACTACCTGCACGTCCGGTATTTGGGTTGGGACTGGGAATCCATATCACGATTGATCGCGCGCGCTTTGGAGAATTGGCCACAAGGCCGGCCGCTTGCACGGACATTGGCGCTCAGTTTGGTCTACTTGTCGAATGGATTTGGTGAGTTGGCCGCCTTAAAGGCTTGGGGCTTTCTCCTCCTGTCGTTGAATGCCTGTCTCACGTTTCTGATCTTACGGCGCGTCATGCCTGTCTCGGCCGCCTTTGTCGGCGGTCTCATGATGGTGGTTTTTCCAGGAGATGCCGCCAAGATGGAAATCATTCGCGCACTGCAATTGCAGCCGGTGATGCTGCTTTTTCTTAGCGCGACCTGGCTTTACCTCAGAGGGCATCGCATTCTGCCCTACCTGTTGATCGGCCTGTCGCTCTTCATCTACGAGAATGTTGCATTACTGTTTTTTCTGGTGCCCCTTCTTCATGTGCCGTTCAAGCAGAATATTGTACGGGAAACCTTGGTGAACGGCGCTTGCTTGGCAGCCTTGATTGTTATCGTTATCCTGATGCGCAATCAATTCGGGCCCGGTGATCTTGCGGGTTTAAGTTCAGAAATCCGGGGCTTCAACCCGATTGAGCGCTCCATAATATCCACCGTGCTTGGCTTTTTGGTGAACCTGAAGCTTTTGGCTCTGCGCCCGGTAACCTCCCTTATTGAGATGACTGTCTGGAGCGCCGCAGTGATTTTGTTGGTGGGCGCTATGGCTTATTTGTTTTTGCAGTCTTCCTATCGGGAGCGACTGGACGAAACGGCGTCTCGTTCAAGCAGGACATTTAATCCTCTGAAATGGGCGGCTCCCGCGCAGCTTATGTTAGTTGGCGTGTTGTTGATCTTGGCGGCCTATCCGCTGATGATTACGTTTGAGCGATTTGCGCCGATTTTGGAAATTGGCCGCCGCACCTCTTGCCATACGGCTGCGTCATTCGGCACGGCCATCTTTGCTGCTGCATTCTTCTGGCAGTCTATGAATCGTTTTACCGGCCGCACGGCGTATCGGCGAATGGCAATCGTGTCTGCGGTTTATCTGGCCCTATTGGCCGGCTTTCAAGTGGCTGTGCAGAACGGCCTTTCGTTGGGTTGGTCCTATCAGAGACAATTGTGGCAATCGGTCTTGGCAGCAACGCCGGATCTGGAGGCGGGCGACATTATTGTTGTCGAGGTCAAGGATCCCTTGCCCGAGACGCCTTACATTCGCTCTTACGGCTTTTACAGTAATTTTGTGCTGCCGATGATCTTTCGGTTTCCCCGCAATATGGAATCGAAGCTGGTCTGGGCCGATCAGATCTCGAATACGACCAGGTATTTCCCCGTCCGGTTTTTCGCTGAGGATGATGTCAGCTTGAAGCTGCCGTTTGAGCGCCGTTTGAGGACCAAGATGGACGGTCGGATCATCTGGTTGGTTGCCGAAGATTCAGAAATGCGGCGCGTCTTTGGGGTAAAGGCAGTCAATGGTGTCGACTTTAAGCTCAAACCGTTAACGAGTTCGGCGTCTCAGTCGCGACTGCCTCGAGGGCCCCTTTATCGGTATTTGATGGAGTAAGAACGGCTCAGGCTTGCATTGTCTCGATGTCATCCAGACAATAGCGGTGATAGCGTATGCGGTCTTTGAACGGGACATCCTTCATGACCCGATTGAGGCGATAGAGGTCAACGACATTACGCCCGATTTTGGTTAGCATCCAATTTCGTGCCGCTCTCTTCTCGGCATAGCGAACAGGGATTTCGGCCAGCCGCAGTCCCGCCCGCAAACTTCTCAGGGTCAATTCGGTATCGAACTGCCCACGCGAGATGACTGTTCTTTCAATATGCGGCTTCAACGTCTTTAATTTCAGGAGTTTGGCCCCATGCGTGTCTGCGGTGACGTTCTGGAGAGTGAGTTGCAGCAGGGCATTAAGGCCCCAGCTTAAGAGCCGTCGATAGGGCTCTTGTTCGTTGAGTGTGGGGTCGACGCGCTTCGACCCCAGTATGAGATCATATTTGGTTTTGTTCGCCCACGCCCAGCGCAAGAATCCCGGATCGAATTCATCCAAGGGCAAGATCATGGCCCATTCATACTCCGCATTGAGGAGTCCATGCTTCATGGCCTTGCCAATGTTCTTTTCCTCCAGTCTTAAGTTGAGCGTATTGGGCCAACGCTGCTTGAGGCGGCTCAGAATTGCAGGTGTCTCGTCGGTCGACCCATTGTCTACCGGAACGAATTGCCATGCCTGCGGACCGATAACGGTGTCTAGGACATTTGCCAGGTTCTCGGCCGCTGATTCCAAGATTTCCTCTTCATTCAGCAGCGGCATGATGACTGAAAGTCTGTGCTGGCTGGACACGCGAGACCGACCTTTTTCAATTTAAGCCGCGTCAGGCGGCTGTTTCCCCTGATCAGTCGTTGACGATGACCGATTGCAAGGCTGTATATAGCTCCTGCCGCTTGATGTAAATTGACCCATTGCGCAGAACTTTTCCCTTGCGTTTGTTTTGAGGCGAGTGGAAGTTGGCCAGGCGCCGGAGGAAGTAGGGGTCAAAACTTGACGAGATATCAAATCATATCGCTCGCGATTTGTGCTATTTTGCTGATTATCACTTTTGTAGTGTTCCCGCTCATCGCTCATTCATGACAGGTCTTTTAGCTCTTCGGATATGTTGCGTCTGGCAGATGCTTCATAATTGTTCCTGAAATATTCTGACAGGAAGATGTGGTCTCTCTTGAGAAGATCTTTCAGAAAGGCCCTTCGCCCACGGCGAAAGAGGAAGCGCGGAATGTTGGAAAACTCTTGGCGCACGCCAGTCAAATAATGGGCGTAAGATTCGGAATCCTCTCCCAATATCGACATATCCGAATCCAAAAACAGATGTGCGATCCGATCGTCTTGCCGACAATCGTGATTTTGAGTCAGGCGTATCAGCTCGACGATACGGCTCGTCAAAGGCGGCCGCATGCCAAGCCTGGTAAGATGATGCGTCGCTACTTCGGCGCTTTTAGTTTCATTGTCGCTTTTGCCGGGTTCATAAACCACGTCATGAAACCATGTAGCCCAATGGCAAGCGGTGTCATCAAGCTGTGCCTCGTCTTGTTTGGCGAACATGTGCGCCAAGTGAGATGGCGTATGATAGTGCCGCTGAGGCTCGCAATAGGCGTCAATCAGCAACTCAAATAGCTCGTCGGCCCGTTTGGGGTCAAAATCAGCTGCTGCGAATTGGCTATTAAATTTGTTTCTCAGTTTCTCAACGGTCTGGTCCATTGGCTTGGTTTACCACAAACCAATGGTCTGAGGCCTGCCTCATAGCCGGCTTCCAGATTTCGCCTACGCGGCGGCGTCGCGGCTCCGGCCGGCGCCGGGCAAGCCGATATCCGTGACTTGCAGATAGGGCTCCAGATGCGGAAAGTCCTTTCGCATCTGATCTTTAATCTCCGCATAGCCGAGTTCATGTGCCAATCGGCAAAGCTTGGCTTCATGTTCTTCGCTCAGATAGTTCTGATAATCGCCCACATATCCCATGCGCACATGTGATGTTCCGTCACCTGTCGCGGTTTCTCTTCGGTTGGTTTGGCGAAAAATTCGCCGGCTCATCTCTTTACTGTAAGTCAGATCCGGGTGATCTAAGAACCCGACGAGATCCCTAACTGAGTTGTCAAAGTCGACGTGAAGCCTTTCGTAGCTCATTAGATGGGGGGCATAGCGCGCATTTTCGCCGTGCCAGTTCCGTTGATGACGAATGATGTTCTCAATCCACTCGGCTAATAATCTTGAGGCAAAAAGGTCTTCAATCTCTGAATCATCCGGAATCAAGGCTTTGCGCTTCTGATGAAACACCCACGAGACCGACATGTCTCTCAAATCACGAACGATGTTAATCATCTTTACGTTCGGGTTATTGATAAGGGCTTTAGCGAACTTTCTTCTGTGAAAGTGTTGTTTGCAAAAGAAATCACCGTGATGATGAAAATCAATTTCGCCGAGTTGTTCTAGATGTTCGAGGCTCAGCGACGAGCTTTTCCACTCTGGGTTTTGGTAGCGACTTGGAATTCTCTGAAAGACACCCAGCTGTTGGACCAGCTGCACCATCCATGTGCTGCCGCCTTTCATGGCTCCGTTGCAGATGACAAGCACGGTCAATCCCTTCTGAGAATCAAAAATGCGGTGATGACAAATTGCACCAGTCTTGGTTGAACGGACGAGATCATCAATCCTGTCGCTACTTTTTTGAAATTTACCAAAGAAGTGCGCAAAAGTTGTACGCAAGCCACAACTCGCTGGATCGTTACTCGGTTGATATTCCAAGATTTTAGATATTTAGGAGGAATGGTGCCGGTTGAGAGACTCGAACTCCCGACCCACTGATTACAAATCAGTTGCTCTACCAGCTGAGCTAAACCGGCTTGGTTGGACGCCCTCTATAAGGCGAGTTCTTTTAGCCCGCAAGTCTCTTCTTTTTATTAACGCCAGACGGCGAGGATGGCGCCCATGACCACATAGCTCACCAATTGGTTGCCCGTATTGATCCAAAAGAAGCGCCAGGAATCGCCCTGGAAGAACACGCCTAAGATTTGGGCAGTGGCGACGAAGGCGAACCAAATAAAAGCGCCGAAAGCAGCGCCGCTCAGCAGCGTTGTATGGCCCGACCAGCCCAACATGAGGCTCAGGCAAATCGCAATCACAAGCGTATTGATGGTGCTCATGATCATCGCTTTTTTCGGATCACCGAGGTCTTCGGGCTTTTTGCCCATTTCGGCGATCCATTGCTTGCCCAGAATCAAAGGCGAGTACCACAACGCGCCGACAGCGGTGCCCGCAATAACGGCCACAATCACAGCAATAAAATTGATGGAACCCATCATCGGCACGCCCTTTCCCTTGGTTCGACTTTCCGGTACAAGCCGCTCAAACGGTGCAGCGAATTCAGGGATTATAGCCCGGACACGCCTCCGCCGCCCATATTCGTTAACGACTGCTTGGATTGCCGACAGACATGAGCCGAATTCTGATCACCAGTGCGTTGCCCTATATCAATGGAATCAAACATTTGGGCAATTTGGTCGGATCCATGCTACCGGCCGACGTATATGCCCGGTTTCAGCGCGCCCGTGGGCATGATGTCTTGCTGATCTGCGCGACGGATGAGCATGGGACGCCGGCAGAATTGGCGGCTTTAGAAGCCGGGCAGGATGTTGCCACGTATTGTGCGGAACAGCACGAATTGCAAAAACGTGTTTCCGACGGTTTTGGCTTGTCGTGGGATTATTATGGCCGGTCCTCAAGTCCTCAAAACCATGCCCTGACGCAACATTTCTGCCGTAAACTGGACGAGGCCGGTCTGATTGAAGAGCGGGTGGACGAACAAGTCTATTCCATCGACGACGGGCGCTTTTTGCCGGACCGATATATTGTCGGCACTTGCCCTCATTGTGGCTATGAAAACGCGCGCGGCGATCAGTGCGAAAACTGTACGAACCTCCTCGATCCGGTAGATCTGATCGAACCACGCTCCGCTGTTTCCGGATCGAAAAATCTAGAGGTGCGCGAAAGCAAACAACTCTATCTGCGCCAGTCTCTGATGGTGGACGAGCTGCGCAGTTGGATTGAAAAGCAGACCGATTGGCCGGTTCTCGTGACCTCCATCGCGAAGAAATGGCTTGATGAGGGGCTGCATGATCGCTGTATCACCCGCGATCTAAATTGGGGCATTCCGGTTGATCGGCCCGGTTTTGAAGACAAGGTCTTTTATGTTTGGTTTGATGCGCCGATCGAATATATCGCTGCCACCCAAGAGTGGGAGGATGACCTTGAAACGGTGCTGACCGATTTGCAGTTGCCCGGTGGTGACGCCATGGATGGGGCCTATCGGGGAGTGGTCGGCCTGGAAGATGTCAATCCGGAGCGGGATTGGAAAAGCTGGTGGTATGGGGATGCGGCCAAGGATGTGCGCTATGTCCAGTTCATGGGCAAAGACAACATACCCTTCCACACGGTCGGCTTCCCGATCACCTTGTTTGGTTCTCGGGAGCCCTGGAAGGTCGTCGATTACATCAAAGGCTTCAATTATCTGAATTACTTCGGTGGCAAGTTTTCTACCAGCCAGGGCCGTGGTGTGTTCATGGATCAGGCGTTGGAGATCTTGCCGGCGGATTATTGGCGCTATTACCTGATGGCCAATGCACCGGAAAGCAGTGACACGTCTTTCACCTGGGAGCACTTTGCCGGCACCATCAACAAAGACTTAGCCGATGTCTTAGGGAACTTCGTCAACCGCATATTGCGCTTCACAAATTCCCGATTTGGCGACTCCGTTCCCGAGGGGGGAACTTGGGGCGAGGCAGAGGCTGAATTAGCCGCTGAGCTCGATCGCCGGATCCCGGCCTATGCTCAATTCATGGAAGATATGGAGTTCCGCAAAGCGCTCGCGGAGCTGCGCGCCATTTGGGCGGCGGGCAACGAATACCTGACTGTCGCTGCGCCTTGGACCAAGTTCAAGGAGGATCCGCAGGCGGCTGCCGTGGGTGTGCGGGTCGGCATCAATATGATCCGTCTCAATGCGATCCTGTCGGCGCCGGTGATTCCCTTCTTGTCGGCCAAGATCTTGGACACGTTGGGACTTGCCGATGAGCCTCGTGACTGGCCGACCGAAAAAGCAGAGGTGCTTTTGCAGCATCTGAAGCCTGGCCACGGTTTCAAGGTGCCTGACGTGCTGATTCAAAAGATTGATGAGGACCAAGTTGCCGAATGGACCGAGCGCTTTGGGGGATCGGAATAACTTTCAAAATCAACGGGATCGTTGACTTATTGCAAGTAAAGCTCGAAGCTGTTGCATAATATTTGAGGGAGGATTTGGATGGCCGAGACTAGATTCAGTTTGTCGCTTATTGCCGCAATGTTTGTCATCTCTTCGGCATTGTTGCTCACCGGCTGCGGCGAAGATGGTGCGCCTGCGGAGGAGGGTACGACCATGGATGATGCCGCTGATCAGATTAAAGACGGCATCGATCCTGAAACCGGCAATCCTCCGGAACTATGAGTAGGGCTTTCGCGAGTCCTCTGATTTTAGCCTGGATTGCAGTTTTAACGACTTTTGCGCCGATTGCCTGGGCGCAAACGGCGCCAACTTATTTCGATGAATCTTTTGAATTTTCAAGTTCGCACGAGCGTGCTCTCGTCGTAATCGAGCCCTGGAAGGCAGCCGACTTCGTCTCTCTCTATTTTCGTGAGGTAGACTTGGAGGCCAATCGATTTGTTGGGGCTTTGATAGAATTTCCAATTCAGCTGCCAGGACGACAATGGCTGGCGCAGGATGCAGATTCACCTACTCGATTGTACGCAAAGCTCCTTAAGCCGGGCACCTATGCGATGGTGGGGTATAATCGGCGCAATTTCGGTCCGAGTTGCTTATTTAATATGGCCTCGGTTCTGCGGTTTTCTGCGGGAGCCGTGAGCCTCATTAATGTGGGGGCTTTTTTCAGTCAGCAAACTTATAAGGTGGTTGGTGATACCGAAGCGCTGTCGGTATTTCATTCGGCGCCTTGGACGGGGCGATCCAATAACCCAAATTTTTTCCGCAACCGCGTTCAACGGATTCTCGACTCATATTCTAAAATTGATGCTGAGCTTTTGATTATGCCGTTGGCCGACGTGATCCGGTTTGATGCGGCGCTGATCACCGCGGACGAAACACGGGTGCCGTTATCCGCTTGGGGGAGGCCCGAAGGCTATGAGACGGGCCGTGCGATAAAATGCCCGAGCTCCGTCGATTTCAAAAACTTTGGCGCGCGCGAATTGGCTTGGGCAAGTTTGTTCGAAGCAAGATCATGGGCGAGGTCGCCGCGGCTTATTGATCGGCTGTTTTCCGACGATCCCGGCGTCGATGTATTTTTGGCAGATTGGAAATCAAGTTCAGTCACCAAGTCTTCAGCGGATGAGGTTCGGCGTTTATCTGAGCTTATTGACGCGATGGCCTACTCTAAAGAGCCAAAACTAACTTTTGAACAGAGCGTACAGTGAAACGGCGGCGGCATTTGAGACATTGAGGCTGGATTGAATCTCGGAAGTGGGCAGGGAGATGAGTTGATCGCAATGCTCTTTCGTGAGCCTGCGTAGCCCTGAACCTTCCGCCCCGAGGACCAACGCCACAGGTCCTGATCTTTGATAGTCCGGCAATGATAGGGCGCCGCCTTCTGCAAGACCGAGCCGTTCATATCCCAGATCAGCAAGTGTCTCTAAGGCCCTGGAAATATTGGTGACATGGTGCGTGGCGATGTGTTCCAAGGCGCCGGTTGCCGCCTTTGCCACGACGCCCGACAGCGGTGGACTATGGCGTTCTTGCATCACCAGCGCTTTTGCGCCGAAGGCCGCACAGCTTCTCAAAATGGCGCCAATATTCTGGGGGTCGGTCACTTGGTCCAGTACGACCACGACATCCTGGTCCGTGACCGGTGAAAGTGTCTCGAGTCTGTCCTCGGCGAGCGGGGCCGTCAGCAGGGCGAGGCCTTGATGGATTGATCCGGGTGGCAGTCGTTTTTCGATGTCCGCCGACGCCATGATTTCCGGCTTGGGGCTTTCGGCCGGCAGCGCCTCGGCTGCGGACTTGGTTGCCAGCAGAGACTGCTTCTGCCGGGCAGGGTTCAGCAGGGCGGCGTGTACCGCATGCGTGCCATAAATCCAGAATTGATCACCCGCTTTGGCCTTGTTTTTGCCTTTAGGGGCTTTGCCTCGGCGAAAATGATGTTTTTTCCCCTGAGAGCTGCGATTTTCGCTCTTGCGCTTGGTCATGGGCATGCTTATATTCCGCCCAACGTTTTCACACAATTCCACCTCCGAGGTGCCCGCTGTGATTTTTGCGAATAATGGGCGCGCCGGAGGTTATTTGTGTTTGAGCGGCGGTTTTATTGGGAATAGAGGTCATCTGGTGTTGACAGCAGGCAAAGGGGTCGCCTACAGCAAGCCCCCGGTAAGCTGTTGAACTTAAACACCGATTATGGCCGGTGCGGAGATTTCACAGAGCTGACAAGGAGGGGTGGTCGAGTGGTTAAAGGCACCAGACTGTAAATCTGGCGACGAGAGTCTACGTTGGTTCGAATCCAACCCCCTCCACCAGTCTTGGGTCTTTGAGCAAATTGAGAGAATCGCCTTACGGGGCAGATGTCACGGAGAGTTTCGACGAGCACAAATTAGGCAGCGTTCGTCTTGTTGGAAGAATTGGTGGGACGGAAATGCGGGCGTAGCTCAATGGTAGAGCCACAGCCTTCCAAGCTGAAGACGTGGGTTCGATTCCCATCGCCCGCTCCAACCCGCCGCTAAGTGCCGCATGAGTATTGATGAGCAAAAAACCGTATCCAAATTAGGACACTGAGCAGGAAGACAAAGAGATGTCGAAAGAGAAATTTGAGCGTAATAAGCCGCATTGTAACATTGGAACGATTGGCCATGTTGATCATGGTAAGACGACTTTGACGGCGGCGATTACGAAGGTTTTGGCTGAGTCTGGTGGGGCTGAGTTCACCGATTACGCGAATATTGATAAGGCGCCTGAAGAGCGCGAGCGCGGGATTACGATTTCGACGGCTCACGTTGAGTATGAGACGGATAAGCGCCACTACGCCCATGTGGACTGCCCTGGCCATGCTGACTATGTGAAGAACATGATCACAGGTGCGGCTCAAATGGACGGCGCGATCTTGGTTGTGAACGCCGCTGACGGCCCGATGCCGCAAACACGAGAGCATATTTTGCTTGCCCGTCAGGTTGGTGTGCCGGCGCTTGTTGTTTACCTGAACAAGGTTGACCAAGTTGATGACGAAGAGCTTTTGGAGCTTGTTGAGATGGAAGTGCGTGAGCTTCTGTCTTCTTACGAGTTCCCGGGCGACGATATTCCGATCATCAAAGGGTCTGCTTTGGCGGCTTTGGAAGGCCGTGATGACGAGATCGGTAAGAACTCGATCATGGAGCTGATGAATGCGGTTGATGAGTATATCCCGCAGCCTGATCGTCCGAAGGATCAAGACTTCCTGATGCCGGTTGAGGATGTGTTCTCGATTTCCGGCCGGGGTACTGTTGTGACGGGCCGTGTTGAGCGTGGCATCATTAATGTGAACGATGAGATTGAGATCATCGGCATTCGTGAGACGCAGAAGACGACCTGCACCGGTGTTGAGATGTTCCGCAAGCTTCTGGACCAAGGGGAAGCTGGGGACAATGTGGGTGTTCTGCTTCGCGGCACCAAGCGTGACGAAGTTGAGCGTGGTCAGGTTTTGGCCAAGCCGGGTTCTGTGACGCCGCATAAGAAGTTCAAGGCGGAAGCTTACATTCTGACGAAGGATGAAGGTGGCCGTCATACACCGTTCTTCACCAAGTATCGCCCGCAGTTTTACTTCCGGACGACGGATGTGACCGGCGAGGTGACGTTGCCTTCGGGCACCGAGATGGTGATGCCGGGAGATAATGTTGAGATGGAAGTTGAGTTGATCACGCCGATCGCCATGGAAGAGAAGCTGCGCTTTGCTATCCGTGAAGGTGGCCGCACCGTCGGTGCCGGCGTCGTCGCTCAAATCATCGAATAGGAACCGAGCGGACTTAAAGGAGTGTAGCTCAGTTGGCAGAGCACCGGTCTCCAAAACCGGGTGTCGGGGGTTCGAATCCCTCCACTCCTGCCAATTTAGATTGTGCACTTTGCTCTAGAGGATAAGGCAAGCCAGATGGCGAAGTCCAAACCAAACCCGGTGGAGTTTCTCCAGCAGGTACGTCAAGAAGGGTCCAAGGTCACTTGGACCCAGAAAAACGAGCTGATCGTCACCACCATCATGGTCTTTATTATGGTGGCTTTCGCATCGGTGTTTTTTCTGCTTGTCGATTGGGCCTTGAGCTCCATCGTCGATTTGTTGCTAGGGCTTTAAGGCCGGGCGCCGGAAGGAATTCAAGACCTGATGTCAACGCAATGGTACATCGTTCACACCTACTCGAATTTCGAGACCAAGGTGGCGGACACGATCAGGGAACAGGCCGAAGCCAAGGGCATGTCGGAGCTGTTTGATGAAGTGTTGGTGCCGACCGAGGAAGTGGTTGAGATTCGCAGAGGCCAAAAGGTCAATGCGGAGCGAAAGTTCTTTCCCGGATATGTTTTGATCAAGGCGAATTTGACAGACGAAGCTTATCACTTTGTCAAAAACACGCCGAAGGTTACCGGCTTTCTGGGATCGCAAAACAAACCGATTCCTGTCAGCCAGAAAGAAGTCGATCGCATCTTGCATCAAGTGCAAGAGGGGATCGAACGTCCCAAACCGTCCATCACCTATGAAGTGGGTGAATCGGTTCGTGTTTGCGACGGTCCCTTTGCCTCCTTCAGCGGATTGGTTGAAGAGGTGGACGAAGAACGGGCCCGGCTCAAAGTGGCCGTGTCTATTTTTGGCCGGGCAACACCGGTTGAGTTGGAGTTCGGTCAGGTCGAAAAGGGCTGACCGAGGCGAGAGTGAACCCCGGACGATATTGGATGCGTTGCGGGGGAGCCAAGTGAGGAAAATATGGCAAAGAAGATTGAAGGGTACGTCAAATTACAAGTGCCCGCAGGCGCAGCTAACCCGTCGCCGCCGATTGGTCCGGCTCTGGGTCAGGCTGGCTTGAATATTATGGAGTTTTGTAAGGCATTTAACGCAAAGACCGATGGGCTTGAAAAGAACATGCCCATTCCGGTGGTCATTACGGTTTATGCCGACAAATCTTTCACGTTTGAAACCAAGACGCCGCCAGCGTCCTTCTATCTGAAGAAGGCCGCAAAATTGAAAAAAGGTGGCGGTGAACCGGGGCGTGCAGTCGCGGGTTCGGTGACGATGGCGCAATGCCGTGAGATTGCGGAAGCCAAGATGGCGGATTTGAATGCGCGTGACCTTGATCAGGCGGCAAAAATTATTGCCGGGTCTGCACGATCAATGGGCTTGGAAGTGAAGGGTTAGGGTCATGACAGGAAAAGTAGGAAAGCGCACGAAGGCGGCTCTTGAAGGTGTTGATCGCAAGAAGCTGTATCCTGTTGAGGAAGCAATGAAGCTCGTGAAAGAGCGCGCCACCGCAAAATTTGACGAGACCATTGAAGTCGCGATGAATTTGGGTGTCGACCCACGGCATGCGGATCAGATGGTGCGCGGTGTTTGTAATTTGCCGGGCGGCACCGGACGCAGCGTTCGCGTTGGTGTTTTTGCTAAGGGTGAAAAAGCTGAAGAGGCGAAAGCCGCCGGTGCCGATGTGGTCGGCGCAGACGATTTGGCCGAGCAAGTTCAAGCGGGCAAGATTGACTTTGATCGCTGCATTGCAACGCCGGACATGATGCCGGTGGTTGGTCGCTTAGGCAAAGTGTTGGGACCGAGAGGCATTATGCCCAACCCAAAAGTCGGCACGGTCACCAATGATTTGGCTGAAGCCATTCAGAACGCCAAAGGTGGCGCCGTTGAATTTCGCGTTGAGAAAGCCGGCATTATTCATGCGGGTATCGGCAAGGCGAGTTTCGATGAAAAAGCATTGCTGGACAATATTCGCGCGCTGACAGACGCGGTGGTGAAAGCCAAGCCAAGCGGAGCGAAGGGAACATTTGTGAAAAGGATCGCTGTGAGCTCTACCATGGGCCCCGGCATTAAAATTGATCCTGCGAGTTTGTTGGGCGCTTGACCGCCCAGAGAAGAATTCTCCGCAATGGCCTTTTGGTTGTTGCGGGGGTGGAGAGGGCAAGGATCCTTCGGGAAATTTGACCTTTCCAACCTGTCCGAGACTGTAGGTGCTTAAAGCTCTTTTGAGCGGCAAGTTTAATCGTATGGCCTACATAGACGGGGACCGAGCAAGACGGTCATTCCGTTTGTTGCAGCAAGAGTTTTCGGGCTGCGAAAAACGAGTGAGTTGTTGGTTTGATCCCACGGACAGGCGAGAGCATGGCAATCGCCTTGTGGATTTTTCGAAAGAGAGATCTTCCGTGATTGTCATTTTTTGCCAATCGCGGTTCGGAAGATTTGAACCGCAAATAAAGGAGTGACAGACGTGGAGCGTGCTGAAAAAGCTGCGATGGTCAAAGACCTCAATGAGGTATTTGCCAACACAAATGTCGTGGTTGTCACTCAATACTCTGGCCTGACCGTTGCTGAGATGACTCAGCTTCGGAACAATATGGCTGAAGCGGGCGCGAATTTTCGCGTCATCAAAAACCGCCTCGCAAAGATTGCGCTGGATGGCACACCTTGCTCCGAGATCAGCGACCTGTTCGCCGGTCCCGTAGCTATTGCCTATTCAGACGATCCGGTCGCGGCACCAAAAGTCGCTGCATCATTCGCGAAAGATAATGAGAAGCTGATCATTATCGGCGGTGCGATGGGCGATGTGGTGTTGGACCAAGGCGGTGTGAAAGCACTGGCTGAATTGCCGTCCTTGGATGAGCTGAGGGGCAAGATCGTTGGTCTCTTGCAAGCACCTGCAACGAAAGTTGCCGGCGTATTGCAGGCTCCCGCCGGTCAGCTGGCGCGCGTTTTCAGTGCATATGGGTCAAAGGATGAGGCTGCCTAAGGCAACCAAACACAACAAACGGAATGAGATAAGGAAATTTAAAAATGGCTGATCTTGAAAAGATTGCAGAAGATCTTTCTTCGCTGACGGTTATGGAGGCTGCTGAGCTTTCATCGCTTCTGGAAGAAAAATGGGGCGTCTCCGCTGCGGCACCTGTTGCAGTTGCCGCTGTTGGCGGTGCTGCCGGTGGCGAAGCTGCCGCTGAAGAAAAGGACGAGTTTGATGTGATCTTGGCGTCTGCGGGCGACAAGAAAATCAATGTCATTAAAGAAGTTCGTGCGATCACAGGTCTTGGCTTGAAAGAAGCCAAGGAGCTTGTCGAAGGCGCGCCGAAGCCTGTGAAGGAAGGTGTGTCCAAAGACGAAGCCAACGAACTTAAAGAAAAGCTCGAAGCTGCTGGTGCCGGCGTCGAGTTGAAGTAAGTCGTGAGGGCACGGCGGCGATGTTGCCCGCCGTGCCCATCATGTCAGTAGCGTTCTCTCAAACAGTGGTTCGTGTTTGAGCTAAAAATTCAGAACCCATTGGCGGCGCAGTTTATGAGGCGCGTTGCCGCTCAGTTTTAATCCAGGCTGCGTGGTTCTTTGGCCGAATTGAAGATTCGGTTCAGGAATGACCAAGGGGCAAAAGGAATAGAAATGTCGCAAACGATCACTCGTCAACGGCGCATTCGTAAGTCTTTCGGCAAAATTCGAGAAGCGGCAGAAATGCCAAATCTCATCGAGGTTCAAAAAACCTCCTATGATCAGTTTCTGCAACGCGACATCCCGTCAGGTGAACGGGAAGACGTTGGCTTGGAAGCGGTCTTTAAGTCTGTGTTTCCGATTACCGACTTTAGCGAAACCTCCGTTCTTGAATACATCAAGTATGAATTCGAGAAGCCGAAATATGACGTTGAAGAATGTCAGCAACGGGATATGACCTATGCGGCACCGTTGAAAGTGACGCTGCGCCTGATTGTGTTTGAAGTTGATGAAGACACCGGCGCCAAATCCGTCAAAGACATCAAAGAACAAGACGTTTACATGGGCGATATGCCCTTGATGACAGATAACGGTACATTCGTTGTCAACGGTACAGAGCGTGTGATCGTGAGCCAAATGCACCGCAGCCCCGGTGTGTTCTTCGATCACGACAAAGGCAAAACCCACTCAAGCGGTAAATTGTTGTTTGCGGCGCGTGTGATTCCTTATCGCGGCTCCTGGCTTGATTTCGAATTCGATCCGAAAGATGTCGTCCATGTGCGCATCGACCGCCGCCGGAAATTGCCGGTGACAAGCATCCTTTATGCGCTGGGCCTGGATAGCGAGGAAATCCTCGAGCACTTCTATGATGAAGTGGTTTACAAGCAGACCAAGAAAGGCTGGGAGACCTCCTTTAATGGCGAAGGCTTGAGAGGTATCAAGCCGAATTTCGATTTGATCGATGCCAAGTCCGGCGACGTCGTCGTCGAGGCGGGCCGCAAAATTACACCGCGCCTCATTCGCAAGCTCGAAGAAGACGGCTTGAAAACGCTCTTAGTGACTCAAGAAGAGCTGATCGGACGTTTCTTATCCAAAGACATCGTCAATATGCGAACCGGTGAGATTTTTGCCGAAGCCGGTGAAGAGCTGACGGAAGAGAATATCGCGCTTCTTTTGGAAGAAGGCATCAAAGAGATCCCAACGATTGATGTGGATCACATCAACAAAGGCGCCTTCATCCGCAACACGATGGCGGTCGACAAAGCGGAAAATCGTGAAACCGCTCTAATCGACATTTACCGTGTTATGCGTCCCGGCGAGCCGCCGACCGTTGAGACGGCCGACGCCCTGTTTAACAGTTTGTTCTTTGATGCTGAGCGCTATGATTTGAGCGCCGTCGGCCGGGTGAAAATGAACCTGCGCCTGAATTTGGATGCGGAGGATACGGTTCGGGTCCTGCGGCGTGAAGACATTCTAGCCGTTGTCAAAACGCTTGTCGGTCTTCGTGACGGCCGTGGCGAGATCGACGATATTGACCATCTCGGCAACCGCCGGGTTCGCTCTGTCGGTGAATTGATGGAAAACCAATACCGTCTTGGTCTGCTGCGCATGGAGCGGGCGATCAAAGAGCGCATGAGCTCGGTCGATATCGACACGGTCATGCCCCATGATTTGATCAATGCCAAACCTGCCGCTGCTGCGGTTCGTGAGTTTTTCGGCTCATCACAGCTCAGCCAGTTTATGGACCAAACCAATCCGCTGTCGGAGATCACCCATAAGCGGCGCCTGTCGGCGCTTGGGCCGGGCGGTCTGACCCGTGAGCGTGCGGGTTTTGAAGTGCGCGACGTGCATCCGACCCATTATGGCCGGATCTGTCCGATTGAAACGCCTGAAGGACCGAATATCGGTTTGATCAACAGCTTGGCGACCCATGCGAGGGTCAACAAATACGGCTTTATTGAAAGCCCCTATCGCCGCGTGACTGGTGGTAAGGTCGGCGATGAAGTCATCTATATGTCGGCGATGGAAGAAGCCAAATACACCATTGCGCAAGCCAATGTGCCGATTGCCGCGGATGGAACATTTGAGGAAGAGCTTGTTTCGTGCCGGGTGGCTGGAGAGTTCGAAATGGTGCCGCCGGAGAGCGTCGAATTTATGGACGTCTCACCGAAGCAATTGGTGTCGGTGGCAGCGGCTCTGATTCCGTTCTTGGAAAATGATGACGCCAACCGCGCTTTGATGGGCTCCAACATGCAACGTCAAGCCGTGCCACTCGTGCGTGCAGAAGCGCCTCTCGTCGGTACCGGCATGGAAGCCGTGGTTGCGCGGGATTCCGGTGCCGCCGTGGCGGCGCGCCGAACCGGCGTTGTCGATCAGGTCGACGCCACACGGATCGTGATCCGGGCGACGGAAGAGACGGATCCCACCAAGTCCGGTGTGGATATTTACAATCTGCTCAAATTCCAGCGTTCGAACCAAAATACCTGCATCAACCAACGGCCGCTCGTTAAGATCGGGGAACGGATTGAAGCGGGTGAGATTATTGCCGATGGTCCGTCGACGGATCTTGGTGATTTGGCGCTGGGACGGAATGTGCTCGTCGCGTTTATGCCTTGGAACGGTTACAACTTCGAGGACTCGATTCTGATTTCTGAGCGCATTGTGCGTGATGACGTTTTCACATCGATTCACATTGAAGAGTTTGAGGTGATGGCGCGGGATACCAAATTGGGTCCGGAAGAAATCACACGCGACATCCCGAATGTCGGTGAAGAAGCTCTGCGGAACTTGGATGAGGCCGGCATCGTTTACATCGGTGCCGAGGTGAATCCGGGTGACATTCTGGTCGGTAAGATCACGCCGAAGGGTGAGTCCCCGATGACGCCGGAAGAGAAGCTGCTTCGGGCGATCTTTGGAGAGAAAGCCTCCGATGTTCGCGACACCTCATTGCGTGTGCCTCCGGGCGATGCAGGAACGGTGGTCGAGGTCCGTGTCTTCAATCGTCACGGCATCGACAAAGATGAACGGGCCATGGCGATTGAGCGTGAAGAAATCGAGCGTCTTGCCAAAGACCGTGACGATGAGGTCAGCATTCTCGACCGCAATATCTACGGCCGGCTCGGGGAATTGCTTCTCGGCAAGGTCGTGGCCAGCGGGCCTGACGGCGTTGAAGTGGAGTCCAAGATTTCCCAGACAACACTCGATAGCCTCAACAAAGGTCAATGGTGGCAAATCGGTCTGAAGAACGACAAGGCCATGGCCGAAGTCGAAGCCTTGCGCAAGCAATATGATGAAAGCAAGCAGCGTCTCCAAGACCGTTTTGAAGACAAGGTCGATAAACTTCAGCGCGGTGACGAGTTGCCCCCTGGCGTGATGAAGATGGTCAAAGTCTTTGTCGCAGTGAAGCGCAAGCTGCAGCCGGGCGATAAGATGGCTGGGCGCCATGGTAATAAGGGTGTGATCTCCAAGATCGTGCCTATGGAAGATATGCCGCATCTGGAAGACGGCAAGCCGGTTGATATTGTGCTCAACCCATTGGGTGTGCCGAGCCGGATGAATGTCGGCCAGATTTTGGAAACCCACCTCGGTTGGGCTTGTGCCGGACTGGGCAGTCAGGTCTCTGAAGCCTTAGCGGCCTATCAACGAAGCCAAGATATTGCGCCGTTGAAGCAACAGCTTGAGACGTCCTATGCCGGTTATGCGTCCATGGACGGTCTCAGCGACAATCGTGTTTTGGAATTGGCGACCAATATTGAAAATGGATTGCCGATTGCGACGCCTGTCTTTGACGGCGCTCATGAGCATGATGTTGTTGAGATGTTGGAGCAAGCGGGTCTCGCCAATTCCGGTCAAGTCCAACTCTATGACGGACAGACCGGCGAGCCCTTCGCGCGACAAGTGACGGTCGGATACATTTATATGTTGAAGCTGCACCATCTGGTCGACGACAAAATCCATGCGCGTTCCATCGGTCCGTACTCATTGGTCACCCAGCAGCCGCTTGGCGGTAAAGCGCAATTTGGCGGCCAACGGTTCGGTGAGATGGAAGTGTGGGCGCTTGAGGCCTATGGCGCGGCCTACACGTTGCAGGAAATGTTGACGGTGAAATCCGATGACGTTGCTGGGCGTACCAAGGTCTATGAAGCCATCGTCCGCGGCGATGACACTTTCGAAGCCGGTATTCCGGAATCCTTCAATGTGTTGGTCAAAGAGATGCGGTCCTTGGGCCTCAATGTTGAGTTGATGCACAGCGCGGCAAATAGTGACGGTCTGCCTGCTTCTTAATAAGCAGATCGAAGTGAGTGAAAATTAGAGCGGCAATAGACCCACGAGTGATGGGTTAAGGAGCGATCGATGAACCAAGAGGTTATGAACCTGTTCAACCCGGTAGGCCCGGCACAAACATTCGATCAAATTCGGATCTCTATTGCGAGTCCGGAGCGGATTTTGTCCTGGTCGTTTGGTGAGATCAAAAAGCCAGAAACAATCAACTACCGCACATTCAAACCGGAACGCGACGGTTTGTTCTGCGCCCGTATTTTTGGTCCGATCAAGGACTATGAATGCCTATGCGGCAAATATAAGCGTATGAAATATAAAGGCATTGTTTGCGAAAAATGCGGTGTTGAAGTCACGTTGTCCAAAGTCCGCCGCGAGCGGATGGGCCATATTGAACTGGCCTCGCCGGTGGCTCACATTTGGTTCTTGAAGTCGCTGCCCAGCCGTATTGGCCTTTTGATGGACATGACGTTGAAGGAATTGGAGCGCGTGCTCTATTTTGAATCCTTCATCGTGATTGAGCCCGGCCTGACGCCTTTGAAAGAGCGCCAATTGCTCAATGAAGAAGAGTATATGCAGGCGCAAGACGAGTATGGCGAAGACAGCTTCACCGCCGGTATCGGCGCGGAAGCCATCCGCGAGCTCCTGATGGGAATTGATCTCGAGAAAGAAGCGGAAAAACTGCGGGTCGAGATTGCCGAATCGACATCCGAGCTGAAGCCGAAGAAATTGGCCAAGCGTCTGAAAGTGATCGATGCCTTTATTTCGTCCGGCAATCGTCCGGAGTGGATGATCCTGACCGTTGTGCCGGTGATTCCACCGGAGCTGCGCCCGTTGGTGCCGCTTGATGGCGGTCGTTTTGCGACCTCCGACCTCAACGATTTGTATCGCCGGGTGATCAACCGGAACAATCGTCTGAAGCGTTTGATGGAGCTGCGCGCACCGGACATTATTATCCGGAACGAAAAACGTATGCTGCAGGAAGCGGTCGATGCGCTGTTCGACAATGGCCGTCGTGGCCGTGTCATCACCGGTGCCAATCGCCGTCCGTTGAAGTCGCTGGCCGATATGCTGAAAGGCAAGCAGGGCCGGTTCCGTCAAAACCTCCTGGGTAAACGTGTCGACTATTCGGGGCGGTCGGTGATCGTGGTCGGACCGGAGCTGATGTTGCATCAATGTGGTCTGCCCAAGAAGATGGCGTTAGAGCTGTTTAAGCCTTTCATCTATTCGAGGCTCGACGCCAAAGGGTTGGCAGCGACCGTGAAGCAAGCCAAGAAGTTGGTGGAGAAAGAACGGCCTGAAGTTTGGGATATCCTGGATGAGGTTATTCGCGAGCATCCGGTGCTGCTGAACCGTGCGCCGACGCTCCACCGGTTGGGTATTCAGAGTTTCGAGCCGGTTTTGATTGAAGGTAAAGCCATTCAATTGCATCCGTTGGTTTGTGCCGCCTTTAACGCCGACTTTGACGGTGACCAAATGGCCGTTCACGTGCCGCTGAGCCTTGAAGCGCAGTTGGAAGCACGCGTGCTGATGATGTCGACCAACAACATTCTCAGCCCGGCGAACGGTAAGCCGATCATTGTTCCCAGTCAGGATATTGTCCTCGGTATCTATTACATGACCATGGAAAAGGAAAATGAGCCGGGCGAAGGCATGGTCATTGGTGACATGGCCGAGCTTGAGCATGCCATGCAAAACAATTTGGTGACCTTGCACGCGAAAATCAAAGCGCGCCGCAGCTTCATCAATGCCGATGATGAGCGGGTGACGGAAGTTGTCGAGACAACGCCCGGCCGGTTTATCCTGGGCGAGATGTTACCCCGCCACAAGAATGTGGACTTCGACTTGGTCAACAAATTGCTGACCAAAAAAGAAGTAAGTCATGTGATTGATGTTGTTTACCGCCACTGCGGTCAGAAAGAGACGGTCATTTTCTGTGACCGGATCATGGCCCGCGGCTTTAAGGAAGCGGCCAAAGCAGGCATCTCCTTCGGTAAAGACGACATGGTGATTCCGGAAGCCAAGCAAGAGCTGGTGGATGAAACCATGGAGCTCGCCAAAGAGTATCAACAGCAATATATCGACGGACTGATCACCCAAGGTGAGAAGTACAACAAAGTTGTCGATGCCTGGGCGAAGTGCACGGACAAGGTTGCTGACGAAATGATGGGGCACATCTCATCAAGCGAGACGGACAGCGACACTGGCCGAGTCAAAGAAATCAATTCGATCTACATGATGGCCCATTCCGGGGCGCGTGGTTCGGCGGCTCAAATGAAGCAGCTGGCCGGTATGCGTGGCCTGATGGCTAAGCCTTCCGGTGAGATTATCGAAACGCCGATTATCTCGAACTTTAAAGAAGGTCTGACGGTGCTTGAGTATTTTAACTCAACCCACGGGGCGCGGAAGGGTCTGGCCGATACCGCATTGAAGACCGCCAACTCAGGGTATCTGACGCGGCGTTTGGTCGATGTGGCGCAAGATTGCATCATCAAAGAAGCCGATTGCGGCACGACACAAGGCTTGACCCTTGAGGCTGTGATCGACGGTGGTGAAGTTGTTGAGACGCTGGGTGAGCGTTTGCTCGGCCGGAACATCTTGGACGACATTATCGATCCCCGTGATGACAGTGTGATCTTGAAGGCCGGTAGCCTGATCGATGAATTTGACGTGGAACGTATCGAAGATGCGGGCGTCCAATCTGTACGTGTTCGGTCGGTCTTGACGTGCGAAAGCCAAGAGGGCGTCTGCGCGGCTTGCTATGGCCGTGACTTGGCCCGGGGAACACCGGTCAATATGGGTGAAGCGGTCGGTGTGATTGCCGCCCAATCCATCGGTGAACCGGGCACCCAGTTGACCATGCGGACATTCCATATCGGCGGTACGGCACAAGTTGCCGACAGCTCGTTCACGGAAGCCAGCCATGAGGGAACGATCAAGATCGTTAATCCCGATATCGTGACGGATTCCGACGGCATGAAAATCGCCATGGGCCGGAACTTGCAGATTCATATTGTCGACGGTGAGGGCAAGACCCTTGCGACCAACAAAGTGACTCACGGTTCCCGCTTGCGGGTCAATGACGGTGACCCGATCAATCGGGGCGATCGCTTGTGTGAATGGGATCCTTACACCACTCCAATCATTACCGAGCGTGACGGTAAGGTGAAGTTCGAAGACGTGGTCGACGGGGTCGCCGTGAAGGATGTGGCCGATGAAGCGACCGGTATCTCCAATAAAGTGGTGATTGACTGGCGCTCCACGCCGCGCGGCGCCGATCTGAAGCCGGCTTTGTCCGTGGTGGATGAAAACGGCGAGATCATGAAGCAAGCCAGCACCGGCAATGATATCCGCTATCTTTTGTCGGTGGACGCCATTCTGTCCGTTGAGGACGGCGCGGACGTGAAAGCCGGTGACGTGCTGGCCCGGATCCCACGGGAAGGCACGAAAACCAAGGATATTACCGGTGGTTTGCCGCGTGTGGCCGAGCTGTTCGAGGCCCGCAAGCCCAAAGATCACGCCATTATCGCTGAGGTTTCCGGCACCGTCGAATTCGGCCGGGACTATAAGAATAAGCGCCGGATCGTGATCAACCCTCAAGACGAGTCGTTGGAGCCTTCGGAATATTTGATCCCGAAAGGCAAGCACATCACCGTGCAAGAAGGCGATTTCATCGAGAAGGGCGAGTATCTGCTCGACGGTAATCCTGCGCCGCACGATATCTTGCGCATCAATGGGGTCGAAGAATTGGCCGATTACCTGGTTCAAGAGATCCAGGAGGTCTACCGGCTCCAAGGCGTGAAGATCAATGACAAGCATATCGAAGTCATCGTGCGTCAGATGCTCCAAAAGGTAGAAATCGAGAAGACCGGCGATAGCGCATTCCTGCCGGGCGAGACGATCGAAGCCAAAGAGTTCTATGAGATGAACGAGCGTCTGGAGAAAGACGGCAAAGCACCAGCGATCGGCAAGCCGGTCTTGCTGGGGATCACCAAAGCGTCGCTCCAGACCAAGTCCTTTATCTCGGCAGCATCCTTCCAGGAGACAACGCGGGTTCTCACCGAAGCCTCCGTTTCCGGAAAAATCGATGATCTGCAAGGGCTTAAGGAGAACGTCATCGTCGGCCGTCTAATCCCGGCGGGCACCGGCGGTATGCTGGGCAGCATGCAGTCGATCGCCGTGGAGCGGGACGAAGTCTTGATCCGAGAGCGGGCAGAGGCTGAAGAGCTCAAAGAAGCGGCGGCGCCAGAGGCACTTCCGCCGGCGGAGAGCATTTCAGAACCCGCCGTGGACGATTCGACGCCGCCCGCGGCCGAATAAAAGGCATCCAGACCGGGCCCAATCTTCGGATTGGGCCCGTTTTGTCTCTGCTGGATCATGTGGGGCGATCCGTCACAGGCAAGCGGCGTGTCCTCAGGGTCAAAAACGTCAAAAAAGCCCTAAAAATGAACAATTCGCGCTTGACGCCCTATAGGGTCATGAGTATGTTCCGCCCACCTTTTTACGGCAGGCTGTAAGCCTTTGTTGGCTTAGACGTTGCCGCCATGAATCGACATAGGTGAAGAGGTAAGTCCTTCAGCCGATAAGGCGTGTGGGACTGTTGTGTTTGGAGTGGAGCCTTCGGGCTCAGTGCTTTGGATGCGTCAATCGGTGTGGTCTGTGCTTTCCGGCAGTTTTGTCGTGGGGCGCAAGAGCACTCCGTTTTTTGCTTGTGTGAGTTTCGTGCGACGGCATGTGCAGCTAACAGATAAAGAGTAGGTAGGATGCCCACAATTAATCAATTGATCCGCAAGCCGCGGGACAAACAAGTCAAGCGCAACAAGGTTCCGGCCTTGGAAGCGTGTCCGCAAAAGCGTGGCGTTTGTACGCGTGTTTATACGAACACTCCGAAGAAGCCGAACTCGGCGATGCGGAAAGTGGCTCGCGTGCGGCTGACAAATGGTTTTGAGGTTACAAGTTATATCCCGGGTGAGGGTCATAACTTTCAGGAACACTCCGTTGTCTTGATCCGTGGTGGCCGGGTGAAGGACTTGCCGGGTGTTCGCTATCACATTTTGCGCGGTGTTTTGGATACGCAAGGTGTTGCCGATCGTAGGCAGCGCCGGTCGAAATACGGCGCTAAGCGTCCTAAATAGGGAATTGATTTCATGTCGCGTCGTCACAGAGCAGAAAAACGAGACATTATTCCGGACGCCAAATTTGGCGATACGGTTATTGCGAAGTTTATGAATTCGCTCATGTTGAATGGAAAGAAATCTTCGGCTGAACGAATTGTATACGGAGCGTTCGATAAAATCGAAGATAAGCTGAAGCAGGAGCCTGTTCAGGTTTTTCACGATGCTTTGAATAACGTGAAGCCTGAAGTTGAAGTTCGCTCTCGTCGTGTTGGTGGTGCTACTTATCAGGTTCCGGTCGATGTGCGTCCGGATCGCAAGCAGGCGCTTGCCATCCGCTGGATTATTGGAGCCGCTCGTGCCCGTAATGAGACGACGATGGTTGATCGTTTGGCCGGCGAGCTCATGGATGCGCAATCCAATCGCGGGTCCGCCGTTAAGAAAAGAGAAGACACACATAGGATGGCTGAGGCGAACCGCGCTTTCAGCCATTATCGTTGGTAATCGTATAGGGGTTGATCGGAAAGGCTGAGAACAGAGTTTTCCCTCCTCAAACCGGACGAGAGTTTAGGTCATGGCACGTACTACAGAACTGAAAGACTATCGCAATATCGGGATTATGGCCCATATTGACGCCGGTAAAACGACAACCACAGAGCGTATTCTTTATTATACGGGCCGTTCGCATAAGATTGGCGAAGTCCATGATGGCGCCGCCACGATGGACTGGATGGAGCAGGAGCAGGAGCGCGGTATCACCATTACCTCTGCTGCCACGACCTGTTTCTGGAATAAAAAGCGTGTCAATATTATTGATACGCCAGGTCACGTTGATTTCACCATTGAAGTTGAACGGTCATTGCGGGTTCTAGACGGCGCGGTGGCCGTTTTTGATTCAGTCGGTGGTGTTGAGCCGCAAAGTGAGACGGTTTGGCGGCAAGCAGATAAGTACGGTGTGCCGCGTATGTGTTTCGTCAACAAGATGGACCGCATGGGTGCAGACTTCTTCCGTTGTGTCGATATGATTGTTGACCGTCTGGGTTCGACGCCTTTGGTGATGCAATTGCCGATTGGCGCGGAAGCAGAATTCGCCGGCGTCGTTGATTTGATCAAGATGCAAGCCATCGTGTGGAAAGATGAGGCTCTTGGCGCCGAGTTTGAATACACGGACATTCCGGCCGATTTGCAGGACCAAGCCGCTGAGTATCGCGAGAAGCTTGTTGAAACGGCCGTTGAGCAAGATGAAGCCTTGTTGGAGGCATATCTTGAGGGTGAGGAGCCCAACGAAGAGCAGCTTAAGGCCGCTATTCGCGCCGGCACAATTAACCTGAGCTTTGTTCCCGTCCTGTGTGGCACGGCTTTCAAGAACAAAGGTGTCCAGCCTTTGCTTGACGCTGTGGTCGATTTCATGCCGTCGCCTCTGGACGTGCCGGCTATTAAGGGTGTGCATCCTGACAAAGACGAGGAAATGGAACGGGCATCGTCTGACGATGAGCCGACATCCGGCTTGGCTTTTAAAATTATGACCGACCCCCATGTGGGAACCCTGACCTTTGTGCGCGTCTATTCCGGGATTTTCAAATCCGGCGATACCACATTGAATTCAGTCAAGGGCCGGAAGCAACGCATCGGCCGGATGTTGGAAATGCACGCCAATTCCCGCGAAGACGTCAAAGAGGCCTATGCGGGTGACATCATTGCCATTGCCGGTCTGAAAGATGTGACTACGGGCGACACGCTGTGCGATCCGAACTACCCGGTCGTGCTGGAGCGGATGGAGTTCCCGGATCCGGTGATCGAAGTCGCTGTTGAGCCGAAAACCAAAGGCGACCAAGAGAAAATGGGGATTGCTTTGGCGCGTTTGGCGCAAGAAGACCCTTCTTTCCGTGTTCAGTCCGATGAAGAATCCGGCCAAACCATTATTAAGGGCATGGGCGAGCTTCACCTCGACATCATTGTCGATCGCATGAAGCGTGAGTTTAAAGTGGAAGCCAATGTGGGTGCGCCGCAAGTGGCCTACCGCGAAACCATCGGCAAGTCTTACGAGTGTGATTACACCCATAAGAAACAAACCGGTGGTTCCGGTCAATTTGCGCGGGTCAAGATCGTCTTCGAACCGACGGAGCCGGGCGAAGGCTATTCCTTCGAGAGTAAAATTGTCGGCGGTAACGTGCCGAAGGAATATATTCCGGGTGTTGAGAAGGGTTTGATTTCAGCGCAAGAGACCGGCGTGATTGTCGGCTTCCCGGTGATCGACTTTAAGGCCACGCTGATCGACGGCGCCTATCATGATGTTGACTCAAACGTCATGACTTTTGAGATCGCTGCGCGTGCGGCCTTCCGTGAAGCGATGCAGAACGCCAAGCCGAAGCTTCTCGAGCCGGTCATGCGGGTGGAAGTGCTGACGCCGGAAGATTACATGGGTGATGTGATCGGTGACTTGAATAGCCGCCGCGGTCAAGTTCAAGGGACGGAAGCGCGTGGTAATGCGACCGTCATCACTGCCATGGTGCCGCTCGCCAACATGTTTGGATATGTGAACAACTTGCGCTCTATGTCTCAGGGCCGTGCGCAATATTCCATGTTCTTTGATCATTATGAGCCTGTGCCACAAGCTGTGTCCGATGAGGTCAAAGCAAAGCTTGCGGGCTAGGATTGGAAGTTAAGAGTTGAAGTAGACGTCAGATTACGGAGCAAAGAGATGTCGAAAGAGAAATTTGAGCGTAATAAGCCGCATTGTAACATTGGAACGATTGGCCATGTTGATCATGGTAAGACGACTTTGACGG
>JGI12316J15310_10000294_pt1 | contig 107639 bp, 105 predicted proteins | sample MarCyaLeptolynsp_FD_15310 | JGI IMG/M metagenome (IMG submission 15310) | reverse complement strand
CCGGAAGTGAATGCCGACGCGGTCGAGGATTTCCGCAAGCGCAACATCATCGCCAATCCGAACTGTTCCACCGCACAATTGGTCGTGGCCCTGAAGCCGCTGCACGACAAGGCGCGGATCAAGCGCTGCGTGGTCTCCACCTACCAGTCCGTCTCCGGCGCCGGCAAGGACGGCATGGATGAATTGTTCACCCAGACCCGGGCCGTGTTCGTATCGGATCCGATCGAGGCGGAAAAGTTCTCCAAACGCATCGCTTTCAATGCCATTCCGCATATCGACGTGTTCCTGGACGACGGGTTCACCAAGGAAGAATGGAAGATGACGGTGGAGACCAAGAAGATCCTCGATCCGAAGATCAAGCTGGTCGCCACCTGTGTGCGGATTCCCGTGTTCGTGTCGCACGCCGAAGCGGTCAATCTTGAGTTCGAGGAAGAGATCACCGCCGACGAGGCGCGTGAAATCCTGCGTGAGGCTCCCGGCTGTCTGGTTGTCGACAAACGCGAGGACGGCGGCTACGTCACCCCGTACGAGGCGGCCGGTGACGACGCCACCTATATCAGCCGGATCCGCGAAGATCCGACCGTGGAAAACGGGCTGGCCATGTGGGTCGTGTCCGACAATCTGCGCAAGGGCGCGGCGCTGAACGCCATTCAGATCGCCGAGCTTCTGATCAATCGCGGCCTGATCGAAAACCGCGCCGCGGCGTAAACATCGCGTGAGCGGTAACAACGTTTCCAGTCCGCGGTTCATTTCCTGAACCCGATGCGTTATGAGTAGCCGACCGATTTCCGGCCGGCGCTCCCTTTAATTCATGGCCGTCCGACCCACATTATTGTTGTCATTTCCGGAGTATGGGCGTCGATGAAACTGCTTTCAGTCCTCTGTTCGGCCTCTCTTTGCGCTGCCGCTTTTTTCGCGCCGACCGCCTCGCGGGCCGAACCCGCGGCCTATATGGTGTTCGAGCTCGAAAGCGGCCAGGTGATCGCGCAAAAGGATGCGTTCCGGCCGTGGTATCCGGCTTCTGTCACCAAGCTGATGACGGCCTATGTAACTTTCCGCGCCCTGCGCAAGGGCGATATCGGTCTGCAATCGCCGGTCGTCGTGTCGGCCAATGCCCTGTCCGAACCGCCGAGCAAGATGGGCTTCAAGGTCGGAACGCGGATCACCATCGACAACGCCCTGAAAATGGTGATCGTCAAATCGGCGAACGATATCTCCGTGGCGCTCGGCGAAGCCGTGTCCGGCACGGAAGAGGCCTTTCTGAAGGAAATGAACTTCCAGGCCAAGCGGCTCGGCATGTCGAAAACCCATTTCGAGAATCCGCACGGCCTTCCCGACGACAGGCACGTGTCATCGGTGCGTGACATGGCGATCCTGTCGAGCGCCCTGATGAAGGAGTTTCCGGAATACAACTACCTGTTCAAGATCGCTTCGATCTCGATCGGCAAGAAACGCCTGACTTCGGCGAACAGGCTGATTGAGCGCTATCCCGGCGCCATGGGCCTGAAGACGGGCTATATCTGCAATTCCGGCCTCAACATGGTCGCGGCGGCGAAACGCGACGGGCGTACCATGGTCGCCGTCGTGTTTGGCGCCGCCTCGGGCATGGGCCGGGCCGTCACCGCCGCCAGCTTGCTGGACAAGGCTTTTGCCCGTGCCGGCGTCCTGCAGAGCAGCGACAGGCTCGCCACCCTCGTTGCCCCGTCCAACCCGGGCGAACTGCCGGAACAGGGCTATTGCCGCCGCGCCAAGAAACCGACCGTGGAAGCCTTGCTGCTGAAACACGGCGCAAAGATCGAAGCGAGCGCCGCCTACGCCTCCGCCGCGCAATCGACCCAGGACCTGTTGCGCAAGGCGCTGGATCCGAACGCCAAACCGGCGAAGAAATCCAAAAAGGGCAAGCGCAAGAAAAAGGGCGGACTGAATGCCGGCCATGTGCTTGATCTGCTGGTCGGCCCGCGTATCGCCCAGCACCCGGTTCCGGTCTATCTCGGCGCGCCACTGGTCTCCGTCGTAACCGGCAAGCCGCCGATCCCGAAACTGAAACCGACACTTGTGGCGGCACTGGACCCGGCGACGGCTGCCGCCGCATCGGGCGAGGAAGGCGCGACGGCAACCGACGCACCGATCCGCCGGATCGGAACGGCCGGCCAGGCCGCGGCGGGATCTCAGGCCGCGCCGGCGGCGGAGGGAGCCCAGGGCGATGCGGAGGCGAAGATCGAACCGATCGATATCCCCGCGCCGGAGGAGCTGGAACAGGCTGCAAAGGTTGCCGCGGTCGAATGGCCGAAGGAAATCGACGGGGTCGTGATTCCTCAGCCGCGCCCGACGCGATAGGGCGGCGCCCTTCCAGATTGTTGTCATGACCAAAGCAAAAATTCCCGTATCGGTCCTGACCGGGTTTCTCGGCGCAGGCAAAACCACGCTGCTGAACCGGCTTCTGGCCGACCCGGCGCTGGCGAACAGCGCCGTGATCATCAACGAATTCGGCGAAATCGGCCTTGACCACCTGTTCGTCGAAACCGTCGACGAAGGCATTGTCGAACTGTCATCGGGGTGTCTGTGCTGTACCATTCGCGGCGACCTGGTCGATACGCTGAACGACCTGGAAGACCGGATGACGTCCGGCGCGGTGGGTGCGTTCGACCGGGTGATCATCGAAACCACGGGGCTCGCCGATCCGGCGCCGATCCTGCAGACGATCCTGCAGCTCGACGGCCCCTACGGGCTCGACGGGATCGTGACGCTGGTGGATGCGGTCAATGGTGCGGGAACGCTCGATGCCCACCGCGAGGCACGGCGTCAGCTTGCCGTCGCCGACCGGATCGTCCTGTCGAAAACCGACCTTGTCGCCGATTCCGAGGCCCTGGAAACGCTGAAGGCCGAGCTTGCCGCCGTCAACCCGCTGGCTCCGATCCACGAGAGCGGTGTGTCGGCGGAGGCCCTGTTCCGGGCCATGCCGGACCAGGCCGGCAAGGCGGATCTGATCGCGGAATGGCTTGGCGCCGACGGTCACCACGGTCACGCCCATCACGACGTCAACCGCCACGACGACAAGATCCGGGCTTTCGTACTGGCGACCGACGAACCGGTGTCGTCGCATGCGTTCCAGATGTTCGTGGAACTTCTGAGCTCGGCCCACGGCCCGCATCTGCTGCGGGTCAAGGGCATCGTCCGGCTCCAGGAAAAGCCGGACACGCCGCTGATCCTGCACGGGGTACAGCACATATTCCATCCGCCGGTCTTTCTCGATCAGTGGCCGGACGCGGACCACAGGACGCGATTGGTCTTCATCACCTATGATCTGGCGGAAAGCTTCGTCTCGGATCTGTTCGACGCCTTCGTCGGCAAGGTCGCGCCGGACCGGCCGGATGCGGCGGCCCTGACGGACAATCCGCTGGCGGTGCCGGGCATGGCGGGGCCCTATCGGCCCTGAGAATGCGTATCATCCGTCCTTCGAGGTCCTGCTGCAAAGGCAGCCTTGCCTTCGCCAACCATTCAGCTGCACGGTAGGGCAGGCGCCATATCGGCCCACACTCCCACGTCATGGCCGCGGCTTGTGTATGGCCCGGAGGCATGGTTGACACAATTTTTCGAATGAAAATGCCACCACTTTTGCCACCACTTTTAATGGTGTGTCGTTTTATTATGGTCTGGCGCAGATGAGGCAAGTGGAGCGACGACTGGTTCGCGCCATCCCAACCCCCAACCTGCCGCGCCGGACCCCGATCCGGCGGCCAGATCGTAAAGCCCCGAACACGGCGGAAAGTCTCGGTCCTCAGCGCCCGATGATGTGGATCCCGGATCAGGTCCGGGAAGGCACCATGGTTGGATCGGAATGCTTATCAGACCAGCGGAACAGGCTCCACGAACGCCCGTCCGACTGGTCATTCCAGGCCATGACTGGCTTTCTGCCCTGAATTCACGCCGAGAAGTGTCAACCATGCCTCCGGGCCATACACAAGCCGCGGCCATGACGTGGGTGGGTTGTTCCGCGTTTGTACTGCGTGGAAAGGGGGCGCCCAGTCTCGGTCAATGTCGGGTGGCATTCCGGCTCCGCGGCAAGGGACACGGTAAATCCGAACTGTCGGGGCATTTCAGATCAGAACGTGGAACCAAAAATGAACCGAGATCAGCGCTACCCGCCCGCCTTCTCGATCAGGAAGATCTGCACCGACCCCTCGGTGCTCTGCTCGACGAGCCGGTGTCCGTCCTCGGTGCAGAAGTGCGGCACGTCGACGGAGGCCAGCGGATCCGTCGCTTCCAGGCGCAGATGCGCGCCCGGCTGCAGGGACTTCATCGCCTTTTTTGCTTTCAGAACCGGCAGCGGGCAAATCAGGCCGCGCACATCCAGAAGTACGGGAGGGGGTGAAGGATCGGTCATGAAACTCCCATATCGCGCCCGCGCGCACCTGTCGACACGCAAATGCGCGCGCTTATGGGGCCGGCCTGATCGCATAGGCGCAGCGCCGTGCTCCGGCCAGAATGTGATCGGTTCGCTCCACCTGAACGCCGGGCCCGAGAACGGCGCGGAAAATCTCCAGTTCGGACCGGCACAATCCCTGACAGAACGCCGCCGCCGCGCAGACGGGGCAATGGTTTTCCATCAACAGGAAACTCCCGTCCGGCACTTCCTCCCATTCGGCCATATAGCCTTCGCGGGACCGGATCGCGACAAGCGCCTCGATCTTCTTCTTCAGAGATTTCAGGCCCGCCATTTCTTCGCTGTAGGCCCGCAAAGTGGTTTCCTCGCGGTGGCGAATCAGCCGGTCGAGCCCGTCCTCGCCAAACACAGCCTCCGTCGATTTCAACAGGTCGAGCGTGAGGTCTGAATGCCGGTCGGGGAAACGGGAATGCCCCTTGTCCGTCAGGGCCCAATAGCGCTGGGGGCGGCCGCGGCCGCTGATGCGGTCTTCGGAAGCGACCAGATCGCGGGCGGCGAGCTTTGCCAGATTCTGCTGGGCACCGGCCTTGGTCATGCCGAGCGCGTCGCCAAGGGTGCCGGATGTCTGGGCGCCGCGGCTCTTCAGAATTTGCAGAATGCGATCCGTGGAGGGGTTTTTCATGGGCTTGATTTTTATAAAGTCTTTTCTTATTAAAAGAATGTACTTTAAAAAATATATCGATTCTCGTTGATGGACAAGCCCGAACCCGACACCGCCGAATGGCGCGACATCCTGACGCCGGCCTACGTCACGCCCCTTGCGCTGGTGTGTCTCAGCGTCTGGCTGCATGCGGCCGACAGCCTGCTTGTCGCGACGATGATGCCGGCCATGGTCGCGGATATCGGCGGTGCAACCCTGATTTCCTGGACGGTGGCGCTCTATGAGATCGGCTCGATCGTCGCGGCCGCCGCAAGCGGCCTCTTGGCGCTGCGCCATGGCCTGCGCGCGCCGATGATTGCGGCGGCGCTCCTGTTTGGCCTCGGCTGCATCCTGAGCGCCGTCGCGCCGAATATGTGGATCGTGCTTGTCGGCCGGCTGATGCAGGGAATCGGCGGTGGCGGTCTGGTCGCCCTGGCCTTCGTCGCTGTCGGATTGCTGTTTCCGAAACGGCTGTCCGGGCGGGCCATGGCCGCGATCTCGACCCTGTGGGGCCTGTCGGCGTTTCTGGGACCGCTGATCGGCGGCCTGTTCGTGGAATACGGGACGTGGCGCGGCGGTTTCTGGCTGTTCGGTTTGAAGGCGCTGGTGCTCGCAGGCTGGATCCTGGCCAAGGGCGGTGCTGCGACGCCGCAAGCCGGGGCCGAATCCGGTACACAATCGGCTGAGACATTTCCGATCCTGCGGCTGGCCTGCCTCGGCGCCGGCGTCATCCTGATCGCCTGGTCCGGGCTTGAGCCGGACTGGATCCGGACCCTGGTCATCATGAGCCTCGGCTTTGTCAGTCTCGGTCTGTTCCTGCATCTCGACGCGGCCAGTGGTGACAACCGGCTGTTGCCGAAGACCGCGATCAGCCTCCGGGATCCGGTCGGGTCGGGCCTGACGATGCTGTTTTGTTTCACCGTTGCGACCATTGCCATTTCCGTCTACGGCCCGTTGCTTCTGGCCACGCTGCACGGCGCCTCGGCGCTTGTCGGCGGGTACGTGCTGGCCTGTTCCTCGATCGGCTGGTCGATCATGGCGGTTGCCGTTGCCGGGTATGGCGAGCGGCACGGCCGCAGGCTGATTGCCGTCGGCATGGTCGTTCTGACCGTCAGCATTTTCGGTTTCCTGTATTCGGTCCCGAACGGGCCGGTCTGGCTGGTTGCCGCCTTTGCCCTTCTGGAAGGCGCCGGCTTCGGCATGGCCTGGGTTTTCATCCTCGGGCGGGTGACGAGCCTGGCCGGTCCCGGCGAAACCGAACGGGTCGCCGCGGCCATGCCGACGATCCAGCGGCTCGGCTATGCGATCGGCGCCGCCTATGTCGGCGTTGTCGCCAACATTTTCGGGATCGAAAATCTCGGTGACCGGGAGATTGTCCTGTCCGTGGCACGGGCGATCTTCGTTGCCAGTATTCCCTTTGCGATCGTCGGGCTGGTCGCGACCTGGCAATTTGTTCGCGCGAGGCCGCCACGGTCGCCCTCTAAACCGGAGCCCATGAGATGACAACAGCAAACCGGACAGACGGTTCGAAAGTTCGGCGCGTGTTCCTGCTCGGGGGGACCGGGTTGATCGGCAGTGCGATTGCCGACGATCTTGTCAGGCACGGCTACCGGGTGCAGGCGCTGGCCCGGTCCGAAGCCGCAGCCCGGACCCTTGCCGAAAAAGGGGCCGAACCGGTTGCCGGGGACCTGCGCGCGCCGGGCGGGTGGATCGGATCCGCAGGCGCCGCGGACGCGGTCATACAGGTGGCCGGGACCTTTACAGACGACATGGCGGAGGTCGACCGGACCGTGGTCGAGGCGCTGATCGATGCGGCGGCGCGGCGCTCCGAGCCGTTGCGGGTCCTGCATACCGGCGGATGCTGGGACTATGGGGCGACCGGCGACACGGTCGCCGACGATTCGACACCCTACAATCCGATCGAGCCGTTCGACGGGTTCGTCGAAAACGGCGACCGTCTTCTGTCGGCGCCGGGAATCGACGGCGTGATCGTACACCCGGCCATGGTCTATCACCGCGACGGCGGCGCCATCGACGGCTATCTGGAGGATGCGCGCGCGGGCAGGAGACTGGAAATCTGGGGGGCACCGGAAACACGGTGGCCGGTCGTGCACCGCGACGATCTCGCGACGGCCTATCGGCTGGCGCTGGAAACCGGAACGCCCGGGACATCCTATAACGTCGCGGCCGAGGAGGGGGTCGCGGCGGGGCGGATTGCAGCCGCGGTCGCCCGCCGTTATGGTCTCACGTCCGAACCGGTTGTACGGTCGGTTGCGGATCTGGTCGCGGAACACGGCATCTGGGCGATTGGACCGACGCTCGATCAGCAGATGAGCGCGCCCCGGGCGCGAACGGAGCTCGGATGGACACCGGTGCATACGGATATCCTGTCCGAGATTTCGTGAGTGATTTGGTTTGAGGATTGTGACGAAGGGTTCTGCGATGAGTGATCTGGCTTCTCCCCTCGATGTTCTCGAATTCTGGTGGGCCGCCGGCCCGTCGAAATGGTGGTCGCGCGACGACGCGTTCGATGCGGCGATCGCGGAGAAATTCGGGGCGACCTACGAAGCGGCAATTGCCGGCACGCTGGACGATTGGTCCGACAGTGTCGACGGCGCGCTGGCGCTGATCATTCTGCTCGACCAGTTTTCGCGCAATCTCAACCGCCAGTCGCCCTTGGCCTTTGCCCATGACGACAAGGCGCTCGCCCTGTCCAGGCAGGCGGTGGCGCGCGGCTATGACCGGGCCTTTCCGGAGCCGTCCTGCGCGTTTTTCTACATGCCGATGATGCACGCCGAGGATATGGATGCCCAGGAACAATGTGTGGACCTGTGCCGGGTAAGGGCGCAAGGGGACAATTACCGGGCCGCGCTCGAACATATGGACATTATCCGGCGCTTCGGCCGGTTCCCGCACCGCAACGGTGTGCTCGGACGAGAGACCACGGATGCGGAACGGGCGTTTCTGGAATCCGGCGGCTTCAAGGGATGATGCCAACGGTGAGAAACCGTTTTGGCGAAACGGAAATCCCTGCATTTCCGTACAATCGGTTTGCCCGGGATGAACTGGCGGCAAATGCGGGAAACGACCCGTCCGGATCTATCCCGCATCCGGTTCCAGGAGATCCTGACCAAAGGCGATCAGATGGCCGTCCGGATCCCGGACATCGAAGTCGCGGCACCCGTAGGGCATGGTCTCGGGGCCGCGGACAATCGTCGCGCCTTTCTTTTCGAACGCGGCTGCAAGATCGTCGATCGCGTCATCGACCCAGAGGTAGGCGGCCCAGTACTGGTTGAGCGGCACGTCTCCGCCCTCCCGGCTTTCATCAAGAAACAGGATCGCCCTGTCCTTGCGGATGATGGCGAAGACCGTGGGTTCGCCCTCGGTCAGGCCAACCTTGAAGCCGAGCACATCCCGGTAGAATTGCAGGCTCCGCTGGATATTGCTGACCTGGAGGACCGCGGCCAGATCCTGGACAGTCGACATGCATACCTCCCGCGCCGAATGGATCAGGAGCGCTCGGCGATCGCTTCGGCGATGGCGATCGTGCGCCGGGCAATTTTTGCGTGCAGCAATTCGACCATGCGCCCGTCGATCTGGATCGCGCCGGCGCCGGCATTTTCCGGCTGCGCGAAGGCGTCGACAATCTTGCGGGCCCAGGCAATTGCGTCCGCCGGCGGCGAAAACGCCTCGTTGCACGGTCCGATCTGGTTCGGGTGAATCAGCGTCTTGCCGTCCATGCCGAGATCGACACCCTGACGGCATTCCTGCATGAAGCCGGTGGCGTCGCCCAGTTCGTTGTAGACGCCGTCGAGAATGGTCAACCGGTGAATGCGCGCAGCCGCCAGGCAGGTCTGAAGCCAGGATATCATCGGCAGACGCCCGGGAACAAGCGCGGCGCCGGTATCCTTGGCCAGATCGTTGGTGCCCATGACGAAGCAGGCCAGGGGATTGTCCGGTTCCTGCGCCGTCGCGGCAATTTCAAGGGCGTTGAAAATTGCCAGCGGCGTTTCCATCATCACCCATAAGGCGGCGCCTGCCCCACCGGCGGCGGCAAGGCGGCCGGCCGCGTCCCGGACCGCATCGGCGCTGGACACCTTCGGCACCAGCACAGCATCCGGCCCGGCCGGCGCGATCGCGGCAAGGTCTTCCTCGCCCCAGGCCGTATCGAAGCCATTGATCCGCACCACAACTTCGCGATGGCCGAACCCTCCGGCAGACACGGCAGCCGCAACCTGGGCCCGGGCGTCCGATTTCTTGTCCGGCGCAACGGCGTCTTCCAGGTCGAGAATCAGACAATCGGCCGCGAGCGTCTTGGCCTTTTCAAGCGCCCGCGCATTGGATCCGGGCATGTACAAAACCGATCGGCGCGGGCGGTGAGGGGAGGTCATGCGGGAGTCCTGTTCTGTGTCATTGGCATCGTGTTTCGTACGGTTCGGCCCAACCCGGTCCGGTTCGATCAAAGGGGCATCACGGCCCAGTAATCAAGATCGAGAATCACGTCGGGATCGTCCTTGCCGTCTTCGCCCTTGTCGGGAAAGCCGGTGCAGGGCCGGTTCTTGGTTGCGACAAGCCGCAGCCGCAGGGCGCCGACATCGGTGCGTCCGGCAAGGGCCGCCGTCTCGAGTACCTCGGACCAGGCGAACACCGTATCGCCGGCAAAACACGGCGCCACATGCCGGCCGCCATTGATGGCGGTGATATGGAAGGCGTTCTGCAGGCCGTTGAAACTGAGGGCGCGGGCCAGCGAAATCATGTGGCCGCCATAGATCAGGCGCCGGCCGAAACGGCCCTTGGACTCCGTGAACTGGTTGAAATGCACCTTGGCGGTGTTCTGGTAGGCGCGGGTGGCCATCTGGTGTTCGGCCTCCTCAATGGTCATCCCGTCGACATGGTCGATCTTTTCCCCGGCCGCATAATCGCCCCAGCGATGGGGCGATCCGGCGAGCGCGTCGTTCCAGTCGGCGATCTGCAGACCGGCCAGCGCCTGGCCGAGATCGTCGGTCGAGACCGCGGATTTGAGATCGGGGACAAGCGGCTCGGGCGCCGGGCTTGCCGGGTCGCGCTTCCTCACCATCACCCAGCGCACAAATTCCAGGACACAGGTTCCGTCCTCGCGGAATCCCCTGGAGCGCACATAGACGACGCCGGTCTTGCCGTTTGAATTCTGTTTCAGGCCGATGACTTCGGAGACCGAATTGAGCGAGGTGCCGGGAAAGACCGGCTGCAGGAACCGGCATTCGGCATAGCCGAGATTGGCAACCGCGTTGAGGGAAATGTCGGGGACCGTCTTGCCGAACACGATATGGAAGACGAGCAGATCGTCCACCGGCGCGGTCTCGTAGCCGATCATGCGGGCGAAGGCAGTGGAGGATTGAACCGCGAAGCGTGGGCCGTAGAGCGCGGTGTACAGTGCGCAATCCGCTTCCGTAACGGTGCGCGGCGTTGCGTGATGGATCGTCTGACCGATTGAAAAGTCTTCGAAAAAGTTGCCGTCGCTGGTTTTTGACATCGCGCCCATCCGTTCGATTTTTCGGGATGTTTAGACGAGGCGTGGCGCAAAGGGAATATGGCAATGGCGAAGGCGCAGTTTTGCCGCGCCTTTGTCCTTTGCCATTGTCGGCGATATCGAGGGGAATATGTTACCGGCGGACCCACTCGCAGGTCCGGTGACGCTTGACCTTGCGGTGCGGTTCACCGTAGCGGTCGTAGAAGGTCACGACCTTCTTGTGGATGTGGCAGACTTCGCGACGGCCGCGGCGTCTCGGGCGATCGTCGTAGTACCGGCTGTGTCTCCAGCCGTGACGGCGGCCGTGGCGCCGGTCGTAGTGACGGCCGTGCCGGTAGCGACGATGGTCGCGATAGCGGCGGTGATCGCGATGGGCATGGCGGCGATCATGGATTTTGTGCAGGGGGGCGGAATAGCCGTTGGAAATCGTGATCGAGAATTCGGCGGCTTCGGCCTTGGTGCTGACGGATCCGGCGGCCAGCGTGACGGCAACGGCCGCTGCGACGCCGAGAGCGATTTTTCTGAACATGTTTCGTCTCCTTGTTTGACGCGGGGTGGGCGGTGTGTCTTGATCGTGGGGAGACAATAGGCTTGAGGGGCTGAACCGAACCTGATGCGACCGTTCAGAAACCGTTCATGCAGCCGGTTTCTGCGTCGCCAAATGGGAATTTCGCCGATATCTTGCTGAAATCATTGCGAAAAAAGATCCAAAAAAGAATCTTCGTATAACGAATTTCTTCGAAACTTTGTCGATCCGGCGCGATTTCCCGCGCCCGGACGTCAATGGGTGCGTTCTGCGATGAACTCGGCGGCGGCAATCAGAATGTCGGCCCTATCCCCGTAAGGGGCCAGGATTTCGCGCGCGCCGGTCACCAGCGCATCCAGCCGGACCCGGCTTTCCTCAACGCCGTAAAGACCGACCAGGGTCGCTTTGCCCTGTTCGGCATCCTTGCCGGTTTTTTTGCCCATGTCGGCTTCGCTGGCCGTGACATCGAGAAGATCGTCGGCGAGCTGAAAGGCGCGGCCGATGATTTCGCCGAAATTTTTCAGGCGCGCCCGCTCCTCAGCCGACGCACCGGCATGGACTGCCCCGCCCTCGCACCCGAACCGGATCAGCGCCCCGGTTTTCATGGCCTGCAACAGGGTGATTTCCTCCGCCGACAAGGACCGACCCTCCGCCGACAGGTCGAGGATCTGACCGCCGGCCATGCCGCCGTGTCCGGCGGCCCTGGCAAGCCCGAGCGTCAGGTCGGCACGTATCGCCGGATCGGCATGGGTGGCGGGATCGGCGATAACGTCGAAGGCGTAGGTCAGAAGGCCGTCGCCGGCCAGGATTGCGGTTGCCTCGTCGAAGGCCTTGTGCGTGGTCGGCTTGCCGCGCCGCAGGTCGTCATCGTCCATGGCCGGCAGATCGTCATGGACGAGACTGTAACAATGGATCATTTCCAGCGCCGCCGCGGCGCGATAGGCGCCATGATCGGGTTCGCCGCCGCACAGGCGCGCTGTTTCGACAAACAGGAACGGGCGCAGGCGTTTGCCGCCGCCCAGCGTCGAATAACGCATGGCGTCGAGCAGCCGTTGCGGGCGGATGATTTCCTGGGCGAGAACCTCGGAGCTCAAAAGACCGTCAAGCGTGTCTTCGATTCTGGATCCGACTTCGGCCAAACGGTCTGAAAAACGCAACGGTCCCGTCCTCACATGTGCAATTGGAATTGACCGACCTATTGGTTTTGCCGCAACAGGTCAAGACGGAGCCCTGGGAGGCTAAGCCGCCGCCGCGGACGCGGCGAAGACCGAAAAGGCATTTGACGCCCGGCACATTCGGGGGCATGGATGCCGGTGATCGCGGCAATTGTCGCGAAAACCCCGATACGACAACGACACGTTGATTGGAAAGACCTGTGCGCAGCGGTAGGCGTGTGTTTCGGATCCTGCGGAAAGGCCTGATCCTCGTGATCCTGGTCGCGGCGCTGCCGTTTGTCCTGACGGCGGCCTACAAATGGATCAATCCGCCGATCACGGTGCCGATCGCGTGGGAATATCTGACCGGCAAACGGCCGGCGCAGACCTGGGTCGGGTTCAACCGGATTTCGAAATCCCTGGTCGCGGGCGCGCTGATGTCGGAAGACGCCAAATTCTGCCGCCACTCCGGTGTCGACTGGGCTTCGCTACGCGACTCGATCGACGCGGCGCGTGACGGCGAACGCGCCCGCGGCGCCAGCACGATCTCCATGCAGACCGTCAAGAACCTGTTCCTGTGGCAGTCCCGCTCCTATGTCCGCAAGGCGGTGGAGATCCCGCTGGCCCTGTGGGCCGATTTCATTCTCGGCAAGCGGCGCATGCTGGAAATCTACCTGAATATCGCCGAATTCGGGCCCTCGCTCTATGGTGCGGAGGCGGCGGCGCGCTCCTATTTCAAGAAGCCGGCGGCAAAACTGTCCCGCGCCGAAGCGGCCCGGCTGGCGACCGCCCTGCCCAATCCCAAGGCCCGCAATGCCGGGCGACCGTCGCGCCGTCACGGCCGGCTGGCGCGTCGGGTGGAGAAGCGCATTCGAGCCGCCGGGCCCTGGCTCGACTGTCTGTGACACGAGGCGCGTGTCCCGGCGCCCGACCTCAGACCGTCGGGGCAATAATTTTCGCCGCGGGGCTGGTCAAAACCGGTGGGCATCTGTATAAGACCGCACGCAGTTCAGATATTCGAATGAGCCGGGGGCGATCAGTCCGCTCAGACCGGCATTTTTGTATGGAGAAATCCCATGGCGGTCCCCCGCAAGAAAGTAACGCGCATGAAGCGCGGCTTCCGCCGGTCCACCGACGCGCTTCAGAAGCCGACCTACATTGAAGACAAGGATTCCGGCGAGTTGCGCCGTCCGCACCATATCGACCTGAAAACCGGTATGTATCGCGGCCGGCAGGTTCTGGAGCCAAAGGACGAAGTCTGATCCGCGCTCTGTAGCCCGGATCACGGCAAAGTATCGGCCGGTGCGCAAGCGCCGGCCTTTTTGTGTTTTTCGCCAGTTTGCATGTATCCGGCTTGAAATATTGGGCTAAAGCGGTTTGCGTTTAATATGATACATTTGACCGTCTTCTCCCGGCTTTTGGCTAGGCGCGATTGTCGAAGTGGTATGTTTACCATGAGATGATCGGAACGAAGTCCAAAAGCCGGGCGAAGCCGGCCTTCGGTGAGAAATATTTGATCATCAGCGGTGTTGCATCGCTTGCCCGATGTCCCACATCGCGCTACGCGACGCGCCTACCTGATGAACAAATCTTTTCTCATCAGATGTGTCATATTAAACGCAAACCGCTTTATGTTGCGCACCTGTCAGAACACAAAGGCAAAAAGGATTCCGCGAAATGCTGCTTAACATCCCGCTGACGATCGCACCGCTGCTTGTCTACAATCTCGTGGTTTTCGGCGTACTCGGCGATACGTCCGGTCAGGGTGAAGTATGGCTGCAGCCGATCTTCACGATTGAAATGGTGTCAGGCGCGCGCTGGACCCTGTTCCTCGGCGACCTGATGATCATTGCCGGGATGGTTATCCTGTTCTTTGAGATCCTGAAAGCAACCCGTACCGGGCCCGGTTCGATCGTCGACCATCTGCTGTCGACCCTGGTTTTTGCGGTCTATCTCGTCGAGTTTCTCATTGTCGCCAAGGCAGCCGATTCGGTTTTCTTCATTCTGATGGTCATCTCGCTGATCGATGTGGTCGGCGGATTTTCCATCACAATACGCGGCGCGCGCCGGGACTTCGGCGTCGGGCATGGGGAGCACCTGTAGCGTCGCCGGGTTTCTGCCGGCTCTGATGAAGGCACCATGCGTCGGCTCCGGCCCCCGGTTTCAGACAAAGGTCGATTTTTCCCGCAGATCGCCGTCTTTCCAGAGATAAAAGACGATCAACGGCTCGTCTGTCATCCGGAATCCATGCACCAGATAGGAGGGGACGTGAACCAGCTCGCCGGCCCCGTGACGGGTGGGCGCGCTGTTTCCGAGCTTGAAGTCCGCGCCGCCGGCCAGGATCATATAGATTTCCTCGGCCTTGTGGCGATGCGGCGGATAGTCGATGCCTTGTCCGAACACGCCGATGCCGGCGCGCACCCGCTCGCTCACAAAGGGTCCGCGCTTGCCGATGATTTCGGCGAATCCGTAATTCTCGAGCATGTCGTCGCCGACCACGGCATCGGCCCTGGTGTAACTCTGCTCCCAGTGGCGGCTGTCGCGCGCGCGGATGAAATGATCCATCAGATCGCGGGTTTCGGGAAGCCCGCGCTCGCGGCAGTGCGCCAGGATGTCGGATGCCGGCAGATGGGTCGGCGCCACGCCGCGCCAGATCGTCCCCCAATTGGCGACGGGTTCGCGAAACCCGTCCATTCGACCATCGGTATGGTTGGCGACATAGGCGAGGGTGGCCCCAAGAAGGGTATGATCCGCGGCTTTTTGGGTTGCGTCATTCATCGTCGGTCTCCCGTGCCTGTCCGGCATGTGCGTGTCAGCGGTCCAGTGTCGCCGCGTGTTCGGCCAGTTTTTGCAGAATGTTTCTCAGGTTCCGCCGCTCCCCGTCATCCAGAATATCCAGGATTTCAGCTTCGCGCCGGATAATTTGCGCCGCGATCCTTTCATGCAGGGCTCGCCCCTGCGGGGTGATGTTGAGACGGGCCTGGCGCCCGTCCTGCGGATCCGGCACACGGTCGAGATACCCCTCGTTCAGCATCCGGTGTACCGATCGCGAAATCGAATTGCGCGGCCGGCGCGTCATCCGGGCCACGTCCTGGGCCGTCAGGCCCGGAATGTGCGCGAGGCAGAGAAGCAGGAGATATTCGGCACGAATCAGGCCGAAATCGCGCTTGATGTCATCGTAGACCGGCACCACGATCGCGTTGGCGAGGTAGGATATTCTATAGGCGTCGCTGAATTCCACCGATTCGAAAATCCGGGTCAGGTCGCAGGCTTCGGCATTCTGTTCGGGCTTTTTCGGCTTCATCGCGGTTGCACCCTCTTGCGTTCGTCTTCTGTGGCACCGGCTCGACCGCACGAAATAGCAGTTGCCCCGGAAAATCAAAACCGATATCTTGTTCCATATGGAACAACATTCGGGATGACCGAATGCCTTTCGAACGCACTTGTCTCGCAATACCGGATCTTGCCGCGGATGTCCGGGCGGGTGCATTCCGGGCGCTGATCATCGATACGAAATGGGTCCGTGGAATGCGAACATGCGAAGAAGCTGGCCGGGATCGCCGGCGCTGCAATCGCGTCGAAGGGTGCGCTTTGTTAGGGAGATGAACGATGACGCCGGATCAGATTTTGGCCGAACCCGCCCGCATTCTGAGCCAGAAACAGCGCGAGGACTATTTCGAAAAGGGCTTTGTCAGCGTGGCGGAGATCGTGCCCGCCGATATGCTGGCCGCATTGCAGGCGACGACCGAAGACTTTGTCGAACAAAGCAAATCCGTTGCCGCGAGCGACGACCGATTCGACATCGGTCCCGGCCACCGTCCGGATCATCCGGTGCTGCGTCGGCTGAAGAGCCCCGACACGGCAAGTGACGTCTACTGGCGCTTCTCCGCCGGGCTGATGGCCGATGTGGCGGCGGATCTCGTTGGGCCGAATGTGGTGTTCCACCATTCGAAACTGAACTTCAAATGGTTCGACAAGTCGGACAGCGTGAAGTGGCACCAGGACATCCAGTTCTTTCCGCATACCAATTACAACGTGCTGACGATCGGCTGTTATCTGGCCGACACGGATATGGAGAACGGTCCGCTTGCCGCCCTGCGCGGATCCCATAACGAACCGCTGTACAACCAGTATGATGCCGACGGCAACTGGACCGGAATGCTGTCGGACGAGGATGCGGCCTCCGTCGATATGAAGCGGGTCGAATATATGACCGGTAAGGCCGGGTCGATCACGATCCACAATGCCCGCACGCTGCACTATTCGCCGTCATCGAAGAGCCCGATACCGCGGCCTTTGCTGTTGAATTGTTATACCTCTGCCGACGCCAAACCTTATACGGCGCACCCGTCGCCAACGGAAAACACCTACAAGGTGGTGCGCGGAGAGCCTGTTCTGTGGGCCGAGCACGATCCGCGCCCATGCCAGATCCCCCCGGACTGGGCGCAGGGATACACTTCGATCTATGCCGCGCAGGCCGGCGAGGACAAGAAATCCGGCGGGATGATGTAGCCGGCATCGCATTTCAGATCGCGGGCAATGCCTGCCGGACGCGGCGCTCGATCAGAACTTGCCGAATTTCAGATAGGCTTCCTGGGGATCGACGCCGTCGAGAATGGCCGTCCTGACCTTGTTTTCCGTCTGCATGGCCGCTTCCGCCGCGGCCGTAACATCTGCGGCCAGATCCCGGGGGACGCGAACCATGCCGTCGCGATCGCCGTTGAGGTAATCTCCCGGCCGGATCAAGACATCGCCGATCGTGATGTCGACATCGAAGCCGCGCGGCAGCCAGTGGCTGACGATATCGCGCGGCGTATGAAAGCGCCGCCAGCTCTGAAAGCCCATATCCAGCAGGAAATTGGCATCGCGAATGCCGCCATCGACGACGCAGCCCAGCACGCCCTTGGTTTTCAGGGTTTCCGCCGACAATTCCCCCATATGGGCGATCTGCCGGTCGTGCGGCTGGCAGACCCAGATGTGACCGGCTTTGGCTTTCGACAACAGGCCGGTCCATTGCAACAGGGTTTCGTGGGCGTCGGCGGTCTCGTCGACCATGCCTTCGATGGTAAAAACCGGGCCGCAAAGCGGCTTTTCCGGCATCAGGGGCGTGATTTCGTGGGGCAGTGTGAAGTTGCGCAGGCCCATGCCGCGCATCACGTCGTGAACGACGCTGGTGTAACATTGCGACAGGCGTTCGGTGATCGCATCGGTCATGGGGGCCTCGTTGTCCTTCCTCAGGGTTTGCAGGCAATGCGGGCTTCGGTTGAGCGTCGAACCACACAGCCGGAGACAGGATAGGCGCAAACGGCTTTGCTCGCCAACCGCTACCAGAGGCCGGGAACCAGGCGAAAGCGTATCCGGCCGGCATAGTCGCCATAACCGGAGAGTTCGTTTTTCAATGTATTGTCTTCAAGCGCGGTGCGAACGGCGAGGGCAGCAAGCGACAGAAGGGCGGGAATGCAGGCCCAGGCGGAGCCGAGCAGCAAGGGGGTTGCCGCGATCACGCCGACAAAACCCGCATAACCGGGATGGCGCACGAAGGCATAGGGGCCGGTGTCGATGACGCGGTGGTCGTGATCGGTCTGGATACGGACCGTCTTTTCGAAAAACGGATTGACCACCATCGACCAGGTCAGCATCGCAGCGCCGAGCAAAAAAATCGCCAGTCCAACCGGCCAGAGGATAGCGGGCAGGCTTGCCGCCCCGTCGCGCGCGTCGAGACCTGCAACAATGTAAACCGCAGACAGGAGCGGCGTAAAAGCCGCGGCCCAGATCTTGTCCCAGGTCTTTGTGCCCGCACCGACGCGCATGCGCCGTTCGATCAATTCCGGATTCCAGCGCAGGAGGCAGGCCCAGTTGATCATCACGAAGGCAACCATGATCCCGATAGTGGCCCAGGCGGAGGGCCAGTCGAGACGGCCGGCGGGAAGGAACAGAAGTGCGGCGAAAACCGGGACCATCGCCAGGATTGCCAGAAAAGCGACCACTTTTGGCGTTCGTGTCCGTGCGGTTGCGTGTGTCTTGTCGTCAACCATGGAATGCCTTTCACAGACCGGTTCGCGACGAAAATTCCGATCCGAACATTGCAGGATTGGCAGGGGCTTTCGATTGACATCGGTCAACGGGCCTGCCGAGCGGTCGGGTAGGGTGGCTCTTCGAAAGCAAATGTTCGTGAGGACCTGACAATGGACGAGATCATACGCAGGCAAATCATTTCGATCATCGATGACATGACCGACATGACCATCGCGACCGTACGCCCGGACGATTATCCGCAGGCGACCACCGTGGGCTACGTCAATGATGGCCTGACGATCTATTTCGGCACGACATCGGATGCCCAGAAGGCGCACAACATAGCGCGCAACAACAAGGTATCGCTGACCATCGACCGGCCCTACGGCACGTGGGACGAAATCGAGAGCCTGTCGCTTGGCGGGCTGGCGACGCAGGTGAGCGACCCTGCGGAACAGGAAAAGGTCGGGGCGATGATGTACGCCAAGTTTCCGCAGATCAGGGGTGTTGAGTCCGAAGAGTTGGGCGCGCTGGTCCTGTTTCGCATCGATCCGGAAGTGATCTCCCTGCTCGATTACAGCAAGGGTTTCGGTCATACGGAACTCGTGCGCCCGTAATATCGGCCCCTTTATCCGGACTTGCCGTTGCCGACGTCGGAGATCATGGCCGCGATCATCTGGTCCAGATCGTATTCGTGGCGCCATCCCCATTCCTGGCGGGCGCGGCTGTCGTCGATCGGCCGGCGGCTGGTGCCGATCATCGCCATAATGTCCGCGTCCGGCTGAAAGTCGATCTGCGCACCCGGAATCGCGGCGCGGATACGCTCGGCGAGCTCGCCGGCGCTCGGCATCGGTTTGGGGCCGTCGAGCACATAGATCCCGGTCTGGATGTTGTCGAGCGGTACGGCTGCCAGTTCGGTGAGCGCGCGCGCCGCGTCGCGGTAATACAGGATCGCCGTGCGGGTTTCCGGCGTTACCCAGATGGTGAAAGGATTGCCCTTCGCGGCTTCTTCAATGGCCCAGGAATTGTACTGGACCATGGCCCGGGTCCTGACCTCCGGCCCAACCACGGAGGGGTAGCGCACGCCGCGAAAATCGAGACCGTATTTGCGCTTGTAGAAACGGCCCATGTTTTCCGCCATCACCTTGGTGACGCCATAGAAGGTGCCGGGACGCTGGATGGTCCGGTCGCCGATCTCGTCCTCGACGATGTCGCCGCCATAGGTGCCGACGGTGCTGGCGAGGATGACCTGCGGCACCTCGAACAGCCGCGCCGCTTCAAAGACATGCATGGACCCGGCGGCATTGGCCTGAAAGGCGCCGGCCGGATCCGCGTCTGAGGGAATCGATAACATGCCGCCGAGATGGTAGATGACGTCGGGGCGGGCGCGTTTCACCGCATCCAGCACGTTGGAGAAGATGCCGAGATCGCCTCGTATCACCTCGACATTGTCGGCGATGGATTCGACGCGGTCGAGATTCGGGAAAAGGTCGAAAAGAACCGGATTGTCGGCGCCCTGGCCAAGCAGGTCGGCGGCTACCTGCGCGCCGATGAAGCCTGTGCCGCCGGTGATCAGTGCCTTCATGTGTTTTCTCCAGACATTTTCGATTGCGGCGTGGCCGCCGCTTGGATGTTATGAGACGGGCCGCCGAAGATTCAACGCACGAACGACGGCAACCACAGGGACAGGGCGGGAATTCCGACAATCAGCGCCAGCCGGAACAGGTCGGCGATCCAGAACGGCGTCACGCCGCGAAAGATCGCAGTTGTCGTGACATCGGGCAATACGCCGCGCAAGACGAAGACGTTGAGGCCGACGGGCGGGGTGATCAGGCTGATTTCGGTGATGACGACGACGACGATCCCGAACCAGATCGGATCGTAGCCGAGCTCGATCACCAGCGGGAAAAAGATCGGCACGGTCAAAAGGATCATCGACAGGCTTTCAAACACGCAACCGAGAAGCACATAGATGATCAGGATGGCGGCAATCACCATCCAGGGCGTGTCGCGATAGTGACCGGCAATCTCCAGAAGCGTGGCCGGAAATTCGGTGAGATTGATGAAGTTCGCAAACAGGAGCGCGCCGATCAGCACCGTGAACAGCATGGCTGTCGTCGCCGCGCTTTCCATCAGCACCTCGTAAAAGGCGCGCAAGGTCAGGGCGCGGCGGGCAAGTGCGAACAAAAACGCTCCGAAGGCGCCGATGCCGGCGGCTTCGGTGGGGCTGAACACACCGCCATAGATCCCACCCATGACGATGGCAAACAAAAGGATCACGCCCCAGACCCGTGACAGGGACTTCCAGCGGCTCGGCCAGTCCTGCCGCTCACCGGCCGGGCCAAGCGACGGTTTCAAGGCGATCACCACGCGCACGGCCATGAGATAGAACAGGATCCCGATCAGGCCGGGAACGATGCCGGCGGCAAACAGCTTGCCGATGCTGGACTGGGTCAGGATGCCGTAGATGACCAGGATGACGCTCGGGGGGATCAGAATGCCCAATGTGCCGCCGGCGGCAATGGCACCGGCTGCCAGCCCGTCGCCATAGCCGAATTTGCGCATGGAGGGCATGGCGACCTTTGCCATGGTCGCCGCGGTGGCCAGCGAGGATCCGCAAATCGCGCTGAAGCCGCCGCAGGCAACAATCGTCGCCATGGCCAGCCCGCCGCGACGATGGCCGAGAAAGGCGTTGGAGGCTGAATAGAGTTCTTCCGACAGGCGGGCGCGGGTGACGAAGTTTCCCATCAGCACGAACAGCGGCACCACCGAGAGCTCATAATTGATGGCGGCGTCGAAAGCCGTCTGTCCGACATTGGCCATGGCGCCGGTGAGGTTGCCGACATAGGCCATTCCGGCAAAACCGACCGCGGCCATCGCAAACGCGATCGGGATGCGCAGAAACGATAGTAGAAGCAGGATCGCCAGACCGATAAGCGCTTCACTCACTGTAAAGACCCTCGTCTTCGCTGGGCCGATCCCTCGTGCCTGCAGCGTAACCATAGGCATTGACCAGGAACACCAGCGCCGCGACCGAACACAGCAATGCGGCCGTACCGCTGAAAATCCAGAGTTTGAGGTACAATTCGTCCGTCACTTCCCTGAACCGGAAATGGTCATAGGACCGGGCGCCGAGGCGCCAGGCGATGAAGCCGGTAACCGCGGCGGCGAACAGGTTGACGATCAGGGACTGCCAGCGGATCCAGGAAGCGGGGACAATCAGGTCAAGCAGATCGATGGTGACGTGGCTTTCCCGGTGATTGACCATCGGCAGGGCGCAGAAGATGATGCCGGGCATGGTGAAGGCGATGATTTCGTAGGCCGCCGGCAGCGGACTGTCGAACAGGTAGCGCCCGGCGACATCGACGAAGGTCAGGATCATCATCGCGAACAGGAGGGCGCAGGAAATCGCGCCGAGAACCCGGCGCGCCGCGGCGCCGAGCCGGAAAACCGATCCCGAAGGCCCCTCCGGACCTGGGCTGGAGGGGCCTTGCGGGCTGTTGTGCTCAGTGACCACGGATTATTGTTCGGCCAGCTTTTTCACCTCGGCGCGGAAGAATGTGAGGATCGTGGCACCGTCGACACCGGCTCCGTCCGCGCCCTTGATATAGTCGGCCTCGAACGTCTTGTTGAGTTCGAGCACGGCCTGGACCAGGGCGTCGGGCGCGGTCATGATCTTGTTTCCGGCTTCCCGCGCAACGTCCAGGCCTTCCGAGTTGACCTTGTCCCAGGCTGCGCCGGCGCGTTTGGCGAACGCTTCGCCGGAATGTTTGTCGATCACGGCCTTGTCGGCATCCGAAAGGGCATCGTATTTGCCCTGGTTCATGACGAGATAATGGCTGGAACTGTACAGGCCGCCGGGCACGTAGGTCGAGAACGGCACAAGGTTGGTGATCTTGAAGCTGGGCAGGGATTCGTAAGGAAAGGTAATCCCGTCCGCGACGCCGGTGGAGAGGATTTCATAGGATTTCGGCGCCGGCTGGCGAATCGGGACGCCGCCCCAGGCTTCGACGATGGCGCGCGGGATCGGGCCGCCGGTCCGCATTTTCTGGCCCTTCATGTCGTCCGGCGAGAGGATGTTCTTCTTGGAATGGTGAATGACGCCGGGCCCGTGGGTGTTCATGCCGATGAGCTGGACACCTTCGTAAAAACCCTTGTCGGCCAGGAATTTCTCGTGGGTGCGCTGAAGCGCGATCGAGGTGCCGACCGCGGTATCGCCGAGCATGGGCAGTTCGGCAAACAGATAGGCGGCAAACCGCTGCGGCGAATAGCCGTGCACGCTGAAGCCGACATCGGCCTGACCGGTCCGGACAGCGTCCAGATGGGCGCGCGGCGAGGCAACCGCCTTTGGCAGGCGCTTGAATTTGATCGATCCGTTTGAGTCTTTTTCGATATCCTCCATCCAGGGGATGTAGAGGGCGGTGTTGACCGGGTGGGTCCATGGCAGCCAGGAAGAATAGGTCAGGACGGTTTCAGCGCGGACCGCTGTGCCGAGCGATAACCCGACAATACAGGCCAGGAGCGTCGATACGCTTGGTTTTCTCATATTATTCTCCCTTGTCGTTTTGTGTGGAATTCCCGTTCACTTTTTCCGATACATCCGAGGACCGGCTCATTGTTAGTCAATTCCCGCCAAGAGGCCAGTACCATTAAGCAGAGGGATTGGCCGGAATGCGCGAGTGATTTCAGGAACTCTCGAAATATTTGACAATCGTGGTGATATCATTTTCGCCATCGCCGTTGTCGGCGGTTCGCTGCATCACTTCGACGGCGGTTTTGGCAAAGGGCAATGTCGCGTCGCTGCCGACATCGAGGACGGTTTTGAGATCTTTCAACATTGAATTGGTTGTGCCGAGGGGATTTGCATAGTTCCGCGCGGCCATGCGCGGAGCAAAGATCTGAAAGGGTTTGGAATCGGCAAAGCCGCCGCCAAGCGCCTCGGTCAGGCGCGTGGCATCGACGCCGGCCTTTTCGGCGAAACAGACGGCTTCGGCGGTAATGGCCATGGTGCAGCCGGAAATGATCTGATTGACCAGTTTTGTCGTCTGGCCGGCGCCGACGGGGCCCATATGGGTAAAACGCTGGCACAGATGCATGACCACCGGCCGAACCGTCTCGATATCCTCGGCCGTGCCGCCGGCCATGATCGCCAGGGTGCCGGCCTCGGCGCCCGGCACGCCGCCCGATACCGGCGCATCGATCCAGCGCATGCCGTTTTCCTGCTCCAGCCGCGCGGCCAGCGTGCGTGTCGCATCCGGGTGGATGGAGGAAAAGTCGATCATGATCGACGGCCCGGACAGTGTTGAAATTCCGGCTTCGCCGAAGACCACCTGTTCGGTTGCCGCGGCATCCATCAGGCACATGAGAACGAGATCGCTGGCCGCGGCCAGTTCGGCCGGTGTCCGGGCCTCGTGCGCGCCGGCCGCGACCAGCGCTTCAGCCTTTGCCCGTGTCCGGTTCCAGACGGTGACGTCGTACCCGGCCTTGAGCAACCGCTCGACCATCGGCCTGCCCATGAGGCCCAGACCGGCATAGCCCAGACGCGGCTTTTGCGTGCTCATTGCTGGTCTTCCTTTTCCCAGTTCAGGGCACCGGCATGGGTGACTGCGCCATAATGCGCCGATCCGACCGATGCGGCATATTTCTCCAGCGCGCCGGCAAGCGGCACCGGTCGCGGCCGGGGCTGCCAGGCGGCTTTGCGGGCGGCGAACTCGGCCTCGTCGATCAACAGGTCGATGGTGCGGGCCTCGGCGTCGATGCGGATTTTGTCGCCGGTTTTGACAAGAGCGAGCGGGCCGCCGGCCGCCGCTTCCGGCGACACGTAACCGATACACATGCCGCGGGTTGCCCCGGAAAACCGGCCATCGGTGATCAGTGCCACCTTCTCACCCATGCCCTGGCCATAGATCATGGCGGTCGGACCGAGCATTTCGCGCATGCCGGGACCGCCCTTCGGGCCTTCGTTGCGAATGATGATGATGTCGCCCTCCTGATAGTCCCGGGCCCGGATGACCGGCATGAAGTCCTCTTCGCTTTCAAAGACCAGCGCCCGGCCCTCGTGGACCAGCTTTGCAAGGCCCGCGACCTTGATCAGCGCGCCCTGCGGCGCCAGATTGCCCTTCAGCACAACCAGGCCGCCTGTCGGAGAGATCGGCGTGGCGACGGAGTGGATCACGTCGCCGTCCGGCGGGTCGGCATCGGCGACGGTTTCGGCCAGGGTCGATCCGGAAATGGTCGGCGTGTCGCCATGCAAATGACCGCCCTTCAGAAGTTCTTTCACGATCACCGAGATGCCGCCGAGCCGGTGCACGTCCTCGGAATAATAGCGCCCGCCCGGCTGCAGATTGCCGATCAGCGGCGTGCGCTCGAAGACCTCGGCGACGTCCTCCAGTGTGAAACGTATTCCGGCTTCATGAGCGATTGCCGGGATATGCAGCCCGGCATTGGTCGAGCCGCCGGTGGCCGCAACCACCGCGCAGGCATTTTCCAGGCTCTTGCGCGTGACCAGATCGCGGGGCAGCGGGCCGCCGTTGCGGATGATGTCCATGACCGTGTGGCCGGCGCGCCTGCCGAGCGCGTGGCGTTCGGCGAACACGGCCGGCGCCGTGGCCGATCCGGGCGGCGCCAGGCCGAGGACTTCCGACACCATCGCCATCGTGTTGGCGGTGAACTGACCCGGACAGGCGCCGATCGTCGGCATGGCGACGCGCTCCAGTTCATCGAGTTCCTGCTCCGACATTTCGCCGGCCTGAACCGCGCCGATGCCTTCATAGGTGGTGAGCAGCGATACGGTCTTGCCGCGCCAGGTCGAGACCAGAGTGCTTCCTCCGTGCAGGAACACCGACGGCACATTGCATCTCACCATCGCCATCATGATGGCCGGCAGGTTCTTGTCGCAACCGCCATAGCCGACAAGCCCGTCATAACAATGGCCGCGCACGACGAGCTCGATCGAATCGGCGATGATTTCGCGCGACGCCAGGGAACATTTCATGCCCTGGTGGTTCATCGAGATCCCGTCCGATACCGAGATCGTCGTGAAGGAGCGCGGCGTGCCGCCGGCCTCTTCGATGCCGGCCACGGCGTGTTCGGCCTGCGCGCCCAGGTTGATGTTGCAGGGCGAGGTCTGGTTCGTGGTTGTCACCACCCCGACGAAAGGCCTGGAAATCGCTTCATCGTCGAGGCCCATGCCGCGCATGAAGCCGCGATGCGGGGTGCGGTCGAGACCGTCGGTTGTGATGCGCGAGCGCAGGCCCGCCGCGCCGGTTTTCGTGTTCGATTGTGTCATCGCCCGCTCCCGCTGTTTGCTTCTGTCCAATCCTTGAAGTGTGTCATCCAGCCGAGGCTGGCGGCGGTGGCGCCGGTGGCGCGGTATTCCGCCGATACGTGCCCGTCATAACCGGCCGACCGGAGCGCCGCGAACGCGGCGGCGAAGTCGATCACGCCCGTACCGGGTTCGTGGCGGCCGGGCGTATCGGCGAACTGGACATGGCCGATCATATGCGCACACCGGTGGACGGCCTCGGTCAGCGACGGTTCGGTCTGTTGCATGTGATAGAGGTCGAACAGCAGTTTCACGTTGTCCAGGTCAACGGCTGTTACCAGTTTCATCGCTGCATTGAGTTCGGTCAGGTAAAATCCCGGTACATCCGTCGGATTGACCGGTTCGACCAGGATCGTTGCCCCCAGATCGGCAAATCTCGAGGCGGCGAATGTCAGATTTTCCCGCGCGGTGCGCGCGATTTCCGCGGCGGCGTCCGGCTGTTCCAGGTCGGGCGGACGCCCCGCCAGCGAGTTGATCTTGCGCGCGCCGAGATCCCGCGCGTAAGCAAATCCCAGCTCGACCGCGGCCCGGTATTCCGGCTGGCGCCCGGGCAGGGCGGTCAGTCCGGCCTCGCCGGCTTCCAGATCGCCCGCCGGCAGATTGATGAGCACGATTTCAACGCCCGCCGTGTCCCGCGCGGCAACCAGGTCGTCGAGATCATGCTCGTAGGGAAACTGTATCTCGACCCGTTCGAACCCGGCCCGGCGCGCCGCTTCCATGCGCTCCAGCATGGGCATTTCGGTGAACATCAGCGACAGGTTGGCGACAAGCTGCATGGGCCGGGCATGGTAATTCTTGACAGGGTAGGTCACTGTAACGTCAATTTTGGTTTAAACAATATGGCGGGCCGCCAACCGGTCCTGAAACATGCGACGGCGAACGCATCGAGCCGTGGGCATGATTCACGATGCCGGGCGGATCGCACTGGGAGAGAATGACATGAAGCCGACAATCGGAATGATCGTGCCGCCGGCTGCCGGTGAGGTTCCGCCCGAGGCTCCGGCGCTTTATCCCCACGGCGTGACCTTCATCGCCGAGGGGCTGGGACTGCGCCAGCTGACGCCGGACGGTTATGACGGCGTCATCGACGAGGTCGGCACGCTGGCGAAGAAGCTCAAACAGCGCGGGGCGTCGGCGATTGCGTTGATGGGCACGTCGCTCAGCTTCTATCGGGGCGTGCCGTTCAACGAGGAACTGATTGCATCGATCGAAGCGGCGACCGGATTGCCGGCGACGACGATGAGCGCCGGTGTGGTGCAGGCCCTGCATCAGCTTGGCGCCAGAAGAGTTGCGCTCGGTACGGCCTACGGAGCCGCCGTCAACGATCGTCTGGAACGGTTTCTTTCAGATTCCGGATTTGTCCCGGCCGGTTTGGCGTCGCTTGGGATCGAGGATGTGGAGAAGGTCTTTGCGGTGACGGAAGACATGCTGATGGACCTGGGCGACCGGGCGCTGGAGGTTGCGGATTCGGCCGATGCGCTGTTCATTTCCTGCGGTGGATTGCGGACACTGAACGTGACCCTGCCGCTCGAACGGCGCCATGGCCTGCCGGTGGTTTCCAGTTCGACGGCCGGTGCCTGGCAGGCCATGCGGCTGGTCAACAAGGACCCGAGGGTCGAAGGCTATGGCCGGCTTCTCGGTCAGGATGGCCTTGCCTGAGGGCGACTGGTTTCGGCTTAAGCCGAGGGGTGGCAACCCGCGTTCCGGTCCCTTGTCCAAGCTCTCAATCTGTGTAAGAACCTGCCGTGGTATACCAGAGCTGACGATCCGTTCCCGGGAAGCAGAGGAATAATTCATGCGCGATTTTCAAAGTCCGGGCCGGTCACCGGCCTTTGCCGGCGAAGCGATGGCGGCGACGTCCCATCCGCTGGCTACAGTGGCCGCGGTCGACGTCCTGCGGCGCGGCGGCAATGCGGTCGATGCCGCGGTCACCGCGGTTGCGGTTCAGTGTGTTGTCGAACCGCACATGACCGGAATCGGGGGAGATTGTTTCGCGCTGCTCGGCGATGCCGATGGCAAAGTGACCGGGCTGAATGCGTCGGGAACCGCTGCAGGCGCGGCGCGGCGCGACTATTTCTTCGAAAACGGCATTGCCAGTATCGATATTGATTCTGTTCATTCGGTCACCGTGCCCGGAGCGGTCAAAGGCTGGGAGACCTTGCTGGCACGGCATGGGACGTGGGGTCTCGACCGGGTACTCGATCCGGCGATCTCTTACGCGGAAAACGGTTTCCCGATCACGCCGCGCGTCGCTATGGACTGGTCTGGCCTCGTTGCCCGGCTCGCCGCCGATCCCGGCGCGTCCAGACATTATCTGCGCGCCGGCCGCGCACCGGCCGTCGGCACCCTTCACAAGAGCCCGGAACTGGGCCGGACCCTGCGTGCGATCGCGAGCGGCGGCGCGGCAGCCTTTTATACCGGCGAAATCGCCGAGGACATGATCGGTACACTTTCCGCAAAAGGCAGTCTTTTGAGCCTCGATGACCTCGCCGGATATGATGTCATCGATGCCGCACCGATCATGACCGACTATCATGGGTTGACCGTGGTTGAATTGCCGCCGAACGGTCAGGGTCTCACCGCCGTCATCATGTTGAACGTTCTGGAGGAGTTCGGAATCCAGAATATGGATCCCAACAGCGCCGAACGGCTGCATCTTGAACTGGAAGCGGGCCGGTTCGCCTATGCCTGCCGCGATGCCGCCATCACCGATCCGGATGCGATGCGCCACGACGTTGCCCGGCTCGGATCGAAAGAATTCGCCCGCACGATCGCGGCGAAAATCGACCCGGATCGCCGCAATCCCGATCTGACCCTGCCGGACCTGCCCCATTCCGATACGGTTTACGTCACCGTCGTCGACCGCGACAGGAATTCCTGTTCCCTGATCAATTCGCTCTATCATGGGTTCGGATCGGCGATTGCAACGGAAAAGACCGGAATCATGTTCCAGAATCGTGGCGCCTGCTTCGTGGTCGAGGAAGGCCATCCGAATTGTATCGACGCCGGCAAGCGCCCGATGCACACGATCATTCCGGGATTTGCCCTGAAAGACGGCCGGCCGGTGATGAGTTTCGGTGTCATGGGCGGCGCTTATCAGCCGGTCGGCCACGCGCACGTGGTGCCGAACATCGTCGATTACGGCATGGATGTGCAGGCGGCGATCGATGCGCCGCGTGCGTTCTGGGACGATGCCAGCGGCGCCCTGCAACTGGAAACCAGCCTGGATGCCGGCGTGTTGTCGGCTCTGGCGGCAAAGGGACATGCGGTTGAAGCGGCGCCCTCGCCGATCGGCGGCGGCCAGGCGATCTGGATCGACTGGGACAATGGGGTTCTGGTCGGTGGATCCGATCCGAGAAAAGACGGGTGCGCGCTGGGCTTCTGATCGGGTCTTTGTTCAGGCAGTTGGTTATTCCGACGCGCGATTCCGCGAAACCGCATTGGCGGTCACGTCAGCATCGCTGGACGCTACAGCTTGTCGCGTGAAATCGGATTCATGCAACAAGCTGCAGACCCTTTGGTGCGCAAATCGTTTTCATTTGATCTGAGGCAGATCAAACGCGACATGCGTTAAATCGAGTGTTCCAGGTACAGACCGATCGGCAGCTGATCCGGCAGGGCTTCCGCCGCCTGGTAGGCATTGGCGGTTCTGTCGGACTGCATTCTGTGTTGCAGGTGCGTCGGCGGCGTGTCGCGCGATGCGATCAATTGCGCGATAAACGGCGCACTGGAATAGTCCAGGCTGTTGACCCGGTCGTCCCGGCGCGGCGTGTAGGTCGGGACAAGGGCGCCGAATTTCTGATGATCACCGGACGCTTCACGGTCGGATTCAGCCCGGGCACGCGCAACGGATTGCGGGTGATGCGCAATGTCGCGTCCAATGCTTTGCAATGTTGCAACGGCAAATGCCATTTTGCGAATGATCCTGCGTCGAATGTCCCAGAACAGACATGTGTCTCATTTTGGAACATGGTTGTTGTTCTCAGCCAATTCAACGCAAGACGGATGCCAAGTCCGATCACCATTTGTTAACTGAATACCATACATTCGCCGACAAGGTCAAAACCGGCGCCGAAATTCGCCGGATTTTAATCAAATTCGACCATCCTGCCGAAAACACAAGACGACCTGAATTTGAAGACAGGATGGGCGGATATGACACGGCACACGACATCTGTTGATGCGACGACGACGCGCGTCGGTTCCAAGAGCGCAAAATCCGGGCGGGCGGCGGCTGCCGGTGCGAAGAAGTCCGCACCGAAAAGCGCCGGGGCGATGAACATCCTGACCTCAATCGGCGAGGTCATGTACGACTGGTCCCTGGCCGACGACGTTATCCGCTGGGGCGGCAATGCCCGGGACGTGTTGAAGATCGAATCGCTCGAAACGATCAGCACCGGCAAGAAGTTCAATGCGCTTTTAAGCGCCGACAATCTGAGCACGCCGCAGGATTCGGTCGTGAACGCGACGAGCAAGGATATGGGCATCGGCGTGCCCTATCAGATCGAATATGAAATGATGCCGACAGGGCCCGATGGCGACCAGAGGCTTTGGGTTGAGGATACCGGGCGGTGGTTTGCCGGCGACGATGGGCGCCCGGACAGGGCACACGGCGTGTTGCGGGTCATCAATTCGCGTCACGAAGATGAACAGAAACAGGCCTATTTCAGCCGATTTGATCCGTTGACCGGGCAAGTGAACCGGGCGCGGCTCGTTGAAGTGCTCGATGAGACCTACAAGACCTGTCAGAAGCTGAGGACGCGTTGCGCGTTTCTGGTCATTTCACTCGACAATCTTGCGACCATCAACGAGGCCTATGGGTTTGACAGCGCCGACCAGATTATCGCCAAGGTTTCCAATCGCATAAAAACCAGATTGCGCGGCGGCGATCTGCTTGGCCGGTTTTCGGGAAACAAATTCGGCGTGGTGCTGATGAATTGCGGCCGCGACGATATCGACACGGCGGCGCAGCGGTTCCTGTCTTCGGTGACCGACGAAGTGATCACGACCGAACAGGGCGCGGTTGCGGCCAGCGTTACGATCGGCGGCGTTTGCCTGCCCGGTGGCGTGCAATCCGTCAACGAAGCCCTGGCGTTTGCGCAGGAGGCGCTGGACGCGGCCAAGGCATCCGGGCGCGGATCCTTTGTTTGTTATGAATCGTCCCGGGTGCGCAATGCCGAGCGCAAGCACAATCTGGATGCGGCGTCGGGAATCGTGACCGCCCTGGATGAAAAGCGTTTGCGGATGGCGTATCAGCCGATTCTGGCCGGTGCTTCGCAGACCGTGGCATTCCACGAATGCCTCATGCGTCTGGAGCAGGAAGACGGCACGGTGGTGCCGGCGGGCGACCTGATGCCGATCGCCGAGAAGCTCGGACTTGTCCGCCTGATCGATGAGAGAATGCTGACGCTTGCGCTGGAGGATCTGAATGCGTTTCCAGAGGCGCGCCTGTCGCTCAACCTGTCTCCGCAAACGGTGATCAAGAGCGATTGGCTGGATCGGCTGACAGCCGGTCTTCGCGGTCTGGCGGACGATGCGGCGTCCAGGCTGATTGTCGAAATCACGGAAACCGCGGCGATCGAGGATCTGGAGCAAACGACCAGTTTCATCTCCAGGCTGCGGTCGTTCGGCGCCAGGGTTGCGATTGACGATTTCGGTGCGGGTTACATGTCGTTGCGCAATCTGAAAAGACTTGAACCGGACATGGTCAAGATTGACGGATCGCTGGTGGAAAACCTGGCGAGTGCGAAGGAAGATCGCGTGATTGTCGAGGCACTGGTCGACTTTGCCAGGGCCTTTGATCTGGAAACGGTCGCGGAATGGGTCAGCGACGAGGCCATCGCGGCTCTGCTTCAGGACATGGGTGTCGACTATCTGCAGGGCAACCATCTCGGCGCCGCCGACCTTGCCTGCCCATGGCCCGAGCCCCGGAAACAAAAACCGGCAAACGAGAATGCGGACAGGAAGCTGCTCTCGGCCTGAACGGTGATTTGAGAATTCGAATCGACGCTATTTGCCGTTGGCAATCGTGTCGATCTTCTTTTGCATGTCTTTCAGTTCCTGGCGCAAAAGGTCGATATCGGACGAACTGCCTTCATCTTTCTTGGCGGCCTTGTCGCCGGTGCCTTCCGACTGTGATGCCGGCGGCTCGGTGCCCTCGGCGCCAAACGGCGAGAACATTCGCATGGAGCGGGCAAACAGTTCGGAATTGCGGCGGACCTGATCTTCGATCGCATCGAATGCCGTCGACCCGAAAGTCTGCGAAAGGTGTTCGCGAAACTTGTCCTGATCCCGGGTGAGATTGGACAGGGAAAACTCCAGATAGCTCGGCACGATCGACTGCATCGAATTGCCGTAGAACCGGATCAATTGCCGCAAAAAGGCGATCGGCAACAGGTTCTCGCCCTTGTTTTCCTGTTCGAAGATGATCTGGGTCAGGACGGAACGGGTAATGTCTTCGCCTGATTTTGCGTCGTAAACGACAAAATCGTCCTCGTCCTTGACCATGACACTGAGATCTTCGAGGGTCACATAGGTGCTGGTCCCGGTGTTGTAGAGCCGCCGATTGGCATACTTTTTTATTACGGTTGGCTCTTCATGCTTTGTCATTGCCTAAGCTTTCCTTGCTAACCGCCGACATGCGGGAATGAGCTTTTGGATGCTCCATCTCGCGCCGTCTGTCCCATCTCGTTCATTCGTTTCGCTGGTTTGCGGCGTCCGCTTCGCTTGACGCCTTGTTCCGGTACCTCGTTTGCGTCCGGGCCAGCCTGCGCCAATTGACGCACCGCACTCCAACTCCCTATATCACCTTAGCGCAAGAGGTATTCCAAAAAAGCACAATTTCGTCAATGGATTGTATGTTGCAGTGCAGCATAACCGCTTTCCCTGAACGATCCAATCAGCTTTCGTTGTGATGACATTTGCGTTCGATCAATCCGGCGCGCAGTGTTGACTTGTAAGTAAATTGCCCGTCTATACAATTCATACCCCCGTAAAAGAACATTGACGGCGTTTTCGCGACGTCTATCAAGGAGAAATCAGGATGAGTGAAGACATCGTCATCGCCGCCGGCACACGGACACCTGTTGGATCGTTCAGCGGCTCCTACGCCACGACTCCGGCGCATGATCTCGGCGCCGTTGTCATGAAGGAAGCGCTGCAGCGCGCCAAGGTCGAAGGCGCCGAAGTCGACGAAGTGGTGTTCGGTCAGGTTCTCACCGCGGGACAGGGACAGAACCCCGCCCGTCAGGCATCCATGAAAGCGGGGATTCCTCAGGAAACGGCCGCTTGGACCCTGAATCAGGTCTGTGGATCGGGTTTGCGCACCGTTGCCATCGGCATGCAGCAGATCCTGACCGGCGACGCGGACATCATTGTTGCCGGTGGTCAGGAAAACATGACCCTGTCTCCCCATTGCGCGCATCTTCGGGCCGGCCATAAAATGGGCGACTACAAGATGATCGACACCATGATCAAGGACGGTCTGTGGGATGCCTTCAACGGGTATCACATGGGAACGACCGCGGAAAATGTCGCCGGCAAATGGCAGATCACCCGTGAAATGCAGGATGCGTTTGCGGTTGCTTCGCAAAACAAGGCGGAAGCGGCGCAAAAGGCAGGCCGCTTCAAGGACGAAATCGTTCCGGTGACGATCAAGCACCGCAAGGGCGAGACCGTTGTTGAGGAAGATGAATTTATCCGCCACGGCGCAACGCTGGAAAGCATGGCCAAACTGCGCCCGGCCTTCGACAAGGAAGGAACTGTCACGGCAGCCAACGCCTCCGGCCTGAACGACGGCGCGGCCGCGGTCGTTATCATGCGGGCGTCGGAAGCGGAAAAACGCGGCGTTACGCCGCTGGCGCGGATCGCGTCCTGGTCGACCGCGGGTGTCGATCCTGCGATCATGGGATCGGGCCCCATCCCCGCGTCGCGCAAGGCGCTGGCCAAGGCCGGCTGGTCGGCGGAAGACCTCGACCTTGTCGAAGCCAACGAAGCCTTTGCCGCGCAGGCCTGCGCTGTCAACAAGGACATGGGCTGGAACCCGGACATCGTCAACGTCAATGGCGGCGCCATCGCTATCGGCCATCCGATCGGCGCTTCGGGCTGCCGGGTTCTGATCACGCTTTTGCATGAAATGCAGAAGCGCGACGCCAAGAAGGGTCTTGCCACGCTTTGCATTGGCGGCGGCATGGGCGTTGCCATGTGCGTGGAACGGTAAACCCGTTCCGGCGTTCAACGGGACTCCCCGGAACCGCGGGCAAAGATGGCCAGGCGGTTTCGGATGCAATGTGAAAATCAATCGGCGCCGCCGTGAATGAACCGGCCGCGCCCGCCATTCAGGGAAAATATCATGAGCAAAGTCGCACTTGTCACCGGCGGAACGCGGGGCATCGGCGCCGCGATTTCGGTCGCATTGAAGAATGCCGGTTACACGGTTGCCGCAAACTATGGCGGCAATGACGAGGCCGCAGCCAAATTCACCGAAGAAACCGGCATTGCCGCCTACAAATGGTCGGTCGCCGACTACGATGCCTGCGCCGCCGGCATCCAGAAGATCGAAGACGAACTCGGACCGGTCGCTGTCCTGGTCAACAATGCCGGCATCACCCGCGACGGCATGTTCCACCGCATGACCAAGGACCAGTGGGACGCGGTCATCAACACCAATCTGTCCGGCGTTTTCAACATGACCCATCCCCTGTGGCCGGGTCTGCGCGATCGCGGTTTCGGTCGGGTGATCAACATTTCCTCGATCAACGGACAAAAGGGCCAGGCCGGCCAGGCGAACTATTCCGCCGCGAAAGCCGGCGATATCGGCCTCACCAAGGCGCTTGCGCAGGAAGGCGCGTCCAAGGGCATTACCGTCAACGCGATCTGCCCGGGCTATATCGGCACGGAAATGGTGCGCGCGGTTCCCGAAAAGGTGCTGAACGAAAAGATCCTGCCGCACATTCCGGTCGGTCGTCTCGGCGAACCGGAAGAAATCGCGCGCTGCGTTGTGTTTCTCGCCTCGGATGACGCATCCTTCATCACCGGTTCGGTGATCAGCGCCAATGGCGGCCAATATATGGCCTGAGCCGGCCACATTTGTTCGAAACGAAAAGAAAACGCCCGGTCATGCCGGGCGTTTTTGGTATCACGGCTCCAGTTCCGTGTCCCAGTACAGAAAATCCATCCAGCTGTCGTGCAGATAGTTGGGCGGAAACTTGCGGCCATTGTCATGCAGGTCGTAGATGGCCGGCCGATAGGGCATTTGCGTCGGCCACATGTTGATTTCCTTGCACGTCTTGTTGCTCTTGCGCAGATTGCACGGCGAGCAGGCGGTGACGACGTTTTCCCAGGTGGTCTGGCCGCCATGGGAGCGCGGCACCAGATGATCGAACGTCAGGTCCTCGGTCGAATGACAATACTGGCATTCGAACTTGTCGCGCAGGAAGACGTTGAACCGGGTGAAGGCCGGATTGCGGGCCGGCTTGATATAGCTTTTCAGCGCCACGACGCTGGGCAGGCGCATTTCGAAGCTCGGGCTGTGCACGGCTGTGTCGTATTCCGACACGATGTTGACCCTGTCGAGAAAGACGGCCTTGATCGCGTCCTGCCATGACCAAAGCGACAAGGGATAATAGCTCAGCGGCCTGTAATCCGCATTGAGCACAAGCGCGGGATTGGTTCCTTGTGAAACCGCGATGGTCACACCTTACTCCTTTCACCGGACTGATTTTAAACACTATACCGTTCGTTACACCACGCCCGGTACGCAGATATTCCTTCGATAGACGAGTCGTTGCACCATAATAAGCAAGCTGTGACAGGCTTGTGAAGGTCAAATTCCCGCGGCCAAATCTCCTGTCGGAGCCTATTTGAAGGCCCGTTGCAGGAAATCGGACCCAATGGAAAGCCCATTTTCGTCAATACCATGGCCGATGCCGAGACTGACATGCCACTCCACGGGGATGCCGATCCGGTTCAGGGCACTGGCACCCTCGAACATGAAGCCGATCGGCAGGACATCGTCCCGGTCGCCGTGCACGAGCACGATCGGCGGTTTGACCGGGTGGTCTTCCTGCAGGTCGTCGACACCGGCCAGGAGCCCGGAAAATCCGACGATGCAGGCCGGTGCGCTGGCGCGCCTGAGGCCCACATGCAGGGACATCATCGTGCCCTGGCTGAAACCGACCAGAGCCAACCTGTCCTCGGTGAGGCCGTGCTTTTGCAGTTCATCGTCGAGAAACCGGTTCAGGTCCGGCGCCGCCTCGTTCACACCGCGCCAATATTCCGAAGGGTCGCGCATGGAAAGCGCAAACCATTGCCGTCCGGCCGGCGACATGCCGCAGGGTTCGGGCGCATGCGGCGCGACGAAAGCGGTGTCGGGCAGGGCGTCGGCCCAATAATTCGCCAGACCTATCAGGTCGTTGCCGTCGGCGCCGTAGCCGTGCAGGAGAACCACCAGGGACCGGGCCGGTCCGCCCGAGGAAGGCGGCAATCTTGGGCCATCAAGCTGTGTCATGACGTTTCCATTTCAGAATTCGCAGATGCTGATTCGCATTCAGACGGGAAGGGTCTCGCGACCGGAGCGGGTTACCCGGTAATAGGCCCAGAACACGCGCGCCGCAACACTGCGCCAGGGTTTCCAGCGTTCGGCGAGACGGCGAAGCTGTTTTTCCGGCGGCCGATCGGTCATGGCGTGGGCATCGCGAACCGCATTTTGCAGTGCGATGTCGCCGGCCGGGAAAATGTCCGGATGTCCGGCACAGAACATCAGATAGACTTCCGCCGTCCACGGGCCGATGCCGCTGATGGCGACCAGTGCCGCATGGGCCTCGTCGGCCGGCTTCTCGGCCAGATCGATCAGGTCGAGCCCGTCGTCGAGGACCGCGCTGCAGATCGCCCGGAAGGTCTTGATCTTGGGGCGCGACAGCCCGCTGGCCTGCAGCTCTTCATCGGACAGGGCGCGAACGGACTCGGCTTCGGCGGTCCGCATGGCGGCCGAAAACCGTTTCCAGATGGCGTCGGCGCTGGCCACCGACACCTGTTGACCGACAACGATGCGGGCCAGTCCCTCGAACCCCGGCGGGCGCAGGCGCAGGGGAACATCCCCGGCCTTTTCGATGATCGGGCGCAAGTCCGGATCGATGCGGGCCAGGGCGTCGACGCCGCGCGCGACGTCGGCGTGGCCGGTGATTCGGTGAGATGCGGTAATTGGAAATCTCCCTTGCGGATCGGCGAGTGCCGACGGTAACAAGATGCATAATGCGTGAACAGTCTCGTCCCGTCTCTGATGTCACCGGTCCGATCGTGCGTTTTGCGCCGAGTCCGAACGGCTACCTGCATATCGGGCACGCCTATTCGGCAATAATGAACCACAATTATGCACAGGAATCCGGCGGCAGGTTCCTGTTGCGAATCGAAGATCTCGATCAGGAGCGGTTCCGGCCCGAATTTCTCTCACAGATCTTCGACGATCTCGCCTGGCTCGGCTTGCAATGGGAGGAGCCGGTGCGCCGGCAGTCGGATCACTTTCAGACCTATCGCACGGCGCTGGAAACCCTTGCGGACCGGACGCCGCTTTATCGCGCCTGCCTGAGCCGGCAACAGATCAGGGCGCAGGTTGCGGACTTTGAACGGACCCCTGGCGCAACCTGGCCGCGCGATCCGGACGGTGCGCCGCTTTATCCCGCTTCCGAATCGCGGCAAGAACGCCTGAAGCCTCCGGAGATCGTTGAGACCAGAGAGGTTGCCGTAAGGCTTGCAATGACGGCTGCGATCGGCGGTCTCGCGGCACCCCTGTCCTGGTCGGAAACCGGAAGTGGCCCGGACGGTGAAACCGGGCTGCTGATTGCGGACCCACGGGCCTGGGGTGACGTGATCCTCGCGCGAAAGGGGATCGACACGAGCTACATGCTGTCCGTGGTCGTCGACGATGCGATTCAGGGCGTTACCCATGTGATTCGCGGTCAGGACCTGTTCCGGGCGACCAGCGTGCAGCGGTTGCTGCAGCATCTGCTCGGGCTGCCGGAACCGACCTATCACCATCACGGCCTGCTTCTGGACGACGACGGTCGAAAACTGTCAAAGAGCACCGGATCGACAAGCCTCAAGGCGCTCCGCGAACGGGGGATGAGCCGCGACGAGGTCTATGCCCTGATCGGTCTTCGGCCGCTTTGAATCCCCTCACAGGACATCCGGCGGCAGCTTTTGTCAGCCGAACGTCTGCAGGATCGTCAGCCAGAAGCCGACCGAGACCACGCCGAACGCCGTTGTCAATGTAATCGTGTTGGCGGCAAGGGCATGACCGGTGTGAAACCGGTTGGCAATCAGGTAGGCGTTGACGCCGGTCGGGCAGGCGGCGCTGATCACGGCTGCCGCGGTCCAAAGCGGTGGCAATCCGGCGACCTTGTCTGCAATCACCCAGACCAGCGCCGGAAACACCACCAGTTTCAGGGCCGACAGGGCGAGTGCCGGCGGCAGATTGCCGCGGATGCCGTAGCGTTTCAGGCTCATGCCGAGGGAAAACAGGGCGCACGGCACTGCCGCCGCCGCCAGTTTGTCGATGATTTCCGATGGAATTCCCGAGAGCGGCAGTTCGGTGAACCGAAACGCGAAACTGGCGATTACGGCGATCACGATCGGGTTGCGCGCCAGCGTGTCGACGACACGGATCGCAAGCTTTTTCGGCGACGACCCGCCCTGCTTGACGCCGTCCGCAATCTCGGCCCGCTCGATCAGGACCGTGCTCAGGATCATCATGAACGGCAGGTGTATGGAGACAATCAGCAGAAACGGCGCGCCGCCGGCCTCGCCGTAGGCCGTGAACACGACGGGGATTCCGACCAGGACCGTATTGGCGAAGGCGCTGGATACGCCGCCGATCACGCCCGCACGTGCATCTCGCCTGAATCCGTATCGCACGATGCTGTCGCCTATCAGCCAGATCACGAGAACGGCGGCAAAATAGCTGAACCAAAGCAGCCAGGGCGAAGGGCCGCTGAAGTTCGCGGTGACCAGGGTCCGGAAGATCAGGGCCGGCGTTGCGATGACAAAGACAAAATCGCCGACCGCATCGCCGACTTGTTCGGGCAACAGCTTGAACCCGGCAACGCCATAGCCGATGGCGATCAGCGCAAAAACCGGGAGCACGATCGTCGAGATTCCGCCACTGTCCATGTCAGATTCCTGTTGGATGAAAGGGCGCACCGAACAGCGCGCCGCTTCTTCTACGCCCTGCGACCTTGCCTGCACAGTCCCTTTCAACCATTCCGGTTGTCGCGACTGTTAGCGAAACCGCAACGCTTCTCACGTAGAACCGACAGGCATGGAAAAACGGGTCGGGACCAGTACAGACGCCCTGCGGGACACCGGGACGAAGGATGCCGATCCTTCCGACGGCGTCGCCGACCTGCTTGCCGTGGCCAGCCATGAAATCCGGACGCCGCTGGGCGCCGTCATGACCACCGCGGAGGCGTTGCTGCAGTCCGGCCTCGACGAGCAGCAGAGCAAATATGCCACCACGTTGCGTGATGCGGCCACGGCGCTGTTGGTTCTTTCCAACTCCCTGCTCGACGCCACGGCTGCCTCGGAATTCGACGACGAAGTCAGTTTTTTTCCCGCCGATCTGGCGGACTCCGTCACATCGCTCTATGCGGCGACCGCCGCTGCCAGGGGCCTCGATCTCGAGATCATCTGTGATGCGGACCGGTCCATTGCGGTGTCAGGGTATCCGCATCCGGTACGTCAGGTTCTGACCAATCTGATCGACAATGCCATCAAGTATACCAACGCCGGGCGGGTTCAAGTCCGCCTTGCCTTTTTGCAGGAGACGCGGGAAATCGACTTTCGCGTAGAGGACAGCGGCCCGGGTATCGACCGCGGCGACTGGGAGCGGATCTTCGATTCCTATGCACGGATGAGCCGGGACGCGGGCGCGCGCGACCGGCAGGGCCCCCGGCGCCGGACGCCGGGCGGTCATGGGCTTGGGCTCTGGGTGGCGCGGCGGACAGCGGAAAAACTGCATGGCCGTCTGTTCGTCGACTCCAGCGGGGCCCACGGCACGACATTTCGTTTCGTGGTGCCGGTCCGGTTCGACGCGGCGCCGCCGGAAAGGGCGGAACCGGGCCCGCTTCCGCTGCCCGATGAGGCGGAGGATACGTCGTATTCGGTTCTCGTGGTTGACGACAATCCGGCGGCGCTCCGGCTTGCCGAAGTGGTGATCGCCGCCTTTGGCTGGACGGTCACGACCGTCGCATCCGGGCGCCAGGCTCTGTCCGCCCTGCGCGAGACCAACCCGCCCTTCGACTGCGTCCTGACCGATCTGACGATGCCGGGTATGGATGGCGTTGCCCTGTCCGAGGAGATTGCGCGCCAGTTCGGCCCGAAACGCATCCCGGTTTTGGCCGTATCCGCCGATCCGCCCTCCCTGTTCGGTGCGGATGTCGGCGGACGCTGTTTCGACGGTTACATTCCCAAACCCTACACGCCCGATCAGATGTACCACAGAGTGCTTGACGCGATCCGTTCCAAGGCTGGCGAATAATCGGCGTTCCGCCGGCATCGGATGGAGGATCTGGTCCCTGAATGTCGTGTTTTCCGCGTCGTTTCACCGCCGCCCGGGATAGGCAGCCCCGTGCCTTCCTTTTTGTCTGCGGGACTTGATTTGCGAACGCGACGCAGACAGGATCAGCCCGACTATTACTCGCTCGCGCCCCACGATGCGCCCTGTGGAGACAGACCATGAATTTCGATGTTTTTATCACCTGTGCGGTTACCGGTTCCGGTGATTCCGCCGACAAGAGCGACAAGGTCCCGGTGACCCCGAAGCAGATCGCCGACGCCGCGATCGAAGCCGCTGGCGAAGGCGCGGCGATCGCCCATTGCCATGTGCGCGACCCTGAAACCGGCAAGCCGGCGCGCAAGCTGGACCTCTACCGGGAAGTGGTTGACCGGGTCCGGTCCGCCGATGTCGACGTGGTTCTCAATCTCACCGCGGGCATGGGCGGCGATGTGGTGTTCGGCGCCGGGGAATCGCCGTTGCCGCTCGATCCCGAGGGAACCGACATGATCGGGCCGCTGGCGCGGCTTGAACATGTGGAAGAGCTGTTGCCGGAAATCTGCACACTGGATTGCGGCACCATGAACTTTTCCATGGGCGACTATGTCATGACCAACACGCCATCGATGTTGGAGGCCGGCGCGCGCAAGGTGCAGGAGCTCGGTGTTCGTCCGGAACTGGAGGTGTTCGACACGGGGCATCTGGTCTTTGTCAAACATCTGATCAAGCAGGGGTTGATCGACGATCCGGTCCTGATTCAATTGTGCATGGGCATTCCCTACGGTGCGCCGGAAGACCCGGGTACGCTGCTTGCCATGGCCAATCAGGTGCCGGCCGGAGCGATCTTTTCAGCCTTCTCCATCGGCCGCATGCAATTGCCCTATGTGGCGATGGCGGCGCTGGCCGGCGGCAATGTCCGCGTCGGACTGGAAGACAATATCTACCTGGAACGCGGCGTGAAGGCTTCGAACGGCGATCTGGTCGCCCGGGCGGCGACGATCCTGTCTGCCATGAACGTCAATCTGCTTGGTCCGGAGGACGTCCGCGCAAAGCTGAAACTGACCAAGCGCGGTTAATCCGGATTGCCGGGAGGCGTCCGCACCTGAAGCCGTTCAGGACTCGTCGGGCTGGTTTTCCCGGCGGGCGAAAGGTCTGGAGGCGGTTTTTTTCGAATCGTCCCAGGCATCCTCATGTCCGGGATCGGTGATCCTTGCTTCGGCCTCGTGTTTGTCGTCGGTTTCGATGATGTTGCCGTCCTCGTCATATTCTTCGAGCGGGGTCGAGAAGTCGAGCGGAACCGTGCCGGGAACCATGGCTGCCGTCGCGTAGCCGTAATCGGTTTCCTGATCCGGGGCTTCGCGCATGAACGAACGGAATATGGCAAAGGCGCCAAGCCCGATCATGGTCGATCCGATGCCGGAGACGAAGGTGATCGGGCTGACATTGTCCATCAGCCAGGCGATGACCAGCGTGCCGGTCATCGAGCCGACAGCCCCGATCAGGATCATCGCGGAGGCGACCGAGACACGCTGATCGTCTCTGATCCAGTCGTTGGTGTAGGCCGCGACGATGGCGTAGAGCGGGTAGATGGTGGCACCGATAATCGCTGCGGCGATCATGATCGTCAGGAAACCCGAATTTGCATCAAGGCCGAAGGAGGCGACGGCAACCGAGGCCGACCCGCCGACTATGGCGACGCCGCCGATCACCTTGCGCCGGTCGACCACGTCCGACAGCCAGCCGATCGGAAACTGAACCAGGAGCCCGGCGAACAGGGACACGGACATGAAATAGGTGACGGTTTCGGTCGAAAATCCGACGCCGTTGCCGAATGTCGGAGCAAGGCTGATGAACGTGCCCTGGACCATGCCGATGCAAAAGGCGCCGACAAATCCCAAAGGTGTAAGGCGCAGCAATTCACGGAACAGATCGAGACTGAAGGGCGTGAGTTCGGTTTCGGCCGGGGTTTTTGTGTCGGCAAGCGTCACCGGGACAAGGGAAAACGAGACGATCATCGACGCCACGACAAAGGCGAAGAAGCCGTCGACCGGCCCGAGATTGGACAGGAGCGGTCCGATGGCGAAGCCAAGAAACACCGCGCCGGCATAGATCGACAGGATGCGGCCGCGCAGCGCATTGGTCGACGTGGCGTTCAGCCACCCCTCGACCACCGCGTAGAGGCCGGCAAAGCAGAAGCCAACGATAAACCGGGCGACGCTCCAGGGGATCGGATCGACCCAGAGCGGGTGCATCAGGAAGATGCCGGAGGCCGCCGACGCGAAAGCGGCAAAGGCGCGTATATATCCGACCCGGGCGATGACCCGCGGCGCTACAATCGACCCAACGGCAAATCCGGCGAAATAAAACGCCATCATGACACCGACGATTGTCGGCGAAAATCCTTCCAGCCCGGCCCGCAGGCCGAGAACGACGGATTGCAGGCTGTTGCCCGCCAGAAGGAAGGAGAAGCTTGCGATAATCGCGGATACGGACAGAAGCAGCGCGCCCATGGCGAACCCTTTCAGGCAATTGGCAACAGACCACAGGACACGATTCGGCCAGGCGGATCGCGACGGGACGCGAGGCCATACAGACTAATGCCACGCTTGAATAGGGTATATAATCATGGAATTTGAATTTTTTCTGAAAAAATTTGCGTTCACGTAATAAAGTACGGTGCGGTAAATGTTTCCAGAAAACGAATACTAGTAGAATGCGGACATGAAAGCAGTATAAGAAAAATGCAGGAAGTGCCGGGACGTGGAATCCGGACCGACAGTCATGGGCCGGACCCGGACAAGATTCAGGCGGCATTCCGGCGGCGGTTCTGTTGCCGCCGAACGGCGGAGGCGATACGGATTTTGCAGGCGATCTTGAAAAACCGTTCGCGTTGATGCCGAATCCGTCCCTCGACCGGCTTCAGGTCTGGCCGGACCGGGGAGGAATTCTGTCAGGGACGAAATCAGGCCGCCTTGTCGCCATGGGCCTCGTCGACGATGCGGACGATGTCGGCCATGATTTCGGTCATCTTGAAATCCTTCGGCGTGTAGACCGCCGCCGCACCCATGGCCTTCAATGCGCTCGCGTCCTCCGGCGGGATGATGCCGCCGATGATCACCGGCACATCGTCGAGCCCGTCGCGGCGCATGCGTTCCAGAATATCGCGCACCAGCGCCAGGTGCGATCCGGACAGGATCGACAGGCCGACGACATGCACCCCTTCCTCAAGCGCCGCATTGGCGATTTCGGCCGGGGTCAGGCGAATGCCTTCATAGACCACCTCCATGCCGCAATCGCGTGCTCGCACCGCGATCTGTTCGGCGCCGTTGGAATGACCGTCCAGTCCGGGCTTGCCGACCAGGAATTTGAGGCGGCGGCCAAGTTTATCCGACACGAGATCGACATTGGCGCGCACCGCGTCGAGGTCGCCGGCATCGGCGCGGGCCGCTCGGCCGACGCCTGTGGGCGCCCGGTATTCCCCGAAGGTTTCGCGCAGCACCGCACCCCATTCTCCGGTGGTGGCGCCGGCCTTGGCGCACTGCACGGACGCTTCCATGACGTTGCCGCCTTCACCGGCGACGCGGCGCAGCTCCGCCAGCGCCTTTTCGACGGCGGACCCGTCCCGATTTGCGCGCCAGGCGACCAGATTTTCGATGGCCTCTGCCTCGACGGTTTCCGGTACCGTCAGGATGGCGTCGCCGTCGCCGGTGGACAGCGGCGATGCTTCGCTTTCGCGATAGGCATTGACGCCGACCACGACCTGTTCTCCGGATTCGATGGTTTCCAGGCGTCTGGTGTTGGATTCGACCAATTGCCGCTTCATGTAGCTTGAATCGATCGCGGCCACCGCGCCGCCCATGGCGTCGATCCGCACCAGTTCCTCGCGCGCGGCCGTTTTCAGCGCCTCGACCTTTTCCTCGATCACCTTGCTGCCATCGAAGAGGTCGCCATATTCGAGCAGGTCGGTCTCAAAAGCCAGCACCTGCTGCATGCGCAGCGACCATTGCTGGTCCCAGGGGCGCGGCAGACCGAGCGCCTCGTTCCAGGCCGGCAATTGCACGGCGCGGGCGCGGGCGTTTTTCGACAGCACCACCGCCAGGGTTTCCAGCAGAATCCGATAGACGTTGTTTTCAGGCTGCTGCTCGGTCAGGCCGAGGGAATTGACCTGGACGCCGTAGCGGAACCGGCGGAACTTCGGGTCCTCGACGCCGTAGCGTTCGCGGCAGATTTCATCCCACAGATCCACGAAGGCGCGCATCTTGCACATTTCGGTGACGAAACGCATGCCGGCATTGACAAAAAACGAAATCCGGCCGACCGCCCTCGGGAAATCCGCGTCCGACAGGGCGCCGGACGCCTTGACCGCGTCCAGCACGGCAATCGCGTTGGCGAGCGCGAACGACAATTCCTGAACCGGCGTCGCACCCGCTTCCTGCAGGTGATAGGAACACACGTTCATCGGGTTCCATTTCGGCATGGACCGGTAGGTCCAGGCGATGGTGTCGTTGGTCAGTTTCAGGGATTGCTGCGGCGGAAACACATAGGTTCCGCGCGAGAGATATTCCTTGATGATGTCGTTCTGGGTGGTGCCGGACAGTTTCGACCGGTCCGCGCCCTGTTCATCGGCGACCGCCGCGTAAAGGGCAAGCAGCCATGCCGCCGTGGCGTTGATCGTCATCGACGTGTTCATGGTTTCCAGCGGAATGCCGTCGAACAGGGCCCGCATATCGCCGATATGGGCGATGGGAACACCGACCTTGCCAACCTCGCCGCGGGCAAGCGGGTGATCGGGGTCGTAGCCGGTCTGTGTCGGCAGGTCGAACGCCACCGAAAGACCGGTCTGGCCCTTGGCCAGATTGGACCGGTACAGGCGATTGGATTCCTTTGCCGTGGAATGTCCGGCATAGGTTCGGAAAATCCAGGGTTTGTCCCGATCCGTCATATGCGACCCGCCTATTGCTGCTCTGCACAATTTCTCAAAATTGTATAAAGTCTCTTGGCGGATTTGAAAAGACCGACGGACGGGAACATTGGTCGAAACCGACTGCCGGCACCGATGCCGGCAGCCTGATCTCGCGCCGATCCACCGGTGTTACAGTTTGAAAACCAGCACCTTGGTCAGCGTTGCCGTCACCATCATTGCTGCGGCGCCGAGAAATCCGGCAAAGACCCATGCCGTCACGTCCGACACGTAGTAGGGCAGATATTGGTAGGCGAGCGCATAATCCAGCAGGAACAGACCGCCAAAAGCCCCGGACATGCAAAACACCAGATTGCCCAGAAGACCGAACCCGGCATCCTGCAAGGCAGAATCCGCCAGCCAGCCCAGGAGAATCGCCACAATCCAGATGCAGGCGGTAAGGATCAACGCACTTTCGGTTTCAAGCTCCAACAGAACCATGAACACAACTCCTGACTAAAACTCGATGCGCGTATCATAGCTCAAATACGGATTGCGCAGAGTCATTTGTGGAATTGTTGTTAATTCGTTAAAATTTTAATTTAAATATGATGTCCTCAATACTTAATATTTTTAATGAATCTGCAACTCAGTGTTGACGGTATTCATCTTTCAAATTGTTATATTTTACTATATTGCCGGACCCCGAAAGAATCCGTTGCATCTGGACAAGATCGAAATTCCGAAGCATTTTCCGCCGGTCCCACCGAAGTGTTAATCATCCCGGAGGTTTCGGCCAGGTGCCGATCTCACCGGCCCCGCCTGAAGGAAAACGCTGCATGACCCTTCCCGTACACCGATCCGACATCGAGGCCGCCGCAGACAGGATCGGGCGGCATGTGCGCCGGACCCCCCTACTGGATTGTGCCGCCGGGACATTCGGTCTGGATTTGCCCGTGACCCTGAAACTGGAATTCCTGCAGCATACGGGATCGTTCAAGCCGCGCGGGGCGTTCAACTCCCTGTTGTCGACACAGGTTCCGGCAAGCGGTGTCGCGGCGGCGTCGGGCGGCAATCACGGGGCGGCCGTTGCCTATGCCGCGAAGTCGCTCGGTCATGATGCAAGAATCTTCGTTCCTGAAATATCAAGTCCGGTCAAGATCGAGCGTATTTGCCAGGCCGGCGCCGACATCGTGGTCAAAGGCGATCGTTATGCGGATGCTCTGGCGCTTTGCGAAGCCTACATTGCCGAAACCGGCGCGCTTTCGATCCATGCCTACGATGCGGAGGCGACGATTGCCGGTCAGGGCACGGTCGGCCTGGAGTTCGCCAGTCAGAAACCGGACCTCGATACCGTGCTGGTGGCCGCCGGCGGCGGGGGTTTGATTGCCGGCATCGCCGCCTGGTTCGAGGACGATGTCAAGGTCATCGGTGTCGAACCTGAAGGATCGTGTGCGCTGCACGCCGCGCTTGAGGCAGGCGGACCGGTCGACGTTTCGGTCGAGAGTGTCGCCGCGGACTCGCTGGGGGCCAGAAATACCGGGCCTCGGGTTCACGCGATTGCGGCGCGCTATGTCAACGCGGTCGCACTGGTCCCGGACGACGCGATCACGGCTGCTCAGAAACGCCTGTGGGCCGAGTGTCAGATCATTTCCGAACCGGGCGGTGCGACAGCGCTGGCCGCCCTGATGTGCGGCGCGTATGCGCCCGAAGACGGCGAGCGTGTCGGCGTTCTGGTTTGCGGCGCCAATACGGGGTTTGCAGCCTTCGGAGGATAAAAGCGCCGGCGTGACGCATGAGCGGAGAAGGTCCGCGCCGGCGCGGCGGGCGGAGGTCGGCGCCAGTTTTATGAACACCGGGGAAGACGAAACGCACGCCGGCCGCTAAACTCCGCCTCCACGGCCCCTGCAAACGGAAACCAGAACCAGAGCGGAAGAATGACCAGCGCGATCCCCGATGCCGGACGGTCCTCGCCGGGTGGAGAGCCAGCGGCAAGACCGGCCCAGACCGTTTGTTTTCTGGTGTTTCCCGGATTTTCAATGGTGACGCTGGGCGTGTCGCTCGAACCGCTTCGCATCGCCAATGAAATCACAAGGCGCCAGATCTATGACATCCATGTGGTGGCCGGAAACGCATTGCCGACCGTGGATGCCAACGGTCTTGTCATCCAGACCCGTACCCAGGATCATCTGAACGATGTGGAGCCGGACCTGGTCATCCTGTGCGCCGGCAGCGACCTCGACCCCAAGATCCCGCAGGATACGCGCACCTGGCTGCGCAAGGCCTCGCGTCACGGCGCGACGATCGGGGCGATCGGAACTGCGGTCTTCGTCCTGGCCGGTCTCGGATTGCTCGACGGCTATGCCTGCAGCCTGCACTGGACGCACGCACCGGCGTTTCGTGAAGGCTATCCGGACGTCAAACTCTCGGAGGGTATCTACGAAGTCGATCGAAACCGCATGACCGCCGCCGCGGCCACGGCCGGCATGGACATGATCCTGAACTGGGTCGAGAAGCACCATGGCGGCGCGCTTGCGTCCAAGGTTTCAGACCTGTTCCTGCATTCCACCATCAGGCCGTCGGACGACCGCCAGAACAGGATCTGGTACACGGGGTTGAAGGCCCGGTCCAACACGCTGTGGCAGGCAATCCAGATCATGGAGCAACATACGGAGGTTCCGTTGAAGACCTGCGTCATCGCGGACCGGGTCGGCGTCACGGCGCGGCAGCTCGAACGGCTGTTCAGCACCCATGTCCGCACCTCGCCGGCTCGCTTCTACCGGGAAATCCGGCTCCAGAGCGCGCGCCAGCTCGTGCAGGGCACCTCCCTGTCCCTGAAGGAGATTTCACTCGTATCCGGTTTCGCGTCCCATTCCAATTTCGCCAAATGTTACCGGGCGCGCTTCGACCGGGCGCCGAGCGAAGACCGGCTCTTGCGGGCGGAGGTCGGGGAGACAAAACAGACACCGCAGGCGGCCGGCGACATGGCGCCTGAAACGTTCGAGGCCTGACCGGCTTTCCGTCTCAATCCGATTTCCCGTGCTGTCAGGCCAGCCTCATCGCTCTCAATTGCTGTCTTCAAGCAAACGCCGCGCGATCACCTGCGCCTGGATTTCCGCCGCGCCCTCGAAAATGTTGAGAATGCGGGCGTCGCACAGGACGCGCGATATGGCATATTCGAGAGCGAAGCCGTTGCCGCCGTGGATCTGCAGGGCATTGTCGGCCGCGGCCCAGGCGACCCGGGCGCCGAGCAGCTTGGCCATGCCGGCCTCGAGATCGCAGCGTTTGCCGAGATCCTTCCGGCGGGCCGAGAAATAGGTCAGCTGGCGGGCGATCATGATCTCGACGGCCATGATGGCGAGCTTGTCGGCGACCCGCGGGAACGCGACCAGCTGCTTGCCGAACTGAATCCGGTCCTCGGCATATTGCAGGCCGATCTCCAATGCCGACTGGGCAACGCCGATGGCCCGCGCCGCGGTCTGGATGCGGGCGCCTTCAAATGTCTGCATCAATTGCTTGAAGCCCTGGCCCTCTTCGCCGCCGAGCAGGTTTTCCGCCTTCACCTCGAACTTGTCGAAGGCGATTTCGAACTCCTTCATGCCGCGATAGCCGAGAACCTCGATTTCGCCGCCGCTCATGCCCTCGGCGGGGAACGGATCGGCGTCGTCGCCGCGCGGTTTTTCCGCCAGGAACATGGACAGACCGCGATAGCCGGCCTCGTCCGGATTGGTGCGGGCGAGAAGCGTCATGACGTCGGCGCGGACGGGATGGGTGATCCAGGTCTTGTTGCCGGAGACCTTGTAGACATCGCCGTCGCGGACGGCGCGGGTGCGCAGGGACGCCAGATCGGACCCGGTATTGGGTTCGGTGAAGACCGCCGTCGGCAGGATTTCGCCGGAGGCGATCTTAGGCAGCCATGTGTTTTTCTGTTCGTCGGTGCCGCCGCACAGGATCAGCTCGGCGGCGATTTCGGACCGGGTTCCGAGCGAGCCGACGCCGATATAGGCCCGGCTCAGTTCTTCAGACACCACGCACATGGATTCCTTGCCGAGCCCGAGCCCGCCGAACTCTTCCGGGATCGTCAGGCCGAACACGCCGAGTTCGGACATCTTGTCGATAATTTCGAGCGGAATGTAGTCGTTCTTCAAATGCCATTCGTGGGCGTGCGGAATGACTTCGGCATCGGCGAACCGACGCATTTCGTTGCGCACCGCCTCAAGGGTCTCGTCAAGGCCGGGATCGCCGACGCTGGCGGTGCCGCGGGCTTCGCGGACCAGCTCGACAAGCCGGCTGCGTTTTGCGGGGTCCGCCCCCTCGTCGATCAGACGATCGACCGCTTCCGAGCGGGCGCTGTCGATGTCATCCCGGGTCAGGCCGAGATCCGACAGGCGAACGAATTCCGACTGGTTCATCGGGATGCCGCCGAAAATCTGCGCCAGATATTCCGCCATGCCGATCTGCACGAGCAGGTCCTCGGTTTCCCCGAACCGGCCTTCCGCCGACAGGCGTTCGGCATAGGCGGTCATTTCGCGCAGGGCTTCCGCATAGGTGGCGAACCAGGCAAGACCGTGGGTGGCGCGCTGTTCGGCCTCGACCAGGCGCGAGGATATCCGTCCGTCCTGCACCACCCGGGCGCGCACCGCCTGCTTTGCCTTGTGCAGCAGCCTGTCGATATCGGCGACAGCCTTTTGTGCATCTGCGAAATGAATGTCGCCGGACTTTGCGGTGCTGTGATCTTCGGCCAGACTCATGATGCGCCCCACTCCTTGAAGTTCCGAGGTGTCGCGTGATCGCGGTTCCGCCGTTCTAGCGAGTTTTGCAGCCTTATTGCAATGCAATATTCGTCGCAGCCGCCGTTCTTGGCCATTCGGCCTTCGCATTGATTGATTTCCGCGCTAAGACCAGCGCCATGACCTTTCGCGCTTCCGTCCTTACGCTCTATCCCGACATGTTTCCCGGCCCGCTTGGCGCATCCCTTAGCGGACGGGCGCTGCAGCGTGGCGACTGGGCGCTTGAAACCGTGCAGATCCGGGACTTCGCGACCGACAAGCACCGCACCGTCGACGACACGCCTTCCGGCGGCGGGCCGGGCATGGTGCTGAAGGCGGACGTGCTGGCGCGGGCGATCGATCATGCGAGCCCCGTGGACGACGGGCGGCCGAGACTTCTGCTCAGTCCGCGCGGCCGGCCATTGACCCAGGCGCGGGTTCGCGACCTTGTCGATCTGCCGGGGCTGGTGCTGATCTGCGGGCGGTTCGAAGGGGTCGACCAGCGGGTGATCGAGGCCCGCAACCTGGAAGAGGTCTCGATCGGCGATTATGTGCTGTCGGGCGGCGAACTCGCCGCCATGGTGCTTCTCGACGCCGTCATCCGGCTGCTGCCGGGTGTCATGGGCAATGCAGAATCCGGTCAGACGGAGAGCTTCGAGACCGGAATGCTGGAAGCGCCGCACTATACCCGACCGCAGAATTTCGAGGGGCGAACGATCCCGGATACGCTGCTCTCGGGCGACCACAAGCGCATCGAAGCCTGGCGCCGCGAGCAGGCCGAGCTGTTGACGCGCGCGCGCCGGCCGGATCTGATGGGCACAAAAGGATCGGACGTCGAAGATCAAGCCAAGGACGGACCCCGTCATGACAAAACCTGACACGCAATTCCTCGACCGCGCCTATGACCTGAATTCGATTCCCGATGTCCGGGATTTCTATGGCGACTGGGCCGAGAGCTACGACAGCAATATCGACGAGCATGGCTATGCCACGCCGCAACGCTGCGCCGAGGCGCTGGCCCGGCGGGCGCGCACGGATGCGGCCGTGCTCGATATCGGCTGCGGCACCGGCCTGTCCGGCCTTGCGCTGCGGGCGGCCGGGTTTACCACGATCGACGGTTTCGATCTGTCGCCGGACATGCTCGACAAGGCCCGGGCCAAGGGCGCCTATCGCGACCTGAAAATCGCCGACATCACCCAGCCGCTCCCCTATGCGGCGGCGCGCTATCCGGCGCTCAACGCCTGCGGCGTGTTCGGCCAGCAACATACGCCGCCGGAGCGGTTTTCCGAGCTTCTTGTGCTGCTAAAGCCCGGCCATTGCTTCGCCTTTTCCCTCAACGATCATGCCTATGAAAACGAGGATTACGCCTACCCGAAAATGGTCGACGGACTGGCAGAGGACGGCGCGATCACCATCCTTGAAAAGGAATATGGCCCGCATCTTCCCGGCATCGATCTGAAGGCCTGGGTTTACGTTGTTGAAAAAAGCGCATAAAGACGCGCCGTGAATCGAAAAAAGGCTGGATTTTACGGTCGACAAGCGCCGTTCATTCCGGTATACCGCCCCCAAATTCCCATATCCGACCGGATTTCGTTGCGCGGCTCGCGCCGCAGCCTGCCCGGTCTTTTGCCGAACCAAGGTCCGTGACATGAATATTATCGAACAGCTCGACCAAGAGCAGATGGCGGAAATCGAACAGAAGCGCAAACTGCCGGAATTCGGTCCCGGCGATACGGTGCGCGTCAACGTCCGCGTGACGGAAGGAACCCGGACCCGGATCCAGGCCTATGAAGGCGTCTGCATCGCGCGCAAGGGCGGCGGCCTGAACGAGAGCTTCACGGTTCGCAAGATTTCCTACGGCGAGGGTGTGGAACGGGTGTTCCCGATCTATGCGCCGATCATCGAATCCGTCGACGTTGTACGGCGCGGCAAGGTGCGCCGGGCCAAGCTCTATTACCTGCGCGACCGCCGCGGCAAGTCCGCCCGGATTGTCGAAGCGACCAATGTGCGCGCCAAGCGCCTCGGCGATGCGCAACGCAAGGCAACCTCCGACGCAAAGGCCGCAGCGGAAGCCGCCAAGGCCGAAGCCCGCGCCGCCGCTGAAGCCGCCAAGGCCGCGGAAGCGGCCGCTGCCGCTGAAGCCGAGGCAACGACCGAATAGGTCTTGCCCCCGGGACAGTTTCAAAGGCGGCTTCGGCCGCCTTTTTTGTTTTGTGGCATCGATGTGTGAGGGTGTTCTTTCGCGTCGGCCCCGTTGCGTTCCTTTCTGTGGCCCAAATTTCCCGACTTTGTGGCGAAGCGCATGGCGAGCCGCTGTCGTTCGACGGGAAATATCCTGTGCGGGCACCGAGACCATCAGGAATACGCGGACATATGAATGGATTCACCCGATTTCCGACGTGCTGAATGCGCTGATCGGCGCCGGGTTGACGATCAGACGGTTCACCGAGCATGAAACCCTGCCGTGGAAACTGTTTCCGATGATGGTGCCGGCCGGCGGCAGCCTGTTTCGGCTTCCCGACCATATTCCGGTCTTCCCGATGTCTTATTCCCTGGACGCAGCCAAACCGGACTCTGTCGCATGATTCCGTTAAAAAATCGTTCGTTCCGTATATGTTCCAGAAACGATCGAGCCGGAACACGCAACAAATTGAATTCGGCCTTGCCGTCTCTTCGGCAAGCGCCGGAGCGCGCCACGCTCTCTTGACCCCGGGCCTAATCCTCGTCCATATGGCGCGTGAGAATTTCCGCGAGCTCCCGACGGGAGGCTGGCGTTGATACGAGAGACTTTCGCAAGGGAACAGGCCGATGGCTAAGACGCTTTATGACAAGATCTGGGACGACCATCTGGTCGATGAACAGGACGACGGAACCTGTCTTTTGTATATCGACCGGCATCTGGTGCATGAAGTGACCAGTCCGCAGGCCTTCGAGGGCCTGCGCATGACCGGACGCAAGGTACGGGCGCCGGAAAAAACCCTGGCCGTCGTCGACCACAATGTTCCGACGACCGACCGCTCCGCCGGGATCGACGATCCGGAATCGCAGCTCCAGGTCGACACGCTCGCCAGGAACGCGGCCGAGTTCGGTGTCGAATATTACGACGCCGTCGATATCCGCCAGGGCATCGTGCACATAATCGGGCCGGAACAGGGATTCACCCTGCCCGGTACCACGATCGTGTGCGGCGATTCCCACACCTCGACCCACGGCGCGTTCGGCGCGCTGGCGCACGGAATCGGCACCAGCGAAGTGGAACATGTGCTGGCGACGCAGACGCTGATCCAGAAAAAAGCCAAGAACATGCGCGTGACCGTCGACGGCACGCTCAATGACGGCGTCACCGCCAAGGACATCATCCTGGCGATCATCGGCGAAATCGGAACGGCCGGCGGGACCGGACACGTGATCGAATTTGCCGGCGAAGCGATCCGCGACCTGTCGGTCGAGGGCCGGATGACCGTGTGCAACATGACGATCGAAGGCGGCGCCCGTGCCGGCTTGATCGCGCCGGATCAAAAGACAATCGATTATTTCCAGGGCCGGCCGAAATCGCCGAAGGGCGCGAGCTGGGATGCCGCCGTCGCCTACTGGAAGACCCTGCACAGCGACGACGATGCCGTGTTCGACGCGGAAGTGACACTGGATGCCGGCAACCTGCCGCCGATCGTGACCTGGGGATCGTCGCCGGAAGATGTTGTGTCCGTTACCGGCATCGTGCCGAACCCGGACGATATCGACGACGAAAACCGGCGCTCCTCGAAATGGCGCGCGCTCAGCTATATGGGGCTGGAGCCCGGCACCAAGATGACCGACATCGCGCTCGATCGCGTGTTCATCGGCTCGTGCACCAATGGCCGGATTGAAGACCTGCGCGCGGTTGCCAGCGTGGTCGACGGCCAGTCGGTCAAGGAAAGCGTCAATGCGATGATCGTGCCCGGCTCCGGCCTGGTCAAGCAGCAGGCGGAAGCGGAAGGTCTCGACAAGATCTTCAAGGCCGCCGGCTTCGAATGGCGCGAGCCCGGCTGTTCCATGTGTCTGGCAATGAACGCCGACAAGCTTTCTCCGGAAGAGCGCTGCGCCTCGACGTCGAACCGCAATTTCGAAGGCCGGCAGGGCTTCAAGGGCCGCACGCACCTGGTGTCGCCGGCAATGGCGGCGGCGGCGGCGATTGCCGGCCATTTCGTCGACATTCGCGAATGGGGTCACTGATGGCGCGCAAACTGATCTCGACCGGTTCGCCGTTTGAAAAGGAAGCCGGCTATTCGCGCGCGGTCGTTGATGGCGACTGGTGTTTCGTGGCCGGAACGACCGGCTACGACTATGCCTCCATGGAGATGCCGGACAGTGTCGAGGCGCAGACCGAAAATGCGCTGTCGACCATCGCCGGCGCGCTTGAGGAGGCGGGCTTCGCCATGAAGGACGTGGTCCGGGCGCGGTATTTCGTGACCGACCGGGACTATGTCAATGCGGTGTTCCCCGTGCTCGGCAAGGCTTTCGGCGAGATCCGCCCGGCGGCGACCATGGTGATCTGCGATCTCAACACGCCGGAAATGAAGATCGAGATCGAAGTGACCGCGAAGCGCTCGAATTGATCCCGCCCTGTCTGCAATCCCTCGATCCAGCGGGGACCTCGTGGCGGTGAGGTGAATTGTGCGTTGAATAATGCCGGTCCGGGCCTATTTCTATGGCCTGGAGGAACGGCATGACCCATACGGCATTCCTGGCACAAGGCACCGGACAGTCGGAAGAACGCGACCTTCCCGTCTGGGCGCAGGACAATGGCGGCCTGATCGCCAACAGCGACATGCTGGCCATCGCTGCGACACTGATCGTAGTGATGGCCGTGAAGGCCGCTGCCCTGTTCTGGCGGCGCTGATCCCGGAAAATTTCCTCGACGGCAAAATCAGGGATTGTATGGCCTGGATACGGACGGTTTGGTGCAGCCACTGGATACGGCGCATCCTTGTTATCCTTTTGCTAACGACGTTCGTGGGCGCCGCCGCAGCCTTCGCGGTCGCGCCCTATCTGCCGCGCCTGGTTCTCGAAGGCTATCCGGCGCCGCAATGGCCCGCGTCCGGCGCGTTTGCCCGTGTGAAGGGCGCCGGGAACGGTTCCGATACCGCGATCCGGTCCGATCGTCCGGTCAAGGCCTCGCTGGGGGCGATGTCGCAAAACCTGTTCGGGAAGGATGGCGGCAAGGCCCTCCTGCTTCACCATGACGGCATGCTGAAGCTGGAGCATTATGCCGGCAGCATCGATCGGCGGACACGCTTCAATTCCTACTCCCTGGCCAAGAGCCTTGTCGGCGTTCTGGTCCTGCGCGCCGTCACCCGGTCGCTGATCGGCGGATTGCAGGACCCGGTCGGCAAGTATCTGCCGGGGATCGGCGATCCGGCCTTTCGCGCGGTTCCGCTGGCCGCGTTCCTGCACATGCGCAGCGGCGTGGTATTTTCGGAATCGGGCCTGAGGGCGACGTCGGTGTCCGAGGTCAAGGATATTGAAGACCTGCGGATCAATCCGTTCGGCCCCATGGCGCGGCTGCATATGAAGGGATTGGGCGACGTGGCTTCCGGATTGCGGGTCGATCCGTCCAACACGGCGTTCAGCTATCAGAATATCAACACGGCGATCCTCGGTGCGGTCCTGGAAAAGGTGTATGGGGAGGGGCTCGAGACCGTCCTTGCCAAGGAAATCTGGGTTCCGGCCGGACCTGAGGCCGCGGACTGGCGGCGCCACGGCGAAGAGCTGCCGGTTACGCCCTATTGCTGCATCTATGCACGGCCGCGCGACTGGTTGCAGGTCGCCCTGTTCCTGATGAACAATGGCGACGGACACTTTCTGCGGCCCGATCTATGGCAGGCCTATTTCGGCAGCGGCCTGTCGGCGGCCGAACGGCGAAAGGGCGCTTACGGACCGCACGTCTATCACAATGTACTCGATCGTGCCGGAGAACCCCTGCAGGGGCCGTTTACCTACATGTTCGGAAGCCGCGGGCAGGTGGTCTACATGATGCCGGAGAAAAAACTCGTACTTGTCCGGTTTGGCGACGGGATCCCGCTGCTGCATTCGACGCTTTACGGCGCGTGGCGTTCCCTGCCGCGATGATCGATGTTAGAGCTTTTCGGTATCCGCTTCCGTCAGATGGCAGGCCACCAGGTGGTTGTCACCAACGGCCCGCGGTGTCGGTGTCTCCTCCGCGCAGCGCGCGAACGCTTTCGGGCACCTTGTGCGGAAAAAACAGCCGCTTGGCGGACTGACCGGACTGGGGACCTCGCCCTGAAGCACATCCCTCTTTCGCGCCGAGGTGGCTATTTCGGGCACCGGAACCGCCGAAAGCAGCGCCTGTGTATAGGGATGCCGTGCCCCTGCGAACAACGATCGTTTTGGCGCGATCTCCACGATGCGACCGAGATACATGACGGCGACACGATGGGACATGTGTTCGACCACGGCAAGATCGTGGCTGATAAACAGGAGGGAAAGACCAAGTTCGGCCTGCAGATCCTGCAGGAGATTGATAATTTGAGCCTGTACCGAAACGTCGAGCGCCGACACGGCTTCGTCGCAGATCACGATGTCGGGCTTGCCGGCCAACGCCCGGGCAATGCAGATGCGCTGGCGCTGGCCGCCGGAGAATTCGTGCGGTAACCGGTCCATCGCGTCCTGGGGCAGGCGAACGAGATCGAGGAGTTCGGAGACCCTTTTTCGCCGGTCAGCCCGCGATGCGCTCAATCCCTGGCTTCGAAGCGGCTCGCCGATAAGGTCCTGGACCCGGAAGCGCGGGTTAAGGCTGCTGAACGGATCCTGAAAAATGGTGCTTATGCGGCCCCGCAGTTTGCGCATTTCCGACACCGGCAGGGTGTCGATGCGCCGGCCGTCCAGAAGCACCTGGCCGGATGTCAGCGGGGTCAGGCAAAGCAGGCACTTGCCGACGGTTGATTTGCCGCAGCCGGATTCCCCGACAAGCGCCAGGGTCTCGCCACGGTCGATGTGAAAACTGACCCCGTTGACGGCCTGTACCACCTGTGCGCCGCGTCCGAACAGGCCGCCCCGGGTCTTGAAATGTTTGGTGACGTCGATGGCTTCGAGAAGGGCATGGCCGTTCCCGGACGTGTGGGTGTCGGAGTTCGGGTTTGGGGTCATTGGGCGCCGGCTTCCATTGGTGCGACGTGACATGCGACGAGGTGGTTGGGCGCTTTCATCTCCAGTTTCGGGTCAATTCGCAGGCAAACCGGCTGTGCGTCTGGACAGCGATCGGCAAAGATGCAGCCGGCTTTCGCCTTGCCGAGGTCGGGCACCCGGCCTGGAATTTCCGTCAGGCGTTCAGGCGCTGCGTCCAGCAGGGAGGAACCCAGTTTCGGTACGGCTCCCAAAAGACCCTTCGTATAGGGGTGGCGGGGCGACCGGAACAGGTCGGTGACAGTTGCCTCTTCGACCTTGCGCCCGGCATACATAACGATGACCCGGTCGGCGAATTCGGCGACGACGCCAAGATCATGGGTAATCAGCATGATCGATGATCCGACCCGTCGACGCAGGTCCTGCATCAGGTCCAGAATCTGTGCCTGAATGGTGACATCGAGAGCGGTCGTCGGCTCGTCGGCGATCAACAGGGCCGGGCTGCACGCCAATGCGATTGCAATCATTGCCCGCTGCCGCATGCCGCCGGAAAGCTGATGCGGATATTCATCGACCCGGGTTTGCGGCGACGGAATGCCGACGACCTGCAGCATTTCGACCGCGCGGGCATGGGCCGCCTTGCGGCTGATTCCCTCATGCAGCCGAAGCGCTTCGCCGATCTGGCGGCCGATCGTGAAAACCGGGTTGAGCGAGGTCATCGGTTCCTGAAAGATCATGCCGATTTCGCCACCGCGAATGGTGCGCATTTCAGCTTCCGAGCGATCCAGCAGGTCGCTGCCCTTGAACCGGATCGATCCGGCCACCCGGCCGGGCGGTTCCGGAATCAGCCGGAGAATGGACATGGAAGTCACGGATTTGCCGCAACCGGATTCCCCTACGATTGCGACCGCTTCGCCGTTCAGAATATCGAAACTCAGGCCATCGACGGCCCGGTTTACACCCATGGGCGTCTTGAAATGGACCTGCAGGTCACGCACTTGAAGCAAACTCATCGGCATCAGACCTGTTTGGCGAGGCGCGGGTCGACGGCGTCGCGCAGCCCGTCACCCAGCAGGTTGACGGCCAAAACCGTCACCGAAAGAAACAGGGCCGGGAAGAACACGACATGCGGTTTGACCTGCCACAGGGCGCGGCCCTCGGACATGATATTGCCCCAGGACGGAATGGAAGACGGCGTTCCGGCTCCGATGAATGACAGGATCGCCTCGGTGATCATGGCGCTGGCGCAGATATAGGTCGCCTGTACGGTCAAGGGTGCCAGGGTGTTGGGCAGGATATGCCACCAGATGATTCCCAGGGTCCTTGTGCCGGATGCAATGCCGGCCTCGACATAACTCTGCTCGCGCACGGACAGGACAACACTGCGCGTCAAACGCGCGACACGCGGGATCTCGGCGATGGTTATGGCAAAGATCACATTGCCGACCGAGCCGCCGCGAAACAGTGTCATCAATGCAATTGCCAAAAGGATTGCCGGGATCGCCATCATGCCGTCCATCATCCGCATGATGATATTGTCGGCCCATCTGACAAAGCCGGAGACGAGGCCGATTGCCAGACCGATAATTGATGCGCAGATCGCGACGCCGAACCCGACGATCAGCGAAACCCGTGCGCCGTACACGACCCGAGAGTAGATATCGCGGCCCAGCATGTCGGTGCCGAACCAGGCGGCCAACGAAGGTGCGCGCGTGCGCAGCGCCGGCGACAGAGCGGCGGGATCCTTCGTGGCGATGAACGGGGCCAACAAAGCCACCAGGGCAATCAAAGTCAGGATCACACCGCCGATGACGATGGTCGGGTGGCGACGGACGAAACCGGGAAATCCCTTGCGCGCAGGCGTTGCCGGGAAGAGATCGGGCATCCGGGAGGCTGCGCTGTAGCGGCCGGATTCACTGTCCTGATCGGTCAATACCTTATCCTCGGATCGAGAAATGTGTAGCTGAGATCGATCAGCAGATTGACCGAAACGTAGATAAAGCTGAACAGGAGCATGAGTGCCTGAATGACCGGATAATCCCGGCGCAGGATCGAATCCACGGTCAGCCGTCCGAGGCCCGGCAACGCGAACACGCTTTCGATCACGACCGCACCGCTGATGATCAGCGCGATGCCCAACCCGATGACGGTGACGATGGGGACCGACGCGTTGCGCAGGGCGTGGACAAACAATATGGCGCGGTTGGAGGCGCCCTTGGCTTTCGCAGTGCGGATATAGTCCTGTTGCAGAATTTCCAGCATGGTTGCCCGGGTAATCCTGGCGATCAGTGCGATATAGACCCCGGACAGAGTGGCGGCCGGAAGGATCAGGTTGCGCAACCACGGCCAGAAACCTTCGCTGAGCGGCGAATATCCCTGGACAGGCAAAAGGTTCAGTTGCAGGGCCAACAGCCAGGCCAGCGCATAACCGATGACAAACACCGGCACCGAGAATCCCAGAACGGCGATCAGCATGATGCTGCGATCGGCAAGCGAGCCTCGCTTCCACGCGGCAACGATGCCCATCGGCACGGCAAAGATGATTGCCATGACCAGCGTGACCACCATCAGAGAAACCGTTGGTTCGACGCGCTGCAGGATCATCGTTGTGACCGGCAACTGGGTGAAAATGGAGATGCCGAGATCGCCCTGTGCGATAGCGGTGACCCATTCGATGAAACGGACCGGGAAGCTGCGGTCGAGACCGAGCTGGGTCCGGATATTGGCGATATCCTCCTGGGTCGCCTGATCGCCGGCGAGAATCGCGGCGGGATCGCCGGGCGCGAGATAAAGCAGGCTGAAGACAAAAAGCGTAACGAACACCATCACGGGTATCGTCGCCAGGATCCTGCGGATTATGTAGGTACCCATGTTACCCTGACACGTTGTGCCGGCGGCCGAAATCTCGGACCGGATTGGTAAGGAGCATGTTCATTGCGTGCTTTGGTGGCATTCTTGGCTTCGGGCCCTGCGGGTGCAATAGGGCAAATTCGACATCTGGATGCGACGCGGGTTTATCCGTGTCGACGGGTCTGGCAAAGGAGCGCCGCAAGGGAATGCGCACAAGCGCATCCCCTTGAGATTACACTTCGGACTCAGGATGCCCTTTGCACGTTCCAGAAATAATCGGATGTTCCATTCAGGACGCCTTGAAGATCGGCTCTGACCGCTCCGTTGTTGAAGAATTGGCCGAGCGGAACGACCGGCACCTGACTGAGCGCACGTTCCTGGGCCGCGGTGAACAGGCGCTGGGCCTCGGCATCGTCCGTCGCGCCGAGCCATTTTTGAACCAGATCCTCCGTCTCCGCGTCCTCGAACCAGCCCCACCAACCCTTCTGGCCGATGCCGCGGGTGGTCGCGTTGGTCGCCGGATTCGATATCGTGAAGCTTGGCCAGTTGGTGTGGGCAATATTCCATCCGCCATTCTCCACCGGTTCTTTTGAAACCCGCCGTTGAACGACCGTTCCCCAGTCGGTCTCCTGAAGGTCGACGTTCATGCCGAGCCGCTTCAAAAGATCGGCGGTGACAAGACCATGGGCATGAATGGTGGCGATGTCCGTCGGGTTCAATATGACGATCTTTTCTCCGTTATATCCGGACTCCTTGATCATCTGACGCGCGGCATCGAGATCGCGCGGTGCCGCGAGGGTCTTTGCGCCCACCTCCTCGACCCCGCCGATACCGCAGGGATACATTGAAAGGCAGGCGCGGCGCGCCTCTTCGTCGGCCGTGATCGACTGCAGATACGGTTCCTGGTCGACGGCGTGCAGAATGGCCTGGCGCAGTTTCAGATTGTTGAACGGCGGCGTGAGATGGTTGAAACGCATCACCGCCATCAATCCGAATGGGTCGCCGCGGTGCAGCTTCACGTCCGGATTGGCGGCGATAATCGGTTGCAGGTCTGACAGAAGCGATGCAACCCAGTCGACTTCACCGGCTTGAATTGCGGTCGCGGCGGTGGCCTGGTCCGGGATGATGTTCCATTCAAGACGGTCGAAATTGGCAATCTTGCCGCCGGATGTCCATTCAGCCGGTTCGCTGCGGGGAATGTAATCCTCGAACCTGGTGTAAACGACCCGGTCGCCCGATACATATTCGTCGGCCTTGAAGCGATACGGGCCGGACCCGACCATCTCGGTCACCTGGGTGGAGATGTCAGTGTTGGCCAGGCGCTCCGGCATGATCATGGCAGACATGGAGGCCGGTTTGCCGATGGCGTCCAGGAGACGGCCGAAGGGCCTTTGCAACCTGATGCGGATGGTCTTGTCGTCCACGGCTTCCCAGCTGTCGACAGCCGCGGCCAGGGCCTGGCCGAAACCGTCGCGTTTCGACCAGCGTTTCAGACTGGCGACACAATCCCTTGCCAGCACCGGCTCGCCGTCGTGGAATTTCAGCCCATCACGCAGGGGGATGGTCCATTCAAGATTGTTGTCGGAGACGGATGCGCCGGCAGCCATTTGCGGCTGCGGTTTCTGGTTGGCGTCGACGCCGAACAGCGTATCGAATACGCAATAGCCATGAGTCGTCGTCACCGCGGCCGGGGTGAATACGGGATCAAGAATTGTCAGGTTGCTGCTGGGAACGTAACGAAGGGTCTTGGCGCTGTTGCCCTGGGCAAAGGCGGGGCATGGCAACAACGCAGCCGCAGCCGCCGTTTTCATAAGAGTTCTGCGATCGATCATTTTTCAGGTCCTCTCGGGTTGAAATGTTCGTCTAGTTGCGATGTCGGTCTTCCGGCGCACCATCCTCATCGTGTTGATCGTCCAGAAAGACGGGCGCGTCCGTATCGTCAGCCGGCCAGAACGGGCGCCGCCGGTTTTTCCAGACCACATCCTGAAGCCGCAACGGGGTGGATCCGGGCCCGTGCACGGCGACGGACCGGGTTCGCGGTCCAAGCAGCTTGTTGTAGTTCATCAGATTCTTGAAAACGGCGATCCTGAATTGCCTGTAGTCGATGCCGCAGGCCCGCAGATGTTCGTCCATGTGCTCGTAGACCGGATAGCTGGCAACGATGATGCGCATGCCGCCCCGTCGCAAGACCGCTGACGGTCCCAAAGAGCCCGCCACGCCACCGGCCGGCCCGCCGGTATAGACAAAATCACCCTTGTGCACGCTGTCGACTTCGGCCTCGAGCGAGACCGGATTGTGGAAGCGGGCGTCCAGGCCCGCGCCGATCCGGAACCGGCAGGTTGCACCGACGCCGGCTTCATGGGCCCGGGCGGACGATGCCGGATCCACCAGACAGACAATCGAGGTCACGTCCGGCGCCAGGTCCAAAAGCGCGGCCAGAACCGCAGGAGCATCTCCGGACGCGCCGCCGCCAATACTGTCGGGCGTGTCGATAATGAGGCTCGTGTCAACGTCTTGGGCGAGGGCTTCGCGGACAGCTGCGGCCGGTGAAAATGCGGGCAGTTCGAAGGCGTGACGCCGGGCCCACATATCCGTAACGATTGTCGTGGCTATGTCGTGTGCGGCTGTGCCGGTCGCATCCCTTGCCGCATCGGTAATCGCGACGGCCGTCACACCGACCGTTGCATAATCGAGCCAGGGCTGAACCGGGAAATAACTCACGGAAAGAACGCCGTCGGTCTTTTCGAAGTCCCGCGCCCTTTTGCGCACGGCCGCCATCGGAGCGTCACCGTCGGTCCGGCCGCCGAGCACGGGAAAAATGGCGTTGATCTTGCGCATGCGCATCGTTGGCCGAATGTCACCTTTCAACGTGCCGACAAGCAGGGAAGCCGCCCTGGCGCCGGTTTCGAAGGCATCTTCATGGGGGTAGGTTTCGTATCCCACCAGAACCGTCGCGTTGGCGACCATCTTTTCGGTGACATGGGCATGCAGGTCGAGGCTTGCGGCGATCGGTATATCCGGTCCGACAGTGGCGCGGATGCTTTCCAGCAGCGCGCCCTCCGGGTCCTCGACAGTCTGACAGATCATAGCGCCATGCAGAGCCAGATAGACACCGTCCAACGGCATGGCAGTTTTCACATCATGGACAATTCTGTCATGCATCTCGTGAAAAAAACCGTCTTCGACATGACCGCCGGAAACACATTTTGCAGCGGCGATGGGCAAGACCGAATATCCGGCGCGCTCGATCTGATCGATGCCGCCGGCGATCGCCAGGGCACGACCCCGCGATTCCGTCAGGACCTCGCTCCCATAACAGAGGGTCTTCCTGGCGAAATCCGCTTTGCCGTCCAGCTTCAGGGACAGGCTGTTGCCTTCATACTCAAAACTCGCAACGGCTATTTGCATTCCTGTTGTCCATGCCCCTCAAAACGCATTTGCGGTCCGCAAAGACCGGAATTGGCCCGATACACCCGTCGACAAACACCCGCGGAACCGTGCCGCATTTCCCGCAGCCGGCTCGGAACCGGTCAGGGCCATGGAAAGATTAGACGGGCATCAAGGCCTTGGATAATATCAATTTGTCGAAGATTGATAGCAAATGGGTATCACCGAATGACCTACCGGCTTTGCGACCTGCGTCATATGAAATGTTTTGTGGCCGTGGCCGAGGAACTCAGCTTTCGCCGCGCGGCCAATCGGCTGCATATCGCGCAGCCGGCGCTGAGCCGAACGATCAAACAGCTTGAGGAGCGGCTGGATGCCGTGCTTCTGGAACGCAACAATCGCAGAGTGAGCCTGACGGAGACAGGAAAACTGTTTCTTGAAGGATGTCAGCGAACATTGGCAAGCGCCGAGCAGGTGATCAGCGACCTGAAAAAATCGGAGATGGGTGAAATCGGTGACCTCCAAATCGGACATACCGAACTGGCCATCAATGGAAGCATGCCGACGATCCTGATGGAGTTCCGCCAGATGTTTCCGCGAATCCGCCCGTCCTTCGGACATATGGTGACGTCGCGCCAACTTGAGGCTCTTTCGGAGGGCGACATCGATGTCGGGTTTTTGACCGGGCCGATTAACGAGCCGTTTCTCGACTGTATCAAGATCCAGGATGAGCGCATGGTCGTCGTCCTTTCGGAATCCAACCCTTTGGCCGGGCTGGACGAAATCCCCATGAGCAGCCTCGCCGACGAACCGTTCGTCGTCGGGCGGCTGGATCAGTGGAGCCATTTCAACGATCATCTGATGTCAGCCTGCAATATGGCCGGGATCCGCCCGTCGATCGTCCAGGAGGCCGACACCAGCGGTGGAATTTTCGGCCTTGTCGCTGCCGACATGGGCGTGACTCTCCATGGAGACAGCGCCCGCAACCTTCATCGCAAGGGCGTGGTCGTCCGACCGATCGCCGATCTGGAATATCGCATTCCGACTGTCGTCGCATGGCATCGCAATACCGCGTCGCAGCCGGCATTGCGGTTTTCGAAGTTTTCCGATGCCTGGCGTCGGGCGAACGGGACCCTCCTGAGGGATTGATCGGCGCGGCGAACCAATCGTCCTATTCAGATCCGGCGTTTATGATATAGCGCATGATCGGCCGCGTTTGCGAACGCCGCGCGACCTCCTCGAAACCGGCGCGCCGGAACGATTCCGCGATGCCTGTCCAGGCATAGGCGCTTGGATAGGGATCCTTGCGCGGCTCAACCGGATACCCTTCCAGGATAGCGCCGCCAAGATCGGCGACCAGCGCCTTTGCCGCTTCCAGGAGTGAAACCGCAAGCCCCATGCGCCGGTGCGAGCGCTTGATCAGGAAACAGGAAATCGACCAGACCGGCACGGCGTCGACCGGCGCGAGCACCCGGGATTTTTCAAGCCGGACAAAGGCCGTCCGCGGCGCTACCGACATCCAGGCAACCGGTTCCGATCCGTCGAAAGCCAGCAAACCCGGCGGCTGCGGTCCGTCGAATACCGCCTTGATCGCTTTGCGGTTGCCGTCGCCTTTCAGCGCGGTCTGTTGTTTCGGGCTCTGCCGCCACAACATGCACCAGCATCCGCCGACACCGCCCTTTGGACCCATGAGCGTTTCGAACGCCTCCCACAAGTCCGGAGTCGCGGGCACGATATTGATATCGCAGACGGTTACGGCAGGCGCTTGCGGAGCGGGATTTTTCTTCTTCATGTCTCATCAAGCCTCAAAAACACAACAGGGCCTGCCAAGATATAGAACAAAAAGTGAACAAATGAAACAGAAAAATGATTTGCGCCGTGAAAGCGATTCGCATCCTGACCGGCGAAAACTCTGCGTCAGCTGAACTCGGACCGCAGGTCGATGGTCGAACCTTTGCCGATGTTCTCGTAATTCCGGTCGAGCCAGTGGGCGGCGGCGTCCCGTCCGATGTCGCGCAGATGGGTCAGGAACGCCCATTCGGCGTTCAGTTTGGAGGAGGAGGACAGGGGTTTCAGTTCGCGGTCGGCGGAAATCCGGTGCATGTAGATGCGCTTGTATTCGCCCGGGTCGAGCTTGCCTTCGTCGATCAGCCGGGTGACAAAATCGATGGCCCGCATCTCGCGCAAAAGGGTGGCGTTGAAGGTGATCTCGTTCTGGCGGTTGAGGATATCTCGGGCGGTCCTCGGCGTCTCGGCCCGTTCGATCGGATTGATCTGAATGATGATTGTATCGGGCACTCCGTCCTGGTGAAACAGGGGAAACAGGGGCGGATTTCCCATGTAGCCGCCATCCCAGTAGGGAATGCCGTCGATTTCGACTGCCTTGAACAGGTGCGGCAGGCAGGCCGATGCCATCACCGCGTCGAGCGTGATGGCATCGTCGGAAAACACCTTGATCTTGCCGGTATGCACATTGGTGGCGGCGACATGCACGCGCAGGCAGTCGTCGCACAGGACGCTGAAATCGACATGGGCCTCGACCACATCGCGCAGGGGATTGATGTCGAACGGGTTGAAGTCGTAGGGCGAGGAAAACCGCGTCAGCACGTCGAAGAACAGATAGGTCGGCGAGGTGTCGAGGCTCCAGTTGCCGAACAGGATATCGAGGGCGCTGCGCTGGATCGGACTTGTGCGAGACGCTTTCGAGACCGCGCTCCAGAAATCGTGCAGGGCCTCGCGCCCGCCGGTCCGGCCGTTGGCGGCGATGCCGTTGGCCAGCACGACCGCGTTCATGGCTCCGGCGCTGGTTCCGGAGATGGCCTCGATTTCCAGACGCTCGTCCTGCAGCAGGCGATCAATCACGCCCCAGGTATAGGCGCCATGGGCGCCGCCGCCCTGCAGACCGAGATTGATGCACTTGCGGTCCTGCGCCTTTTTCGATCTCGCCATGGTTCAATCCTCGCAAACCGCTTTGTCCCGGATCGTCGCTATTGTGACGTCCAGCCGCCATCGATGGGGATCGTGGCACCGGTGATCGAGCGGGCTAGGTCGGAGCACAGGAACACGGCCAGACCGGCGACTTCTTCCACGGTCACGAACTCCTTTGTGGGCTGCGCCTTCAACAGTACGTCCTGTTTGACCTGCTCTTCGGTGATCCCGCGCGATCGCGCGGTGTCGGGAATCTGTTTTTCAACCAGCGGCGTCCAGACATAGCCGGGCGCGATCGCGTTGACGGTTATGCCGTGTTCGGCGACTTCGAGGGCCGCGGTCTTGGTCAGCCCGGCGATTGCGTGCTTGGCCGAGACATAGGCGGATTTGAACGGTGAGGCGACCAGGGCATGCGCGGAGGCCGTGTTGATGATCCGGCCCCAGCCGCGCTTTTTCATGCCCGGGACGGCTGCACGAATCGTGTGAAACGCGGAAGACTGATTGATGCCGATGATCGCGTCCCATTTGTCGACGGGGAAATCCTCGATCGGCGACACGAACTGGATGCCGGCATTGTTGACGAGGATGTCGAGACTGCCAAATTCGGCTTCCGTGCGTTCCACCATCGCCGCAATGGCTTCGCCGTCGAGCATGTTGGCGCCGTCATAGGCGACCTTGACGCCGAATTCGGATGCGAGGCCGGCGCGTGTCGCCTCGATCTCGTCGGCGTCGCCGAGGCCGTTGAGGACGATGTTCGCGCCCTCCTTGGCGAAGGCGCGGGCAAAGGCCAAGCCGATGCCCGATGTCGAGCCGGTTACAAGGGCGGTTTTTCCGGAAATCATGGGTTTGTCCTGTGTTGGGTCCTGTCGCGACAGCCTGTACGGCCAGCCATGCCCGTCTCGGGCCAAAACGGGTGGTTTCTGCTGTACAGAACCATATCTATTGCAAGGCAGCAAATGACAAGTGCATTGCAACAAATTGTGCGGTCCGCCCCGCCGGCATCAGGCCGCGCCGGCTTTCGACGAAAGATCGTGACGGGGCCCATAGTTTGACGCGTTGACATTGCCGAGACAACTCGCCTAAGCCTGTATCAGGATCAAACTGGATGGAACATGCTTTATCAATCCAAACCCCTTGACCGTCGGATGTCGCGCAGCGTCATGGTCGGAAATGTGGCGGTCGGCGGCGGCGCGCCGGTCGTCGTGCAGTCGATGACCAATACCGATACCGCGGATGTGGACGCCACGGTGGCGCAGGTCGCGGCCCTGTCCAAGGCCGGGTCGGAGATCGTTAGAATCACCGTGGACCGGGACGAGGCGGCGGCCGCCGTGCCAAAGATCCGGGAGCGGCTCGACCGACTGGGGATCGATGTGCCGCTGGTCGGGGATTTTCACTATATCGGCCACAAACTGCTCGCCGACCATCCCGGGTGCGCCGAGGCGCTGGCCAAATATCGGATCAATCCGGGCAATGTCGGGTTCAAGGCGAAAAAGGACAAGCAGTTCGGCTCCATCATCGAAACCGCCATGAAATACGACAAGCCGGTGCGCATCGGCGTCAATTGGGGGTCCCTCGACCAGGCGTTGCTCACCCGGCTGATGGATGAAAACGCGGAAAGCGCCAATCCGATGACCGCAACGGAGGTCATGCACGAGGCGATCATCCAGTCGGCGCTCCTGTCGGCGGAGATGGCAGAGGACCTTGGAATGCCCCGGTCCAAGATCATCCTGTCGGCCAAGGTCTCGCAGGTCCAGGATCTGATCGCCGTCTACACGTCGCTCGCCAACCGGTCGGACCACGCGCTGCATCTCGGTCTGACCGAAGCCGGAATGGGATCGAAGGGCATCGTCGCCTCGTCGGCGGCCATGGGCGTCCTTCTGCAACAGGGTATCGGCGACACGATCCGGATTTCGCTGACGCCGGAGCCCGGCGGCGACCGGACACGGGAGGTCCAGGTCAGCCAGGAATTGCTGCAGACCATGGGATTCCGCACCTTCATTCCGATTGTCGCGGCCTGTCCGGGATGCGGACGTACGACATCGACCGTGTTCCAGGAACTGGCGCGGGATATTCAGGATCATATCCGCGCGTCGATGCCGGTCTGGCGCGAAACCTATCCCGGCGTCGAGGCGCTGAACGTCGCGGTGATGGGCTGCATCGTCAACGGACCCGGCGAATCCAAACATGCCGATATCGGTATTTCCCTGCCGGGGACCGGCGAAACCCCGGCGGCGCCGGTCTTTATCGACGGCAAGAAGGCGATGACCCTGCGCGGCCCGAACATTGCCAATGAATTCAAGGACCTGGTTCAGACCTATATCGAAGAACGGTTCGGTTCCGAGGCGTCGCGAGAGGCCGATGTCGCGTGATTGACGGTAGCCCGGCCGGCGGCCGCTGGCGGGAGGAGGCGCGATGAGCGAAACGGAAAATTTCTTCAACATCGACGATCTTACCCAGGGTCTCAGCCGGGAACTTGGCCCGGGCCTTTCCACGCGGATCTTTGCCGGCGACCACGCCATGGTATCCGTGGTCCGTGTCGAGCCGGGCGCGGTCGGTACGTTGCACCATCATCCGGAAGAACAATGGGGCCTGATGCTCGAAGGGTCGGCGGTCCGGGTTCAGGGCGACGTGGAAGTGGACGTGAAGACGGGGGATTTCTGGCGCACGCCCGGCAATGTCCCGCACACAATTCGAGCCGGACCGGACGGCGCCGTCATCCTTGACGTGTTCAGCCCGCCGCGCACGGCCTATGCAAAACCCGGATCCGGCTTCGCTACAGACGATTGAACATGGCGATTGAACATGGCGATTGAGAACGGCGATTGAAAGCGACGACCGGAAAACAGAGCCTTGAAGGGAGTCTATCATGCCGGTCTATCAGCACACCAGACGGTTCGAGCGGCTCGCCGACGATCGGCTTGCCGCGTGGCGCGACATTCCCCCGGCGATCGCTTCGGACTGCATGAACCGCTCCCAGACGATGATCGGCGCGATCAAGCCGCTGGCGCGCGGGATGGTCCTTTGCGGGCAGGCACGGACGATCGAGTGCATGGTCGGAGACAATGGACCGATCCACGCAGCGATGCGCATGCTGGAAACCGGCGACATTCTGGTCATCGATGCGGGCGGCCATCCGGATGTTGCCGTGTTCGGCGGGCTCCTGACCCGGGCGGCCATGGCGGCGGGCGCCGGCGGGGTGGTCGTGCATGGCGCGGTCCGCGACTGTGCCGAGATCATCGAGCTTGGCTTTCCCGTATTTGCCTCCGCGATCGTTCCACGGGGCCCGCACAAGGGATTTGGCGGGACCATAGACGGACCGATTTCCTGCGGTGGATGTCCGGTTTCGCCGGGCGATGTGGTGTTGGGCGACGATGATGGCGTCGCTGTCGTGCCGCTCGTCCAGGACGTGTGCGTGATGGAGAGCTCGGTCGCGAAACTGGCGGCGGAAAAAGAACAGCTTCGCCGTCTGGCGGCCGGTGAAAGTCTCGCCGACCAGTATGGCATGCCGCCGCCGACGCCCATTTCATGATGGCCGGGTCCGGCAGCCGGCAACCGTCCGATCCGGGAGCCGATCTTTATCGCCTCGTCGAAGCCTACAGCGCCCTTGGCAATCACCGTACCGGCACCGATGTGGACGGTGCGACCCGCGACTGGTTCGCTGCCGAAGCCCGGAGCCGAGGTGCACGCGTCCGGACGCGCGAATATTCCGTTCCGGTTTTCCGGGCGCGCGCGACCCTGCAATGCGACCGGGCCGATATCGAGATCGAGCCGCTGTTCTACAGTTTTCGGGGCGAAGGCGAAACCGGGCGGGTCTTTGTGATTGGGCATGACGATCCGCACGAATCCGGCGCCCAATCGTTTGATTCGTTTCTGGAGGGCGCGTTAGTCGCTGCCCGGACCGAGGGCGCCGAGGCAATTGTGATTGCCACGCAATCTCCCAACGAGGGCCTGGTGGCAATGAATCGGGCACCGGGCCCGCCGCTGGCGCTTCCGGTGTTCCTGGCGGCCGGGCGCGATTTCGCGAGACTGAAGAGCGGCATTCTCAGGCTGCGCTTCGCGGGGCAGATCGAGACCGGGACCTCGGCCAATGTGATCGCTGAATTCGGTGCTTTCGGTACTGGACGCTCGCCGATCGTGGTGACAACGCCGCTTTCGGGATGGTTCGGATGCGCCGGCGAACGCGGCACGGGGCTCGCCATTGCCCTGTCCGTCGCCGCCCGTCTGGCAGTAGACTGGCCGGTTCGCCTGGTGGTGCCGAGCGGTCATGAACTCGGTTATTTCGGTGGCGCCGATTACCTTGACGGCAGCGTCGAGCCGTTTCGGGCGGTGCTGCATCTGGGATCGTGCGTCGCGGCCTTTGGCGCCGTGCCACGGACAGGGAAGGCCGGCCGGGGCGATCTGCGGGTCGTTGCCAACCTGCCGGATGCGGCCTTCACCGCTGTGAGTTCACATTTGAGGCCTGTCGATCTCGTCGCTGAACGGCCGGAAAATCCCCCGGATCCGGCCTGTTGGATCGGGGAATCCGAATTGTGGTGCCCCTTCCTTGCCGAAGGCGATTTTCCCATGGTCTCGATTGCCGGAACATCGCCGCTGTTTCATACGCGCGAGGATCAACCCGAAGCGGCGACCAGTCCGCAATTGCTGGTGCGCATGGATCAGGTCGTCAATCGGATTGCGGCGGAACTGGTACCCTAAACAGGCAACGATCAGGACAGTTTTGACAGAAAGTCCGTGCTGGCTTCCCGGATCAAAGCGATTGCGCGATGAAAATCCGCATCGCCGCCATAATAAGGGTCGGGAACATCGGCGACGCGGCCGTGGGCGCGATCCAGATAAAGCGCCACTTCGGCTGCCGAATCCGCCGGCTTCAAGCTTTCAAGCGCTTCGACGTTTGACCGGTCCATGCCCAGGATCAGGTCGAAGCGGTGAAAGTCCCGGGCCACGACCTGCCGCGCCCGTTGCCCGGAAATGTCGAAGCCCTGCTCCGCCGCAATGCGAATGCCACGCGGATCGGGCGGGTCGCCGGCGTGCCAGGAGCCAAGCCCGGCTGAGTCTATCGTCAGATCCTTTTCGATGCCGGCATCGACAGCGAGACGGCGAAAGATGCCTTCCGCAAGCGGCGAACGGCAGATATTGCCAAGGCAGACAAAAAAAATCGATTGTGGCAGATTGGATTGTGGTTTCATTGGCAATGTCTAGCAAATCTGGAAGCAACCGACGAGGCGGGTATGGCGGAAAAACTGACGGACGCGGAGCGTCGCGAGGCCCTTGCATCCCTGACGACCTGGTCAGAGGTCGACGGGCGCGACGCGATCGAGAAAAAATTCGTATTCTCCAATTTCAACGAAGCCTTCGGCTGGATGACCCGGGTGGCGCTTGTGGCGGAGAAAATGGACCATCATCCCGAATGGTTCAATGTCTATAAAACCGTGTCTGTCGTGCTTGCGACCCACGATGTCGGCGGGCTCTCGCAACTGGATATCAAACTTGCGCGACTCATGGACAAAATGGCGGGTTAAAGGCTTGAATAAGCCGTTTCCGGATGGTTCAAGATTCAGCATGTTTCGTGGATTTTCTTGAAAACCAAGGGTTTAACACCCATTTCAGGGGGTGGAGAGAGATGAACAGTGAGCAAAAAAACACCACAGAATTCGCCGAGAGATCCGCTTGATATCGAGATAATCGGGCCGCAGGAGCAGCGCGAGGAAAAGGTTCGCGAAGGATTCTGGCCGACTTTCAGAAAGGCGGCCGCGCGGATACCGTTTTCCGACGATCTGGTCGCAGCCTATTATTGCGCAATGGATCCGAAGACGCCGAGCAGTGTCCGCATGACCCTGCTCGCGGCGCTGGCCTATTTTGTGGTTCCGCTCGACTTGGTGCCGGATTTCATCATGGGATTCGGCTTCGGCGACGATATCGCCGTGCTCACCGCAGCCCTTGCGGCGGTACGCGGCAACATCACCGACGCGCACCGCGACGCGGCGCGCCGGGTTCTGGATGCGGACGACGCGGAAGACGACAAAACCGCCGCGTAGAAAGCGTTCTGTTCAGAACGTGATGACGGTCTTGCCCATGACCTTGCGGTCGGCAATGTCCTGCAGGGCCTGAACCGCCTGGTCGAGCGTATAGGTCCCATGAATGTGCGGCTTGATCGCGCCTTCAACGACCCAGTCCATGATCTGGCGCATGTTGCGTCGATGCTGTTCCAGATCGCGGAGCACTGCCGCCCCCCAGAAAACCCCGCGAATATCGCAGCCCTTCAACAGGGCCAGGTTCAGGGGAATTTTCGGAATGTGGCCTCCGGCAAATCCGATGACCAGGAAGCGTCCTTCCCAGCCGATTGCGCGCAGGGCCTGCTCGGCATAGTCTCCGCCGACGGGATCATAAACCACGTCGACGCCCTTGCCGCCGGTCATTTCCTTCAGGCGGTTCTTCAAATCTTCCGTTGCGTAGTTCAGGGTTTCGTCGGCGCCGTGAGCCCGACAGAATTCCAGCTTCTCCTCCGAGGAGGCACAGGCGATCACATGCGCGCCCATTGCCTTGGAGATCTCGATCGCGGATTGGCCGACACCACCCGATGCGCCGAGTATGGCGACGGTCTCTCCCGGCTGCATCTGCGCCCGGTCGCGCAGGCCGTGCAGCGACGTTCCGTAGGTGACCGACAGGCCGGCAGCCTCCGCAAAGTCGATCGGTCCCGGAATCTTGACCAGTTCGGCTTCTTTGGCGACGATCATTTCACGGACGCATCCGTGTTTGTGATAGCCCATGACCCGGTCGCCCGGAACGAACGCGGCGACACCCGGGCTGGTCTTCTTGACGATTCCAGCCATTTCGGCGCCGGGCGAGAACGGGCGATCCGGTTTGAACTGATATTTGTCCTCGATGATCAGCGTGTCGAAAAAGTTCAGCGCAGCCGCCTTGACCTCGACCAGTACCTCGCCGGGTTGCGGTTCGGGATCCGGAATCTCTTCAACCACAAGCGAAGAGGGTGGTCCGATGGTCTTGCACAGGAGAGCTTTCATGGCGGCGCCTTCATCATGGATAACGGCGACCCTCTACCATGCATGCTTCGCCAAACAAAGCCCGCGAAACCATCTCTGTTTCCCGCTGCGGGACGACCATTTCGCACCGGGTCAACCGGCCCGCGATATTCGAGCCGTTGCATTGCCGGGCGAGATCGCGGTACATCACCGGCAATAATTTCCAGAGACACAAAACAAGGAATGCACGGACGATGCGGGGCTATTTTGCAATCGGTGTGGAAGGCCTGTCAAAGCCGATGAATCTTGGCAATCTCATGCGTTCGGCCAATGCCTTTGGCGCCCATTTCATCTTCACGATTGCCGCGCATGAACGGCTTTCCAAACGAATTCCAGCCGACACGTCAAAGAGCCAGGACCAGATTCCCTATTATGCCTGGTCCAGCGTCGACACAATGCAATTGCCGCATCAATGCAAGATCGTCGGCGTTGAACTGGTCGACGATGCGATCGACCTGCCGAGCTTTGGCCACCCGCTTCGCGCCGCCTATGTGCTGGGTGCCGAACGCGGTTCGCTGTCGCAGGACATGCTTGCGAAGTGCGACTATGTCGTTCGCATTCCCACGGCCTTCTGTATAAATGTGGCTACCGCGGGCGCCGTGGTCATGTATGATAGGGTGAAATCGCTCGGACGGTTTCCCGAACGCGGCCTGTTCGACAAACATCAGGCGCCGCCCCTGGACGAGCATGCCCATGGTGCACCAAAGCTTCGCAAGGCGCGCCCCTTGCCGGGTTGGGATTATTGAGCCTGTCGAGATATGCTGGCGGCAAAGTGGCGTCCTGATGAATTCGTGAGCGCTTTTTTGGGCGCGAATCAGTTAAGAAGGTCGCTGCGGATTCCCGTGCACGATGTGGGAATCGGGGATGTCGCCAAAGCTCGGTTGCGACCCGCTTCGGCACCATTGCCCAAATGTTGCCGCAATTGCGCGCCCTTAACCCGGTTCGCGATGGCGAGCAGAAAACGACGTTTCTTTGTGAAACTCGTTCTCAAGTGAAACACTTTAGTAACGGTGTTAACCTTATATTCAGGCTTGAAATCCTTGGTCGTAGCGGCCAATTGGAGGCAATCCTAAGACGGACGGTATGGATATCATGAAGGCCAGCGTACTTTTGGGAGCAATTTTCGTTCTCGCAGCATCCTCTGTTTCAGCAACTGCCCAGGCGCCTAAACTCGTCAAACAGTTCAAGGATTGGGGTGTGTATTCCTTTTCGGGTCAGAAAGGGAAAGTGTGTTACATCCTCTCGCAGCCCAGTGAAAAACTGCCCGCCAACCGGAATCACGGCGATGTGTTTTTCTTTGTCAGCACCAGGCCGGGCGAGGGGGTGCAAGCGGAGCCGAGTGTGATCGTCGGATACACATTCAAGCCCGATTCCAAGGTCACTGTGACCGTCGACGGCGCGAATTTTTCCATGTTCACCCAGGGCGAAGGCGCCTGGATTGAAAATGCCGGCGACGAGGGCAAGCTGATCAACGCGATGCGGGCAGGCAGCAAGATGAAGGTTGCCGGACAGTCGACCCGCGGCACCAATACAAGCTACACCTATTCCCTGTCCGGTGTGACCGCCGCGCTCAAGGAAAGCCTGCAGATCTGCAAGTAAGCTCTGGAACCGGGCCGGATCCGCATCCCGTATGCGGGTCAAAGACAGCCAAAGCCAGGACCGTCAAGACCAAGCGCGGGCGGACATCCGCCCGCAGGCGATTCGCATCGGGCGATTCGTTTTTAGTGGCCAATTCCGCATAAGATTGGCATACCGGGCCCATGGCGACCTTAATTGACATTTCCAGCGATCGCGCGACCGGTTCCGATTCATCCGGTGCGGCGAAACCGGCACGTTCGGACGTCGATGTCCGCGTGCCTGAGAAACCATCGATTGTCGGCCTGTCACGGGCGGAAACCGGCGAGGCGCTCCGGTCCGTCCGGGTTCCGGAAAAGCAGCTCAAGATGCGCACGCAGCAGCTTTGGCACTGGCTGTATGTGCGCGGCGCAGGCGATGCCTCACAGATGTCGAACGTTTCCAAGGATCTGCGGCAGCGCCTCGGCGAGACATTTACCTTCGATCGCCCGGAAATCGTCTCAGAACAGATCTCGAACGACGGAACCCGCAAATGGCTGTTCCGGTTTCCCGCCCGCGGCGCCGGTCGTCCGGTCGAGGTCGAGACCGTCTACATTCCCGAAGACGGCCGCGGAACCCTGTGTGTTTCCAGTCAGGTCGGATGCACGCTCACTTGCACTTTTTGCCATACCGGCACGCAACGGCTGGTGCGCAACCTGACGGCCTCGGAGATCGTTTCCCAGATCATCGCGGCGCGGGAACGACTCGGCGACTTCCCCGACATCGACACGCCGCAAGGCGCGATTGTGCCGGGCGAGGGACGTCTCGTTTCCAACATCGTCATGATGGGAATGGGCGAACCGCTCTACAATTTCGACAATGTGAAACAGGCGCTGCTGATCGCATCGGACGGCGAAGGCCTGGCCCTGTCCAAGCGCCGGATCACGCTGTCGACGTCCGGTGTCGTGCCGATGATCGAACGGTGCGGCGCCGAAATCGGCGTCGGGCTGGCGATCTCGTTGCATGCGGTTCGCAATGACCTTCGCGACGAGCTGGTTCCGATCAACAGGAAATACCCGATCGAGGAACTGATGGATGCCTGCCGGTCCTATCCGGTTGCCTCGAATGCGCGGCGAATCACCTTTGAATATGTGATGCTGAAGGGGATCAACGACAGTCCGGCCGAAGCTCGAGATCTTGTCCGCCTGTTGAAGGGTTTGCCGGCCAAGATCAACCTGATTCCCTTCAACCCCTGGCCCGGCAGCGCCTACGAATGTTCCGACTGGGCGACGATCGAGACCTTTGCCGATGTGGTCAACCGGGCCGGATACGCCTCGCCGATCCGGACCCCGCGCGGCCGGGACATATTTGCGGCCTGCGGGCAACTGAAATCGGCAACGGAACGGATGAAGATCCGCGACCGGGAAAAGGCCGAAGCCTGATCCCGGACGAATTTGTTTCCATTTTTTGCCCGTTCGGGCGATACGGCCGGAACCGTCCCGCCTGAACAGCCGTTCCGGGCGTCAGACCGGCATCGCGGTTTCGACGGCGCGGACGAAGTAGCTGCATCCGTAGGGGATGATTTCGTCGTTGAAATCATATTCGGGATGATGCACCGGCGCGGTATCGCCGTTGCCGATAAAGATGTAGGCGCCCGGACGTTCATTGAGCATGAAGGAGAAATCCTCGCCGCCCATGACCGGAGGGTAATCGGTGTCGACCCGGTCGGGCCCGGCTATTTCGCCGGCAATGGCGGCGGCAAACTTGGTTTTTTCAGGATTGTTGACCGTGATCGGATAGTCGCGATTGTAGGTGCAGGTCGCCGTTGCACCGAATGCGGCCGCTGTTGATTCGACGACCTTGCGGATGCGTTCCTCGGCAATGTCGCGGACTTCCGGGTCAAGCGTGCGAACCGTGCCGAGCATCGTTGCGCTCTGCGGAATCACGTTATGGGCATTGCCGGCCGATACCTTGCAGATCGACACGACCACCGATTTCAGCGGATCGACACTGCGCGAGGCGATGGTCTGCAGCGCGGTGATCATATGGGCGGAAACGACAATCGGGTCGATCGCGGCGTGCGGTCTGGCGGCGTGGCCGCCATAGCCGTCGATCTGGATCGTCAACTGGTCGGCGGACGCCATCAGAGCCCCCGGGCGCATGGCGAATTCTCCGACCGGCACGGTTGGATAATTGTGCATGCCATAGACTTCCTGAATGTTGAAGCGATCCATGACGCCGTCATCGACCATGGCCTTGGCGCCGGCGCCGCCCTCTTCCGCCGGTTGAAACATGACCACCACGGTGCCGTCGAAGTTCCGGGTTTCAGCCAGGTATTTCGCAGCGCCCAAAAGCATGGCCGTATGTCCGTCATGGCCGCATGCATGCATGATTCCCGGATTTTGCGAGGCATAGTCCTTGCCGGTCATCTCATCGATCGGTAACGCGTCCATATCGGCGCGCAGGCCGACGACCTTGCCGCTGCCGGACTGACGGCCCTTGATCACGCCGACAACGCCTGTGCGGCCAATTCCCGGGATCACTTCGTCCACGCCGAAGGAGCGCAGTTTTTCCTCGACGACTCCAGCAGTGCGGTGCACGTCATAGAGCAATTCCGGATTGCGGTGAAAATCACGGCGCCATTCGGTTATTTCCGCATGCATTTCAGCGAAACGATTGATAATCGGCATAGGGTAAAGCCTCATTGATGCTGTTATTGTCAAAACTACATAGCCAAATTCCACCAGCAAACCTATAGCGGAGTTTACACTCCCCTCGAAACGCCGGTGATCAACCGGCAAATCAAAGCGGCGCCGCACGGGGATTGCGGCAATCCGGCATCGGATATTCGGCGAATCGATTGTCTGAGCCCGACCGTCTGTCCTTCCGGGCCCGACTGGCAAGACGGGGTGGCGTCTGTCGGAGGGGACGGGAATACGCGATCACTTTCTCGCGCGCGCCCTCGACAAAACCGGGTGGAAGCTTAATCTCACTTGTATCGCGATGCAAAGGAGAACGTTATGGAAAACGGAACGAATCAGAGCGGCTCAGGTGCACGCGGCTGGTTTGCCGTCGCATTCGTTTTCTGCGCGGCCTTGATTGTCTCTGACGCTGCTCTGGCCGAATCCGCAAAGGAAGCCGACAACAAGGCACAGATCGTGCCGGGAAGCGAGGACGGGCTGCCTCCATTGACGGCGCGCAAGCTGGGCGAGCCCATGTCAATCGCCCGTCTCGACACGCTGATTCGCCGCGCCGGCGAGGACGTCCAAAGGGCGGGTACACGATGGCTGTTCACACTTTCGGGAACACAGGTCCATGTCGTATCCGATCCGCGGGCCGATCGGATGCGCATTGTCGTGCCGGTTCGCGAGGTGTCCGATCTTGGTGCGCGTGAACTCTACCGGATGCTGCAGGCGGATTTCGAGAGCGCGCTCGACGCGCGGTACGCAATCGCACAGGAGATGGTGTGGTCGGTTTTCATTCATCCGCTGCGTACGCTCGACGACAGCGAGTTCCTGTCCGGACTTGGACAAACCGTCAATCTGGCCAAAACCTACGGCAAGGAATATTCCTCCGGCGCGCTGTCGTTTGGCGGAGGCGACGCCAACAGCCGCAAGCGTCGTGAACTCATCGACAAGTTGCTGAAGTCGGGCGACGCAATTTAGACCGTCGGGCACACGGGCTTCCCGGGCCCGTCACGCCTGCAATGGAGCGCTGTTGTCGGCCCGACCGGCAATTGTGTCAGCCATGATCTGCATCGTGTCCAGCGTCGACTCGATCGTGAGGCCGCCGAATGTCGGTATCAGGGATATATGATTGATTCCGATGTCCGACATCTGACGTAATTTGCGCTGCAGAATGGTGGGGCCCCCAACCAGGAAATAGCTCAGGCCCATGGCGGTTTCGAAATTCCGGCAGACCCAGGTGGGTCGAACCAGCGCATGGCGGTTGAACGCTGCGTGGGCTGTATCGACCGCCCGGTTGTGATCGGCGTCGGCATGGGCCAGGCAAAAGGCGACAATGTCATCTTCACCTTGCGTCAGACCGGCTTTTTTCTGTCCCAGCCGGAAGCCGTCGACAAGCGCCGATACCGCCCCCATGTCGCTGACGCCGGCCAGCGGCGACAGAAACATCCGATAGCCGGCACTTCCGGCTTCCTCGGCCGCGGCGCGGTCATAAACCGCGACGTAAATCGGCGGATGCGGGGTCTGAAGCGGGCGAACCGAAATCTGCAGATTTGTGGCACGGCGGTTGACACTGCGCGAAGAAAACCGCTCGCCGCGCAACGCGTTGCGGAGAAAATCCCGGTTTTCCCGGGTTTGGCGGTCCTGATGCGGCAAATCCAGATTAATGGCATCCTGTTTGCGAAGCCGGACACCGTCATCGATCGCGATTGTCACCCTGCCGCCGGATACGACGTCCAGCGTTGCGCAACTGTCGGCGAGTGACATGGGATCCAGAAAACTGAACGGCGCGAAGCCCACACCCAACCGAAGGGATTGCACCGCCGGCGCCAAGGTCGCCTGCAGCAGCAACGGGTCGCCGATAGCGTTTTTCTTGGTCGCCGAATTCTTGAACAGGAAAATCGTCGAATAACCAAGGCTGTCCGCATGTCGGCCGACACGCAGGAAGAACCCGGACTGCTCGGAAAACGTGCTGAAACCGGCATTTTCGTCATCTATTGATGCCAGTACCGATAATTTCATTTCATGTCCAATTCAGATTAACTGAGCGCAAACCGACATAAACATCGCTCCTGTCGCGCCAACATGATCGAAAAACATCTTCTTGACAGCTGAGTCTGCCCCGCCCTGGATCCCAGCCAAAGCCCGGATGAAACAGCATTGGTGGTACCTTCCGTCCGTACCATCATGAATAGACTATGTACCGTCAACAGTTCTTTGCGCGAGTAGGTCGATCGCGACGTAGCGTCACGGCGTATCACGAGTCGGTCAGTCTTTTCTGCGTAAAATCACATACTTCATTCCCTATTGGCAATTGTCGGAATTCACAGATATCAAAGCCCATAAGAGACCGGTCAATAGGATCGAAAATCCGGACCGGATCCGCAGCGACGGAAACGACAATGGCGCCTCTCTCCACAAAGATTCTGGCAATCAGTTCACAGGTTATCGTTGGGCGGGTCGGCCTCTCGGTAATCGCGCCGGCCTATGCCCGTATGGGGTATGACGGATATTACCTGCCAACAGTGTTGCTTTCATCACGCCCCGGTCTGGGCAGCGTCGTCCGGAATGCGACGTCCGCGCCGATTGTCGACGAGATGCTGACCGCTCTGACGCGTGACGGACGGCTCGATGAATTCCAGGGCGTGCTGACCGGATATTTTTGCGACGCCGATCAGGTTGCCGCCGTTGCGCGGCATCTTCAGAATTTGCGCGCGCGAAGGCCGGACCTGCCGATTCTGGTCGATCCGGTGATCGGTGATGCGGCGAGCGGACTGTTTGTCGATGAAGCGGTTGCCGACGCGGTCCGAACCCTGCTGGTTCCCCTGGCGTCTGTGATCACCCCGAACCGTTTCGAATTGAGTTGGCTGACCAACTCGACCCTGGTGGATGAGGCGGATGTTGACGCCGCGGCGCGGACCCTGGGTCCCGAAACGGTCATCGTGACATCTGCCGCTTCACGGGCCGGCCGGATCGAAACCCGGGCGATCGACCGCACAGACGCAGAATCCTGGATCGGAGAATGGATGCCGGCGGTTCCGAATGGAACCGGGGATCTTTTCGCCGGTCTGACTGTGGCTGCGATTGCCGGCGGCTCGGCGCCAAAACGGGCCATGGCGTCGGCCGCCGCCATGCTTGAAGCCGTTTGCAGGCAAAGCCAGGGCAAGCCATGGCTGGAACTGGACGCGGTTAAGGATGTGCCGCCGGCTGGCAGGCCCGAACATGACCCGGGCCATGACGGAAATCCGGCCCCGGACTGGGTCGCGGGCGTGGATGGATGCCGGGATGGCTGGGCGGTGACATTTCTGGATCTGACCGGCCGTGCGTCGCCGCGGTTTCGCAGGATTTCCACCTTCGTCGAAATCCTCGATGCGCCTGAGGCGCCCCGCATTGTTGCTGTTGACATGCCGATCGGGCTGCCGGCCCGGGTCGGACGCGGCGGTCGCGGGCCGGAACCGGCCGCGCGCGAGCATCTTGGCGATCGAAAGTCCTCCGTGTTTTCGATTCCGTCGCGAGGGGCGGTTTATGCGCCGGATTACGGGTCGGCCTGCGCGATCGCACTGGAAACCTCGGATCCGCCACGAAAAATATCCAAACAGGGATACATGCTGTTTCCGAAAATCAGGGAGATCGACGCCGCAATGTCCGCCGATCTGTGCAACCGGGTCTACGAAGTGCATCCGGAACTGGCGTTCTGGCGTCTGAACAACGGTTCGGCCATGCAGACACCCAAGAAGATCAAGAGCCGCGTCAACCCCGAAGGTCTGGCCGAGCGCCGGTCATTGCTGGAAGCGCGCGGGTTCGAGCCGGAGTTTTTCGAGCAATCCCTGCCTCGTGGTGTCGCAAGCGACGACTTTATCGATTCCTGCGCCTGTGCCCTGATTGCAATTCGTCTTGCCGAGGGCACAGCAACTCCGTTTCCCTCCGATCCGGATGTGGACGAGCGCGGCCTCACCGTCGCAATATGGGCTTGAACGTCAATCGTGGCCGGACTCTTCGTCATCGGCCTGATCCATCGCCCGAAACTTTTCCAGCGATGCAACCGTCACGATCCGTTGCGCAATGTCGACCTCGGGGACATAGTCTTCGCTGAACGGCACAAGCAACGTCGATCCGTCGGGCAATTCGAGGTCGAGCAGGTCGCCCGCCCCGAAATTCGGTACGGCAATAACGCTTCCGACCGGTTCACCGCTTTCGTCGATCGCCGTGCAGCCGATCAGGTCCGTCAGATAAAACTCGTCTTCATCGGGATCCGGGAGTTGCTCGCGGTCGATGTAAAGCTTGGTGCCGTTCAGGGCTTCGGCAGCAGTGCGGTCGCCGATGCCCTTGAAACGCGCAACAAGCATCTGGCCCTTTGCCGGACGCAGGCTCGTGATGCGGTAGGTCTGGCCGTTTTCGGAGACAAGCGTGCCGAAATCGGCCAGCGCGAGCGGGTTTTCGCCAAAGGCCTTGACACGCACGTCGCCGCGAATGCCATGGGCGGATCCCACCTGTGCCATCAGAATGCGATTGCTCATCTCAAGACACCGTCCTGGTGGCCGGCTCTGGCCGTTCGGAGGCGGGACAGCCCGCCCCCTTGTATCCTGTTGCCGGTTTATTCAGCGCTTGCCTCTTCGGCCGGAGCGGCCGCGGCTTCTTCGGCTTCACGCTTGGCGTCAAGGCGTTCCTGGGCTTTCTTGCCCGGCAATGCCTTGTTCGGATTGTTGCGCGGCTCACGCTTCAGGAGACCGGCGGCGTCCAGAAAGCGATGCACACGGTCGGTCGGCCTTGCACCGACGGAAAGCCAATGTTCGATCCGTTCGGTTTTCAGTGTAACGCGCTGTTCGGAATCCTTGGGAAGCAGCGGGTCATAGGTTCCGACACGCTCGATGAACCGGCCATCGCGCGGTGCGCGCTCATCTGCAATAACGATGCGATAATAGGGGCGCTTTTTCGAGCCCCCCCGGGAGAGACGGATTTTTACAGCCATGAGACAGTCCTTTCTGAAGTCTTCAATTCGGTTGTTCGATTAGGGCCCGCTCATCGCTTCATGGAAACGATGCACGATCCCGATTTCCTGGTTTTCGTTTGCCTGTCTGTGCGGGTCAGTCCGCCCGAACAGGAAAAGCCGTCGTGTCAGCCATTGCGGTCAAGATCCTGCGGACCGGGATGGCGGTAGATTTCCGCGGTCAGGGTTGCGCCCTGATACGGAATGGTTCGTATTTCCTCAAATGTCGCCCCCATGCGAGTGGCGACGCGTTTGGACGCCTCGTTGGTTTCCGCGATCAGACTGATGGCGGTTTGCCATCCAAGCGTCGTGTAGGCGAAATCCCTGGCCTTGCAGGCCGCCTCGGTCGCGTAGCCTTTGCCGGTCTTGCCAAGCATCAGGCTCCAGCCGATTTCCGGCTCGGTCCAGCCCTCCGGGTTCCAGAGGCCGCTGAGACCGACAAAGTCACCGGTTGCCTTTTCCTCCAGAGCCCACATGCCGTAGCCCCGCAACACCCAGTGCCCGGCCATTGTCGCCAGCTTGCGCCAGGCAACGTCGCGCGGAACCGGACCGCCGATTGGCCGGGACTGCTCGTCGGCAAAAAACCGGGCATAGGGTTCAAAATCCGATTCACGCGGTTCCCGCAGGACCAGGCGGTCGGTTTCCAGAACCGGGATGGACACTTGGGTCATCATGGGGCGCCCGATCAACTCCGCGCCGCATTGTGATGCTGGATGACTTCCTTGATCACGAAATTCAAAAGTTTTTCGGCAAAATCCGGATCGAGGTCGGCATTTTCCGCAAGGGCGCGCAGCCGTTCGACCTGACGTTTTTCGCGGCTTGGATCGGCCGGCGGCAAATCGTACTGCGCCTTCAGCCGACCGACGGATTTCGTGCAGCGAAACCGTTCGGCCAGGACATGGATCAGCGCCGCGTCGAGATTGTCGATACTCCTGCGGATCTCAAGCAATTCCGGCGGGATGCCGGACTGCGACGCGTTCGGTGTGCTGGTCTGGTCGTTCATTGTCGTTCTCGAACTATTTCTTCTTGCCGAAACCGCCGGGCAGGCCCGGCAATCCGCCTGGGCCGCGTCCCAGTCCCGGCAGCTTCGGCATTCCCGGACCGCCGAGGCCGGGCATGCCGCCACCCAGTCCGGCACCGGGTCCGCCGCCCAGTCCGGGCGGCAGGCCCTTTGGCAGGGCGCCAGATTTCTGCATCTCCTCCATGGCGGCGGGATCGATGTCCGGCATGCCGCCGCCGCCGAAGAGGCCGCCCAACAGGCCCTTTTTCTTGCCCATCATCTTCATCATGTCGGCCATCTGGCGATGGGTCTTGAGCAGTTTGTTGACTTCCTGGACCTGGGTTCCGGATCCGGCCGCGATCCGCTTCTTGCGGCTGGCATTGAGAAGCTTCGGGTGCTGGCGCTCCTTGCGGGTCATCGACGAGATGATGGCGATCTGGCGGTTGATCATGCCGTCGTCCATATTGGCCGCTGACATCTGCTTCTTCATCTTGCCAATGCCGGGCATCATGCCCATGATTCCGGTCATGCCGCCGAGCTTTGCCATCTGTTTCAGCTGTTCGGCAAAATCCTCAAGGTCGAACGCGCCCTTTTGCATGCGCTTGGCAAGCTTGGCGGCCTTTTCCTGGTCGATGGTTTCCGCCGCCTTTTCAACCAGCGACAGGATATCCCCCATGCCGAGAATACGGTCGGCGATGCGTGCGGGATGGAAATCCTCCAGGGCATCGGCCTTTTCGCCGACACCGATCAGCTTGATCGGCTTGCCGGTGACCGCCCGCATCGACAGGGCCGCGCCGCCGCGTCCGTCACCGTCGACACGGGTGAGGACAATCCCGGAAATTCCGACGCGCTCGTCAAAGGATGTGGCAACGTTGACCGCATCCTGACCGGTCAGCGAATCGGCAACCAGAAGAATCTCGTGCGGATTGGCGACACGCTTGATGTCGGCCATTTCCTGCATCAGCGCTTCGTCGATATGGGTCCGCCCGGCGGTGTCGAGAATGAACGCGTCATAGCCGCCAAGCTTGGCCGCGGTCATGGTGCGTTGCGCGATCTGGGCCGGCAACTGACCTTCGATGATCGGCAGGGTGTCGATCTCGTTTTCCTCGCCAAGCACGCGCAGTTGCTCCTGCGCGGCGGGGCGGCGGGTGTCGAGCGAGGCCATTAGAACCTTCTGGCGCTCGCGCTGGGTCAGGCGCCGGGCGATTTTCGCCGACGTCGTCGTCTTGCCCGATCCCTGCAGTCCGACCATCATGATCGCAACCGGTGCCGGCGCGTTCAGATCGATCGGCTCGGCGTCCGAGCCGAGCATCTCGATCAACTGGTCGTGCACGACCTTGATCACCATCTGCCCGGGCGTGACCGACTTCAGAACGTCCTGGCCGATCGCCTTGTTGCGCACCTTGTCGGTGAAGGAGCGTACAACATCCAGCGCCACATCGGCTTCGAGAAGCGCTCGCCGCACTTCGCGCAGAGCCTCGTTGACATCCTTTTCCGTCAGCGCCCCGCGCTTGGTCAGGGCGTCAAAGACACTGCTCAGGCGATCTGATAAGCTTTCAAACATCCGGTTTCCGCCAGTTTTCCCGTTAAAGGGTGCACACTCCGCTCCACAGTCCGCCACCCGGCACCCGGGGATCGGCGTACGGCAATCCAACGCGAAACACACCCGCGGGCGAACATCGCTGGCGGGTGTTGACCTGCGGCCCCGCCGCCATCGATTCGATGATTGCTCAGGACACGCTCGGCGGCTCGTTGTCGGAACCGTGAATGGAACCGCCCGGATATAGCGGCATTTCAGAGAACCGTCAACGCCGGTCCCTTATCCTACGCGATCGGAGATCAGGTTGTATCGGCCGCTGCCGGTTCGACATAGGGCAAACGGGACTTCGCCTTGGTGTCGGCCGCGCCGGCATTGCGGATATAACGCGCGCCGTCGTCGTGCCGGACAAGATTGACGTAGGTGGGGTCGCCACCCGTGCTCTTGTGAACCCGCAGGCGGCGCTGCTGGTCGAGGGCTATTGTCGATCTGAGGGCCTGCGGATCCCAGTTCCGGAACAGGATTGCCTCAAGCTCGGCGCGTATGTCGGCACAATCCGGATCGGCAGAACGGTCGGACTGTTCCAGCGGATCCGTTTCAAGATTGTAGAGCCGGACGTCGACACCTTCCAGATACATGAACTTCCACGGCCCCTTCTTGACCATCCGGCTCGGTCCGGTCGATCCGTCGGCTGCGAATTCCGATATGGCGACGTCGCCGAGACCGGACGGGTCGCCCTCGAGCGCGGGGATCAGGGATTGTCCGTCCAGCGGTTCGACCAGATCGTCATAGGCCGCGCCGTTTGCCGCATCGAGCAGTGTCGGCATCAGGTCGAGCAGGGACACATTCTTGTCGATACGCGCCGGTGCCCACTTTTTCGGCCAGTGCACGACAAGCGGAATCCGCGCCGCCCATTCGAAGAAATGTTGCTTGAACCACATGCCGCGCTCACCCATCATCTCGCCATGGTCGGCGGTGAAGACGATGATTGTGTCGTCGGACAGACCGGCTTCCTCAAGCGTTGTAACGAGCCTGCCGAGCTTGTCGTCGATATAGGACAGCATGCCGTAATAGGCATGCCGGGCGGCCCGTTTGTGTTCGTCGGTTACGGTGAACAGGTGGCGCGCCTGGCAATAGTGCAGATTGCGGCTGAGATGGTCCATTTCGTTGAGATTGGGCTGCGGCGCCGCCGGCAGGTCGATGGCGTCGTGATCGTAGCGGTCCCAATAGGCCTGGTTGATGACGAATGGCGAGTGCGGATGGGTGAAGGACACCGTCAGCATGAACGGTTTGTCGTCGCGCTTGCGCGCCAGATCGTAAAGCGCCTGGACGGAGTGATATTCGACCTCGTCGTCGTAATCCATCTGCAGGGTGCGAATGCACGGGCCGGATTCGATCACCGGCGCCATGGTCAGATTGGTCGGTCGGTATTCCCGACCCTTCGACCAGTCCACGGTCCAGGCGAAATTGGCCGGGTAGATTTCGGTCGTCAGCCTGCGGTCGTAGCCGTGCAACTGGTCCGGGCCGACAAAATGCATCTTGCCGCTCAACTCGACCCGATATCCCATGTCCCGGAGATAATGCGCGAAGGTCGGAATGCCGGCGCGAAATTCGCTGGCATTGTCGTACATGCCGATCGAAAACGGCAATTTGCCGGCATGCAGGGACGCCCGCGAAGGGCCGCACATGGGAAGATTGCAGTAACAATTGTCGAAAATCACGCCTTCGGCGGCCAGGCGGTCCAGATGGGGCATCTTGACGATGGAATTGCCATAGACGGACAGGGCCGGAGCAGCCATCTGGTCGGCCATGACGAACAGGATGTTTGGTTTCTTGGCGTTCATTTTACTGGTCACAAGGAGTGTCGGACGGAACGGTTTCCCGCTCCGTCGAGATTTGCGTCGTCATCGGGAAAACGGCTATTCGATCCGCAGACCGAGTTTCTTCAATGTTTCGTCGAAAATCTTGTACTGGCTCTCGACGAGCGCACGGGTATCGGCCGGGCTGCGGATATCCACGATGTTGCCGAGGCTCTTGGTCATCCGGTTCCAGGCCTTGTCGGCTTTCAGTTTCTGCAGTGTTTCGACCCATTTGGAGACGACCGCGTCGGGAAGATTTTCCGGACCGTAAATGGCCGACCAGCCGATGATCATTTCCAGGTCGGGATAACCGACCTCGGATACGGTCGGTACGTCGGGAACCGATTTGACCCGTTCCGGCATGGTCACCGCGAGCGCGACCAGTTGATTGGCTTCGATGGCACCGATCACGGCAGACAGATTCTGCCAGGAAAAGTCAACCTGGCCGGCCACCACGGCCGCCCGCGCCTTGCCGCCGCCCTTGTAGGGAATGTGGGTGAGGGTGTCGAAATCCGCACCCATGGCGTTGGCCATGACGGCGGTCGCAATATGCAACAGGGTGCCGACACCGGCGGAACTGTAGGACATGTCCTCCCCGGCCTTGATCTTGGCTTCGAATTCGGCGAACGACTTGATCCCGCTGTCGGAGGAAACCGTCAGTACAAAGGGATTGATCTCGATCAGGCCGAGCATGGTGAAGTCGTCCCACTCGTAGGGAATCGTCTTGTTCATGGCCGGCACGCCCATCTGGCTACCGACACGGGCGGAAAGAAGGGTGTAGCCGTCCGGCTCCGAATTGACGACAAAATTGGACCCGACAACGCCTGCCGCGCCCGTCTTGTTGACGGCGAGAATGGGCTGTCCGAGATGGGTCGGAGCGGCGCCGGCAATCATCCGCGCGGACAGATCCGCTGCTCCGCCAGGCCCGTAGGGCACGACCAGCGTGATCGGGCGTTCGGGATAGTCGGCGGCGAAAGCGGTCATCGAGGCCAGTCCGAACAGGGCGGCCGACAGCACCGTCGCGACAATGTTTGATCCGAATTTCATGATTTTCCTCCCATGAGCCTTGCGATCCGGCACATTATTCTTTGTGATGAGAAGAAGGTTGACATAGGGGCGTCAACAAATCAATTATTAATTACATACGGTAATAAATTAGATGACCCAATCCATGACCGGCGTTTCGATTTCGGACCTGAGACGGAAAAACCGCGACAACGTGTTGCGGCTCCTGTCGGGACGCGGTCCGCTCGGAAGATTGCAGCTGTGCGAGGAAACCGGGCTGACCGGCGCGGGGATCTCCAGGATCACCCGCGAACTGATCGAGGCAGACCTGGTGCGGGAAGGAGAACCGGTCGTGAAAAAGGGTGTTGTCGGTCGTCGACAGGCGCCCCTGGAGATCAACCCGTCGGGCGCGCATGTTATTGCGGCGACGATCACAGCCAACCGAAAGTCCGTCGCGGTTGCCAATGCGGTTGGGACAGTCATCGCCCACCGTGACATGCATGATCTGGATGTCGAGCGGCCGGAACCGGCACTGGCGGCGATTGCGAGCGCGGCAAACGCGCTGGTGGCGGAGGCCGATATCGAACGGTCGCGCATCGTCGGCGTCGGCGTGGGGCTGGCCGTCGCCGTCAATGTGGGCTCTTCGACGGACGCTGATCCGCTGGTATCGTCCAATCTCCTGGGATGGCAGGCCGTTCCCGTTGCCGGATTGCTGGGGCGGGCTCTGGACCTGCCGGTGAGGATCGAGCCGCGGGCGACCGCCATGCTCAGGGCCGAATTGCGCAAATCGCGCATGACTGCCGTCCCGAGCGATCGGGATGTGCCTGACGTTTTCCTGATCAATGTGGGGCTGGGAATTGGCGGCTCGGCTCGGCTCGGGGGCGAGATCATCTCGGCAGGGTCTCCGGGGCTCGGCAACATCGCGCATCTCAAGGTGGCCGATGCCGGCGAGCCCATGTACGGCGGACGCACGGGATGTCTCGATGCGGTCGGAGCAGGCACAACCGTCCTGGATCGGCTGCATTCCTGGCCGGGCGGCGACCGGCCGGCGCTCGCTGCTCTCAGCGCCAACCTGCGGGAGGCCGTCGACCGGGCGGCCAGAGGGGATCGGGAGGCCCGTGCCGCGTTTCGCGAGGCAGGCCGGATGATGGGTCGTGGCGTCGATGCCGCGGCAACGTTGTTTGCGCCGCAACGGGTCATCCTGTCGGGAGAAACCGGTCGCCAGCCTGACTATTTCGCCGGGGTGATTGAAACCCTGACCGAATTCCGCTCCGACAGTGTTGCGAAGGTTCTGTCCATCAGCAAATCGACCAGTGCCGAAGCGGCGTCCTGGGTTGCGCTTGAGGCCTTTTTGTATTCACAGCGTCTCGACATGGAAAAATTCGCTGCCGGTCGCCCGGCCGACCCGGACACGTGAGCAAGTGTCGTGCGCGACCCCTGACCGCCGGCATTTCCGGCAATTTTGACGAAGCGGAGAATCGCGCAGACATGAGCAAAACCTCCTGGACGACGAAGGCCGCGAACCCGAACCTGTGGGCCGGCCTGCTTCTGAGCGCGGTCGGTGTCCTTTTCATTCTGTTTTTGATTCCTCACGGCGTGGTGGAGCCGCGCAAGGTGAAATATGCCGCGCTCTCGCCGTCCTATTATCCACGCATCGTCGCGATTGCGCTGTGCGTGCTTGGACTTCTGATTGCCGTTCGCGGCGTTCTTGAACAGCGGGAAACTCACGAACCCGATGTCATGGCGCGTCCGGATGCCAAGGGACGCATTGCGCTCGTTTTTTGCATCCTCGGCGTCTACGCCGTGTCGATCGGAACCGTTGGATTCGTGCTGATGTCGGCGCTGGTTCTGGCGGTGCTGACATTCCTTGCCGGAGAGCGCAGGCTCTGGCTGATTGCGGCCAACGCCGTTGTTCTGCCGTTCGCCCTTTATTTCTTCTTCGTGGAAGTCGCCAACATCCCGATTCCCGCCGGCGTGCTCAAACCGCTCCTGGTGGGGTCCTGACATGCTTGATGCGATTGCGAATGCCTTTGCGATTTTTGCGACCTGGGAAAATGTCCTCATGCTCGGCGTCGGCGTCATCGTCGGCACGTTCGTCGGTGCAATCCCGGGAATGACGACGCCGATGGCCGTCGCGCTGACCCTGCCGTTCACGTTTACCATGCCGCCGGTGACCGGCATTCTTCTTCTGCTCGGTGTCTACAAAGGTGGAATTTATGGCGGTTCCATCACCGCGATCCTGATCAACGCGCCGGGTACGCCGGCGGCGTCGTGCACCGTGCTTGACGGGTATCCGCTGGCGAAGCGCGGCGAGGCGCGGCGCGCCCTGGACATCGCGCTTTATGCTTCTTGCGTGGCTGACTTTGTTTCCAATATTTCCCTGATCCTGTTTGCCGGCATGCTGGCAAGCCTGGCTCTCGAATTCGGATCGCCGGAAGTGTTCACACTGATCATGTTCTCGTTGACGATCATTGCCGGCGTTTCCGGCGACGCCCTGCTCAAGGGGCTGTGCTCGGCCTGTCTCGGCCTTCTGCTCGCAACGGTGGGCCTCGATCTTGTCTACGGAACCAACCGGTTCGTCTTCGGCGAGGTCGAGCTGATGAGCGGTCTCAATTTCATTCCGGTCCTGATCGGGCTGTTTGCCGTTCCGGAAATCATCAACTTTTTCGGACGCAAGGACCCGGTGCGCGAACACAGTCCGCTGGCCGGCATGGGTGCCTCGCTGGCGGATTTCAAACGGTGTTTTTCGACCATTGTGCGCGGCAGTTTTATCGGCGTGATCCTGGGTGCGATCCCCGGCATTGGCGGAGCGCCGTCGGCGTTCCTGTCCTATTCGGAGGCCAAGAGGACGGCGAAGAATCCGAAGGAATTCGGCAAGGGCGCCCTCGAAGGCGTTGCCGCGGCGGAAGCCGGCAACAATGGCGTCGCCGGATCGACCATGATTCCGCTGCTGGCGCTCGGCATTCCCGGCGACATCATCACCGCCATCATTCTCGGCGCCTTCATGATCCATGGCCTGCGTCCGGGGCCGCTGATGTTTCAGGAGAATATCGACCTGATCTACGCCCTGTTCATCGGTATCATGCTGAGTTCGATCTATCTGCTTCTGGTCGGCAAACTGTCGATCCGGCTGATCAGCCGCATCGCCGACATACCGCACCGGGTGCTGTTTCCGGTGGTGCTGGTTCTGTGTGTCTATGGCGCCTATGCGGTCAACAATACGATCTACGATGTCGGTGTCATGTTCATCATGGGCGGTATCGGTTTCTGCATGCTGAAACTGGGCGTCCCGGCGGCACCGTTCCTCATCGCGTTCATCCTCGGCCCGCTGCTGGAAGACAATTTCCGCCAGTCGCTGCTGTTGTCGCGGGGTGACTGGACGATCTTTTTCTCCAGTCCGATCTGCTGGCTGTTCTGGGCGTTCACCGCCCTGGTCCTGACACTCACACTCTGGCGGGCCGCGCGCCCGGCCGTGCCCGAAGGGGTTTCAAATGCCGACTGATGCCGCGTTCACCTTTGCCATCATAACCGATACCCACATACGCGCGCCCGAGGGCGATCTGTCGTCGCCCTTTCCGGTCAATGAAAAAGCCAATGGCCGCGCCCGCTACGCGGTTGCGGTCGTCAGGGCCAACAATCCCGATCTGACGGTCCATCTCGGCGACATGGTGCATCCGCTGCCGCACCTTCCCGCCTATGCGGCGGCCTGCAAGGAGGCGCGCGAAATCCTGTCGCCGCTGACGCCGGCGCTGCACTTTGTGCCCGGCAACCACGATATCGGCGACAAGCCTGCAAAGGCGCTGCCGGCGGGGCCGGTGACCGATGAGAGCCGCGCGGCGTTTGAGGCAGAATTCGGCGCCCAGCACTGGGCGATCGAACATCGTGACATTGTGTTCATTTCGGTGAATTCGTCCCTGGTCAACAGCGGTCTGGCGCAAGAAGAAGAACAAAGGCGCTGGTTCGAAGCGGCGCTCAAAGAAGCGAGAGGGCGTCGGATTTTTGTGTTTTCGCACTATCCTCCCTTCATCGACACGCCGGACGAAGGCGAACATTACGACAATTATGCCGAGCCCGGCCGTTCCTGGCTGCTTGATCTGGCGGCCGATCACGGCGTCGAGGCGATTTTTTCCGGTCACGTGCACCAATTCTTCTTCAACATATATCGCGGCGTGAAACTGTATTGCCTGCCGCCGACCAGTTTCACCCGCCAGGACTATTCCGAACTCTATCGTACGGAGCCTGCGGCCGAATTCGGCCGCGACGATGTCGGAAAATTCGGCATCACCCTGATCGATGTGGGTGCGCGCGGCCATACGCTTCGTTTTGCGCCGACCGAAGGCCGCATGCTCGAGAGCGGCGAGGGGGCGGATGTCGCCCCCTTACGCAGCAAACACGTGCCGCTGGTTCCCCATATGCGCCATGGCTGGTTCGCATCGTCGCTGCTTCCCTATAACGGCCCGATGGAGGAGTTCAGCCGCAAACGGGCACGCAACGATTACCCGCTCCTGAGGCTGTGGCAATTGGGCATCAACAGGATCCGCACGCCGCTGGCCGACCTGAGCGACGCGGAATCAAGGCAACGGGTTCTCGACTTCGCCGCGGCCGGCATACGGTTTTCGTTTTTCACGCTTGGCATACCCGATCCCGGTGTCCTTGCGCTGGTGCGCAAGCATGCCGACCTCGTCGCAGGGCTTGAAATCGTCACATCCGACGTCGGGCTTGCCGATATTGCGCCGGATATTGGGTCGTTGCTGTCTGACGTTGCCTGTCCGATAAGCCTTGGCAAAGTGACATCGTCGGCCGACGAGCGCGAACAGGCCGGGCAGCGGAGCGAAGGCGCCTTCGCCCACAATGTCAGTTTCGGGTTCCTGTGGCAGGACCGGGCGGCGGTGTTTGCCGCCGCGTCCGGACTTGTTGCCGAGCCCGGACGGGTTTCCTTGTGTTTTCAGCTCAATCTTGACGACGACCCCCGCAGCCGGATTGCGGAAATGGCCGACAATCTGGAGCCTACGGGATTCAATCTGACCGTGGTTCTGAGGGCAGCGCGACGGAATCCGGCGCAAGCCAATTTCGACGACACCCTGATCGCCGACCGCTTACAGTCGGCGTTGCAAGCGGCAGATGCATTGCCGCGGGTACAGATCCAATGCGATACGTTTGAGGATATCGATCGCGGGTATGCGCCGCGGCACGGGCTTGTCGATCGATTAAGCAATCTGCGCCCGGTCGCGCGACGGTTGATTGGCGGGTGATTGCGGGCGCCGGATCGGTGTGACCAGCTGCGGATGGCGCGGCGCTGCGATTATTCGGAGACGACCTTCACAAGGTCGCCGGGCGTCAGCGTATCATTTGATGTCAGGCCGTTCATGATCCTGAAAAAGGCGAGCTGGTCTGCGGATTCGACCCCGCCCATGCGGCGACCGAAGCTTGCCTGTGTTTCGCCTTCGCGGACCTTGACGATTTCAAGCTTCAGCGGTTTGTATTTGGCGACTTCGGCCTTTGAAAGCGGCTTGAACGTGTCGAGTGTTGCCCGGAAATCGCGGTCAAAGCCCAGATTCGGGCGCTGGGTCGCGAACACAAAACGATAAATGGTTTTTTCGACACGCACCAACCCGATCCGGAATGACCAGTCGCCATTGATCGCCGATGCGGATGCAGCATCGTTGCCTCTGATGGAGAATTCGCGAATGCTGGCCGGGATCAGGCCCTTGATGTCGTTCTTGGCGAAATAGGTGCTCAGCGCATTCGATCTGGAGCCCCTGACGCTGTCAAACTTCAACGCGGTGCCGACACCGTTGCGGGCAAGAAGTGCCTGGCTGGTGTTTTCCAGGATGTAGCCGCGCGGAACGGTAAAGGCGATGCCGCGGTCGGTGTGAATGAAGGAGCGGCCGCGAATGAAACCTTCCGACGGGTCGTCGCCAAACATCATTCCGTCAATCGCTTTGAGATATCCGGTCTTGCCGCGTTCGCCGAGGCCCGGCCCGCCAAACTGCCGCGCCGTCCTGCGGGCGCGTTCGATCCGGTCCGGTGTCGAGGGATGCGAGGAAAGAAAATCGCGGCTCGTGCGCCCGTCGCGGCGTGCCTCGCGAAAGGCGCCGAACCGTGACAGGGAGGTCAGGAACCGGGCCGCGGCATGCGGGTCATAGCCGGCATTGCCGCTTGTCCGGATACCGATAATATCGGCTTGAAGTTCCTGGGTCTGCGAAAACTGCGCCAGTGAAATCTTCGATTCCGCCAGGGTCAGCTGCGCGTTTTCCCGATTGTCGATGTTCGAAGCGACCCGCGCGACCAATGCCGCACGTTCCTGTTTTTCCGCTCTGGCGATCCCGTGTTTTGCCGTCACGTGGGCGATTTCATGGGACAGCACCGCCGCCAGTTCACTTTCGTCGTTGGCCAGCGCTATCAGACCGCGGGTGACATACAGATAGCCGCCGGTCACGGCAAAGGCATTGACCGTAGGGCTGTTCAATATCGTCACCCGATAGGAACGCGCGGGTTCGTCGGACGCCGGCACCAGCTTGCTGAGGACCCGGGTCACCAGCGCTTCAATGCTCTTGTTTTCGTAGATGCCGCCATATTTTGCCAGGATCTGCGGATGCGAGCGCTGGCCGATCCGCCGCTCGCTCGCAGTGGTGACATCCCGGCCGGGAGTGGCCGGGCCGACGGTGATCTCCGGCTCGGACACAAAGGAGGCGCAGCCGGCGAGCAGCAATGCCGCGACCGTACTCAACACGATTTGCCGAACACCTATCGTCATCAACCGTCGGGACCTTCGAACCTTCTCGTCATCGACGCCCGTTTCCGAGCGCGAAACCCCACCGGCAGAAATACAATATCCAGCCGGTGAAAGGGCAATTAAATTGAGTCTGATACAGCTGCCGAACCCGTGCCCTCAGGCCGGCGCGTGGTGAAGTCGGATATGTCCTATTAGGGCCGAACATCGGCCAGACGCTAGACAAATTCCGGTGTGCTTTATCTCGAGCCGCTCCGGTCTCTTCCGACTCCATCTGCAAGCGGTTGCGATAACAGCGTGGTATTGAACATAAAATCCGGGAATCGGCAATCCGATACGGCAATATTTTGCATTTGACAGGCGGTTTCGCGACGCCGGGATGCATTCTTTTTGCAGGTGACGCAAATTGACAACAATCAAGAGCTCCTGACAGGCTTCGCCGATAGCCGGAAGATAGTGCTGGCCGGGGTCCGCGCCCGATACGCGGTTGTACCCCGTGTTGCGTACTGCCAATCCGTTCAGACGATTCCGCGCGAACCGGAAAAGCTCTATGGCGTGAGGACTTCGATCTGGTCAGGGTCGAATACCTGAATTCGTCCGCCCTGCCAGGAATCACTCACGCCGCGCACGCGGATCCGTTTGCCCTCAAGCCCGACCAGCCGCTGCAAATCCCTGTCCGTGCCCGAAAACGCGGTTTTCGAAACGGTGACCGTAAAATCCGTCGACCATCGGCGGCCGAAATTCAGATAGAGATCCCGCTCCCGATCGCCGACGGACAGGACCCTGCCTTCAACAATGGCAAAATCGGAAAGGGGCAGGTCCGTCGAGCCCGTTCGGCGATCTATTCTGCGAATCAGGCCGGCCGGGTCGGCCCAGACGCCTTTTCCTGCGCGTCTGGCACTTGCTTCGGCCCGGTACAGAGCCGCGCAGCAGGTGTCGATGCGGGATCGCGGATGGACCAGCGCCAGGCCTTCGGCGATCAGATGCCGGCGCAACGAAAACGGATGCTGCGGATCCACGGCGTCGCCAAGGATCCGGCCGTAGCGGTCCGGATCGGGAGCCAGCGCGCAGGCGATCAGGGACCGCACAGAGAGTATGGAAGCCGTTATGTCCGCCCGGGCCTCGCGCAGTTGGAGGCGGGTCGCATCGGCAATATCGGGCAGCCGGTGGGCTGAGATCGTGTCGGCGAGGCGCAGGCCGGTCCCATCCGGCAAGACAAGCTCGCCGTCGGTTGCCGCCTGAACTTTTTGAGAGGGATCATACGAACATGCCGGCGGGCCATTGTCGGCAGGAGACGATGGCAACATACCGTCCCGGGCAGATACAGGCATTGTCGCAAGCATCGATACCAGAGCTGCCAAAAACCTCTGTGCCCGGCGTGGTCGATGTTCGAAATCTTTCGGCATCGCTTCGGTTTCGTCCATGACAAGCCCCGGCTGCTCCGCGACGCGGCGGGGGTGTTGTCCGTTACCTTTGCAGCTATGGAACCCGGACATCGATGAGATTGTTAGAGCATATAGGGGTACCACCTCCGGCGCTCGATTGCATGCTGGCGTGGTGAGTGCGGATCTTTTTTACGGTCCGGCTGAATGACGACCTTGCGGTTCCGGCACGGTATGGTCGTAAAAATAGTACTACTATATTATGGTGCGGGCTCACTGCGATATTCGAGAAATCGAGCGTTTTTCTGGAAGTGGTTCCGAATAATAATGTATAAATAACAGATGCTTATAGTTCCGGAAAGCAATAATGGAATCCAGTTGACAGCAAAATAGTAATGCTAGAACATGCTCCTGCTTCAACAAGGGAGGAAGAAATGCAGTTGCCAAAAATGATGGGACGCATCGCTGTCGCCGTCTCAACCGCACTGTCGTTTTCGGCCGTCGCGCTGGCGGACGACGGGTTCACGTTGAGTGATATTCCGGAACTCAAGAACAAAGAACCGATTCATGTGGCTCTCGAAGCCGGCGGTGCCGCGGATCTGATCATTCCCTACCTGCAGAAATTCTCCGACACGACCGGAGTGCCCGTGACATCCGAATCGATGGTGTTTGCGACCATCTATTCAAAAGAGGTCGTCGAGCTACAGGGACGCACCGGCGCCTATGATGTGGTTGTCACCGAGACATCCTGGACAAATGAGTGGCGCGACTATCTCTATCCGATTTTCGAACTCGCGGAGAAATATGATCCCGACGGGCGCGAAGGCATTCAGAAGGTGCTCGACGGGATCGACCCCGGTCTGCTTCGCATGGCATCCACGCGCGACGGCACATTGATGGGCATGCCCTATTATACTTATACGATGGTCTCCATCTACCGGGACGACCTGTTTGCCGATGCCGGCGAGCAGGCGGCTTTCAAAGCCAAATATGGTTACGATCTGGCGCCTGCGACAACGTGGGAGCAATTGCGTGACCAGGGTGAGTTCTTCACCCGCAAAAAAGGTGAAAAGCTGAGAGGCGAAACTCTCGAGCACGATTTTTACGGCTTTTCGCTGATGGCCGGGCGGTTTCCGCACGTTCAGGATGAACTGGCCGCGATGATCTGGAGCAAAGATGCGCATTGGGCCTCTCCGGTCCGCGAGGGCGACAAGGTTGTCGGGTTTTCCATCACCGACAAAGATCGCGAAACTCTGAAATGGGCTTTTGCGACCTATCAGGATTATATGAAATTCGCTCCCCCCGGATCCGAGAACGCGTTCTGGGATTTTGCCACTGCGCAGTTCGTCGAAGGCAATACGGCCATTATCCCGCTGATGTATAACGGCCTTTGGAACTGGGCTTCGAGCGTTCGCGACAAGGTCCCCGGCGCAAAGGCGGCGGCAGCCCCGGTCGTCGGCAAGCGTCCCTATACCGGCGCCTTTCATTTCGCACCGAGCCGCGACAGCGGCAATGCGGAGGCTGCCTATTGGCTCTTGAAATATATCGGGTCCTACGCGACGCAAAAGGAAATGATCGAGGGCGGCTGGGCCGGAACCAATGCCACCGTGCTTTCGCAGCCCGACAAGACCGTCGACACCAACTATTCCGCCTACGGCTGGATTCCGCCTACGCTGGCGCAATGGGATGCGCAGCTTCCGGACGTCAACGACTATCTGCACTTCAACAGTTCGGCATTCGGGAAAATCTATGAGCAGATGACGATCATCGGTCATGAAAACGCCACCGGAGTGACGACGCCGGATGAAAGCCTTGCTGCGTGGGAAAAAGCCATGGGCGCACTGCAGAAGAAGTTCGGTGAACTTCCTGTAAAATAACCTATCCGACACGGGCCAGGCAGCCGGGCTGCCTGGCACTCCCAAGGTCCTTTGTCTAAAAACATTCCAATGGGACTTGTGATGAAAGCCGCGCCCAAGCCGAGGCTGTTCGACAATGATCGGGCAATGAAGTGGATCCTGATCTCTCCGCTTGTCGTGTTTCTGCTGTGCTTCATGGTCTATCCGACCCTCTACAGCCTCTACATGTCGTTTACCGACTATATCATGAGGGGCGCTCCCAATTTTATCGGGCTTGAAAACTACAGGGCGGTTCTGGCTGACGAGGTGTTCTGGACCGTGTTGGGACGGACCTTTTATGTGCTTGTCCTTTGCATTGCCATCGAACTGACGCTCGGCATGGGGCTCGCCATTTTGCTGAACCGGGATTTCAAGGGCCACGGAATTATTCGCGGACTGTGCTTCATCCCGCTTCTGGTATCGCCGCTCTCAATGTCCCTGATGTGGAATTACATCCTTCATATTCAGTTTGGAGTGGTCAACACCGTAATCGGCTGGTTGGGATTTGATGCGGTTCCGTTTTTGTCTTCGCCCGGACTGGCCCTCAATTCGGTTGTCTTTATCACCGTGTGGCAGTGGCTTCCGTTTTCCACGTTCGTCCTGCTTGCCGGGCTCAAGGGAATGCCGCGGGATCAGTTCGAGGCAGCTCAGATTGATGGCGCGTCGGCATGGCGCGTTTTTGTCAAACTGACACTGCCGATGCTCAAGCCGCTGATCATTATCATCATCCTGTTGAGAACAATGTGGCTCATGCGGCTTTTTGATCCTCTTTACGGCACCACCCGGGGCGGCCTGGAAACCGAGCTTCTCGACTGGATGATCTACCGCGTTTCCTTTGTCTTTTTCGATATCGGTCAGGGTGCCGCCTATGCATTGTTTGCGCTTTATTTGACCCTGATCGTCGGCGCGTTGATGTTCAAGCAGCTCATCAAAGCCATGGATGAGGCCTGACCCATGAAAAGATTTCTCTTCTGGTTCGCCGTCGGCCTGATGGTTTTTGTCTTTGTGTTTCCCGTGTTCTGGATCTATGTCACGGCGTTGAAATCGCCGGACGAGATTTTTTCCGATAACCCGTTTGTCTTCACACCGACCCTGGAGAATTTCGACTATCTGATCAATGTCAGACCGTCGTTCGGCGAGTTGTTCAACTCCATGATTCTGAGCGTCTCCAGTACGATATTCGTGATGTTGGTATCGCTCCCAGCCGCCTATAGTTTCGCCCGCTTCAACACCGGTAACGGCCATATATTGTTCGTGACGATTTCAACCCGGATGTTTCCCGGAGTTGTGGCCGCGATTCCCTTCTTCCTCCTGTATCGGGAACTGGGGCTGCTTGATACGCATCTCGGAATTGCGCTGCTTTATGTCTATTTCAACATGAGTTTCGCGACCTTCCTGCTGTACGGCTTTTTCCGCGAGATCCCGGAGAGCCTGGAAAAGGCGGCCATGCTCGACGGTTATGGCCGGCTGGCGATCCTGCGCTGGATCGTATTTCCGCTTATCAAGCCGGGCATCGCGATTACCACAATGTTCTGCCTGATCTGGTCGTGGAACGAATTTCTGTTTGCCTTTCTGTTTACCCGCCGGGTCGCGCGCACGATATCCGTCGGACAATCGACCTTCTGGGGATCCGTAGAGATCCAGTGGGGGCCGATGGCCGCGTTGATGTGCATTGCCGTGTTGCCGACGCTTCTGGCGGCCTGGATCATGCAGAAACACGTCATTCGCGGCCTGACATTCGGCGCGGTCAAGGGGTAGCGGTCATGGATCTCATGGACAGGATATTCTGGGGCATGGTCGGATTTATCGGGATTCACTTTGCCCTTCTGGCGGGCCTGGAACGCTACTTGAATTTCTATTTCGGTTCAGCCTGCGCATTCGCGTTTCTGATCTGGTTCGTGGGCTGGGGCTATCGGCTTCTGGTTCGGGGGGAAATGGATCGGCAATGACGGTGCTCAAGATTGAAGATGTTTCCAAATCCTATGGCAAAACGCCGGCGCTTAGCGATGTGTCATTTGAATGCAAACAGGGTGAGTTTTTTACCCTGTTCGGTCCCTCGGGCGCCGGCAAGACGACGATGCTGGAGCTGATCGCGGGAACGAAGGGCGACTATCGCGGCCGGATATCCATCAAGGGCCGTTCCGTCGAAGGGATGGCGATTCAGGACCGCAACGTCGCCATGGCATTTGAAAATTATGCGCTGTATCCTCACATGACCGTCGGGCAGAACATAGCCTTTCCGCTGCGTTCACCGCGCGCCCCGCGCAGAACCGACGCGGAAATCTTGAAAAAAGTCCAATGGACAGCTGACGAATTGGGCATCGGCGGCCTGCTGGACCGGAATCCGGTACAATTGTCAGGAGGGCAGAAACAGCGGGTTTCACTTGCCCGCGCCCTGGTTCGTGAGGCGGACGTTTATCTGCTGGATGAACCAATCGCCCATCTCGATGCCAAATTGCGAACGGTTGCACGCGCCAATCTGAAAGCCATGGCACGGAATCTGGGGGCGACCATTGTCTATGTAACCCATGATTTTCGCGAAGCCCTGGGCCTGTCCGACCGGATCATGATCCTGAACGAAGGCCGCGTGCTTCAGATTGACGAACCAAGACAGGTCTATTCCCAGCCTTCCACCGATTTTGTCGGGCGTCTGCTTGGGGATCCGGTCATGAACCTGCTTGACGGGCATCTGGAAGCGGATGGCGCCGGCCATCGGTTTGTGTCAGACGGCGTTTCCTTTTTGCTCAATGAAAGACTGAACGACGCCGCCGGCAATCGGATTGCGTCCGGCAGTACGAGCTGCCGTCTTGGAATACGCCCAAGCGGCGTTTCGGTCTCCGCAGTCGATCCCGGCGGCGCGACGGCCATTCCCGTCTATACGATCGAACATGCTGCGGATCACCTGTTGGTCTATTTCGAGATCGGCGGCGTGTTTTTCGGCGGCATTGCAGGTCCAGACGCGGAATTTGCCGTTGGCCGGCCGGCCTGGATCCGGTTGCAGCCGGATCGCGGCCATCTTTTTGACGCGACGTTTGATCTCGCAATGACATCGGCGCAAGGGGAGACCGCATGAGTTCCCTGGCGCTTGACAATGTCTGGAAGGTCTACCCGGGCGACGTTGTTGCCGTGCGCGACGCCAGTTTCGAGGCCACCGATGGCGAGTTTGTCGCGCTGCTGGGCCCGTCGGGCTGCGGCAAGAGCTCGACCATGAGAATGATCGCCGGTCTGGAAGACATTACCAGGGGAGAGGTCAGGTTCGGCGACGAGGTGGTCAATACCTGGACGCCGGCGGAACGCAATGTCGCCCTCGCCTTTGAATCCTATGCGCTCTATTCTCCATTGTCGGTCCGTGAGAACCTCGAATTTCCCCTGCGATCGCGCGGCATGGATCAAGCGACCATCGACAGGAAGATTTCCGATGTCGTCGCAATCTTCCAGATCGGCGATCTGCTTGGGCGCAAGCCGTCGGGGCTGTCCGGCGGCCAGGCGCAGCGTGTGTCGCTGGCAAGGGCCTTGATCCGCGATCCCAATGTCATGCTGCTCGACGAGCCCCTGTCGCACCTGGATTATCGATTGCGCACCGAGCTGCGTGTACGCATTCGTCATATCCACGACGCGCTCAGCGCAACCACCATCTACGTGACGCATGATCAGGAAGAAGCCGTCGCTTTGTCCGACCGCATCATCGTGATGAATCATGCCGAAATCCAGCAGTTCGCGGATGTGGATGAGCTCTGGAACCGGCCGGCAAATCAGTTCGTCGCCGGTTTCCTGGGCGACCCGGCCATGAATTTTGTCGAAATTGAACTGCTCGGCGGAAAAGCCGTCACAAAAGCAGGCAGCATCGATACCGTTTCACCGCATCACTCGATAAGGGAAAACCGGGTCGTCTTCGGGTTCCGTCCAGAGGATGTTTCGATCCTCCCGGCACAGGGCGCTGTTGCCGGGCTCCTCGGCGAGATCTCCGTCAACGAGTTCCATGGCGAGCGGTGCGTGCTTACGGTCGAGACGGACACCGGCCAGTTGAAGGCCGTTGACAAGGGGAGCAGCCCCTGGCGTCCGGGCGACAAGGTCGCGCTCATACCGTCTGACGGAAAGTCGCATATCTTTTCCGCCGACAGCGGAAAGTCGCTGCAACACGGGATGGAGGCCGCGCTGTGAATCAGGGTCAGATCTATATCGATGGCACATGGATGCCGGGAGCCGGATCCCGTGCCGACGTGGTGAATCCGGCCAGAGGCGAAATTGTCGGTACGATTGCGCGGGCCCTGCCGGAAGAGATCGACCAGGCCCTCAACGCGGCGAGGGCAGCGTTCGGTCTTTGGTCCAAGCGCGCTCCGGCCGAACGCGCGGATTATCTGCATGCGGCCGCCAATATTGTTCGAGACCGGGCCCCGGATCTCGGCCGTCTGATGACAAGCGAGCAGGGCAAGCCGGTCAATGAGGCCGTGGGAGAAATACGAAAACTGGCAGACACGTTCGATTTCTATGCCGAAGAGGCCACCCGGGTCCATGGCGAGGTCATCGCAAACCAGTCCAATGCCTATCAAAGTCTGGTCGTGCGCGAGCCGATCGGTGTCGTTGCTGCCATTTCCCCCTGGAATTATCCGGCTGAGCTCATCGGCTGGAAGGTTGCGGCCGGTCTCGCTGCCGGCTGTACGCTGGTGGTCAAACCGCCGGAGCTTACCCCGCTCTGCCCGCTCGCCATCGTCCAGTGTCTCCATGATGCCGGACTGCCGAAGGGAACCATCAACATGGTCACTGGTAGCGGTTCTGCGGTCGGCCAGCACCTTGTCGAAAGCCCGCTGGTCGACAAGATCGCCTTTACCGGGTCCAGTGCGGTCGGATTGCACATCCAGCAATCGGCGAGGGACATCAAGCGAATGTCTCTTGAATTGGGCGGCAATTGCCCGATGATCGTTACCGCCAGTGCAGATCTCGACCAGGCGGTCAAGGGGGCTGCCCGGCGCTCCTTCCGAAATTGCGGGCAGATCTGCATTGCCATCAACCGGATCTATGTCGAGCGTTCGGTCTATGAGCCGTTTGTCGAAAAACTGGCGCGGACCGCAGACGGCCTGGTCGTCGATGACGGGCTTGAAAACCCGGCCGCCGATCTTGGGGCCCTGTGCTCCAGCGAACCTCTCGACAAAACCAGAGATCATCTGGCCGACGCAATTGCCAAAGGCGCGCGCCTGATGGCCGGCGGCGCTGCGCCGGAGGGAGCGCGTTTCAAACGCGGTTATTTTTTCCGCCCGACAATTGTCGCCGATTGCCGGCACGACATGAAAGTCATGACCGAAGAAACCTTTGGACCCCTGGTCGGTGTCGCGCCCTATGACACTGCGACGCAAGCCGTCGAAATGGCCAACGACACGCCCTACGGACTGGCAAGCTACCTCTATTCCAAGAACATGGACGAAATGCGCTTTTTCACGCGTCGTCTCGATTACGGCAACGTGGCGGTCAACAATGTCGACGCCGGGATCATAAACGCGCCCTATGGCGGCTGGAAGCAGAGCGGCGTTGGCGTCGAGCACGGACGTGAGGGCCTGCTCGAATACTTGAATTACAAACACGTGCGGCTTTGCTTCGATGAGGACATGGTGTCATGAAAGCGGCATTCCTGGGAATCGATATCGGTACGTCGAGCTGCAAGGCGCTGATGATGGCGCCCGATGGCGCTGTCCTGGAAACGGAAACCGTGGCCTATCCGTACGACCAGCCGCAGGAAGGCTGGTCCGAACAGGATCCGGCCCTGTGGATCGATGGCGCTGCCAGGGCAATCGGATCCCTGCTGGCCAGGGATGATTATCAGGTGCTTTGCGTCGGTCTGTCGGGACAAATGCATGGCATGACGGCGCTGGACGCGCGCGATCAGGTCATTCGCCCCGCCATCCTCTGGAACGATCAGAGAAACTCTGTTGAGTGCGATGAAATCACCGCCCTTGCCGGAGGTCTCGACGGGTTGATCGGCTTGGTGAACAACCCGATGCTGCCGGGCTTTACCGGCGGCAAAATCCGCTGGTTCCAGAAACATGAGCCGGCGCTGTTTGAACGGGCGAAGATCATTCTCAATCCCAAGGATTATCTTCGATTTCGCATGACAGGCGAAAAGTCCACCGAGGTCAGCGACGCTTCCGGCACAGGTCTGTTCGACGTCGCGAACCGGCGCTGGTCGCGGGAACTGCTGGGGCTGATCGGCGTGGACGCCGATCTGCTGCCTGACTGCCTGGAATCCCCGGAGGTTTCCGGGCGTGTTTCCCCGCAAGGCCAGGAAATATTCGGTATTCCCGCGGGTACGCCCGTCATCGGCGGCGGCGGCGATGCCGTCATCCAGACACTCGGATCGGGAATCGCAGCTCCCGGACTGTTGCAGACGACAATTGGCACGGCCGGTATCGTGGCTACGGCATTGGACGCGCCTCTGCCAAATTCGGCCGGCCGCGTGCAGGTCTCGTGCAACGTGTTTCCGGATCTGTGGCACTGCATGGGCGTATCATTGAATGCAGGCAGCGCGCTTTCATGGTGGAGACAATCCCATGCCGAGGATGATGCCACCCTGTTGTCCTTTGATGACCTCTCGGCACAAGCCGGCACGGTTTCACCCGGTTGCGACGGCCTCGTGTTTGTGCCGTACCTGATGGGCGAGCGCTGCCCCTGGCCGGACCCGGCGGCGCGCGGCAGCTTTGTCGGTTTGCGCTCCCATCATCGTCTGGCGCATTTTCACCGGTCGGTTTTTGAAGGGGTGGTGTTTTCGCTTCGAGACATGGCATGCCTCGTCGATCCCGGCACCAGCGAGGCCTCCCCCGTCATCCATGCGTCCGGCGGCGGCGCCTCGTCGGCATTCTGGAACCAGTTGCAGGCGGACATTTTCGGGAGCGAGGTCGTTACAACCCGCAACGCCGCGCATGGCGGCGCGTTCGGCGCCGCCATGCTGGCTGCGATCGGGGCCGGGCATTGGACCGGGATTGAGGATGTTCCGCCTGCCTGCAGCGTTGAAAACCAATGGATGCCGGACGCGGAGACCCGCGGGACCTTTGACCGTTTGTTCGCGATCTATCGTGACCTTTACGGCGCGTTGAAGACCGCAAATGACGCATTGTCCGACATGTCACAGGAGCGCTCCTGACCATGACGCAATCGGCGGAGGTCTGCACAGCTATAGTTTTCGATCTCGACGGCACTCTGATTGACAGTGCCCCGGACATTGCCGCTGCGGTCAACAAAGCCATGGCAGGAATGGGCCAGCCGCCCCTGAGTATCGATTATGTCGAAGGTTTTATCGGTGACGGGTCAAGATCGATGCTGCACCGGATATTCAATGATCGCGGCATCGACCATGATGACGCGTTTCTGGATGTAAAACTGGCTGACTATTTTAACCATTATCGTGCCGAACCGGCCACAAGGACCAGATTTTACCCGTCCGTGCGCGAAGATCTGCACCTGCTGGCGGATGCCGAATTCCACCTGGGAATCTGCACCAACAAGCCGCACGCGCTCGCCGAGCTCGTTCTTGAAGCGCTGGAAATACGGGACCTGTTCGGGTCTGTTTTCGGGGCTGATGCGGTTGAGCGCCGCAAACCGCACCAGGATCATCTGCTGGCCGTCGTTTCAGACCTGGGGGCGGATCCGGCGCACTGTTATTATGTCGGAGATACCGAGATTGACCGAGCGTGCGCGCATTCGGCCGGGATTCCGTTTTTTCTTGTGAACTGGGGCGGGGGAACGAACCTTGCGGCGGGATCGGACCAACGTATTGATCGCCTTTCCGACCTGATTGATCATAGTCGTCTGAAGAGTGGCGCCGAACAATGAACTCTTCCAGCCTTCTTCATAGAATCAGCTCCGAGATGCCTGATATGGGCAGTGCCGAGCGCCGGGTCGCCGATTTTGTCATCGGCGACCCGGCCAAGGCGATCAATATGAGCATGGCGGCGCTCGCCAGTGCCAGCGATGTGAGCGATCCTACGATCGTCCGGTTTTTCCGCCGGTTCGGTTTTGACGGATTTAACGAATTCAAAGTCAGACTCGCCCAGGATCTCGTGCCGTCCGCGCCCTTTGAATATGAAGGGATCAGGCCGCACGATTCCGTCTCCGAAGTCGTCAGAAAGACCTGCTACAACTCGATAAACGCTATCCAGCGTTCCCTGCTCGACTTCAAACCGGCGGAAATCGAAACCGCAACAATGGCCCTTCTCGATGCCAAATGGATCGGGATCATGGCGACGGGCATGTCCGAGATAGCGGCCCTCGATGCGGAGCACAAGTTCACGCGGCTTGGCCTTCGGTGTTCGGCCGTGGTGCGCACGTCGCGACAGCTTGCTGTCGGAAACGACGCGCGGCCCGGAGATGTTTTTCTGGTCTTTTCACAGTCCGGTGCGACCCGTCGTCTGGTGGATGCATCCCGCAAGGCCGGCGAGGCAGGAGCAATCACAATCGCAGTGACCGCGCCCGACAGTCCTCTGGCACATGTTTCGACCCATTTGATCGGCATAAAGCCTTATGAACGCATGGAGATGATGACGCCGCTTGCCTCCCGGCTCAATCACCAGCTTCTGGTCAACATGCTTGTGACCACCATGTCGATTACAAGCGGCGCGGAATTTCCGGATCAGCTTCCCGCGCTCGATTCCTGGGTTACGGACAAAATTTGAAACGAAGGACAATGTGATGACGCCACAGGACAATGCAAAAATTGCCGCTGGAAAGGCCGCAATCGACGAATTTGTCTTTGACGGAATGAAGATCGGTCTGGGATCGGGCACGACATCGCATTTTTTCGTCCGTACGCTCGGCGAGAAGGTGCGCCAGGGATTGGAAATCACGGCAACCACCACATCGAAAAGCACGACGGCAATTGCCGACGAGGTCGGGATTGCCATTACCGATATCAACGATATCGGGGAGCTGGACCTCACGATTGACGGTCCCGATGAAATCGATCCGGAATTTCGGATGATAAAGGGCGGCGGTGCGTGTCTGTTATGGGAAAAGATCGTCGCTCATGCATCGAAGCGAATGATTACGATTTGCGACGAGACGAAACGTGTCGCCACGCTTGGTGCTTTTCCGCTGCCGGTGGAGGTGGTGCCGTTCGGCTGGGTTCAAACAGCGAGAACGATGGAAAAAGTGCTTCCGCAATTCGGCGTTGGCAATGTCGAGGTGATTCGCCGCGAGCGCGCAACCGGTCCCGTGGTCACCGACAGCGGCAATTACATTCTCGATTGCCGGTGTCTGAAAATCGGTGATCCGGACGGTCTGGAAGTGGCACTCAACATGATACCCGGTGTCGTCGAAAACGGGCTCTTTGTTCGGGAGTCGGTCGGTATGGTTGTCGGTAACCTGGACGGCACAACCAATATCGTCATGCGGCAATAGTCAAATGAATTGCTGCTCGGATGTGTTACCCATGTCTCCGGTACAATCTGTACCCTATGTCTTCGGGCTGAACCAAGATCAGTGTGGCGTCCTCGACAGGATTCGAACCTGTGACCTACTGCTTAGGAGGCAGTTGCTCTATCCTGCTGAGCTACGAGGACGTGAGGTTCCTTTTAGCGAATTCCCTGCGCTGCGGCAATTGATTGCAATCATGGCCGGGTTGATTTTTTGCGTCCAGACCGTTCAGACGGGGCGCGATCGAGCGCACCGTATGGCTTTCACACACTCTGTCTGAGCGCATGATTCCGTCTGGAAAGAAGAATCTCTGACGTCAATTTGCACCCAATTGCGTGCGCGACAGGTTGCGCGCGTGCACAAGACACAGTAACGGACTGGCAACGAATGCACCAACCGGGATTGATCCGCTGAAACTCCTGTCCGATCCAAATAGGGGCGAGCATCTTGCGAC
>JGI12316J15310_10000039_pt8 | contig 107671 bp, 81 predicted proteins | sample MarCyaLeptolynsp_FD_15310 | JGI IMG/M metagenome (IMG submission 15310) | reverse complement strand
ATTTTCGCTCAGATGACCGGATGGAAATCCACCATAGGGATAAGAATCCGAAGAACAATAAGCCGGACAATCTGACGTTACTCCATCGACACTGCCACGACCAGGTTCACGCCCGGTGTGCATGACAAGCACCGAACGGTTGAGGAGCCGTGTGTGTTGAAAGGCACAAGCACGGTTTTGAAGACCAGCAGGGTGGGTGACTGCCCTGCTGAGTTTCTCCATTTCCAGCAGTTCCACAGCGGCATGGGCTTCAGTTTGACCCACCAGGGTCACCGTCTCGAAGGCTGTGACCCGATCGCCCAGGGGGGCCGAGTCAAAGGCGGGATCGAGATCGAACAGGGGTGCCACTGGAGCCACCGTATCCACGGTCACGGTCAGTGACTGAGAGAGAGGGCTGACGTTGCCTGCGACGTCGGTGACGGTGGCGCTCAGGTGATGAAGACCCTGGCTCAGCGGCTCGGGGACAATTGCGGCCAGTCCGCTTTCGTTGACTGGGGCAGTGCCGACAGCGAGGCCATCCCGGAATAGATCCACTTGACTGCCCGGCTCTGCCTGGATTTCAAGGATGGGGGTGGTTGAATGAGTCAGGCCGTCGGGGGCATTGGGCAGATCGAGGTGGGGGGCGTCGGGCGCGTCGGTATCGAGGCTGAAGGTTAGTGCTAAGGTGTCTGTAACGTCTCCAGCCCCATTGAAGGTTTGTAGGTGCAGGGTCTGGACGCCGTCGCTCAGGGGTGCGCCCGCAATTGTTTCCAGGTCGCCTCGCGCCAGGATAAAGCTGCCATCTGGTCGCAGCGAGGGAGTGACATCGACAAGGTCGGTCAATTCGGTATCGTTGAAGCCTGCCCGGAAGCTAGCGATCTCGCTGGCGTCGATGATGCTGCCTGCGATGGTGGGGTCGGCAGTGATACCGTCGCTGTTGTCAAAACCGGTGTCATTTGCCAGGGCAGCGACTATGTCTGGGGGGTCGCCGCTACCGGAGCCGTCACCGCTAACGAAGGCTAGCAGTTCTTGACCCAACTCACTGGGACGCCAGTCCAGATCGGAATTAATGACGTCGCCCAGGGAAGGAGTGTCTGGGGGGGTGGCTCCGCCGATGCGGACGATCAGGTCGTTGTAGTCGCGATCGCTGTGGCGATCGAGGCGCAAATCTTCTATGGCAAAGGCGGTACCGCCATCGGTTGTATCCCCTAGTTGAGCAAAATGGGACGCCTGCTGCGGGTTGGCAGCGGCAATGGAAAAGAGGGGCTGTTTTGCTGGATCGAGCGTCCCGCTGGCGACAGCTTTTACGGTGCCTTTGGGGACAAGCATGAGGCCAAACCGATCGCCTGCCTCCAGCTCGAAGGTTTTGCGGCCCAGGTAATCGCCCTGGTTCCAGTTGCGCTCGCCCAGGTCGCCAGTAAATCGGGCACCCTCGCGATAGTCGGAAATGAGAATATAGCCATTTTCGGAGTTGCTCAGGGCGTGGTTGGCGGCGGCTTGGATGAACTGCTGGGTGTCGTCTGGATCGGTGAGGTCGAAGGGTTCGAGTCCGTCCAGAGTGAAGAGGGCGAGTTGGCCGCGATAGGCGCCGCCATCGAAAAGGAAGTCGACGCTGACGGTGCCGCCCTCGCCAACGGTAAAGATGCCAGCTTCAACAGAGGAATTTGTATCTGGGGCTTCAATCGGGCGATCGAGGAAGGTTAGCGGTTCCAGCTCTGGATCGGGCAGCTCTGGATCGGGCAGCTCTAGCGCAATCGGGATGAAAGTGAGGGGATCGGTTTCGAGCCGCTCCGGATCTGGAGTATCGTCTGGGCCATCGAAGAAGCCGCTGGGGGTGAGGATCGGTTCCAGGATGAAAGTCTGGGGGTGAGGGTGGTGATGGCGCTAATCTGGACGCGAGATTGGGCCATTGGGCCATTGCTGGCGGAGACGTTTGAATAGAGTCATGGTTAAAGAGAGACACTTGAAGGGAGCGAGAGATTTGGATACCAGAGGCAATTACAGTTCAGCGAGTAACAACTGTCCTGATAGAGACGTATGCAGCAGGGGGAAAGTTAATCCAAGGTTAGAGTTCCACTACAATACATTTTGAATCCCAGGGTTAATACTGTAGGTGCGCATCATAGCAGTACCATATCAAAATACGTTATTGTTTTGACCTTTTCCTGAGTAAAAATTTGTTACTCTACGATCGAAATGTTAGTTTGTAAGGCTACATGAGCCTGTCGATATACCCGGAAAACCCTTGGCAAAGAGATGCTGCTTCTAAATTCCTGGCGATCTGTTTTAGGATGATGGTGATACTTAATTCTGAATCCTATGACTGCCACTCTGAAGGACTTCTTGGAAGCGTGCCACAGGCTAGGGACGTTGAGACTGATTGTCACCAGCAGTGCTGCCGTGCTGGAGGCAAGGGGCAAAGTTGAGAAGCTTTTTTATGCTGAGCTACCCAAGGGGAAGTATGCCAATCTTCATACTGAAGGGTTTGAGTTCCACCTGAATATGGACAGAATTCAGCAGGTCAAGTTCGAAACGGGCCAGTCGAAGCGAGGCAACTTTACGACCTATGCAATTCGTTTTTTGGACGACACGGGGGAGCCAGCTTTAAGTTTCTTTCTGCAATGGGGGAAACCTGGAGAATATGAACCTGGTCAGGTAGATGCCTGGCACAGCCTGAAAGACCAATATGGAGAATTCTGGCAGCCAGAACCGGTTGAATCCTTGTAGGCTCGAACAATTGGCTAACTGGGTAAAGGTAAACAAGTCATAATTGTTGAGTGCGGGTTCAACCCGCACTCAACAAGAATTACCGCTAGTAGGACTACCATTGGCTAAAATAGCAATACTGGAACGATGAGACGACTAAGAGATTTTTTTAACGCTTTATGGTCTCAGAAAAAATCTGTTTCGAAGTTTCAAAAGCTTCGAGACCAGCAGGAGGCAAGTCCTGATCTGCAACAGAAGTTGATCGATCGGGTAGGTGGGAATCGAGAAGAAGCGGAGAAGCAGGTCGCACGAGCAAGATTCGGAACTTGGGGCAAGTCAGACGCGTATTACTGGTGGAAGGCAATCGAAAATTTGGAGCATAGAGATCAACAGAACGACGAGAGGGAATAGCACTCTCGTCGTTCTGTATACTTTTTCAATGGGTAGTCTTATAGGTGTAATGATTGTTTACCACTACCTTGGAATGGACTGGCTTGAGCATGAAAATGAGGCATTTTCTTCGTGTCTCATTTTCGTTTCGGGTCAATTCTCTGGACATTAAAGAGAACGTTTGAAGGTTTAGGAATTCATATCAAATCCGATCGAGGGCAATGCAGAGGATTATAAAAACTGTTGGCCTTGTTTCTCAATCGTCATTGTGGAGATAATCTTCTGAATGGGTGAAAAGGATTTGATATTCAACATTTGAAAGTCTATTGTTTGTCCTTCTGTAGAAGAAAGATATCTAAATCTTTGACTGTCTAAGCTTAAAACAGTCTAACGTTCTACTTTTTCAAATCCGTATCAAGTTCCAGAGAACCTCGGAGTTTCCTTCATTAAGCATTCCTTAATGACTCCTTTAGACAGATTTTCTTGAGACATTTTGAGACGAATGGCTTGAATGAGCAGGTTTTCTAGCTCGGGGCGCGGTAGATCTTTGACGAGTTGCTGGTACTTACGCAGGTCAAATTGTTGTTCCAAACTTAAGGAAAAATCAGGGAGTTGCGGTAACATAGCTGAACCTCCTGGCAAATACAAATTATTGTTTTGAAGTTCGCCGACGTTAGGAAGCTTCAGGCACAACTCTTAAATCATTTCCATTTCGAGAAAAAACGATTGTCGAAATGAGTTGGGCGACGCAAACCTGCTAGTCCTCAATATGGAGTAGCAGGTTTGCGTTTTACTAAATCTTCTAACCTGAATGGCTGACAGAGAGTTTCTATTTTTTGCACGAACAGTTGGAAACCCTCATACAAAGTATATTAACACATGCTTGACAATAACGCCAATTCATGATCGCAAAATACGAACTTTAAGATCCTGATAGAATAGTATTTACCGGTGTTCTTCCATTCGCTGAGCATCTAAAAATCAAGATTCCAAGAGAAATCTAGCCTCTATATTTACAAATATTAACATAAAAGAATTACTTCATAGAACTTTTAACAATGCAAAGACAAATGTATGTTTTGGAGATGCAATATGTATTTTTTAAATTAGTTTATGATTAAAGTGCGACATCTTTGGCATTTTTTTGCGAACTTGAGATGATGCGATCGCACAGATATTCTCTTCGATTTTTCAGGTATTTTTGCAGGCACCGATCGGCTTCAAATTGAAAACTAAGTTTTAACGAATCAGGTCGAAATCTTGCAATAGTGCAATAGCTAAAACTATGGAATTGAGCGAAATTAATTTTAATATAGACCTGATTCTTTTCCTTGAATATTTGTTGAGATCAAATTATTTCAACAAATAGAAAATACATGCTTCTTAACTTAGAGAGTATCCAAATCATAGACCCTTTGAAACCCTCAAATCATAAATTTTCAGATATTGAAGTAAGAAGACTCTGAGAGGGTGTCTGAAAAGTATTGGATCCCCTCTAGCCCCCCTTGGAAAAGGGGGGAATTACGGTCAAGAGTCCCCCTTTTTAAGGGGGATTTAGGGGGATCGAGAGCGTTTTGCTACCGATCTTAGACCTTTTCAAACATTCTCTGAGGGATAAAGAAAGGTTAGTTCCGATTGCTCTATTTGCAATCCGCAATTCGATAAATAATGTTGGCGCTTCCTATATCAACAATAATTATGGGGTCAATTCCGATATGGTGGAATATCCTGTGCTCAATTTCGTTGTAACTCTCTTTCATGCTGCCGATAACGCCCCCTGAGGTTACATTGCCAGTGGTGGAACAGAAGCAAATATGTACGGCTAATATAATGGATGAATTTTTCTAGAATCTTCCTCGTCGCCTTCTAATTCCTTACAACCCATACCAGCTGCTTACTTCCCAGAAGATAATCACTATCCATTTTTTAAAACATTGCGGATGCTTAAAGCGATTCCTTCCCACCCTGCTGGGAATATCCAGGTAGCAAAATTGATGGAAGATCTGTTGAACACCGATCTAGCGGCCCAGCCTTCTCTAATTGTCGTTACGTTGGCACCACGTTTAAGGGCGCATACGACAATGTAGCAGCCAGTATTGCTCAGCTACACAAACATCAAATCAAGACGTTTTATATCCATAGGGTCACAATCAGGGTAGTTAACCTTTTCCTTCTGCCTCCTGTCCTCTGCCTTTTGCGATCGCACCTGAATTCTCTTTGCATCCAGGAAGTTCCCTGGTATAACTTATGGATTGCACTCTGTTGCTGAACCTCCGATCGCTATGCAATCTCCTCTGATTTATCGCTATCCACCACTCCAACTGGGCGTTTTGGTCAAGCGCTACAAACGCTTTCTGGCTGACATTGAGCTAGCCTCTGGCGAGCTGATTACCGCTCATTGCCCCAATACAGGCCCCATGACAGGCGTTTGTCTTCCTGGCAATCTGGTACACGTGTCTCGCAGCAGCAATCCTAACCGCAAGCTGGCCTATACCTGGGAAATGATCCAGGTATGCGATCGCGAGCCTACATGGGTTGGTATCAATACCGCTTTGCCCAATCAAGCGGTCAAGCTAGCATTAGAACAACACCTCTTCCCAGAATTGGGTCACTATAGTCAGATCCGTCCTGAAGTCGTCTACGGTGCCAACAAAAAAAGCCGGATTGATTTTTTGTTAACAGAAGAGAATACTGAGCATTGTAGCTATGTGGAAGTGAAAAATACAACCTGGGCTCAGGGCAATCTAGCCCTTTTCCCAGACACCGTTACCACCAGGGGACAAAAACATCTGCAAGAACTGATGACACTTCCGTCTACAGCTCAAGGTGTGATGCTCTATTTCATCAACCGGGGTGACTGTTCCCAGTTTGCACCGGGCGATAGCGCCGATCCGCTCTACGGTCAGATACTGCGGCAAGCGATAGAGCAGGGGCTACAGGTTTTACCCTGCCGATTTGAAGTATCCCCAACAGGGATCCGCTATCTGGGGCTGGCAGAACTAAAGCTATGAAGACTGGACAGTAATATTGTTAGAATGTGAAAAAGAATGTAAACACTCATCAGCCATCAATCAGCGAGATGCTGATTGATTCCTTAGGGTACAAACAAATCGGGTTGGATGTTTTCTATTTAGGATCGCAAATTAACACATCTGTTTACGAGAGGAGTGCAACCTCAATGGCAATGACCCTGACCGAAAAAATTCTGGCCCGAGCCGCTGGCCGCTCTAAGGTAGAACCCGGAGAAAATATCTGGGTTAATGCGGATATACTGATGACTCACGATGTTTGTGGGCCAGGAACCATCGGCGTCTTCAAGCGTGAGTTCGGAGCCGATGCCAGGGTCTGGGATGCCGACAAGATTGTCTTGATTCCCGATCACTATATCTTCACTACAGATAAACGCGCCAATCGCAATGTTGATATTCTGCGAGATTTTGCTCAAGAACAGGACATCAAATACTTTTACGACATCACCGATCGGGCTGACTTTAAAGCTAACCCTGACTATAAAGGGGTCTGTCACATTGCTCTAGCCCAGGAAGGTCACACTCGTCCTGGTGAAGTTCTCTTCGGCACTGATTCCCACACTTGCAATGCTGGCGCTTTTGGTCAGTTCGCAACTGGCATCGGCAATACTGATGCAGGCTTCATCATGGGCACAGGCAAACTATTGATCAAAGTGCCTGCGACGATGCGCTTTGTGTTCAATGGTGTCATGCCCGACTACCTGCTGGCCAAGGATTTGATTCTGCAAATTATTGGCGACATCAGCGTTTCTGGAGCCACGTATCGGACGATGGAGTTTGCGGGCGAGACTGTTCAGCGCATGACGATGGAAGAACGGATGACACTGTGCAATATGACGGTCGAAGCAGGGGGCAAGAATGGTACCATTGCCGCTGATGAAACCACGTTTGAGTATGTCCGTTCCCGCACCAATAAACCTTTTGAAGCAGTCTACACCGACGCTGATGCCCGGTTCTACAGCGATCTCACTTACGACGTGACGCAATTAGAACCCGTCGTAGCCAAACCCCATTCTCCCGATAATCGCGCCCTAGCCAGGGAATGCCGCGATGTGAAGATCGACCGCGTCTACGTCGGTTCTTGCACGGGCGGCAAAACCACTGATTTCCTCAACGCGGCTCGCATTCTCAAGGGACAACAGGTGAAGGTGCCAACCTATCTAGTGCCAGCCACCCAGAAAGTCTACGAAGACCTGTTTAGCGTTAAATACGAAGGTCAAACCCTCTCAGAGATCTTTCTGGCCGCAGGCTGCATTGAACCGGCAGCTCCCTCCTGTGCAGCGTGTTTGGGCGGGCCAAAAGATACCTTTGGCCGCATGAACACCACTGAAGTTTGTGTCTCCACCACCAATCGTAATTTCCCTGGCCGCATGGGTGAAAAGACGGCGCAAATTTACCTGGCTTCGCCTTATACAGCCGCTGCATCGGCACTTACTGGCTATGTCACCGATCCGCGCGAATTTCTCGGTTGATTGTTGCTCAGCCTGCTTAGTCCATGCGATTGAGGGTGACGGCAAACCCGCTATCCATTGGCAAAAAGTCCATTTGGAAGATTAGCGGCCCCATTGGGATCGCTAATACTCATTGTGTCGTGCCAGCATTAAAAAAGAAGCAAGGCTTTCAAAATATAGCGCTACGCGCTGTTCATGGGTCATGGTTAATTGTTCGTTGAATACTCTGAAACTAAGACATATCAAGGCTCTATAGTGTTCCATCTCCGTTTCGATCTGTGTCCTAACCCAAATGAGTAATGCTATAACCTTCCAAGTCATGTGTCGAGACATTTGATGTTTGGCTAACTGTTCGAGTCCATCTTTACAGTTTTTCTCGTTTTTCGTTCCCGTATTCTGTTTGTGAATGGGAAAACCGGGTGCCCAAGCGCAGGCAGAGCCTGAACACCAGAGATCCTGAGAAATCAGAGCAGTCATCAGACTTCAGCCCTATTTCAGATCTGCACCCTTCCCAATGATGGGTTGAGACTTTCGCCGTCGTAGCACACCCACACCCAGAACACCAAATACCAGGATTCCCCAAGCAGAGGCCGGTTCAGGAACATGCTCAACCGTGACGTTAAAAAATGCAGTATCGAACCCACCATCGCCATCCCCGACCCGCAGACCAATCTGATAAGTGCCTTCTTTGCTAAATGACCAGGTGCCATTCATCCCCGTCAGATCGTCAAACAAACCATCACCATTGAAATCCCACTCAAAGCTGAGCAAATCGTCAACCCCAGGATCGAACGCCGCTGCCATGACGCTGAACAGCTCCTCTTCAAACACTGTCAAATCCTGGGTGATGCCTGTGATGGTCGGAGCCACATTCAGAACTGTCAGCATCTGGGTCAGCGTTTCCTGACTGCGATCGCCATCCCCATCGACTGCATGCGCTGAAAAAGAAAACTCCCCCTCATCCCCAAAAACACCCAGATTCGTTTCCAGCGAACGCAGCCCAGACGTCCGACCATCCGTCCCTGCAACGTCGCCATTGAGAAAGAACGAAACCGCATCCGCTCCTGGATCTGTCGCCGATAAAAACGCTGAAGCCGATTGCCCTTCCAAAATCGTCAGCGCAGACAGCTCGAAATCAAGCAATGTTGGAGCTGCATTCTCAACCGTGACCTCAAAAGCTCCCGTATCAATTCCACCATCGCCATCCGAAACTTGTACGCCAACAGCATGGGTTCCCTCCTGGGTAAAGGCATGGGTTCCTTCAGCATTCACCAGATCGTCAAACACCCCATCGCCATCCAGATCCCAGGCGAAACTGAGGAGATCGAGAATGCCCGGATCGAACGCCTCAGCAGCAAAATCGAAATTCTCCCCTTCCCGCACCGTCAAATTCTCGGTGAGCTGCGTAATCTCAGGAGCCACATTCAGCACCTTCAACATGCGGGTAAGCGTTTCCTGACTGCGATCGCCATCCCCATCCACCGCATGGGCCGTAAAAGTAAACTCCCCCTCATCCTCAAAAACGCCCAGATCTGTTTCAACCGAACGAAGCCCAGACGTCCGATCGTCCGTCCCTGCAGCTTCGCCATTGAGGAAAAACGACACCGCATCCGCCCCTGGATCCGTCACCAGCAGAGACGCAAGCGCCGAGTCGCCTTCAAAAATGACATCGTTGGAGAGATTAAACCCCGTCAGGGTCGGAGCCACATTCAGCACCTGCAGCACCCTGGTCACTGTTTCCGACTCGCCCCCATCTCCATCGACTGCCTTGACCTGCAGCGACACCTCCCCACTTTCCGTCAAGGGTCCAAGATCGGTCTGCACAGACCGGTTTCCCTCCGTCTGCTCATCCGTACCCACTGTTTCCCCATTCATCAAAAACGAAATTGCATCTGTACCCGGATCGGTTGCTGATAAAGAAATTGAGACTGTTTCTCCTTCTGCGATCGTTGCAGGCAGATTAAAATCAAGCAAGCTAGGCATCACATTCTCAACATTCACCTCAAAAGAATGGAACTTACTTCCACCGCGACCATCAGATACCCGCAGGCCAATCGTATGCGTTTTATTCTCGGTAAACTGCCACTTCCCGACGGGGCCTGTAAAATCATCGTAGTTACCATCGTTGTCGAGATCCCATTCAAACGCGAGATTGCTTTTCCCATCTGAGGTCGTCGCATCCGCAGAAAAATTGAACCATTCCCCCTCATCAACTGTCAGATCTTCTGTTAGATTGTGAGCGATGGGAATGTCAAGATCGACATCAATTACGCGAGCAAAAACATAAAGAGGTGTCAAGCCCGCATTATTTTCTTGCGTTAGTCCTGGAATAATTGTGGGTATGTCAGGCATACGGCTAAGCCCAAACCATTCCAGTGTATATTGCGTCCCCTGAATGACAAAGCTCTGGTTAGAGATAGAGTGGTGGACAAAAACCCGATCTGAACAAGGAACAGCACTCGGATACTTGCAATTTACCCCTTCTTTCCACTTATGAAAACTCGAGCGAGTTGCTAGGGGAATGGGGTTTCCAAACTCATCAACTCCCCTATTGTTGATAGTTTCATCAATGCCGAGGCTAAAGTCAAAGGACTGATCGATCTCAATAGAATTCTGAAGCTCTGACTCGATGGTCAGATCCACATGAATCGTCAAATTTGCAAAGTCAATCGACGTCCCACCTTGAATGACATTGTTGTAATGACGAAATGTGCCTAACAAAAATGGCTCGCCCACCTTGTGAGGCACGATTGATTTAGCCCCCAAAAAGCCAAATCCACTTTGATCCGTCACCTGAAAATTGTTGTCTATTGCATCACCAGGAGTACCCCAACGGATCTGTTTTTCTAGCCCAACCGTTGGGAAACTGATGCTTCTGACCTCAATCTCCCGCTCCGTGAGATCTGCCCCAAAAATGCCAGCTTGCCAGTCGCCAGAAGATTGTTTGAGCAGGAAGCTGAAGGCATTCGCTGACGTTGCCAATACTCCGAGGATAGTTATCGCTAAGGCCGTTGAAGATAACGTCACGGTGGCAGATGCATTGAATTTCACAACGATAGTTCTCCTAAAGTTCTGAGGGACTCTATTGAGGTCTCAGACATAGCCAGTTGATTTTACGCATCAGGACCTTAAATGTTACAAAATTTCATCTTCTGAAATACGCAAAGAGGGGATCGTAAAGTTTCCCTAAGAAAAGTCCCCACTTGCGTAAAAGCGACAGCACCTGACTGAGAACCCATTAGAGGACGTCGATCGCAACTGCGTTTCAGGAGGGTGCAATGTTGAGAGAAGGCAGAAGACAGAGGGCAGAAGGCAGAAGGCAGAGGACAGAGGGCAGAGGGCAGAGGGCAAGGGATGGAAGTCGGATATTACCAAGGGGACTGGTTGTGGGTCTGATATTGGGGTGGTGTTGGGGAAGTATGACAAGTAGCGTGCTAGCCCAAATCAATCCGGACAACACATTGGGGGCAGAAGGCTCGATCGTCAGGCCCAATGTTTCCCTGGATGGCTTGCCTGCTGATTTGATTGAAGGTGGCGCAGCTCGTGGGGTCAACCTGTTCCACAGCTTTGCTGACTTCAAGGTGGGCGACGGTCAGCGAGTCTATTTCGCCAATCCAGTAGGCATCGACAATATCCTCAGTCGTGTCACGGGCAGCAGTCGTTCTGATATTCTAGGCACTCTGGGTGTTGCGGGCGGCGCGAACCTGTTTCTGCTCAATCCTAACGGTATTCTCTTTGGTCCCAATGCTCAGCTGGATATTCGCGGCTCCTTTGTCGCCAGCACCGCCGACAGCTTTGATTTTGGTAACGGCCTCAGCTATAGCGCTACCCATCCCCAGGCTCCACCGCTGCTGAAGATTAGCGTCCCCATCGGGCTGCAGTATGGCTCCAATCGTGCGGGTACGATTACCAGCAGCGGCAACTTAGCAGCAGGTAAGGACCTGATCCTGGATGCGGGCAATCTCGATCTCGCGGGGCAACTCCTGGCGGGAGGTAACCTGACCCTGAAGGCTCTGGATACAGTACGGATTCGCGACAGTGCCGCTGTCCCTTTCATTGCCGCAGCCGGGAGAGAGCTAGAGATTCAGGGCGATGGCAATGTCGATATCTTTGCTCTCAACCATCCCCACAGCGGTCTGTTTTCCGGCAGCGATATGGTGCTGCGCTCCGCCGAGACGGTTGTTGGCGACGCCCACTATTGGAGCGGCGGCAGCTTTCGCATCGAACAGCTAGACGGCAGTCTGGGCAACCTGCTCAGTCCCCACGATCCGGTCATCCGCTCGACTGGAGATGTTGCAATTCAGAACTATGAAGGAACCTCTCTACATATTTTGGCTGGGGGAGAGGTGAAGATAGATACGGTGGTTATCAAAGGGCCAGATACGGTTGCTGATACGATCAACCCCTCAGCAACCCCAGCTCTTGCCAATGTGACGCTATCTGATGGAACTCCAATTGTGATTAACGGTAACGCACGACCCACTTTGGATGTTAGGGCAGGAATGAATCCAGCAATGATAGGTACTCCTGGAACCATTGGTGCAACTTTGCCAAATGACATTTTTTTCCAAATTCTCCCGTTTCTACAACTACCTCCAGGCCACGCTCCTCCATTTTTTTCTCCTGATGGCACTCTCACCTATGGCATCGTAAGCACCCCTACCAGTGCGAACATCACAATTGGGGATATTAAGATCGACGAGTCTGTGTCAGATGGAATGGTTGTTCTCAGCAATCAATATCGACCTAATCTATCTCTGCCGGGGGGAGACATCATCCTTACGAAGGGTAGTCTGGCGTTTGGCATTAGCACTTTGAGTGTAGGGGGAGATGGTGGTTCCGTCACTCTCGACGCCCGTCGCCAGATTCGCTTCCAGAATGGTGCGTCTATCAATACCTCGTCTGTTGCGGGTGACGCAGAAAATGTCAAATTGCTAGCGCAGGGCGACATTATCTTCTCCCCCAATAGTTTTTCTGCCCCTACCATTGAGGCTGTTGGAAGATCTGGCGGGGATGTGACGCTGGAAAGCAGAAACGGTACTGTTTCTCTCAACGATACTGGTGTCGTCAGCATTACAACGAAGGCAAGAACGGGCCGGAATATTACCTTGGCTGGTCGCTCTGTGGAACTAAATAACCTCTCGCGGGTGACCACTCTCAATCTGGGAGCGGGAGCGGGAGGACATATCCAGATGAAGGCGGACGATCGGGTCAAAATCCAGCATGAGGGGGGCACCAGTTTAATCAATTCTGCCAACCCGCTGGTTCAAGACCTCTTGAGCGACCTCACTGGTACGGGGATTGGGACTACCACAGCAGGTAGCGGTAAAGCGGGCGATATTACGATTGAAACCCGTGAATTGATTGTACGAAACAATGACCAAACTAGAGAGAAGGTGGCAGTCGGGATTACCACGGCTAACTTGTCGGGTAGTAGCGGCGCTTCTGGTGATATCACTATTCTTGCCCGCGATCGCGTTGATATTCAGGCCAACGATGCTGGTACGTTTGCCGCTGCGAGCAGCGCGTCCTTGATTGACGATGTATTGTCTTTGCGGACAGGCATCACTGCCGCAACGAAAGGGGCAGGCAATGCTGGCAATATTACAGTCGATACTCAGCAGTTGACTATTCGGGATGGAGGTGGAATTACAACAGGAGTCCTACGAAACAGCAGCGGCAATGGCGGCAATCTGACTGTGAATGCCAGCCAGGTAGATTTGCAAGGAAGAAGCAGCTTGATTGCAGGCACAATATCCAGCAGTCGTGCAGGGAGTTTGACAATCAATGCCCCTGGCGGGCATATTACCTTGGGGGACGGGGCAGCCCTGCTGACTGCCAGCAACAGCTCAGGGGAAGCAGGCAAGTTAGCGATCGATACCGCTCAACTTGAGGTTAAGGGAGGAAGCCAGATCGTATCAGGTACAGCAGGAACAGGGATAGCGGCAGCGATCCAGGTCAATGCCTCAGACCGCATTGAGGTTGTAGGGGTCTCGACAGATGGCCTCAGTGCTAGTACGCTCAGTGCTGGGACTGCTGGTAGCGGTAATGCAGGCGATATCAACCTCTCAACCCCTTTCCTCAGCATTCGGGATGGCGGACAAATCAGTGCCGAGACGTTCTCCAACGGCGATGCAGGGACATTGGATATTCAGGCGATCGCTATTGAGGTGGTGGGGACTGCTGGGAATGGCAATCCCAGCGCGATTACAGCGCGTACGGCCAGTACGGGCAATGCGGGCAATGCCATTCTCTCGGCTACGCATCTCAGCGTTCGCGATGGCGGACAAATCAGCGTTGAGAGTTCGGGCAGCGGCAATGCGGGTACAGTAGATATCCACACGACCAGGCTGGAGATTGCGGGCGTGTCTGCAACGACGGGTGTACCGAGCGACATTACCGCTCGCACTTCAGGGGCGGGCAATGCGGGTGGGGTGCAGGTCAACACAGAGCAGCTATTTTTGAGCGAGGGTGGACATATCTCTGCCAATACCAGCGGTAGCGGCAATGCGGGCACGCTGGCGGTGAATGCGTCGCGGGCGATTGTGGCAACGGGACGCTCGCCCGATGGCCGCTTTCGCAGCGGCTTCCGGTTCGACACTAACAGTTCAGGGGAGGCCAGGGGGATTGAGTTGAACGTTGGTGACGATCTTCATCTCCGGGATGGCGGTCAGGTGACGGTGAGCGGTACAGGTAGCGGTAAAGCGGGGGATATTGCGATTCGCGCTCGCAATGTTCTGCTGACCAATCAGGGCCGCATTGCAGCAGAAACTCTATCCGGGGAAGGGGGCAATATCGATATTAAGGTGGATGAGTCGATTGTCCTGCGCTTTAATAGCGAGATTACGACGGAAACGCAGGGCACGGGCAATGGGGGCAATATCACTCTGGAAGCAGGGGATTTTATCTGGGCAGTGCTGTCGGAGAATAGCGATATTGTGGCGAATGCGTTTCAGGGACAGGGGGGGAATATTCGGGCGAAGGCTGAAGGGGTGTTTGGCTTTCGCCAGTTCCGCGACCGTCGCACTGTGGAGAGCGATTTCATTGCCAGCTCGGCATTGGGTATTGACGGTACAGTAACGTTGGATGTCCGCGATTTTCAACCTGATGCGGCGTTGACGGAGCAGTTTGCGGAGGCGGCAGTCGATCAGGGCTGTCGTACTCCTCGGCATAAGACTGCTCGGCAATCGGGACGGAATACATTTGTTATTACGGGCAGGGGGGGGATTGCGCCTGATCCCAGTCAGCCACTCGGGGGCAATTCTATCTCAGTGCCCTGGGTAGGATTCTTTCCTAACACCGAGAATGTTGCGTCCCCTGTACAGGAAGCAGCAGTGATTGACTCATCATCAAACAAAATTGTGGAAGCGAAGGGTTGGGAAAGGTTGTCTGATGGCAGCATACGGTTAATGGCAAATTTGTCGCCGCCAAAACTCTTACCGCAATGTATGGAGAATCGTGATGTACCATAATAGGGTGTCGCCCCTTGGATTGGATATAGTATAGACGCTGTGTTGGTCTGCAGTACTCGCTTCGACCCAATCCTGGAGTGCGGTGGCGTAGTCTATGCGGAGCACGTATCGCACCCACATCAGGATATGCATTCTATGCGTTACGCTAGTGCTAACGCATCCTACTAGACTGACACACCTAAAAAGGTGTAATAGCTAGCTACGGATTTGAACGGATGTAGCGGATGGCTATCCCTTTATTAGACCTGTCCGAGAACTGGAGTGAAAGCTCCCCCTCTGGGGGGCTTTCACTCCAATTTCCGAATGAGTCTATTCAGTTCAATCATCAATTGCGGCAATTCCTCTGCAAAGAAATCAGCAAATACAGCCTGCGGAATTGCCAGATATAATGTCCGTCTCTCTTCCTGGCGCTCTAAAATCTGCGAATACATGATGTATTGTCCGAGATCTCGCGCCAAATCTTTTACCGGGGAGGGGCTGACAGAACTTTTGACTTCGACCGCAATCCGCTGACTTTTTTTTTCAGCTGCGAACAGTTTCTCTGCTCCTAAATCCACGTAGGCTGACCGTACTCCTATTTTCAATGTCAACGGATCGGGGGTCATCGTCCAATCGTCTTTCTGCAAAGCAGTTTTGACTGTGTTGTGGTATATGTCCTTAGCCATGACTGTCTGCCGTTCGCGCTGTCGATATTGAAAATCTAGCTGATAGAACTACTGTAATCTATGCGGCAGGGAGTTGAAAGCAGCGGACAATTGACTGTCAAGGCTGTGTGTTGGGTTTGAATTCACGGTTTCAGCGTTGCTGAGTGCAGAATAGAGGAAGCTGCATTAAGGAAGTTTGTGCAGCCCTGATATAGCAAACAATGAAGTGGCGATCGCGTCCGTCAGTGGGAATTTAAAAATCTTAAAGTTAAAACGCAATGAGGCTTTTCAGTAAGCAGGGAGATGCCCTAGAACACTGGGTTTCCTTGATAGGTTGAGCGAAGGAGATGGACAGGGGAATTGGGCGAATCGCGACCTTTTGCCAGAATACTTTGATTGAAAATAGGAATTGTCCAGCCAAAAACTCCAGATTTCACCGGGGGAGAAGGTTATGATCGGTCGCAGGCAAGATTATTGAAACCATTGCAGCGATGTTTAAAAAAATTGCGAACCGGATTTTGTTGGGGTACTTGATTCCGCTCCTGGCCATTGGAGCGCTCGCCTATACCGTTTGGGACACCACGAAACAAGCCTTCAAGCTAGAAGAAGAAGTGACATTGATTAAAAAGGAGGTGGAAGAAAGCGATGAAGCCATCTATGACATTGCGCGGATGGTTGAATTGACGAGAGCTTATGTGCAGTTCCCCAAAACCCAAACCTATCGCAGCAACTACGACAAAATTTATCAAACGTTTGCTGAAAATGCGAATGCGCTGCAGACCGATTTAAAAAATTCGGCACAGCTCGATCTAGCCAAAACTCTGGTGAATGAGGGGGAAAACATTCACAATCTGACTGAGGCAATTTTCAAGCTGGTGGATGAAAATAAGCTGGAACAAGCGAAGGAACGCAGTCAGTGGCTGGGATTGGAAACGGCGGATCGCGCCCACGAGGAATTGAGCGAGCAGTTGGAGCTGTCGCTGGAGGAAAAGTTGAAAGCCTTCGAGCAGGCAGAGAAACAGTTGTTGACCATCACGCTGATTGGAGCGACGCTGTCGCTGCTGTCTGTTATTGGGGCGGGGCTGTTGGTGATTGTGCCCCTGAATCGACAGTTGGGGGCGTTGATCGAGCAGGCGCAGAAGTCGGGGATTCAGGTCAGTACGTCCACCACCCAAATTGCAGCGGCGGGTCGCCAGCTAGAAGCAACGGTGACAGAGCAGGTGGCGTCGATTAATGAGGTGCAGGCCACGTCGCAGCAAATTGCTGTGACTGCTGGGGATCTGGCGAAAACGATTGAGCAGGTGACAGACAGTGCAGGGACGACGGCAACGGCAGCGAGCAGCAGTCAGATGAGCCTGGGACAGATGCAGATGGCCATGCAGCAGTTGGTACAGGCGACAGATACCATTTCCGCTAAGTTGGGGGTGATGAATGAGAAGGCGAATAATATCAACAATGTGGTGACGACGATTACCAAGGTAGCCGATCAGACGAACCTGCTGTCGCTGAATGCGGCGATTGAGGCGGAAAAGGCTGGGGAGTATGGGGCAGGGTTTGCGGTGGTGGCGCGGGAAATTCGGCGGTTGGCGGATCAGACGGCAGTGGCGACGTTGGAGATTGAACAAATGGTGAAGGAGATGCAGTCGTCGGTGTCGATGGGGGTGATGGAAATGGATAAGTTCAATAAGGAAGTGAGTCAGTATGTGGAGGAAGTGGGACAAATTAGCGGTCAGATTGCCCAGGTGATTGAGGAAGTGCAAGGATTAACGCCGAGTTTTGGTGCTGTCAGTCAGCGGATGGATGAGCAGTATCAGGGGGCAGAACAGATCAGTACTGCGATCGCGCAACTCAACGAAGCCTCCCACCAAACTGTAGAGTCTCTACAAGACACCAACAGCGCCCTGAGCCAGTTAGACGATGCAGCCCAGGGACTGCAGCACGAAATCTCAAACTTCAAAGGCTTGGTCTAAAACCAGGTTTGAGGATCTTCGCTTCGAGCTACTACAGTAGATACAAGGAATAGCAATACATACTTTGAACAAGTGAGCTCGATGCAAAGGTGATTTTTAGACATGGCGAAAGACGTTTTTCACGATGTTGTTAGACATGCCCTGGAAAAAGATGGATGGACAATTACCCAAGATCCATTCCATATCCGCTATGGGATCGCAGATGTTTACATTGACTTAGCTGCAGACCGCACAATCGCGGCTGAAAAGGAGGGTCAAAAAATAGCTGTCGAGATTAAAAGGTTTATCAGGGGGTCGGCAATCTCAGAGTTCCACACCGCACTGGGACAGTTTCTCAATTACCGCATTGTTTTGAACGCTGAAGAACCCGACCGCGCTTTATATCTGGCAGTTCCTAATAGCACATATCAATCTTTCTTTAAGTTTGAACCTGCCAGCATTGCAATCGCTCAATACAGCGTTCAGCTTTTAACTTACGATGCGACCAGGGAGGCAATTGTTCAATGGATAAACTAAGCGAATATCGTCAAACAGTACAGGATCTTTTGAAAGCGCATGCCGAGCGCAGTGTTTCCAGTTCAGAAACCATTGAGGCAGAACTGGTGTTTGACACTGAACGCGATCGCTATCAACTTGTCCATGTCGGTTGGCAGAACCAACGCCGGATTTATGGCTGCACTATCCATATTGATATCAAAGCAGGCAAAATTTGGCTGCAGCACAATGCCACGGAAATCGAAATTGACAAACAACTGGTCAGCGCGGGCATTGCTAAGGAAGACATTGTGCTTGGTTTTCATCCTCCCTTCATGCGGCAGTTCACTGAGTACGCCGTGGGAGAACCCCTTCCAAAAGACGCCATCAGGTCACCATCCTCAACCCTCAATGAACCATGAACCCCCAACCCTTAACCCCCAGCAATGAATAATGCTCAACAAAATTACGAACCGGATCTTATTGGGTTACGCCATTCCTCTTATGGTTCTCATCCTGCTAGCGGTCGTTGCCCGACTGAATGCTCGCAAAGCTTTGCAGCTCAGGAAGGATGCAACCTTGATCGAACATGAAATCGAAGAGGTGGATGAAGTTGCCTATGAGATAGCGCTGATGATCGGTAATACCCGGGGCCATGTCCTTTTTCCTGACTCTAGGCGCTATCCCGATGCTTACGACAAAGCCTACACTGCCTTTCGCGAAAATGCCACAGCTCTGACGAATAATCTGACCGTTGCCAGTCAACTCGAATTGGCGAAGGTGTTGATTGCAGAAGGCGAACGGTTGCACGATCGCTCCACAGAAGTGTTTCGCCTGGTGGAGGCCAATAGTCCGGAAGCCGCCAAGCAGCAGTTGCGATCGCTCTCAATCGAGACTGTGGATGCCAAGCGACGGGAATTGCTGACGCAGTTGGAGACTACGCTGGAGGAGAAGCTGGATGATTTTGAGACAGCGGAAGCCCGGTTGCAGTATCTGGCCGGGATTGGAATTCTGGTCGTCAGTTTGGCCATTATCGTTGCGGGTTTGACAATTATCCGACCTCTGAGACGACAATTACCCAGAGTAGTCAGCGCCGCAGAACAAATCGCAGCCGGGGATTTGTCTCAATCTATTGAGGTCACTGCGGACAAAAGCGAGTTAGGTGCCTTGCTTGCAGCTTTTCGCCACATGAGTCAGAGTCTCAATTCCTTAATTGCTCAGGCTCAAAAGTCTGGGATCCAAATCAGCAGTTCCACCACTGAGATTGCCGCTGCAGGTCGGCAGTTGGAGGCGACAGTGACCGAACAGGTGGCGTCGATTAATCAAGTGCAGGCAACATCTCAGAGCATTGCTAGCACAGCGGGCGATCTGGCCCAAACCATAGATCGGGTGACTGAGCGAGCACGGGCAACAGCAGAAGCTGCGAACCAGAGTCAGAACAGTTTGGGGCAAATGCAGTTGGCAATGCAGCAACTGGTGCAAGCGACGGATACCATTTCCGCCAAGTTGGGCGTGATGAATGAGAAAGCGAATAATATCAACAATGTGGTGACGACAATTACTAAAGTGGCCGATCAAACGAACTTACTGTCGCTGAATGCCGCGATTGAAGCAGAAAAGGCCGGAGAGTATGGTGCAGGTTTTGCGGTGGTAGCGCGGGAAATCCGGCGGCTCGCGGATCAGACTGCAGTGGCGACCCTCGAAATTGAGCAAATGGTCAAGGAGATGCAATCGTCGGTGTCGTTGGGGGTGATGGAAATGGATAAGTTCAACAAGGAAGTGAGCCAGTATGTAGAAGAAGTGGGCCAAATTAGCGGCCAGATCGCCCAGGTGATTGATGAGGTGCAGGGGTTGACGCCGAGCTTTGACACGGTCAGCCAGCGAATGGATGAACAATATCAGGGTGCAGAACAGATTAGTGTTGCGATCGCGCAACTGAGCGAAGCTTCCCATCAGACCGTCGAATCCTTGCAAGAAACCAACAGTGCCTTGAACCAACTCGACGACGCGGCTCGGGGACTGCAACAAGAAATTTCTACATTCAAGGTGCAAGGTTGATTGTTGATTGTTGGTTGTTGATTGTTGATTGTTGATGGTTCATAGTTCATTGTTGAACAACAACCATGAACCATGAACCACGAACCATGAACCATGAACCATGTCTTATAGCGAATTCACCTTAGAAAAAGTCGCGATTGAGCTGGGGGTGACGACCCAGCAAGCATCGTTATTTCCTAACCTGACTGCGCTTGAAGTTCCTGCGTGGTTGTCGGCACTTTTGAGCAAGCAACCTCGATTAGCTGCGATTAGCGAAAAGGCGCGCAGCGAGTTTATCGTGGTGCCGATCCTCCTGGCCTGCCGCGACCTTAGCCAGAATCAACTGGCCATTTTCTCGGGTCAGCGCTTTGATGTGGATCCCGAACGCGGTCTCATTGGAGAATGCGATTTTATCTTGGCCATGGCTCCTCCAGTGCCGCCTTTGCGCGCTCCTATTCTCACCATCGTTGAAGCGAAGAAAAATGATGTGGAATCTGGGCTGGGACAATGCATTGCCGAAATGGTTGCTGCAGAAATCTTCAATCGGGCATCGGCGCAAGACCATCAGTCTATTTACGGCTGTGTCACCACTGGCGAAGTGTGGCAATTTCTCCGCTTGTCGAATTCCACTGCCCTGATTGATGAACAGCGCTACTATCTAGACAACGTTGGCAAAATTTTGTCCGCGATTCAGGCAATTGTCAGCAGGCAGAGGGCAGAGGGCGCGGGAAGGCAGCAGGCAGAGGGCAGGGGGCAGAAGTTGGGCAAGGGAGTGGAGGAAGTGGGAAAAGTGGGGGGTAGAAATGAGCCATGACTCTAAACCATGAACCCGAAACTATAAATTATCGACAATCAACCACCAACTACAACCAACCAACCATCAACAATGAACGACCAAGGTGATGTCTTAGAATGAATGTCCCAGCAAAGCTAAGGATAAGGTACGTTACGCTAGCACTAACAGCACCCTACAACCAATCAATTTCGGTACAATCTTTTCTGAAAATCACCCAACCATCAATCATAAACAATCAAACATTAACTATAAAAAACTAGCCATCAATAACCAATTATCAACCATCAACTATAAAAAACAACCATTAACTATAAACCATCAACTATTAACTATAAACAGCCAACCATGAACAACGAGCCATCAACCATCAACAATGAACAATGACCATCAACAATGAACAATGAACCATCAACCATGAGCACAGAACAAATTGTTGACAATTGCTGGCATCGGATCGGCGTTGAGGGCGATCGCAGTTGCCCGGAGCTGAAAACGGCCATTCATTGCCGCAACTGCCCGGTTTACTCAGCGGCAGGGCGCAGTTTGCTAGAGCGCGAGGCTCCCGAGGGCTATCTGGAAGAATGGACAAATGTCCTGGCAGACAGTCAGTCCGATCGAGGCGGTGCGGGGATTGGCAGCGCTATTGTCCAGGTAACAGATACCCTCTCCATTGCTATCTTTCGTTTGGGAGAAGAGTGTTTGGCATTGCCTGTCCGGTTGTTGCAAGAAGTGGCTCCTCCCTGCGTTATTCACACGCTGCCTCATCGTACAAACGATCTCTTTTTAGGGCTGGTCAACATTCGTGGCGAAATTTTGCTTTGCGTCTCTCTGCGATATTTGTTGGGGCTGGAAGCGACTCTGTCCTCGCAACTGTCCCACTCATTGGTTGCAAAACGGATGCTGGTTGTTCAGCATAATGGCGAACGTTGGGTTTTCCCTGTGGATGAAGTCTATGGAATTTACCGCATTTCCCGCAATGATTTACAAGACACTCCTGTGGTGGTGACTAAAGCAGCTGAAGCCTATACCAAAGGAATTGTCACCTGGCACGAAAATAAGGTGAATTATCTGGACTCAGAATTGTTGTTCTATACCTTAAATCGGAGGATTCTGTGACAGGCAGCGGATTGGAAATGGGCGATGGCTCCATGCTGGATTTATTTCGCATGGAAACCAATACGCAAGCAGTGGCTTTAAACCAGAACCTGACGGCGCTGAGAAACGAGCCGACCTCAGATGTGGAGTTGGGTTTCCTGTCCTGGACTGCCCGCGCCATCAAAGGAGCCGCTCGGCTGGTGGAGCTGGATGCGATCGCGAATCTTGCCCAGGCATTGGAGGCATGCTTCGATACGACCCGTCAGACCAACGTTGCGCTGGGCGCGGAACAATTGACGGTGCTGCTGCGGGGCGTGGATTTTTTGCTGCGCTTGAGTTACGTGGAAAATGCAGGCTTCGATCGCTGGTTGGTGACCAACCAGGACGAGATTGAAGCCTCAACCGCTGCGATCGCAGCCCTCATCCCCAACACCTCACCAGATTTAGAGACAAAACAGCAACCAGACATCAGTCCCCAGCCAGCCACTCTCAACCACATCAACACAGCAATCCCTGGTGAGTCAGAAACCATCGCTAACACTGAGGACAACATCGCTGAAAACGCTGTTGAAAATGCTGATATGGGCACCGACCTGAGCAATCGCTCCATGCTGGATCTATTTCGTCTAGAAGTCGAAGCCCAGGTAACCCTCCTTAATGAGGGGCTGCTAGCCCTGGAAAACCAACCTCAATCCGCTCAGGATCTGGAATCCCTAATGCGCGCCGCCCATTCTATCAAAGGAGCAGCGCGGATAGTCGCGCTGGAAGCCGCCGTTAACCTGGCCCACGTAATGGAAGACTGTTTCGTTGCTGCCCAAAACCAGGCGATAACGCTAGATGGCAACGGTATCGATCTGTTGCTGCAAGGCGTTGACCTGTTCTCCATGCTCAGTCAGGTAGAAGAAACCGCCCTCACATCCTGGCTATCCCAACATCAGCCAGACATCCTGGCGACCCAGCAACAGATCGCAGCCCTGTTTTCCCCCAACACTCCAACAGCTCGCCCAGATGGAACGCTCCCATCAGCCCCTGCCCTCCCCGCTGCAGGAAACCCAGTTTCCTTGCCAGTCGAGCCATCAGCGACCATCCTCTCCAGCCCTAACAATATTAATGCCTCACCGACTCCACACGAGACCGCTACCACCAGCCAACTGGTCAAAACCAGCCCAGGCAATCTGGAATCAGCCAGCCAGTCCTCTGGCCAGGCATCCCCATCTCAGGCTCGAGTCGTTCGTGTCAGCGCCGAAAACCTCAATCGCATCATGGGACTGGCAGGTGAGTCCTTGATCGAGGCAACCTGGCTACAACCCTTCGCCGATTCCCTGACTGCCCTCAAAACCCGTCAAGCCGAACTGTCGAAAGTCCTGGAAAATCTCCAGGCAGCCCTCGCTGGCAGCCAGGTCAGCGAAGCGAGCAAGCAATACCTGGATGCAGCCCGCCGCAAAGAACAGGAATGTGTGGAAATTCTGGCCGATCGCTTGCACGAGCTGGAACTGTTTGCTCGGCGGACGGGCAACCTCTCCGATCGCCTCTACCGCGAAGTTATTGCCTCCCACATGCGTCCTTTTGCAGATGGCGTTCAGGGATTTCCGCGCATGATCCGGGATCTGGCCCGCAAGCTGAATAAACAGGTGAAACTGGAAATTTTGGGCAAATCCACTCCGGTAGACCGGGATATCCTAAAAAAACTGGAAGCTCCGCTAACTCACATTCTGCGCAATTCAGTGGATCACGGCATAGAGCTGCCTGACGAACGCCGAGCCACAGCGAAATCCGCCGAAGGCACGATTCGTCTGGCTGCTTTTCACCGGGGCGGCATGTTAGCCATCACCATCTCTGACGACGGTAAAGGCATTGACCCCGAAAGATTACGGCAGAAGGCCATTCGTAAAAACTTGATTGCAGCAGACATGGCAACTCAACTCACTGATAGCGAGCTGTTGGAGTTCTTGTTCTTACCAGGATTTTCCACGGCCAAGCAAGTGACTGAAATCTCTGGTCGCGGCGTCGGTCTCGATATCGCTAGAAGTATGGCCCAAGACGTCGGCGGCACCGTGCGCGTCCAATCTCAGCTCGGCAAAGGCACCAGTTTCCACTTTCAGCTCCCTCTGACTCTGTCAGTAACGCGCACCCTCTTGGTGGAAATCTCTAGCGAACCCTATGCCTTCCCGCTAGCCCGAATCGAGCAGATTCTGATGGTGGAGCAAGAGGCAATCTCTGTGGTCGAGAATCGGCAGTACTTTAGCATGGACGACAAAAACATTGGTTTGGTGGCGGCTTACCAGGTCCTGGAATTGCCAGCGCCAGACTTCCGCCCTGGAGCTTTGCCCGTGGTGGTCATCAGCGACCAGACCAACTGCTACGGCCTGGTTGTGGATCGATTCCTCGGCGAGCGCGATCTAGTGGTCAGACCGCTCGATCCTCGATTGGGCAAAGTTCAGGACATAGGTGCTGCTGCCCTGATGGGAGATGGATCGCCGATTTTGATCGTGGATGTTTCAGACCTGGTACAATCGATTGACAATCTGCTCAATAGTCGTCGTTTAAATCGGCTTGCGATCGCAGACAGTCATCTTCTGGCCGACAGCCGCAAAAGTATTCTGGTTGTGGACGATTCCATCACTGTGCGCGAAATGGAGCGCAAGCTATTGGAAAACCGAGGCTACAGAGTTGAAATCGCCGTCAACGGCGTCGATGCCTGGAACGCCATTCGTACCAGTCGCTACGATCTCGTCATCAGTGATATTGATATGCCGCGCATGGACGGCATCGAACTCGTTAAACGCCTGAAAAATCATCCTACTTTGCATTCAATTCCTGTCATCATCGTCTCCTACAAAGATCGCGAAAGCGATCGCATCCAGGGACTGGAAGCAGGCGCAGACTACTACCTCACCAAAAGCAGCTTCCAGGACGACACCCTGGTCAATGCCGTCCTGGACTTAATTGGCAGTAGCAGTTAGCGATTAGCGGTTAGCGATTAGCGTTGGCCATGAACAATGAACAATCAACAATGAACAATGAACAATCAACAACAATTCGCAATCAGACATCAGCTATCATCTATTAGCAGTCCAAAACCATACTTCCAGTTCCCTGTTCCCCATTCCCTGTTCCCTGTTCCCTATTCCCTACATTCCTCAGTTCCCTATTCTCCGTTCCCCATTCCCTCTTGAAGTCAATGAGAATCGCAATTGTCAATGATATGGTGATGGCAGTAGAGACACTGCGACGGGTATTATTGAGTGTCCCGGACTACAGCATTGTCTGGGTGGCACACAATGGCACCGAAGCGGTGAAGAAATGCGCGCAGGATACACCTGATTTAATTCTGATGGATTTGCAGATGCCGGGTATGGATGGGGTAGAGGCAACGCGGCAGATTATGAAAAAATCCCCCTGTGCCATTTTGATTGTCACCGCAAGCGTCCGAAAGAATTCAGCCAAGGTCTTTGAAGCCCTGGGCTGCGGAGCCCGGGACGCGGTCAGTACGCCAGTGTTAGGTACCCAGGGCAATCCTAAAGCAGCAGAACAATTGCTCTCCAAAATTGCCACTCTGAGCAAGCTCATCCCCCAATCGGCTCCCCCTCTCCGATCTCGAGCCCCTAGCCAACGGTCTTCGCCTTCTGCCAGCGCTACTGCTACATTTTCATCGCTGAATACGATCCCGCCATTGGTTGCGATTGGGTCTTCGACGGGCGGGCCCAAGGCTTTGGCAACGATTCTCTCACGGTTGCCCGTTCGGTTTGGCGGCGCGATCGCAATTGTCCAGCACGTCGACGTCCAATTCGCTGCCGGCATGGTCGACTGGCTCAACCAACAATCTTCCCTACCCGTCAAACTCGCAACGACCGGCGATCGGCTAGAAGTCGGCAAAATCCTGATCGCAGGCACCAACGACCACCTCTACCTGCGCCCCAACCGCACCCTCGCCTACACCCCCGAACCCCGCGACTATCCCTACCGCCCCTCCGTCGACGTCTTCTTCAAAAGTATCGCCCGGATCTGGGGCCAGAAAGCAACTGCCGTCCTGCTCACGGGCATGGGACGCGACGGTGCCGAAGGACTGAGCCTGCTCCGTACCCAGGGCTGGCACACCATCGCCCAGGATCGCGACAGCTGCGCCGTCTACGGCATGCCCAAGGCCGCCGCCGAACTCAACGCCGCCATCGAAATCCTCTCCCCCGAAGCCATCGCCACCAGCCTGATCCGCCGCATCGGCAACACCCCAACTCGCTAACAGCACCCCCTTCATTCACTACAGTGATTATGACGTACAGCGACTTCACCCTGGAAAAAGTGCAAGCTGACTGCAGTCTCATCCTGGAAGAAAAACGCCACCTCTTCACTGCAGTCGATCCCGTTCCGCCTTCAGAGTTGTTGCAGATGACCCTGGAAGAATACCTCCCCCTCGCCATTGACATTAATAGCGAAAAAGCCCGCTCGGAGTTCATTATAGCCCCCATCTTAGGTGATATTCGACGGCAGACCCACTACCAGGTTTCCCTCTTTTCCGGTAAAGAGTTTAATGTCGGCAAAACCAAAGGACTCAATGGCTTGTGCGACTTTATTCTCAGCCGTTCTACAGAACAGCTCTATATTCGTACTCCCGTCGTCACCATTGTCGAAGCTAAAAATGAAAATCTGATTGGCGGCATCGGCCAGTGTATTGCCGCCATGGTTGGTGCCCAGATCTTTAATCAGCAAAGCCAGAATTCGGTTAAGAAAATTTATGGTGCAGTCACAACCGGCACAAACTGGCGTTTCCTGTTCTTGCAGGATAAAACTATTTACCTGGATGCGACCGAATATTACATCCGCGAGGTTGAAAAAATTCTGGGCATTCTGCTGCAACCGATACGATCGCTAGTGGCAAAAGATATCAAAGCTTTCTAGCGACAAGGGTTTGGGGATTCTGACGCGGTTTGCCATTCATATCATGTCGGGTTAATTGCGATCGATAAAATATGGCTACACGTCGGTTGGGTTGAGTCCACAGAATCCAATACCAGAGGACTTTGCGTTGGGTTTTCGCTGTCGCTGCAACCCAACCTACAAATTGATATCAACTTTGCTGACTTGATATCTCTGTTGAATGCGATCGCAGTCTATGAAGATTCAGTGAAGGGCATGCAAATGTAACAATCACAAGAGATAATTCAGTATTATGCTTGTTCGCAATCGGTGGCAGGACAGGTTTAAGTTTCGATTTCTGGATACACGACTCTCACGCAAATTGTACTGCACAGCCGGATTGCGATCGCGAATCACTATCATCAGGATGGATCCATGCACAGCCCCCCTTTATTCTCAGCTTCAACCCCAGCCCTCCCAAAACTGAAACCAACGTCTCATCGCACCGCCGCCTCAACCCTCTGGGCAGCAGCATTAGGAACCGCAATGCTGCTCCTCACCGGTGCCCCCGCTCAGGCCGCTTCCTTTCAGGGGTTGGGCGACCTACCCGGTGGCAGCTTCAGCAGCACCGCCGTAGATATCTCTGCCGATGGCTCCGTGGTGGTCGGCCGCGGCCTCAGTACCAATGGCTTTGAGGCGTTTCGCTGGACGGCTGCAGAGGGACTGGTGGGACTGGGTCACCTGCCAGGGGGAAGCTTCATCAGTAGTAGTGCTTCAGGGGTCTCTGCCGATGGCTCGGTTATCGTCGGTCAAAGCAGCAGTACCAACGGTACCCAGGCATTTCGCTGGACTGCCGCAGAAGGACTAGTCGGCCTGGGCGACCTACCGGGTCGAAACTTCTTTAGTTTTGCTGGGGGCGTGTCCGCCGATGGCTCGGTTATCGTCGGTGGCAGCAGGGGCACCAACGGCGTGGAGGCATTCCGCTGGACTGCCGCAGAGGGCATGGTGGGCCTGGGCGACCTCCCCGGTGGCATCTTCGACAGTGCGGCAAATGCTGTGTCTGCTGATGGTTCGGTTGTAGTCGGCGACGGTACCAGCTTCTTTGACAGCGACGGCGAGGCATTCCGCTGGACGGCTGAGGATGGCATGGTGGGCCTGGGTGACCTCCCCGGTGGATTCTTCGCCAGCTCAGCTCGCGATGTTTCCGCCGATGGCTCGGTTGTGGTCGGTGCTAGTTCAACTGGTACTGGCGACGACCAAGCCTTCCGCTGGACGGCTGAAGATGGCATGGTCGGATTAGCCGTCGGGAGTGACTTCTTTGAAAGCGCAGCGAATGGTGTGTCTGCTGATGGTTCTATTGTTGTCGGCAGAGGCTTCAGCTTAGCAACAAACAGGTCTAACGAAGCCTTTATCTGGGATAGCAGCAATGGCCCGCGCGCCTTGTCGGTTGTCCTGACGGAGGATTTCGGTCTGGATCTGGGTGGCTGGAGATTATTCTCTGCCACGGGCATTTCTGCAGATGGGCGCACCATCGTCGGTGGAGGAGAAAATCCGGATGGCAACATTGAAGGCTGGATCGTGCGACTCGACCCCAAATCTGTACCGGAACCTTGCAGCGTCGTTGGTGCGATCGCGGCCCTGGGAATGGGAGCGCTGCTGAAACGGCGCTCCGGCAGGAAAAAGAGATGACGCAAAAAGAGATGACGCGTCATCTGAATCTCGTCGATCCAGATGACGCGTCACACTTCAAATCAACACCGTCATCCCAGACAAAACCTGGACAGGTGAGGCAGAGCGAGTTTGACAACTGGCTCTCTATCAGTAGTAGCGAGGAGAGGGAACAAATAGATTCGCTACATCGAATTTTTTTGCTCCGATTTCCTCAAACGAGAATTTAATCGGGTAGGGACGGGCAGCCGCCTTACAAAAATCGGGTTTCAGCCGGACAAAGGTGACAATCGGCGGATCGGATTTTTTCAACAGGGCGACAAAGTCCTCTTTTCGCGTGCAGCCCGTGCTGGTGACGACGATGGTGCAATCTTTTTCGGTCAGGCTAACTCCGTGCAAGGTTTCGATCTCCGCCGCTTGCGCAGCGGGAGCGGTAACAAATAAGCCCGCCACAAAGAGCAGGGCCGCTAAACCGAGGACTAACTTTCCAAACGCTTTCTTCAAGGGAAAAGCAACGGACAATTTGACATCGAATGGTGTACTTATCATGAGGTTTGAATTGAATAAATTGAACAAGATTGGCATTCAGTTCAGGCAACAATAGTATCCCGATTGAGGAAACTAAAAGTCAGCCATTTTCTTAACATAAGCCAAATCTACGACCAGAAGTCAAAAGTTCAAATGCGAGTTTCCTTCTGGCTTTTGGTTCCTAAACTTAAGACACAATAAGCTTTAATGGCCGATTAGATTTTGGAGAGTATTGGAGTGCATGCCTTGAAGTAGTGTAGCATTGATAAGACGATTACATCGCGCAATTTCTGATAAGATTTTGAAAATTATGTTGCCAACCTCATAGTGAGTGATGTTCAAAATCAATCCAGCTTTGAAGCGTTGTTCAACCACACATTTGCCCTAAATTTAATTCGCCTTGAGCTTGTTTAGTATAGACTAATGTCCAACTCACCAGTCTAATTCCTCACTGCACTCTTCGATTGGTGTTTCAAGACCCGCCTTGATGGATGCTCTCATTCCTGGAATGGAGAGCAAGTAAGAGTGTTTCCTGGATGGCTGACCAATCTTCTTCTGCCAGGAGAATGGCATTGCGACGCTTGCCCGCAATCAAAATGGGTTGGTGCGACTGAGCAACATCCTCAATGAGGAGAAATTGTAGCCCGCATGATTTTGGCTGCAACGAGCAGTTAGATTTTCGAAGCCATATATCATGCCAACTAAATGTTTGATTTTACTGTGAAAATTTGGCATAGTGTTGCGAAATTTTGGAAGGAGTATCAGGCTTAATACTGATACCAATTCAATTTCAGAATACATTATTCCTGGACTGCTGCCACGCTAAAGTCTGCACATAATGTCTTCATTAATCTCCAGTAAAATTGAGGTATAGTTGCTTGAGGGAAACGATGCTGCTAGCAATCCAGCAATCTAAGGGTCGAGTGACTGCGACGATTACGGTGACGAATTTGGTGGATCAAATCCTGGCAAAGCGGGGATTCATTGATGCAGGGGAGATTCGTTCCAGAACGTTGCTGGATGTTTTGGTGGATACGGGGGCAACGCGGCTCTGTTTGCCTGCGGATGTAATTGGCGAGCTGGGGCTGACGTTGCTGGGAGAGATTGAGGCGAAAGTTGCGGTGGGAACGCAAAAAGTGCGGGTCTTTGAGGGGTTGAAGCTGGCGATTGCAGGCCGGGAAGGAACGTTCAACTGCATCGAATTGCCTGCTGGAGAAGATCCGTTGATCGGCTTAATTCCCCTGGAAGATTTGGGTCTTGAGCCAGATTTGCAGAATCAGCAACTGAGACTGCTTTCCATGGAGGGAAGGGATACGTATCTAACCATATTATGATTGTTCAATTCCAGGATTGCTAACTGCCCAGTTCGCGGGAACGCTGGTAAGCCGCTCGCACGGCTTCGATCAAGGCTGAACGAAATCCGCATCGCTCCAGGGCAGCGATCCCCGCAATCGTAGTGCCGCCAGGACTGGTGACGCGGTCTTTGAGTTGGGCAGGATGGAGGTCGGTTTCCTGTAATAGTTGCGCAGTGCCGTGCAAGGTTTGTAACGCCAGTTTTGTTGCGATCGCACGTGGCAATCCCACCGCAACGCCTCCATCAATCAACGCCTCAACCGCAACCGCCAGATACCCCGGTCCCGATCCCGACAGCGCTGTCACCGCATCCATCAAATTTTCCGGCACCTCGATCGCCTCCCCCACCGCCTGGAAAATTTTCTTCGCCTGTTCCAGATGATGGGGCTGGACATAGGGTCCAGGAGCCAGAGCCGCAATTCCCGCCGCCACTGTTGCAGGGGTATTGGGCATCGCTCGAATAATGGGCCGTTGAGGAAACGCCTCCGCCAACTGGCTTAAGGTCACGCCAGCCATAATTGAAACAATTGCCGACGACTTTTCCCTTCCCTGCTCCGACAATCCTCTGACAACAGCAGCGAACACTTGCGGCTTAACCGCAAGCAACACAATATCCGAAGCCGAAGCTGCCAAACCGTTGTTATCCGTAACCTGGAGACCGTACTGCTGGCTCAGCCATTCTCGCCGTTGAACACTGGGATCGCTCACCAAAATTTCATCAGGCGAATAAAGCCTTTGGGCAACCAAGCGGGATAAGAGAGCTTCTCCCATTACCCCGCCACCAATCGTGCCAAGCTTGATAGACACCCTGTTCCTTACTCTCCTGGGACAAAACAGCCAGAATAGCCAATTCCCATTCATGGAGTGCTTGCGCTCCATCAATGGGGTCAAAATTTGGCTTCATCTGTACGTTGCTAGTTGGATTGAACCATCCGATTTGCAGGATCGCTTCCCCAAGCGGGAGTGGGGGCCGGAGCAGCCGGACGAGGCGCACGAGGTTGTGGCTGGGATACTTCATGAACAACCCCGGTTTGAGTGCTGACTTGAACACAACTGGGCGTAAACAAGAAAATACTTTCGCCAATACGCTCCTGGTGGCCATCAATCGCATAGGTTCCCCCAGCAACAAAATCAACGGCGCGCTGGGCTTGATCGGGATCCATAATCGTCAGATTCAGAACCACTGATTTGCGTTCCCGCAACGCTTGAATGGCCTGGGGCATTTCTTCAAAGGAGCGTGGCTCCATTACAACGACTTCTGAAATTCCGTTTGCCGCGCCAGGCATGCCAATCACGTTATTCATTGTCGCTCCTATCCCTGCATCAGATACAACTGGCCGCTCCCGCAACCGACGCCGATTGCGACGATCGTCCTCCCCATTGGGTTGAACGTGTTCTTCCTGGTAGAGGTTTTGGTATTCTTCCCCATCAACCTCGTCATAGTCATACTCATAATCAACTGGGTCATTGAGACCAACAAAATCTCGTAACTTGGAAAAAATATTGTTCACAGTTCGTGCTCCATTACAACGTCGGGTCAACACGAGGGTTAAGCGTCTAGGACATGGAGGAGAGGGGGATGCTTCCAACTTGCCATTATGGTAAATGCCTCTTGCCTAAATGCCTCTTAAAACCTAGCCCATTTTGGCATGTGGAGTTTTCCCACAGGAAAAACAACTCATTTCAAAAATGGATGGGTTTTTGATACCGATTGAGGATCGACTCCCCAACCCTGATAGCGTACAGCTCGCGAGCACCCTGCCCAGCTTTACTAAAATTGAAACAACAGTATACCTGAGACTTATCCAATTGCACCCCTAACTATTTTTAGATTGATCTGGATTGAAATCTCAGGAATACAGCAAAAACATTAGCATAAATCTGCTTGTACTAATATTAATCAATTTCTTTTTTTCGGCAAGTAGTTTATACAAAATTAGCAATCGCTGCACAATCATTTTGAAATTGCGTCAATCGCAAGCTTGCAAACATGCGATCGCACAGTATTCAAAACCTGACAAAATTGCAGGAAAAGAAGGGGGATCGAACCCGTTGACAAAACTTTAACCACAGAGTAAAGACTATTCTATATTGTTCAATCGTTTGGTCGTTAAAATTCACCTGAAGTAATTTCAAAACCCGATTAAACCTTGCCTATTTTTTCTCCTGAACTTTCCTTCAGGAAAACCGATTGATTTCAAAATGGACGAGATTTACATTGACCGTTCTCCAAATAGAACCCGACCCAGGCGGATCGTGGTTGCTCCAGCTTGAACAGCAAGCAAATAGTCTGCCGACATTCCCATTGAGAGATGGGGTAGAGGTAAGCCGAATTGTTGTTGAATTTTGTCAGCTAACTCTCGGGCATGCTGGAACATCGACAACGTTTCTTCAGCAGTCAATCCTTGTGGGGGAATGGTCATTAAACCGCAAATATCGAGGTGTTTATACTGGTTCAATTGGGGAAAATCCAGCATTAACTGAGAGACAGACCAACCATATTTATCGGGATCGGGTAAAAGTTTAACCTGGAGACAAATTTTTGGTTTCAAAGATTGTTGCTCTGCAAGCTTGTTCAGGCGGCGAGCTAACTTTAAACTATGCAACGAGTGGATCCACTGAAACTGTGCCAGTGCCTTGCTCGCTTTATTGCTTTGCAGATGGCCAATCAAATGCCAGGTAATATCTTCAAAATCTTTGAATTTTTCTTGCTTGACAACCGCTTCTTGGATTTTGCTTTCACCAAAATCTCTAATTCCAGCCTCATAGGCGGCTTGCATGGCTTCAACAGAGACCTGTTTTGTCACTGCTATGAGTCGAATCGAAGCAGGGATTTGCTGGCGAATTATGGCAATGCGCTGGGCAATCGAATGGGAAATATCCAGGTTACTCATGAAAACGTCACTCATTGAAAAGTGCGTTGATAAATTGCCTGGAGCTGATCGTATTCTTTGGTTTGACCGATTCGTCGCAGCATTCGCAGGCGATTTTCTACCATTAAACGGCCATCAGCACGACTAATGGGATCGAACTTGATGCCTGTTGACTCGCTCACGACCAGGAAAAACAGACGTTGAGCATAAAGGGTTGTGAAAAGTTCCTGATTTTCTTCAATCAGACAGACCCTGAAAAGTAAGCCAAATGTTGGGTGATTGATATAGGTTTCAGTGCTCATTCAGGCGAAGTAGACGTTGGCTTGATTGCAGCATGAAAGAACATATGAACGCTTACTCTGAAGCAGAGCTGAAATTGTGCGCTCCAAGGATTGATTGTTCAATCGACAAGATTTCAATACAGAACCGATTAGGCAAATTAAAAATAACCAAATCATATCCAAGGGTTTCAGGTTACCCTCCAGTAAAAACGTTAAGCCATAACAACTTTCCATCTTTCCAACAGTCTCGCATTCACCTTCAATGTAGAGATTGCGATCCCCACTCAACACCCTTGTTCCAGAGAACCAGCTCTGAATGCTCGTCAGGCCATTTCTGACTACTTTATGGGAAAGCGGGCTCGCTACACCACTAAAAGCTTAAACATTGTAGGGCATAACTTCAAATTTGCATTAGAACAAATTATTTGTTCCCCACAAAAAACGGGCTCCCCAGAAAAGCACCAAACTGAGGAGTGCTAACCAGTCCCTTCCCCTGAGCTGCAATTTATGCCATTGCACCCGATGTCGGTTGGGGCTGGTAAACCCCCTCACTGTCATGGCTCCAGCAATTTGCTCAGCCCGCAGGAGGAGATTTTCTAATAATCGCTCGGCAACCATCAGCCAAACCTGAACGGCTCTGCGCCAACCTAATTTTTTCCAATTAATCGCTCGGGTTCTCACGGAACGGACAAGATTCTGGACTTCTTCCAGAACCAGAGGAATGAAACGCAGGGAGAGCGTGAGTGTTAAAGCAATTTCGGTCACAGGCAACTTGAGTCTGCGTAGAGGACGCATCAGGCTTTCAATCCCTGCTGTAATTTCTTCTGGTGCTGTGGTGAGCAGAAACAGGTTAGTGCTATAGAGCAGGGTAAAGATGATGGTGCTGATGCGAATGCCTAAATCGACGGAACGTCGAGTGATATTGAGCGGGCCTTGATGGAAAACAACATAGTTGTAGGCTGTGGGCTGCGCCAGCTTGGCTAAATCGGGTACTGCTGGTTGAGGGGATGGAGCTTGTCCCCAACCAAACGGATCGTACCAGGGCTTGCGCTTTGCTGCTGGAGAAAGGACTGAGGGCTGCTCGGCAAAGGAGAGTTCGTCAGCAGGTAATCTGGGTTGATGCTTAAGACCCAGACCATCGGGTGCGATCGCAGTCAAGATCAACACAAAAATACCCAGCACCAACAACAAGCCCATCTGCTGCCGCCAAACCCGTAACGGCACCGCTGCTGCCATTGTCAACACAATCAACAACAGCACCAGCAACAAGCGCCACATTGGGCTGGATAAAAGAGGAGCAGCCAAAAAGCTCATCAACCAGGCCAGTTTGACCCTGGAATCGATCCCATGCAACCAGGTAACCGGTTGTTCCAGATACAGACCCAAGGGCATCGATCGCATTAAATCCATAGTTGTTCATTGTTGATTGTTCATTGTTTAGAAGGCAGAGGGCAGAGGGCAGAGGGCAGAAGGTGGATTGTTTAGAAGGCAGAGGGCAGAGGGCAGAAGGTGGATTGTTTAAGAAGCAGAGGGCAGAAGGTGGAGCGCTAACCGCTAACCGCTAACCGCTAACCGCTAATCGCTAACCGCTAACCGTTATTCAGCCTCCAGTCTGTTGAGTTGCGGCACAAAGTTTCCCTGAACATAGATCCAGGCAATTCCCTCCGGGTCTAAGCCCTGACTCCATTCACTAAAATCCGCTCGATCTTTCCTGCGGCTAATGGTGCTGGGATCCACCCCTAATCGACGCGCCAATCCTCTACCCGATAGAACGGCATCCTCATCTGGTTCTTCGAGCAGGGCCAGATAAAGCTGCCAGAATGCAACCATAATGGCAACAATGACAATAACAATCGCTTCCGGTCGGTCGAGTAGATCCTGGATGGCAAGTGTTGGCTCCATTTCGTCGGAGTCTAAAACTTCTGCTGCACTGGGTTGAACAGCTGGCTTAGGGAATTCAAACTGTTGAGAATCAGTCACTTTAGGAATTATCAAGAGCGATGTATTAGAACGATCTGATGGGCAGGTCAGAACTCCAACCTGAGAGCGTTGCATAACAACGCCACGATTCTACTCTAGAGGCATATCTAAACCATCGTCTATCAAGCAGAGTACTACACAATCTACCTATCGTTTTAGTGCTATAGAAATACGGAAATAGGTTAGGACAAAACAAAAGTCTCAAACCAAGATTGAGTAAAATTTTCCCTCCTGCCTGCTGCCCTCTGCCTCCGTTTCTTTGGGCCATGGTCCAAAGAAACGGAGGTTAAGCGACGCTAACCTTCAAGTCGTGAGATGAAGGGGACAGCGATCGCTGTCCCCATGAGCGGTGCTCGTCCACTGATGCATTACATCGGAACTGCATTGTGTGATTGGGGGTAGTTTCCCAGAGGGAAGGATTTTTGAGCGTGCGGGTGGAACCCGCACGCTCAAAAATCCTTCTTTGGTTACCACCACCATCACTAGGAATATATACTTAACGCTATAGTAGGAGTGTCAAGCATTAAGTCATGGGATAAAAATCATGGCATCGCTCAAACGAAATTCACTGGGGAGCACCCGCTTCCTCTAGTGCATCAGGTTAGGGATTGATTGTTGCAATCAATCCAATCTCTCAGTTGCACCAACATTAACGTATCCACATTTGCGATCGCATATTTTCCTATCGATCCACGATCGATCGAATTCTTATGAATCAAGCTTTAATTATTCAAGTTGCTGCCTATCCCGGTTGGATTGTCGAGGTCAGCCTTGCCCCCATTGAAGGGTATCAATGTTGGATTGTGAATCCAAACTTGATGGTACTCAACAATGGCGAGACCTATCAGACCAGTAGCGCAGCTATGGCAGCAGGACGAACTTTTGTAGAAAGACATCGCTGATCCGCCCAGCCAATCGCTCCAGTCCATCAATCCTTCTGCCAGCTTCCATCCTCTCCCAAGGGATATCGAGTTAAGAACACCAAAACGCCTCCGAAAGATTTGGCATCAGCCAGGGAAAACTAATCTTTTGAACCATCGTCTACTGAAATAGGAATGGGAACTCAGCAGAATATAGTTAGTACTATCTAATACATCAAAATCTACATCCACAGTGCGTTACAACTGTCGCCTAACGCACCCTACTGGCGTAACACACCTAAAATTATGTAAATTCGTAGTTGGCACTTTAGTGCTGCCGATGTCTATCGAGTGAGGATTATAGCCTCTTCAACGACCTAATTCTATCGCACTAAATTAGCTATGTCAGCCCACTACAAAAGTCCAGATTATAACCATGCTTAGTATATAGCACTATGAAAATAGGTGAGGACAGAACACCAGCTGTCGCTAACCTTTCCCCTCCGCCTTCTGCCCTCTGCCTCCTGCCTTTTGCTATATCAACAAACAGAATGCGCGATCTAGCCTACAATCGGGACAATAGCCGCAAGCAATATACTGTAGATTGCAAACCAAACCCAGCAACAAAAATGACCATCACTGCCCCCATTCGCCAGTTACAGCTGCAACCCGGAAGTCTCATTGCGATTCCTGATATTAGCTGGCAAGAATTTGAGGCCGTTTTGGCAGAACTGGACGAAGGACGCAGTACCCGGCTAGCGTATAGCAACAAAACCTTAGAAATTGTGTCTCCCTTACCCAAACACGAACGAACCATCGTCATCATTTCCGATCTGGTGAAAATATTGCTGCGACGACAAAAACGTCCCTGGGAATCCCTACGTTCAACTACATTCAAACGCCAGGGATTGGCGGGAATTGAACCCGACGACTGCTTCTATATCGAAAATTATCGCGCCATTCTGGGGAAAGATCGACTGGACTTAGACGTCGATCCGCCTCCCGATTTAGCAATCGAAAGCGATATTACGTCCAAAACTTCAGTGGATGCTTATGCGGCGATCCAGGTACCAGAACTTTGGATCTATGGCAACGACAAATTGAACATTAAACTTTTTCAGCACGGCAACTACGTTAACTCTTCCACCAGCCCAACTTTCCCTGATGTCCCTATCCCTGAGTTAGTCGTCAGCACCCTTGCCCGCGCCCAGGAAGTTGGCACCAGCGAAGCATTATGGGAATTTGAGCAAGGGTTGGACTGCAGCTCATAGTTACAAAGGATGAGTAATCTTGAAGTTCAAATAAGCCGACTCTTTCAGAGGTGCATAAAACTTAACCCGTTTATAATGAAAGCAGTCATCACTCTCAGCAAAGCCATGACAGTTCGACAACGACGATATAGCAAAGAGGAATTAGCCCGACGGGGGCAAGCCCTCTATGAAACTCAGATTCGGCAGCAGGTCGAAGCCGGGAATGAGGGCAAAATCGTTGCCATTGATATTGAAACTGGAGACTTTGAAGTGGCTGACACGGTTTTACCTGCCACCAAACCCCTATTCGAGCGACATCCAGATGCCCAACCCTGGGTCATCCGCATTGGTCATCAAGCTGTTTATCATTTTGGTGCCCGGAGTCTGGCAAAACCATCATGTCTGCAAAAACTTGCATAACTTCTTTGAAATTTGTGCTTGCGTCTCCGATGATAATTCACCTAACACGCGTTGGATTACTACTGCAGAAACTGTTATCAGGTAATGCAATCTCACAGCAGAAGATTGTCGTAGTCCTGAAGAAACAAAATCGGGATGACCGGGTTCTAGCAAAATGTCAGTGTTCAGCACGGTTAAGGGAATGCGGCTGGTAATATAAGCTAAGATAACCTGGCGACGTCCTCCAACTGGATTGGTTAAACATGTAGCAGGTCGCAATTTAGTGGCCGAGAGATCGTCAAACGGAAACGGAACCAATACAATCTTACCCTTCATCATTAAACGGTTGGCCATCAGCTAACGTATAAATGTCTTCTTCAGAATGGAGAGGCGAAGGAAAATCTGCATCGCCGATTGCTGCCTTTTCCCACTCTGGATCGCGAAAGGGCTGACCATCCGCCAAGGTATAAATATCTTCTGCTGGATCCCTTAACGCTTCGAATGCTGAGCTGCGAACTGCAGCCCTCAACCATGCATATTCTTCCTGCTCAGCTTTTTGCAGCAACATCGCTTCCAGCGTCTCCAATCGCTGCAAGTCTTGATAGGTAATCAGCGCTGCCGCCGCCTTCCCTTGCTGCTCAAGCACAATTCGTTTCCCCTCTTGACTGACCTGATTGACCAGATCTGGCAAGCTCCCGTACTCTGCACTGACATCAACTGCAGTCACAACAACCCTCAAAGATTTTGTTTTAATGCTTTGGATTACTTTCCATCCTACTGCTTATCAGGCCAGTTCGATCTCGGCAGATTCTCCCGACGCTTCGTGGATCGCGACCAGGTTGCCTTGAGGCTCGGCTCCCAACTAGCTGATTAGCATTTAACAGCTCAATGCCATAGATTGAACCATCTGGAGCGATATCGGCGACCCACTTGCAAGGTTTCCACAGCTGCCGTTTTCTCTTGAAGCTGGATGTAGGCAATGTTGTATCTCAGATCGTAGGTCAATTTCATCGGACTCTTCCTCAAAAGAATTGAACAATTACAGTGATAACTAGTGCGGCGTCACAGCTGAATTTTAGGGTTAGCAAATTTCAGAAAGCTTACTATCTAAGGTTGATAGAAATTAACAACTCCAATTTTTAGTCTTGACAGAGCATTAGCCAATCTTTCTCTCCAGATAGAGCCTGGAAACAAGAGAAGAGAGTTCGATTTTAGAAACAATGGACGTCATAACAAATTATACGCTCTACTAACGATTTCCACCTCCTTTACTGGGAGAAGGTGCTCCTTGACGACCAGAGGGTGCCCCACGTTCAAGATAACAAAAATGATTTACAGCCGATATAGTATCGTCAGGAACTCTCCAAGTACGACGATCGTTTTGATTGCAGCGCAAGCGTACAAGGCTACCTGCTCCTATTTATAAAATCTCCCCCCTACAAAGTCTGCTGCCCTGAGATATCTGCCAAGACGTCGATTTTCCTGGTATTCTAGCCCTCACCTCTCCAATTACCTCAACAATTTCAGGGCAAGGCGATCTCCTAGCTTTCCCCTGAGCTAATCCTTTTGGAGCACCTCCTCCAATTGCAGCTGATGCCAGAACCGTGCTCAGGGAAAACATGAAGATTGTTCTAGGTCTCATTAGGTCAATCCTCACCTTCTAATCTTTGACGGGCTAGATGGATCCATTCATCCTCATCCAGGTTAGAGTAAGTTGACAAGGCAAAGCAGAGTTCCCATTCGGGCAGTGCTTAGTAGTGTCTTCTTCTCCTTCATACACTTGAGCCAGCAAGCAGTGGGCCGCTGCTATGTTGTTGTCGAGTTCAATTGCTTCCAATAAATGAGATTTAGCTTCAGCATAGCGATTTTGTCCCAACCGTGCCCAGCCCAAATTTTTCAACAGCAAGTATTTTCTATCATCTTTGTTACCAGACTGCCAGGTTAGTAATTCATTTGCGTCCAAACCCAATAGCAACAATTGGACAGCAGCAGAATATTCTTTCTCCAGGATATACAGCCGTGCCAGGTTGTTGTAGGCAGCTGGATAACCTCCTTGTGCGGCAATTTCATATTCGTTGCGGGCCAATTCGTTCTTTTGGAGCGCTGTGTAAATTTGTCCTAGACGGTAGCGAGGCTCCAAGTAGTCTGGATGCAGGCCAGTGCTCGCTGATAGCGGGTTAACGCGCTCGCCAGTTGGGGCGGATTGCTGTCGTAGAACAGTCGATCGCCGCGATTGTTGTAGAGGACGGCAATCTGGGGTAGGGAAGCGTGGAAGCCGAGCAGTCCCAAAAGCAATAGTATTGATAGGCCGAAGCTGGCTTCTTGATGGAAGTGCTGGGGAATTTTGATGTTGGCTAAGAAACGTTCGACTTCTGCGGTGCCATCTCTGGTGAAGGCGCTGCGGCTGGCGAGGAGGGTTAAGACGCTCTGGGTGGTGATGGCGAAGGCACCCAGGGTGTCGGGGCCGCCGCTGAGGAAGCGGGAGGAGATGTCTACGACCAGGCTGACGGAGGCTGTGAGGGTGACGATGGTGAGGAATTTCCACAGCCAGTCGAGTTTGTTCCAGATGTGGATGGGTTTAGGGAAGTGCCACCACCAGGAGGTTTCTGGCGGATTAATGCTGGCTCGCAAGGTGTCCAGATCCAGGGTTTTGGCAATGGGTTGCGCTTGCTTTCGCAGGCGTTTGTCGAGTTGGGCGATGTCGAGCAGAACGCTGTGTCGTTGTTGTGCGGGTTGGCTGAGCCAGGTCTGGATTTCGTCGCGCAGGAGCAGGAGGTTGAGGGCTTGCTTGGCAGAAAGAGGCGTTTGGGTTTCAACTGCACTCAGAGTTGTTTTGTACTGTTCAATGACGTTGGATAAATGGGGAAAGGGCATGGTTGCAGCTCAAGTATACCAGCATCCTGATATCATTTTGGATGTTAGATCGCCGATTTTGGATTAGGAAAAGGCTGACTGGGCAAGCGTCCCCTTTGGGCAGTCACTCTGACAATTTCATTCGTTGCCTCGCCAAGTCAAATTGGTTATGAGAACAAATTTTGCAGTTTTTTCCACAAGAGAAAATAGATTAATTGTACTATAGAGAGGGTTGAATTCTCGGACACTTCTGAGTGTATCTTTGAGCGCGTGAAAACTGACTGCATCGTCTTGTGAGTTTGCCATGCTGCCTGATTAATTTTTAGATCTAGAATCTGTTATTTTGAATCGATTATTTTGAATCTGTTGTATGCTCTAATTTACGGTTTCATGCACAATGGAGATAAAGGGATGGCTGAACGCCTGGAAACTGAACTCTGGAGCAAACTGATGGACGTGCAACAGAATATTGCGGAAGTGAAGGAAAATGTTCGCCACAATGAGAAAGCGGTGGATCGGGTGGAACAGAAATTAGACATTCTGATCGATGAGGTGGCCACCAAGGAGGAGCTGAAGGCTGTCTCTGAAAAGTCGGATAATCTGGTTTGGAAGTTGGTGATTCCTGCGATCGCGGGCATTGCTGGCGGCATCACCGTCCGTTTGCTAATTCAATTCCTGCCCAATTAGAGGTTGCGATCGCAAGCCAGGAGATGATTTGTCGATGGCTGTAGAACAATATCGTCAATGGATTCAGCAGTTACTGTTGGAGCGGGCAGCGCGGAAACAGGCAGTGCCGGAGATTGAGGCGCAAGCGGTTTTAGATACAGTACGAGATCGCTATCTGTTGCTGCATACGGGCTGGCGCGGCAATCGTCGCACCCATGGCTGCAGTCTGCATCTGGATATTAAGGAGGGTAAGATCTGGATTCAGCATGACGGCACTGAGGTGGGGATTGCGAACCAGTTGCTGGAATTGGGGGTACCGCATCGCGATATCGTCCTGGCGTTTCATTCGCCCAATATGCGACGATTTACAGAGTTTGCTACCCATTAGCGATCTGGAAAAATTATGGACGTACAACGGAATATTGCAGAAGCGCAAGAGACTGTTCGCCACCATGAGAAAGCGGTGGATCGGGTGGAACAAAAGTAAGATATCCTGCTTCATCAGGTGGCAGAAGTGTCAACCCGGGAGGAGCTGAGGGCTGTCTCTGAAAAGTCGGATCGTTGGGTTTGGCAGTTGGCGATCGCAGCGATCGCAGGCATTGCCGGAGGCATCGCAGTCTGTTTGCCGATTCAATTCCTGCCAAGCTAGTCAAGAATAAAATTACGACGACGAGAGAAATGAACCGTTCCCCGTCTGCCCTCTGCCTCCTGCCTTCTGCCTTCAAACCAGATTTACCCCTAGCGATCGCAGGGAACGTTCAACGCCCCATTATCGATCAACCACTGCTGTTGCGCTGAGGTCAATCCCTGTGCTGCGGTAAAAGTAGCGCCGCTGACCTTGCAATGGGTAAAGTTGCCGCCTTCCCACACGGTATGTTCCAGGTTGGCATCGCGCAGATCGGCTCCGGAGAAGTTGACCTGCACCAGATTGGCACGCTCCAGATTGGCAGAGAACAGGGAGGCTTCGGTAAAGTCCACTTGTCTGAGCTGAGCGTTATTGAGGGTAGCTTGCTGGAACTCTGCCTGTCGTGCGATCGCACCCGTCAGATCGGCAGCTCTGAGATTGGCCCCCAGCAGATTGGCTTGGGTGAAGTCAGCTCCTGCCAACCGCGTCCGGGTTAATATCGCTCGTTCCAGGTCGGCTTGATGCCAAATCGTCTCGGTCAGTTCTGCCCCATCAAAGACCGCCTGCACAAGTGTGGCTTCGCTGAAAGTCGTCTGGGGAAAATTGCTGGCACCTAAATTGGCTTTTTCCAGGCTGGCTCCGGTGAACTTCGCGCCTTGGCCCGTGGCTTCGCGAAAATCTGCACCGTTCAGATGGGCCAGAGCGGCATCCAGATGATGCAGCGTGGCTGCATACAAACGAACCTGGGCAGCGCGGACTTCCCGCAAATTGGCTCCGTTGAGACGGGCACTGTTGAGCTTCGCATTTGTGAGGTCGGCCTGGGTCAGCGTTGCCCCTGATAGAACGGCAAACATTAACATAGCTTGAGAGAAATCTGCTTCTTGACAAGACGCTCCTGATAAATCAGCTGCCCGTAGATAGGCTCTGGCAAATTGCCCCCGATCCAGGTTCGCTCCACGTAAGTTAATATGACTTAATTCGGCCTGGCACAGGGATTGACCCTGCTGGAGTTGGGCCAGGACTTCGTCGGTGGTGAGCAATGCCATATTATCGTTCCCTTCTCTTCTTTTGTTTGTTCTAGCGGCTGGTTTGCTTTTATTCTGATTAGACTCATTCGGAAATTGGAGTGGAAGCCCCCTGGAGGGGGGGCTTCCACTCCAGCTCTTGGACAGTTCTATTTGCATGGGTTGCTTGAATACAAACAAAATTTGTATTCGAAGCAACATTATTTTAGCGTTTGTTATGCATAACCTAAAAAGCTATATAAAAACTTTAGAGATTTCTGCGGTTTCCAGAACAGCGGCAACCCGCAAAATGGCCTCTTCGTGGTTTGGCGCTGCGATCAGCTGAACACCCAGGGGGAGAGCATGGGGACGCTGCACTGGCACCGTTAGCACAGGCAAACCGATGAAGGATAGGGGTTGGGTGAATAGTCCCAAATTGGGTCGTATCAGTACGTCCTGGCCGGCAATGGTCTGGTGGGTCTGGCCAATGGCGGGCGCAACACAGGGTGTGGCCGGAGCCAGGATGACATCAACCTGTTGAAAGATCTCGCGGACGCGATCGCGAAACCAGCTGCGGAACCGTTGCGCCTGCAGATACCAACTGGCTGGAATCAAGGCTCCAGCCAGAAACCGATCGCGGGTTGCCGGGTCAAAATCCTGGGGGCGCGATCGCAGATTCGGCAAATGCAAATTGCTGCCCTCGCAAGCTGTAATCAGATAAGCCGCAGCGCGAGCGCGGTGAGCCTCTGGCATCGTCACCTGTTGCGTCACTGACAGCTGTTGAGCCACCTGTGCCACCACCGCCAGCGCTTCCGGATCGGCCCCCTGAGCAAAATAGCCAGCCGCGACCGCAAGCCGCAAGCCTTCCAGTCCCCGTTCAAGCTGCGGCAAACACCACTCGGGCGGACGATGGCTGCAAACCGGATCGCGGCTATCCGCTCCCTGCAGAACATCAAAGGTAGCCGCAATATCCCGCACCGAGCAGGCAAACGGGCCAATGCAGTCCAGGCTGCTGGAAAATAGTGCTGCTCCCGCCCGAGACAAACGACCGTAGGTGGGCTTAAAGCCGAAGACACCACACAGAGCAGCAGGGACGCGAATCGAGCCATTGGTGTCGGTTCCCAGAGTAAGCGGTACCAGTCCCGCTGCCACTGCCGCTGCCGATCCTCCAGAGGAACCACCTGCAATACGACTGCGATCGCGGGGATTGCGCGTGGCCCCATAATGAGCATTCTCTGTTACGAAGCCGTAGGCATACTCATCCATATTCAGGGCACCTACGAGCACAGCACCCGCACGCTTTAGCCGCACTATCGCGGTTGCATCCTCCATCGCAGGCGGACAATCAGCGTTGATTTTCGATCCTGCTAACGTCGTTATCCCTGCAATATCAAAGAGGTTCTTCACCGCGAAGGGAACGCCTGCAAGCGGGCCTGGATCTTCACCTCGCTCCAGGGATCGATCGATCGCCTCAGCCTCCCGCAACGCTTGTTCGGATAATACTGTCGTAAAGCAATTGAGAGCATCGTCCTCTGCCGCAATCCGTTCCAAAGCAGCAGAAACGACTTCGCAAGCGCTGACCTCACGGGCATGAATAGCGGATGCGATCGCGATCGCATCCATCTGACGAAACTCCAGAATCATGTCCCGTTCGCTCCCCACTAATGCTTGCAACCTCAGTCCATCTCTCTAGAGAGATTACCAGCAAACGGCAAACTAAGACCTATCCAGCCCCATTCAACCATAGAGGGGAATAGGGCTTACATCAGGTTGGTGGGCAGTGCCCATCCTACAAATTTCCAGGGCTTTCAGCTTTCAACTCTTGCTTTAGTAAGCGCCATTCAACCATAGAGGGCATTAAGCAGAAATTCTGATATCTTATCCGGTTCCACCTCAGTTAACACAGTCGTGTCAGCAATATTGAAGCAAGCGCCTGCCATCTCCAGATCATCATCCAGCGCTGTAAGAAACCCCTTCGCCATCAAATCATCTCCCACCTGCGCAAACATCACCCCCAGCTCCTCCGGAGTTTCCATTTTGCGCGTCGCCTCCACCAATCCTTTGACAATGGTCATCCGCTCTCTGGGTTCGCGATCGAGGATGGCAATGATAATTTCTCCATTTTCCTTGGTGTGGCCGCTAGCTTTGCGACTAAAATAGTTCTCCAGAGCAGCATTCAGACTTGCAGCCAGATCGCTCGGAGCAGTGGGGCTGCATTCTTTAAACAACTGCACGAGCATGTCGCTCGTCGCAGAGTCATACTTCTTGAACGGTTGGGATGCAATATAAATCGCGATGCCATCTGGATTGAATGCTTCGCACTGTGCTGCCAAAGCCACAATTGCATCCTGAGCAGCCAGCCACTTTTGTTTCAGCCCAGGCGGAGCAAACCCATCATCCGCAGGATTTCTGGCAAGAATGACCGTATAGTCCCGGTTGCGCAACAATATTTCAGACATAAGAAATTTCAGAGTAAGGGTATAGAAAGATTTAGAGTCAGGCATCCTGAGAGAGTTCACAGTCTGTCTTGAGGTTAATCCCCTGATTTTCTAATCCCCTGATTTCTCTAAAAATCTTACCACAAGACACAAAGTTCATGAAGTAGGCTGTGTGTCCTTTGTATCTTTGTGATTAAAAAATTATTTTAATTGCTAGCAAGCATGCACTGATTTTTGGACAGTGCCCAATACTGTTCGGTTTAGAAACGAGAATTGATTTCTCACGTCGGGACACGGCATTGCCGTGTCCCGACAGGTCTATTTTTCGTACAGTGATTGAATCCGCTATCCTTAACCGAACAGTATTGGGACAGTGTCTGACTACTATGCTTGTTTGGGACCTGCCAAGAGCAAGTCCTGCTGTAAGAGCAGTCCAGAGCGAAAAACCTTGCAATCTTCAACCCAATTGGTCCTAGAGATAGGAACACCAGTCGCTCCAACTGCCTGCGTAGAGCTTGCTGGTTGTCATGCCAGACATCGCCATAGACAAGAGATTGACACAGGCAGTGACTCCAGAGCCACAGTACACCAGAACCTCTTCTGGGGATCCCAGGCTTGACCAGCGTTTTGTTTGCTCGCTCGCAGAGAGCAGATAGCCTTGTTCGTCGCTAATGCCCTTCCAGGGATAATTGACTGCACCAGGGATGTGACCCGCCACTGGATCGATCGGTTCTCGCTCGCCCAGATAGCGATCGCGGTCCCGGGAGTCAACCAGCACCACTCCAGGCAAATCCTTGCGCGCCCTGACGGTCTCGATATCGACAACGCGATCGCACCGCAACTGCGGGACAAACCGACCCATCTGCGGCGACGGCACCCCATCCGTCACCGCATAGTCTCCATCCAGCCAACCGCTCCATCCCCCATCCAACACAGCCACCCGATCGTGGCCCAAATACCGCAGCAGCCACCAGAGCCGGGCCGCAAAGGCAAAGCGAGTATCGTCATAGGCCACCACCAGAGTTTCCGACCCAGCCCCAGCAGAATTGATCCCGACTGCAGCCAGTTTGTCCGCCAACACCTGCGGATCGGGCAGCGGATGCCGCCCGCCATGACCCTGGACTGGACTGGACAGATCTTGATTCAAATCCAGGTATGAGGCACCCGGAATGTGGCTGGTTTGATACTGTTTTCGCCCCAGACCCGGATCGGCCAGCGCAAAGCGGCAGTCCACAATTACAACCTGCGGATCGTTCAAGCGATCGGCCAGCCAGGAAGCGGCAACAAAGAATTGAGGTGGAGTCATAGAGTATGGGTAATAGACCTCGCCAGCACTAAAGTGCCAACTACGAATTTACACAATTTTAGGCGTGTCATACCACTACAAGCTCTGGCATTTTGTAAATATTTGCAGCTTCCCCAAAGCAACGTCAGTCTCTGAATAAAATTATTCTTGTTGTCAAACGTCTGGGTATAGAGTTCGCACAGACAGACTGGGTTCTGATAGGCTCACCTTTAGTCGTCCGCTTGAATATCGGGCAGACCTGCCATCACCGAAGAATTTACAGAGGATCCCAGTTTGCAGCTGGCAAGCCGTGGATTGCCAGGATCGGGTTCAAGCACGGTCGGGAAATGAACGCCGGGAGATCGTAGACCGAAAGATTGAAGGCAAGAATCATCATGAAAGATAGTGCAGACTTTGAGCCAGAGCTGACAGCAGATGGATCGCTGACATTCTATTCGATCGAGTTTGGCGAGACGTTCCACAGTCGCCAGGGTGCGCTTCAAGAAGCAGAGTTGAAATTTGTTGAGCCGACCCAGTTAACGCAAAAGGCTCACCGAAAATCAAGTTTGCGGTTGCTCGATCTTTGCTATGGTCTGGGCTATAACACCGCTGCCGCTCTGGCAGCAATCTGGTCAGTGCATCCAGGCTGTCGGGTGGAGTTACTGGGGTTGGAGCTAGATCCTGCTGTGCCTCTGGCTGCGATCCAGTATTGGCGAGATCGGGAAAAGGAAAGGCAAATTGCCGCCTGCCCCAAAATTGCAGGTGAATTCAGTTTCCCCTGGCATCCACCCCTGTTCAACATACTCGCCACCCTGGCCACTCAGCATCAGATTCAAAGCGAATATTTGCAAGCTCAGCTCTGGATTGGGGATGCACGCACGACCCTGCAAGACATTTGCCAGACTGACTTTTTAGCAGATGCCATTTTTCTCGATCCCTTTTCACCGCCTCATTGTCCCCAGCTGTGGACGGTTGAGTTCCTTGACCTTGTCGCTCGCTGCCTGCACCCAACAGGCAGACTAGCAACCTATTCTTGTGCTGCAGCTGTGCGAGCAGCGTTGCAAGCATCCGGTTTATCTATTGGCTCAACCCGGCCCATTGGCCGTCGTTCCCCTGGCACAATTGCCAGTTTTATGCCTGATGATTTATCTATTTTCTCTAAACAGGAACAGGAGCATCTGTTAACCCGGGCAGCTGTTCCTTATCGCGATCCGACATTGTCTGATGATGCCAGGACTATTTTAGAGCGTCGCCAGATTGAGCAACAGTACTCGCAACTGGAACCCACCTCACACTGGAAAAAACGCTGGTTGGCACAACCAGGGCAGCGATCTTGAAAGCATTGCTTCTTTCTAGTGTTGGTCTGAAGCAGCGGGGGTTAGGCTATAGCACTAAGAGAATAGATTAGGACAGAGCAAAAAGCCCAAAACTAGATGTAGTCAACCTTTCCCTTCTGCCTTCTGCCCTCTGCCTCCTGCCTTTTGCTATAACCGTCCCAGTTTTGGGTTGAAGTGCGATCTGGCACGGTATATGGCAAGGCATGAACGCATCGAAAAATAGATCGGAACATACATCTGAGGACCACAAATTCCTTTCATTCTGAAAAATTACCCATGCTCGAATCGGGCAAAGTGCGCTAAAAAATGTAACAAATAGTTAAAATGAACAGAGTTATAATTCACAAAATGCAGTAGAAATTGTTTGAAACTCAAATTTTTCCGTAGCCCTCTATTTAAATCATTGACCTTGGCAATCCAGATCAGCAGGTTGAGGCATTTTCGCCAGCGATTGTTTTGCGATCGCGACAAGATTTTAACTGGCCTCAATATTCGTAAAGTGAGATGGGATAATGCGGGGGACTTGTGCCCACTCAACCCAATCCCTTTAAACACCAAAGAAGCTTTGTCTCAAATATTAATTTTGCGGCTGCGTTCAGACCCATATTGGAGAAATCATTATTCAGCGCCATGGCATAGCATTCCACGGTTGTCTGCTTGACCGATTTCTCATTGAATATTGCTACGGACCAACTCGTTGAGTTCTCGTTTTTCCTTCAACAGTGGAAAAGAACATTCTGGAAGCACATACCCTCCTGAACAGTGGATCGACATTTTATTCGAAATCTCAGCTCATCTAGTGCATCGCCTGCCATATCCTCATCGGCGGGCAATGCTGATGCTGAAAAACCCAAAATCCTGGTGGTAGATGACAACTCATCCAGTCGGATGACCGCTGCTGCCCTTTTGGGAGTTGAAGGCTATGAAGTGATTGAAGCTGAAAGCGGGCCAGTCGCACTTGAGCGTGTGGTAGAGGGAAAGCCGGATTTGATCTTACTGGACGTCATGATGCCTGGTATGGATGGGTTTGAAGTGTGCCATCAGCTCAAACAAGATGAACAGACACGGCTGACACCCGTGATTTTTATCACTGCACTGAACGATCGACGCTCCCGGATTATGGGCATTGAAGCGGGCGGTGATGATTTTCTCTCAAAACCTTTCGATCGATTGGAATTGTCTGCTCGAGTGAAATCTTTGGTGCGACAAAAGCGTCTGAATGAAGATCTCGATCACGCCGAAAAAGTTTTGTTTTCAATTGCGCAAACGATTGAAAGTCGCGATCCAAATACAGGCGATCACTGCGATCGCCTGGTTGCCCTGGGAAAAGAGTTAGGAGAATTTCTGAACCTGCCTCGCAATCAAATCCGCGATCTGATGTGGGGGGGATATCTCCACGATATCGGTAAGGTGGGTATTCCTGATGCAGTGTTGCTCAAAACGGATAAGCTCACCCCTGAAGAATGGGAGATTATGAAGCAACATGTTTTGATTGGCGAAAAGATTTGTAAACCGTTGCGCACAATGCGAGGCGTTGTGCCGATTATTCGCCATCACCATGAACGTTGGGATGGTTCGGGCTATCCTGATGGTCTGGTGGGAGAGCAAATCCCTTACATTGCCCAGGTTTTCCAGATTATCGATATTTATGATGCCTTGACCAGCGAACGACCCTACAAAAAGGCACTTTCCTCTGAAGATGCTTTAAAGGTGCTCGAGGAAGAGATGGAACGGGGGTGGCGGAATCCCCAGTTGCTTGAACAGTTTGCCGATTTCGTTCGTATGCGGGAGTCGGCCAGAAGGCTGCAATCTGAGGCTGAGAACAATGGCAGATTGCATCAGATCGCTGCATCGAATCAGGGATGAAATTGGCGGAACCCTTGCCTGGCAAGGCTTTCTTCAAGCCAAAATCGCCAATCTAACATCCAAAAGGGTCTGCGGATGTCCTCCATCAGGTCGGACATCCGAGCACGCCGGTAGAACCCATGCGCTCAAAATATCCTTGCCGGTTAATTCCTACTGATTGTGTTCCCATCGACTGGCTCTAACCCTAATGCGTGGGTTGCTACTATGCAGAAATTCCTTGCTACTTTTCCCAACTCCTAACCTTTAGATCCCCCACATTGTCTAAATCTTTCAGCGTCTTGCCATTTTCTGAGGCTATTCAGCTCTCTTAGCCCTGACACCTGGCGCAAGAAGCGCGGTATACTCCGGGGAGGTAAAACTGGTTTAGGAAACGGATGGTAGCAGTAGCAATTCTAGCGGCTGGTCGGGGCACCCGCATGAAGTCTGACCTGCCTAAGGTTCTTCACCCTTGTGGGGGAAAACTCTTGATCGAACGCGTACTCGAGAGTTTGTCAGACATTCAGCCTTCTCGTTGTATTGTCATTGTGGGATATCGGAGCGAGCAGGTCAAAGCGACGTTGCAGCCATTTCCCAATGTAGAGTTTGTCGATCAGGCTGAACAGTTAGGAACGGGGCACGCAGTTCAACAATTGTTGCCGGTTCTGGATGGTTTCGAGGGCAATTTGTTGGTGCTGAATGGGGATGTCCCGTTGTTGCGATCGCAAACCTTGAGCACCCTGCTGCAGACCCACCAGGACAAACAGAACGCCGCCACGATTCTCACTGCTCAGCTGGCAAATCCCAAAGGCTACGGGCGGGTCTTTTGCAACGCGCAAAACATCCTCGATCAGATCGTGGAAGACCGGGACTGTACCCCCGAGCAACGGCAAAATCATCGCATCAATGCTGGAGTCTATTGTTTCCGCTGGCCCGATCTGGCCAAGATTTTACCGCATCTCAAGGCAGAGAACGATCAACAAGAATACTACATTACCGATGCCGTCAGCGCGCTCCGACCCGTGATGGCGATCGATGTAGAAGATGAACAGGAAATTCTCGGCATTAACGACCGCAAGCAACTGGCAACCGCGTATGACATCGTGCAAACGAGAATTAAGGATCGGTGGTTAGCTGCAGGCGTAACCCTGATCGATCCCAAAAGTATCACCATTGATGACACGGTGCAGCTGCAGCCCGATGTCGTTATTGAGCCGCAAACCCATCTTCGCGGTCAGACCCAAATTGGCGCAGGCAGCCGGATTGGGCCGGGCAGTCTGATTGAAAATAGCAACATTGGTGAGAATGTTACAGTACTGTACTCAGTGGTGAGCAATAGCGCGATCGCAGCCGGAACCCGCGTCGGTCCCTACACCCATCTCCGCAGTCAGGCCAACGTTGGCGCGGGCTGTCGCATCGGCAATTTTGTCGAGATCAAAAATTCCACCCTGGGCGAGCGCAACAATGTTGCTCATCTGTCTTATCTAGGCGATGCCACCCTGGGCGAACGCGTCAACATTGGTGCTGGCACCATTACTGCCAATTACGACGGCGTCAACAAACACCGCACCCAGATTGGCGATCGCACCAAGACAGGTTCCAATAGCGTCCTGGTTGCTCCCCTCACCCTCGGCAACGACGTCACCATCGCCGCCGGATCCACCATCACTGCCGACGTCCCCGACGACTGTCTCGCCATTGCCCGCAATCACCAGACCCTCAAACCCGGCTGGCGATTGGCTCCCCAACCCTAGAGCGGCATGGCACTTACTCAAGCCAGAATCGAGCGCTGAAAGTCTTAAAAATCCGTAGGATGGGCACTGCCCACCGACCTGATGTAAGCGCCATTCAACCCTAGAACGATAGAATAAAAGCCAGACCCACCCAGTTGCTCAGAAGAAACCATGATTTCCCCTACTCGTCACCTCCCAGACTGCCTTAGAGCTGGAAGCGATGCTAGCCCGATATCAGGCGCGATTTGGCAAGCTAAACGGCAATGGTGGGGGACCGAAATGAGTCGAAACATGTTATTGCTCGTTGTGACGTTCCTGTTGACGCCAATGGTCGGCTGTCGAGGAAATGATACTCAACCGCCCAGGGTTGCGAGCACCATCCCTGAAAATCAAAGTGTTGACGTTGACCCCGCTTTGACGGAGATTTCAGTTAAGTTTGATGAGGAAATGAGGGATGGTAGTTGGTCGTGGGCTTACACCGATCAGAGCGAATTTCCTCAGGTTGTCGGTCAAGCGTATTATGTTGAGAATTTTACGCGAAACGTATTACCCGTAAAGCTGGAATCCAATAAGACCTATGTCATTTGGATCAATTCCTCGAAACACAATAATTTTAAAGATAAAAGCGGCAACTCCGCCTATCCATTCAAGTTGACATTTAAAACGCGATAGGATTAAACGATCGGGTACGAGCGATCGCAGTTCAATCCCTCATTACTCAGGCATGTTGAGACAGGCTGATTCAACAACCCAACTGGCAAGGCTACACCTTTCAATCCATCGAGGTGAAACAAACCGCCTTTCGATTTTTCGCGCTGGTTGCAAGCCAATTTTGCAGAACAGTAAAGCCGTATTACCCACAGTCAGCAACATCCTGGAAGTCAATCGCAAGCGAACGGGGTGCGATCGCATTGAACCTTCTGCGAGCGAACTTCCACTCGCTCCAATTCATTTCGCACCTGCTCCAATTCAGTTTCAAACTGCTGTGATGAAGTTCGCACCTGTTTCAATTCAGCCAGCAGAAGGAACGCAGAGCAAATGCCCGTACCCCGTTCAACGGTCTGAGTGCGAGGGACCCGCATTGCCTTGCCTATCCTGCCCAGAGTGCGAATCGATCGGGATGTCTGCTGGATTGTGCATACGTGTGTCAATTTGCTGAAAGAGGTTACAAACCGAGAAGCATTTATTTTTCAAGGGGTTCAGCGAGATTGAATGGCAATTACCCCAGTCCTAAAACCCGATCGCCTGGAAGGGAGAGAGTAGGATAGGGAACATACGGAAAATCAAGCGCTGGGTTCCAAATAGGGGCGAGATCCGAAGCCTGCAGACTTTCGATCCCCCTCAATCCCCCTTGAGAAGGGGGACTTCCAGTCCGGTTCCCCCCTTCTCAAGGGGCTAGGGGGGATCTATCCAGGGCTTAGGGACTCGCCGGAGCGGATCGCGGGGACAAAGCCAAGGTGGAGAAGGCGGTGCAGGAAGGGGAACGACAAATCTTAGCGCCCTTACGTCACGAGCGCTTTAGCAGTTTTAGCACCCTCAATGAAGCGATGGGTCGCCATCTGCAGCAGCTCAACGACCGGGTGATGCAGGGCTATGGTTTCTCGTGCAGACAACTGTTTGAGCGCCCAGACCCAGCCTGCCCTCAAGCCATTACTTATCCACCCTTTTGTGCTGGCCCGATGGAAGCAAGCGAAAGCGAACAGTGTATTGAAATCTTCTACGACCATAAGCACATTGCAGCTCATCCGCAGGGGCAAGCGTCCTATCACTACACCACCCTGGCAGAGTATATGCCACCCCAGCATTGGGCCTACAAGCAGCCATCGAGAGAACGGTTTTTAGCCTGGGCCAAACGGATTGGTTCCCAGACTCAGGCGCAGGTGGAAGCCATCTTTGGGCAAAAGGCCCATGAAGAACAAGCTTTTCGCACCCTCAAAGGTATCCAACGGTTGGCCACTGAATACGGCTGCCAGCGACTGGAGGCGGCCTGCAAACGGGCCAATCTGTTCAATTCGCCTCAGAACGACACGGGGATTGTTGGCAGGTTTAGAGAACAGACGCGGCAGGAAGATGCGGGCTTGGGGGGCATCAGGATTCTACAGGTTTAGATTGACAATTTTGGCTGAGAGCAGCGAACAGGCTGGCAGGATTTTCAGGTTCATCTGTCAGACTCAGTTAGAATACGCCATTTGCGAAACTGTTCAATGGCGACATCGATCTGGTAGGCAAGACCGACGCCTCTGGTGGCTGAGGACAAGCGACGCAGGTTGGGGGAGGGCCGCTCAGGATCGAGGGCAACATCTTCAGCGTCACGAATCCGTACCATCATACCAATCACCTCCAGCGTCCTGGCATCCACCACCGGGCCGCCCGAATTGCCCTCGGCCACATTGGCATTGATGGGCAGCATCAGGCTATCAGGGTTATAGTTGGTTATTTCCCCAGACGCAGAATTCCAGGGATCGTCAACCGTGTAAGGATGGCCAATTACTCGAACGGTGGTGTTGCGAACAACCCCACCTTCTCGAAATTTGAGCGGTATGATATCATCCGGGACACCCGTCACCTTCAGTACGGCCAGATCCAGATCGCGATTGTCGGGTCGGGTGATGTGCGCGATCGTCGCTTCATAACGGGGGCGACGCGCATCTGACAATTCGCTGAAAAACTCTACTTCTATTTTGTCACTGGGGCGGTTGCTGCGCCGATCGCTGACGACGTGGCGATTGGTGGCAATCCACACGATATCTCCTTGTCGCTTCACCACCCAACCCGCACCGACGATGCTGCCCTCGGATCCTTCTGCAGTCACCCGCACCGTTGAACGCAGTACTCCGACCAGAGGTTCATCATCTGCACTGGGTAGATACTGGCGATCGTCGATCGTAGCAGGTGGCGGATTGCGCTGCAGGGTCAGGAGTCGCTGCGCTTCTCGCAGGTTAGCTTGGGCCGTCGCAAAGTCAGGATCGAGGGCAATGGCCAGTTTGTATTCGGCAATAGCTGCTTCTAGCTTCCCCTGCTCCTGGAAAGCAAAACCCAGATTGTTGTGGGCCAAAGTATGAGCGCTGGCTGTTGTACCTTTTACGTCTGGCAAGCTCAGTGCCTTCTGGTAGCTCTCTATCGCCTGCTCTAGTTTCCCCTGCTTTCTCAGTGCAATGCCCAGATTGTTGTAAGTGCCGACATGGTTGGGGTCGAGTTGGATGGCCTTAAGGAAGTTTGCAATCGCCTGCTCTAATTTGCCCTGGTCGTATAGCACAGTGCCCAGACCGTAGTAAGCGGTGGCATGGTTGGGGTCGAGTTGGATGGCCTTAAGGAAGTTTGCAATCGCCTGCTCTAATTTGCCCTGGTCGTATAGCACAGTGCCCAGACCGTCGTAAGCGATGACAAAGTTGGGGTCGAGTTGGATGGCCTTAAGGAAGTTTGCAATCGCCTGCTCTAATTTGCCCTGGTCGTATAGCACAGTGCCCAGACCGTCGTAAGCGGTGTCATAGTTGGGGTCGAGTTGGATGGCCTTAAGGAAGTTTGCAATCGCCTGCTCTAATTTGCCCTGGTCGCATAGCACAGTGCCCAGACCGTAGTAAACGGTGGCATGGTTGGAGTCGAGTTGGATGGCCTTAAGGAAGTTTGCAATCGCCTGCTCTAATTTGCCCTGCTTGTGTAGCACAGTACCCAGGCCGTAGTAAGCTAAGGTATGAGCACTGGCTGGTTGTCCTTGGCCATCTGGCAAGCTCAGTACTTTTTGATGGCTTTCAATCGCCTGCTCTAATTGGCCTTGGCCCTTTAACGCAATGCCCAAATTATTGTGAGCAAAGACAAAGTTGGGGTCGAGTTGAATCGCCTTGTGGTAGCTTGCAATTGCCTGCTCTAATTGGCCCTGGAAGTACAGTGCAATGCCCAAACTGTTGTAAGCAAAGACATTTTCCGGATCGCGCCTGATGATTCTTCGGAAGATTGCTTCCGCTTCGGCATAGTTCCCGGCAGCGTGTGCGGCTTTGCCCTGTTGGAATAATTGACTGTGGCTCTGGGCAACTGCCAGGGACGGCACAGCCAGCAGCGAGAGGCTCAGCAATAGCGAGAGAAAACGATGTGACATGGGGTTGGAGGCAGGTAATGGGGAACGAGGGTTGTAAGAGGCACGGCTCGCTTACTGAATCGGTCTGCCTGCTTTCAGCGGCTCGCGACGGGGTGGAAATGGGTCACCTCGTTCTGGCTCCAGCCGTTTCAGCTTCTTATTCAGGGCTGCTTCTGCGAGCACGGTCAGCGTCAGACCAGGTGTCCAGTATACTGCATCTCGCACCCGGTTAATCAGTTCCCCCACCTCCCCTGCATTCACTCACTGGGTCGCAATATCTGCCCCTCAATCCCCGCCCAGGTCTCGCGGGAGACGCGCACAGCAGATTCTTTGCAGCGAATCATCAGCTCGCAGGCATAGAGATAATCGGCGATGGCGTTGGCGTCCTCTTCAGATAGCTCCAGCCATTCACGCTTGAGTTGGAAGGTGTCCAGATAAGTTTGCTCGAGGCGATTGGCAAACGCTAGCCATATCTCCTGGGATTGGCGATCATTTGGAATCTCAGATTGAAGCGCCTCCAACCCCTCGATCAGGGCTGAGAGAATACCGCCTTTGAAAATTTTGTATTTTTCGCGGGCGAGGTCGCGGGCGCGGGCGAGGGCGAGGTCGTGGGCACTGGCGAGGTCGCGGTCGCGGTCGCGGGCGAGGTCGCGGGCGATGGCGAGGACGCTGGCGAGGGTGAGGGCGAGGGTGAGGGCGCTGGCGAAGGCGAGGGCATTGCCAAGGGCGCGGGTACTGGCGAGGGCGCGGGCGAAGGAGATAGCAAAGTAGATAGCCACAGCAAGTTTACTAACAGGAGTATAGTTCCCTTGGGATCCTGCTGTTACCTGCTCTGCCCAGTTCAGGAGGGTTTGCAGCTTTGGAGTGTTGATGAACGATCGGGTTGCGGTGTCCATTAAGCTCAGCTGTTTGTCGGCCCTAGTCGGGAGACCAGCCACCATCAGGAATACCTCTCGCCAGCGCTCGTCAGTAAGATGATTGTCTACCAGGTGTTCGAGAAGTTCATAGTCTTCATTGATATGGTAGGCAGTGAGGTACTCCTGTAGTGTCAGGTGGGAGAAGGAAAAGATATCTTCCGCTCGTTCAACTAAAATGCCTTGCTGAACGGCAATAGCATCCAACACCTTTTTCCCATCCAGGTACTTGGGGTTGTCAACCGTGTCTGCAAGAAAAGCCTTGATACGATCGACTAATTGCTGTCGTTGAAAAAACAGCTGGTCGTCAACGAACCCCTGATAGGCAATCTCAGCCAGCAGCGCCTTTTTCAGTTCCGTATTGAGTCCCTGATAAATCGGATCCCGCTCCAGTCGTTTCTCTGCAGCCCAATCCTCCAGCAAAATATTCAGGGCTTTGCTGTAGAGCGTACTGCGATTGCTGGGCAGACTTTGGGAGCGGTCGTAGACCAAACAGATAAAGGTCAACAATAAGGGAGTTTGAGCCAGCTCTTTTGCAGAAGCGTTCTCCGGGCGCTGCAGCAGTTCCCAACATCGTTGCGCTGTCCCTTCCCGCCGATCGAGATCGGAGTGGAACCAGCGCTGAATAAACTGCTCGATCTGCTCGTCATCAAATTCAGCCATCTCCACATCGGTGAAGCGCCGGAAACTGCTGCGATAGGCGGCAGTGCGACAGGAGGCAACAAAATAATTTTGGTCGTTCCGATCCACAAAATCTTCAATCTGGCGAATGACGGCGTTGGTATTGCCAGCCGGGACTTCATCGAGTCCGTCCAACAGAACCAGTAACTTCCCTTGCTTCAGCAGCGATGCTGTTAACTGTTCTGCCTCTGGAAATCCACAGGTGGTCAATTCCCTGGCAATGACCTGATTCAGGTCGATCGCGTCATCTTTGAATTCTTTCAACTCAATCAACACCGGCAAACACAAACGTTGCAACTCTCCCTGTTTGCCTTTGAGCGCTTCCAGTCCCAGCTTACGTAAAAAGGTGGACTTCCCCACCCCCGGCCCGCCCAGCACCATCAGATACTGTTCCGCTCTGGCGACTTCTGTGCCCTCTTGTCGCTCCGGTTGTTCTGATTGAAAACTGCGTTTCGTGCTTTGCCGATAGCTTTGCTCCAGGGCTTCGATGCTGGCAAAGCGTTGGATATCCCATTCGCGCAAACATTTGACCGCAGTGTAGAGCGAATCCAATGGCATCGGTTCTTTCATCAATCCGGGCAGGATTTTGATTTGTCCGTGACGCTTCCAATATGCCTGGATATATTTCTTTGCCGCTTGCTTGATGTTGGGTTGGGCGAGATCGATATCGATCTTCTCCAGCAATTTACCGCCCTTTTTCTTGATGACATCGGTAATGAGGCCAGTCAACCCGGCACCCGCAGCAACCAGCAGATCGTCTAATCCCAGCATGGAACTCCAGAGAACTCAGCACCATGTCACCAGATTAACAGCTCTGCGATTCAGGTCATCTCAATTAAAATCCTGTCAGGTGAAGGGGCGCGATCGCACCTCCATAACTGTGATGACCAGACGCGATCGCGAAGCGTTTCCGTCAGGATGGATCGCGAAGCGTGTCCGTCAGGATGGATCGCGAAGCGTGTCCGAAGAACGCATTGCTCGCGCTTGTAGATCTGAAACCTGGGGGATCGTTGAGGATGCGATCGCGCCAAGTCTTCAGTTTCGCACCCGGCCCTGAGTTTTAGCCGAGGTGCAGTTGCATCAATGCAGCATTCTAGCCCAGCAACTGGATGAGATCGGCTGAAAGTTTTGAGTTAAGCGCATTTCTCCCTATTCAGTCAGGAGTACGGCAAGGATCCCACCAATCAATTCAGCAGTCAGTAGAGGAATCCAGGTTGGCAACCTTGGCGCGGATTCGATATACGCCCAATCAGGCATGAAGGGCAAGTTCGCAAGAATGATTGCAAAGGGAGATGCTAGAAAAGCCCCTACAATCCCTTTCAAACTGGTCGCTTCCAGGTGCTTGTAAAGTGAAGTGGTATTGTGCCAGGTTGAGCGATTCACTAAAAGACTGGCCAGAATTCCGGTTACGAAGAAACTTAAGGCAATTAGTAGATAATTCCAACAATTCTCAGAGCCTGGAGGGGCTGCTGCAATTAGGGAATTCATCATACTCATTCTGAAAAGATTCTATTTTACAGAAGGCTCAATCCCTATTTCAGGGAGGTCTAGATCAATGCCCCGTTAATCCGTCATCATGGGGTTTAGAGCACTTAGTCAGGGGCAAGCATGATTACATTAACCCATCTCATTGACAATGGGAAATGCTATGAATTAATCCGTCAGCATCGCTGGCCAGATGGCATCTGCTGTACTCACTGTGGGTCAGATAATATCGTCAAACGAGGGAAAGATGGCACCCAATTGGAGCGACAGCGATATTGCTGCAAAGGCTGTGACCATCAATTTGATGATTTATACCAATTCTCTAAATCCCGGCTATAGATAACGCATCCAAGATAGACTGACGACCCACAATAGAGGCAATCATCTCCTCACTAATGTCGTCGAGCCATTGCTTCACCAGTTGACGCAACCCATCCAAAGTTGCAGGCACTTGCCAGCGCAGCCGTTTCTTCAAGTGCTGCCAGAGCTGTTCGATGGGATTCAGCTCCGGACAGTGGGGGGGTGGAACAACAACACAATAGGCTAAAGGCTGGTTTCCGCTTGCAATACAAGGGATCTGACCGCTCCGAGATAAAAATTGCTCTGCAGTTTGGAGGGCTGCAGAGCAGAGGACAGTTAAGCGCTATCTGTAGTATCCCGGAATAGAACCTTTAATGATTGGGTGCTTGTGCCAGTCTCTGGAGTGTCCCTGAAATCAGGGCTGTGTAGCAGAAGGCAGGAGGCAGAGGGCAGGAGGCAGAGGGAAAAGCAGAGATCAGAAGGAAAAGGTTGACTACATCTGGTTTTGAGCTTTTTGTGATGTCCTAATCTATGCTCGTAGTGCTGTATCAGAAACCGTAACCTTTGTTTTTTGTCCTGAATGCGGCTCTAAGGTAGAGAAGATTACAGAAACCTCATGTATCCTTACAAGCAGTCCACTTGGACTGCTTTTTTTTGGATCGCGCAGAGCTTTGAACGTTTGCGAGGGATCCCCTCATACTCAGTTGCTCAGGGGGTGACAAGATATCTCAAGCTTAGGCAGAGCCTGGGGTGTAGGGTGTGGGGAAGAATCACGAGGAATTGCGGATGATGGCAACCCCAACATCGGGTTTCGGGCCAGCAAACCGGAAAACAACCGGGCCGGATGGCCCCATAGTTTTCCCACACCCCATACCCCAACCTCAGCCTCCGTTGGAAGCTTTTTGTCATCCCGTGAGACCCAGTTGACTGGGAAACACAATCTATAAAATGGATGAATGTGGTATCCCAGAAGAGCTTTGCCCAAGACAAAATTGCCAAGCTAAAATCCAATATGGTATAGCAGTAGTCATATCGGTTAGGACAAAATTGGGCGTGCGCTTCGTGCGCCCAATTTTGCCTGTCCTAACAAGCTTGGCTATTGCGATATCAGGCAAAGGGCAAGCAAAATTTGAATGTGGTGCCTTTGCCCGGTTGACTCTCCACCTCAATTCGTCCTCCTTGCAGTTCGATTAATCGTCTGGCAATGGCGAGACCAATCCCTGTTCCCATAGAAAGGCGTGACTGAGTCTGACCCGATCGCCAGAAACGTTCAAAAATATGGGGTAAGTCTTTGGCAGCGATGCCTTCGCCCGTATCCTCAACTGCAATCCAGAGGAGGGGCTGTGTTTGTCGCGATCGCGGTTCAATCCAAGCATGCAGAGTAATGGAGCCGCTGCGGGTATGGCGCAAGGCATTGCCTAATAGGTTGACCAGGATTTGCTCCAGCCGATCGGCATCGGCGAGCACATCAGGGAGATGGGCTGGGGCGTCTAGCGTCAGCACGGGGCCGTCGTCGAGCAGTTGGGCGGCAAATTTTTCCATCAGAGCGACTAACAGCGGACGGGGATCGAATGGTTGCAGTTGGATGGGGAGGTAGCCTGCTTCTGCTTTGGAGAGGTCTTGCAGGTCGTTGACCAGGCGTTCCAATCGAGCTGACTCTCGAACGAGGCGCTGATAGAGGTCTGCAGTGGGTTCCAGTCTGCCGTCTCTTAGTTCTTCGAGGTAACCGCGAATGACGGTCATCGGGGTGCGTAGCTCGTGGGTCAGATCGCCAATCAGTTCGCGGCGACGATGTTCCATGCCTTCAATGCTGTCAGCCATGCGGTTGAAGCTGGCTCCGAGTCGATCGAGTTCGGGAATCTCGCTACTCGGGACGCGCTCGTTGAGCTGCCCCTGGCTGAATTTTTGGGTGACGGCTTTCATCTGAGTCAGGGGGTGGGTGATACGTTTGGCGACCCAGTAGCTCAGGCCCCCAGCAGCAATGGCTCCTGCGATCGCAGACCAGAGGGTGCTGCGGCTCCAGGCGATCTCGAAGCCATCCACCAACTGGGTTTGGACGTAGCGAATCCGAACGCCAGCTCGCTCCATCTGCTGCAGATGAAAAACAAAGAAGCGGGGCGACGAAATTTTACCCACAATCGCCAGACTGCCAACCGCAACGAGGGCAACCATGAGATGAGAAAAGAAAAGGCGCGATCGCAACCCCAGTTTATTCATAAGCTATTAGCGGTTAGCCATTAGCGGTTAGCCATTAGCGGTTAGCCATTAGCGGTTAGCTATTAGCGGTTAGCTATTAGCGGTTAGCCATTAGCAATCAGCAGTCTATAGTCACAACTTGGAAGGTTATCGCCCCTCTCGGGGGCGATAACCCCCACTGCTTCGGACCAGAACTAGAAAAGAGATTATTTTGAAAGCTTTGTTTCACAAGGCTTTCAAAATAACCTTCCACGTCGTTTATAACAATACGAGAAGAAATGAGGACATGACAAAAGACTCAAAACCAGATTCCTTCTGCCCTCTGCCTCCTGCCTCCTGCCATTAACCATGAACCATTAACCATGAGCTATTAACCATGAACCATGAACCATGAGCCATTAACCATGAACCATGAACCACCACCCTTAACCATTATCATCCTCAAACTTATAGCCAAAACCGATCGCAGTTTTGATAAACGTTGGATTTCCGGGTTCGGGCTCCACCTTCTTGCGCAACCGCGCCACATGGGTGTCGACCACTCGCTCGTCGCCAAAAAAATCGTTGCCCCAGAGTCGCTCAATCAACTGCATCCGGCTCCAGACCCGTCCCGGCTGACTGACAAATGCAGTGAGTAGATCGAATTCTAGCACCGTCAACTCCAATGTTTCAGCTTCCTCATCTCCTTGCTGACGCCTTGCCAGTCGCTGCTCCACATCCACGATAAAGTGCTGGGTGCGGTAGAGATGACGGGGTTCGCTGTGACGCAGGGAACGACGCAGTAAAGCTCGTACCCGAGCCGTTAATTCCCGGGGACTAAAGGGTTTTACTAAATAATCATCAGCCCCCGTGGAAAGACCAATAATCCGATCGAGTTCCTCCCCCCTGGCAGTCAGCATCAAAATATATGGATCTTTCGATCCTGGCTGCTGGCGAATGCGAGCGCAGACCTCCAGCCCATCCAATCCAGGCAACATTAAATCTAACACGATCAAATCGGGTTGCTGGCTGTGGAATGTCTCTAATCCCTCTAGTCCATTGTTGCAAACCTGACAAGTAAAGCCTTCTTTTTCCAGAGTGAGTTGAATCAAACGAGCAATTTCCGGTTCATCCTCAATCAGTAAAATCTTCGCCATTCAAGGTAGCCCTCCAGAGGTCAAGATGTTTGAGCGCGCAGGTTTAACCCGGGCGCTCAAACATCCTGGCTTGTTTACCATTACCCCATTCAGGAGTCAAAGGTTTTGAATTGATAATGTCAATAGACCCGTCCGAGAACTGGAGTGGAAGCCTCCTGGAGGGGGGCTTCCACTCCAATTTCCGGATGAGTTGAATTGCTAATTTTTAAGTACTGCCTCAATGGGAACGATCGCGCAGCGCTTCTAGCTGCTCTTGACTCAGTTGCGGCACCTCAAGCGGTTCCGGAGAGGCGGGCAAAGCCTTCACGTCCATGGTGGCAATATAGCCGCGATAGAAAGCTCCCGGTCTAATATCCAGCGCTCGAGCGGTGACATCCCCTTCTAGTCGACCTGTTTTGGTAATGCTGAGTGTGCCTTCAGCAGTGACGCGTGCCTTCATGGCTCCGTGGATTGTAATATTATGAGCGCGAATCTCAGGCCCCTCAACTAACCCATTTTCCGTTACCACCACATTGCCGACCACATCCACAGCTCCATGAACAATTCCTTCAACTTGCAAATCCCCTTCAATATGCAGGTTGCCTTGAAACTCGCTGGTGGCGCTGAGGTAAGTCAACTCCCGAGTCTGCTTGCGTTTGAACATGACCTTTTACCGTTTTCCCACATTGAACTGCTTGTCTGGTTGAAATTCGCCCCTGGGATCAACGAATACCGTTGCGCGAAGCCTTCAGGTATTGTTGCTTAGCATGACATATTGGGTGACAACGGGTCAAAGAGCAGGGGATCGATCCGTGAATTCAAAATTCACGGCTAGTCGATCGTGACTGGGGATTCAGTCTGAGTTCAAGAATTCCAGATAGGTATTGCTGAGTTCTTTTACTGCGAGATCGTAGAATTGTTTGCCATGCTCTGGGGTGGCCAGCGCGGGATTCGATCCCATGCGACCATCGGGATAACGTCTGCGGAAGTCAGCAGGGCCGTAAATCGTATGACCGGAACCGACATCTTCAGATAGAGGGGCGTGTTTAATGGCTTCTGGATAGAGGTATTGGGTCAGGGCGACTTCGCTGGGAGTGGCATGGGCACCTTCCTGGTCGCCGTAGAGTTCTTGGGCTAGTTTGTAGACGGATCTGCACATGAACCAGTTGCCGATACGGCATTGAACCCGATCGGCTTGGGGAATATTTAAGTCGGTGAGGGCGGTATAACTTTCGGAGAAGGCTGCTTTGAGGGGTGAAATGTTACCGCCGTGGCCATTAATGAAAAAGAATTTGGTAAACCCAGCCCGGGTGAGGGAGATTAAATAGTCGCGAATGACCAGGATCAGGGTGCTGGGGCGCAGGCTGATGCTACCAGGGAAGGCGGTGTGATGAAGTGCCATGCCCACGTTGATGGTTGGCCCGATCAGAGCCTGAGTGGCTTCGCCAACGCCATGGGCGATCGCATCAGCACAAATCGCATCGGTGCCGATTAACCCGGTTGGGCCATGTTGTTCTGTTGAACCAATCGGCAGAATAATCCCCTTGGATTGGGACAGGTAGGCTTCAACTTCAAGCCAAGTACTCAAATGTAACAACATAGGCAATGGTTGGGGAGGATAAAGGAGAGGGAGAATATAGACAAGAGTCCTTCATTGCATGCAGCCGACAATCCGGCAATTGCGCTTGTAACTTCGTTTGCTCAGGGACTCCTAGATGCGATTGTAGGGGATGATTTGCGGTTTCTCACCCGCAGCGAGAAACCCAGTGGCCTGGTGTTGAGACACACCTTGGAAGGTTAGCGCCTCCGAAGGGGACGCTAACCTCCATTTCTTCGTGCTAGAACGGAAAAATGGGTTATTTTGAAAGCCTTGCGGAGCAAGGCTTTCAAAATAACCTTCCAAGTCGTGTTGAGAAGGAAAAATTGAGTGCGATCGCGTCAGACACAGGGTTTCTACAACTCCAGGTTGGTGAGGAGAAGATAGAGCGCGATCGCGCCAGCACCCAGTTTTCTGAGCACAACGCCCTGAACATCTCGGATGCAGACAACCTCAACCGTTTAGATCCGCAGTGTTTTACAATGTGCATAAACTGTTCTCAACAAGCAATAAAGAGCAAGTCTCTCTGTTTTCGATCGAACTGTCTGGAGCGATGTCCAAAAACTACACAACCTGTAAATCTCCATTTTATGCTTTCTATTGAGTCACCTCCTAAACCCGATCCGGAAATAGGACAAGTTAGTCAGATTCTGGTGGTTGAAGACGAAGATCTGATTCGAGACATGGTCGTATTATCCCTGAAAGAAGAAGGCTATGAAGTCGCGACCGCTACTGATGGACGGACTGCTTTAAACTTTTTTCAGACTTCAGTCCCCCATAAGGGAGAATTTCCCTTTGATTTGATCGTTTTGGATATAATGTTGCCGCAGGTAAACGGTCTGGATTTATGTCGCCTGCTTCGCCATCAAGGGAATCCAGTGCCCATTTTGATCCTCAGCGCTAAAGGCAGCGAAACCGATCGCGTTTTGGGATTAGAAGTGGGGGCGGATGATTATTTAACCAAACCCTTTAGCATGCGGGAGTTTATTGCTCGCTGTCGTGCTCTACTGCGACGTCAACGATTGAGTTGCACGCCCAAACCCGCTGTACTGCAATTTAAAGAAGTGACGCTTTATCCCCAAGAATGCCGCGTCGTGGTTCGAGAGCGGGAGGTTAATCTGTCTCCTAAAGAGTTTCGCCTGCTGGAGCTATTTTTAAGCTATCCTCGTCGCGTTTGGTCGCGAGAACAGCTGCTCGATCAAGTTTGGGGGCCAGATTTTATTGGGGATAGTAAGACGGTGGATGTCCATATTCGGTGGTTGCGGGAGAAATTAGAGCGAGATCCCAGCAATCCAGATTATTTGGTCACTGTACGCGGATTTGGATATCGGTTTGGTTGAATGCAGCATTGCTCGTTCTCCTTTTTTAAAGCAGGAACATGGCCTTCCTCGCATTTTTACTGGGTCTGGCAGTTGGTATTGGCATTTGGCTATGGCGTCAGAGCCAGCTAAAGCGGCAAATCCAACAACTACTCACAGCCTTGCGTGCCGATTCTGAAGTGTCGCTCCCTGCGATTTCTCGCCTGCGGCGGGAGATTGCCTTTGCCACTCAGCAGCAGCTGCAATTAGAAGCAGAGCTGGAGAATTGGCAGTCTGTTGTTCGCCAGGCACCCTTCGGCTATTTACGGATCGACGAAGAAAACCAGTTGCTCTGGTGCAATCGACAGGCCCAAAAACTTTTAAATATACAAAAGTGGGAGCCGGGGCAGACCCGATTGTTGCTGGAAGTTGTGCGCTCTTATGAGCTGGATCGATTGGTAGAGCAGACGCGCGAGCAACAGCAGCCCTGCCAGCAAGACTGGGTTTTTCATCCCACTTCGCCAGATGCCCTGGCCACGGGTAATCAAGTCTCGATTGCGTTGCGAGGATATGGCTGGCCATTACCGGATGGACAGGTTGGTATTTTCTTGGAAGATCGACAGGTGCTGGTCGAATTGTCGCGGGTGCGCGATCGCTGGGTATCCGATCTGGCTCACGAACTCAGAACCCCGCTAACCTCCATCAGTCTGGTTGCGGAGACGCTGCAGGATCGGCTGCAGCCACCGATGAAGCAATGGAGTAACCGTCTGCTGAATGAAGTCAACCGCTTGATTGGACTGGTTCAGGACTGGTTGGATCTCAGCCAGATGGAAGCAAACTCAGAAAATAGCCTGACCTGCAAACCTTTGGAACTGCGAGGGATGATTCAGTCTGTCTGGCAGACGTTGGAACCGATTGCCCAGCAGAAGCAGTTGCATTTGACCTACACAGGCCCCGATGCCCTATGGTTCGAGGCGGATAAGTCTCTCCTGTATCGAGCGTTGCTGAATCTTTTTGATAACAGCATCAAATACAGTTTTCCAAAGGGAGAAATCCGGGTTGAAGGAAAGCTCTTGCCTGCAGAGGATGCACCGGATTGCGTACAGCTTGATATTATTGACGCGGGTAGTGGTTTCCCGGAAAGCGATTTGCCTTATATCTTTGAACGCTTTTATCGGGCGGATCCGGCGCGATCTCGTCCCCACTCGATTCAAGATCCATCCATCGAAGCATCCTCCGAGCTTCTCCATACCCTGCCGTCTTCTTCCTCAACCAGTCGGGGCACTGGGTTGGGGTTGGCGATTGTGCAAAAAATTGTCCTCGCCCATGGCGGCACGATTAAAGCCAGTAATCATCCAGAAACAGGTGGAGCCTGGATGCAGCTTGACTTACCGTTTCGAGCTGATTTGGAGCGGTCATAACTAAAACTGCGATCGCACTCGAACCGATGGGGAGCGGTCTTGTGAGTGGAGCGGTCTTGTGAGTGGAATCGCGATCGCAACACCAGACACAACTGAGAAGGTTAGCGTCTCCATCAGGGGGGCTAAACCCCATTTTTTCGTGCCAGAACAGAAAAATAGGTTATTTTGAAAGCCCGGCGCTGCGGGGCTTTCAAAATAACCTCCAAGTCGTGGGTGGAAGCCCCCCGCAGAGGGGCTTCCACTCCAATTTCCGAATGAGTCAATGCAACTCTGTCTAAACTGCCATCATGAGCCACGATCCAAAGAACAATCCAGTTGTGTCCTCTGATACTATTCGAACTTGAACATTGAACTCTAGATCTCACCCTATTCTTTGTCCCTACCCAAGCATTGTGACGTTCAAGTCTCCTCTGGTCTGCATTGATTTGAGGGATCTGGACAGGCGGCGTCAGGGCAGAAAATCCCGATTGGTCAACACTTTCAGAGACGTCAACATTAGGAAAATCCATCGGCAGCAAACGCCTTCGCGATCCCCAGACGGGTAAGCATTAGCAAGAGTATTGGTGAAATCCTGCTCGGAGCTACAGGGCGATCAATTTGTCTTAATTGGGCTTGCATTTATAAGCTCAGAGTATATGCTTAAGTTTCAAGCTTGACTGCCAAGCATGAACCAATACAATTTTGAATTTTAAAGTGTTTTCTAAAAAGAGGTTTGAGAAGGTCTAAGATCGGTAACAAAACGCTCTCGATCCCCCTAAATCCTCCTTAAAAAGGGGGACTTTTGACCCTAATTCCCCCTTTCTCAAGGGGGCCAGGAGGGATCCAATCCGTTTCAAACATCCTCTAAAAACGGATAAAGAAGTCAAGGAACAGCGGGTTTAGATGTTCTGTGTCAATAAACCCAGGCATGTTTGCAATCTAAAAGCCAAAGTCCAAAATCTACCGAACGATCCATACTGCAAGCCAAAGTCCAAAATCCAAAATACTAGGTGAATTCTCCTTCGCTTAATCCGAGTTCTGACCATAATTTGCTCCAACGTCGCATCAGACGTTTGGAGCAGGATGTGCTGCGCATGGGAGCATTGGTAGAACATTCATTTCGGTTGGGTCACCAGGCATTATTTGAGCGCAACCTGGAAGCAGCCAAGAAAATTCCTTCCCTGGACAAACAAATTGACCAGTTTTATCGACAAATCGAACTGGACTGCGCCACGCTCATGACCCTCCAATCCCCTGTGGCTGAGGATTTGCGTTTACTCAGTGCCTTTATGCAGTTGGTACGCGATCTAGAGCGCATCGGCGATTATGCTGAAAACCTGGGCGAAATTGCCATCAAACTCTTCACCTACCCGGTCGATCCTTGCATGGGTGAAATGGAAAGTATGTCCCACCAGGCCCAGGCGATGCTGGCGATGAGTTTGGCTGCCCTCTCCGATTTAGACGCAGAAGCCGGTAAACGAGTGAAAGGAGAGGATGACGCGGTGGATAATGCCTACGAGTACCTCTATCAAACCTTGGCCTTTCAACGGGATATTAAGGGCGTGGTGGAGCCTATTATCTTAATGGCGTTGGCGATCCGTCATTTAGAACGCATGGCTGACCATGCCACCAACGTCGGTCAACGGGTTGCGTATATTGTTACGGGCCAGAAGTCTTAAGGCAGAGGGCAGAAGGCAGAAGGCAGGAGGCCGAGGGCAGAAGGCAGAGGGTAAAAGGCACAGGGCGAAGGACAAACAAATGCAAGCCAGGCAAAAAGGTAAAAATTTTAGGAAAACGGGGCATAGGGAACAGGGAGCAGGGCAAAAGAATGCATTTTTAAGGTTGAAGATGAAACGAACTATACGCTCAACAGTCCTGACTTGTTTACCCCTACCAAACAATGAACAATGAACAATGAACAATGAACAAGAACCCCTGCTATGTCCCGACCTGTTCTTTATGTTGCGATCGCAAGTCACGGTTTCGGTCATGCTGTGCGGACTGCCTCAGTAGTTGCCAGAGTGCAGCAGTTGAACCCAGAAATTTTGCTGGTTCTAGTCACTGCCGCGCCGCGCTGGTTGCTGGAGTCTTACATCCCAGGCGAGTTTATCCACCGCCCGCGTTCGTTTGATATCGGGGTAATACAGTCCGATAGCCTGACTATGGACAAAGTCACCACCCTGGAGAAGCTAAAACACCTGCGATCCCAGGCGCAGTCCATCATTGCTTCGGAAGTGACCTTCATCCGACAAAATCGCGTGGGGCTGATTCTGGCGGATATTCCGCCTCTGGCCACTGCGATCGCGCGCGCTGCCAACTTACCCTGCTGGATGTTGAGCAACTTCGGCTGGGACTTCATCTATCGTGCCTGGGGCGGTGACTTCCTTGAAATTGCAGACTGGATGAGCGACTGTTACCGTCAGTGCGATCGCCTCTTTCGCCTGCCGCTCCACGAACCCATGAGCGCCTTCCCTGTGGTGACTGATGTCGGCTTAACCGGCGGCGACCCGCGTTATCAGGAGGAAAACCTGCGATCGCACTTCCACCTCACCGCTTCCCCAGAACGCACCATCCTCCTCACCTTCGGCGGTCTGGGACTGCAACAGATCCCCTACCGCAACCTGCAACAGTTCCCCGACTGGCAATTCATCACCTTCGATCGTCAAGCTCCCGATCTGCCCAACTTAATCAAAGTCACCGAGTCTCACTATCGTCCCGTCGACTTCATGCCCTTCTGCGGACGACTGATCTCCAAACCCGGCTACAGCACCTTCGCCGAAGCCCTGCGCCAGAACACACCCATCATTGCCCTCGAACGACAAGACTTCGCCGAATCGCCCATCCTGCTCGCCGGGCTGCGTCGCCACAGCGAGCATCAGATTCTCTCCCCAGCCCAATTCTTCCAGGGCAATTGGGACTTTCTCCACCAGCCTCTCCACCCCCCCACCAGCCCCGATCCCCTCGATTGCAACGGTAGCGACACCATCGCCCAGGCCATCGTCAACTTCTTCACAGCCGCACAGGAATAAGCCATGAACGCTGTTACTGTCAAACTCAACCCGATTATTTGCTTGACCGCAGAACAGTTTTATCAACTGTGTCAGATCAATCCTGAGATTAAATTTGAACGCAATGCCCTGGGAGAAATCATCATCATGCCACCCATCGGCGAAGAAACCGGCAATCGCAATATTGAAATGAGCGCCGAGTTTGTTCTTTGGAACCGACGCACGAATCTGGGGAAACTCTTCGATTCATCCACCTGTTTCCATCTCCCCAATGGAGCCGATCGCTCTCCCGATGTTGCCTGGGTCGCCCTTGAACGGTGGAATCAGCTCACTTCTGACCAAAAAGAGAAATTTCCGCCCCTGGCTCCCGACTTTGTGTTGGAACTGATGTCGCCATCCGATAGCCTCAGCGAAACCCAGGCCAAAATGGAAGAATACAGAGACAGTGGTGTCGGATTAGGCTGGTTAATCGCTCGAAAAATACGACGGGTGGAGATCTATCGTCCCGATCGACCGACAGAAGTGTTGCAAGCCCCAACAACTCTTTCGGGAGAAAACGTCTTACCAGGATTCAGCTTGAATCTTGAGATCGTTTGGTAACAGCAGATGGCCAATAATCGAGGAGTTCATAGCGAGCAATTTAGGTCGGATCAGATCCTGGCTGCAGCCAGAAGTTTGTTCCTTGAAGATACCGATCAGAACGAAAAACATCGCCCCTGGCACCTGACTGTCATGCCTGTCAATTAGAGCATTGACAGCTCTGGGAATTCCGAGGTTGGGCAATGCCCACCGACCTTATGTTAGTGTCATTCGTCTCTACTGTGAGTCTGCAGCAGTCGAACCAACAACATTGAACGTCGTGACATCGAAAAAGACCTTAAATGGTCGGTTAAGGTCGGACTGAAGCTGGCGCTCGACAGCAGCCACTTCTTCCGCAGTGATGGGTTGAACAGCACGGACGCGAATCCAGATAGATGGTGGATCGCTCTGCCAGTCAATCCGGGAGTGCAGGATGCGGACATCTTCTCGTTTCACCACCGAGCGGCGGGTCAAGAGCGATCGCACAGCGCTGTCTACTTCAGCCTGATTGGTCAGCTTCCAGAAGCTAATGCCCAGGGGCACTGTCAGCATCGCAATTAAGACGCCGGATAAGCTCCAGGACAGGGTACGACTAAATTCATCGCTTTTGGCATAGCCGCTCAGCACATAAACCGCGAGACAGGCTAAATTGATGCCGATGAGGTTGGTGAGGTAGAGTAACCCAGCCCCCTGGGCGGCGTGCCATTCTCCCTGAGAAAGCGCCAGCCCAACCACGCAGATCGGGGGCATCAGGGCGACTGCGATCGCAGTGCCAGGAATTGCATCGCCAATGGCCGGACGAATTTTGGCATAGCCACTGACGCCGCCCGCGACGATAGCAATCGATAAATCGATTAATGTCGGCTGGGTGCGCGACAAAATTTCTGAGCCAAACTCTGGCAGATTGATGGTTTGCCCTACGACCCAGGAGCAAGCAATCGCCAGCATTGTGCCTGCGGCGATCGCGATCGCACTCATCCTCAACAGTTCGCGATCCCCCTCCAATGCAGCAAACGCAAACCCCCGGATGGGCAAAATCAACGGCGCAATAATCATTGCGCCGATAATGACAGCACTGCTATCAATGACCAATCCCAGCGTTGCGATCGCACAAGAACTCAGCGTCAGTACCAGGTAGTTCTGAGTTAACCGAGAATCTTTGCACAAAGAATCTCGCAATTTCAGGATAGAGATTGCCCCCAATCCCGAACGGATAAGCAATTTCAAAAATCTGTTCATGAGCTGAAAAAGATCGTTATCCCTAAAAGGTAGTCCTCCAGATGTCAGGATTTTTGAGCGCACGGGTGGAACCCGTGCGCTCAAAAATCCTGACTTGTTTACCCCTACCAGAAAGTTATCCAAATCGTCAACAATATCTTTTATAGCATCGCAAGAAATGCCTGAATTGTAGCAACAGCTTTTTGCTTGTTCTTACGACCAGAACTATAAGTTGAAATCAAGGGTACGATCGCATCGTTATCAAGTCGCAGACTGACCCGGAACCCTCCCTCGTCAGTCCCCTCTTCTACAAAGACATCTTTGATTGCGCTGATATCATAAGATTTGGCGTTGCGATCGCGGCTCATCAAACTAACACCAAGACACCGGATTTCAACCCGACCAGAACTCTTATCAAAGGTGCAGAAAACTCTAGGCTTACAAAAGAGAACTAAAAATACAATTCCCGCCAGACCATAAAGCCACTTAAAAATTGTATGGACTTGATACTGATAGCTCCAAATATCTGGCTTTATTTGCAGAGAGGATTGCTGAAGATTGCCCATAAAATCATTAATACTCGCAACATCTGCCCTGACCAGCCCCCAATCGCTTGTAAAGTAAGGAGTCAAAGGCACAACACCCTCAGCAGTCCGAAGCTGAACCCGATAAACCTCATAGGGCTTCATGACCTTGCTATTATAAATAGCCTTCTCAACCGTCGCGTTTTGCAAACGAGCCAGAGGCAGATCCCGAACCTTGCGTTTGCCAAAGACTTTAAATTCAGTCAGCTTGCAATTCGCAATATTTTCAGTTCTGTTACACGCCAGCACCATCGAGCTTGCAGTTGGCAGAGAGACCAACTTGATTATTCCTAAAATGGCAATCAAACCGAAGACAATTTCCGGTTGCCAGCGGGTACGAAGGACAAGTTTAGTCCCAGTTTGTTGTGTCACCAGTATCGGGATATTCCACCTCACCCAAGTCATAACCCGCTCAACCTCTACAAAAGCTACATCCTCAGCGTTCTGCAAAGCAGCTAGAACAGCTGTTATTATTTTAAGCCGTTTCAATAAAGGGACATCGCTGTGGCAAGATGACTGAGTGCTGCAGAAAGGTTGCTAGAAACTATGGGAACAATTGATTGGTTAATTGTGCTGGCCTACTTGATTGCCACAATGGGCCTGGGCGTGTACCTCTCCCGCAAAGCCTCAGCTAGCCTGGTAGACTTCTTTGTGTCCGGACGATCCCTACCCTGGTGGCTAGCCGGTACCAGCATGGCCGCAACCACCTTCTCCATTGATACTCCCCTCTATATTGCTGGCGTAGTCGGCAATCGCGGCATCGCTGGCAATTGGGAATGGTGGAGTTTTGGCATTGCCCATCTGATGCTGATCTACGTCTTTGCCCGCCTGTGGCGACGCTCCGAAATTGTCACCGATGCAGAACTCACAGAAATGCGCTACGGCGGTCGAATGGCAGCAATTTTGCGCGGCACCAAGGCGTTCCTATTCGCAGTTCCCATTAACTGTATCGGCATCGGCTATGCCATGTTAGCTATGGTAAAAGTCGTGGATGCCCTGCAACTCTGGCAAAGCCTGGGCATCGACCCAGGAGCCGGACTGAAACTCTGGAGCGTGATTGGCATCAGCGTCTTGGTGTTGATCTATGCAGGCTTTTCAGGTCTCTGGGGCGTCGTCACCACCGACTTCTTTCAATTTTTCCTAGCGCTGTTCGGAGCCATCATTGTTGCCATCTTTGCCGTCAACCATGTGGGTGGCGTTCATTCCCTGGTGCAACAAGTTCAAGCACAGTCCACCCAGGACATATTATCCTTTGTTCCCCTCAACTTTCATGCAACCGATGGCTCCTGGATCCAATGGAGCCAGACCGCAGGCATTACTGCCAGTACCTTCTGTGCCTATATATTTGTCCAATGGTGGGCCTTTCGGCGCAGCGATGGTGGCGGTGAATTCGTGCAACGGCTCGCGGCAGCCAAGAATGAAGCAGAAGCAGAAAAGGCCGCCTGGTTTTTCAATCTACTGAACTATGTCATCCGCACTTGGCCCTGGATTCTGGTCGCTCTAGCAGCGCTGGTCGTCTTCCCCAACCTGGAAGATTGGGAACTGGGTTACCCAAAGCTGATGCTGGAATTCCTACCGCCCGTTCTGTTAGGTTTAGTCGTGGCGTCTCTGATTGCCGCCTTTATGAGTACAGTTTCAACCTTGATCAACTGGGGAGCGTCTTATTTAACCAATGACCTCTATCGGCGCTTCTTTCGACCCAGGGCCGATCAGACAGAATTGGTAATGGCTGGGCGAGTGGCTTCCGTGCTAGTTACCGCTTTGGGGGCAATAGCGGCATTCTATGCAAAGGATGTGGCAACAGTATTCCGATTGGTGATTGCCATTGGTACGGGACCAGGTTTAGTGTTGATTCTGCGCTGGTTTTGGTGGCGAATCAATGCGGCAGCAGAACTGGCAGCGATGGTGGGCGGCTTCGTCATTGGCATAACCACAAGCGTAGTGCCGGTCCTAAAAATTGAAGACTTTGGTTGGCGTTTGCTCGCGACTTCGTTAATCACAGCTGCCATCTGGATTGCAGCAATGCTGCTTTCGCCGCCAGAATCGGACACAACGCTAGATGCCTTCTACACACGAGTGCGTCCAGGCGGCCCAGGGTGGACACAGCAGCGACAGCGCACGGGTTTGGAGCCGCTACAGGATTTAGGGTGGGAGCTGCAACGAGTGCTGGCAGCAATGTTGCTCATGTTTGGAATGATGTTTGCCGTTGGGGGGTTTCTGCTGCTGCAGTCACTAACGGGCTGGGTTTCGCTGGTCGCAACTGTGGTAGGGGGAATGTGGCTGCGGCAACTGAACCGGGGTAAGAGGGAACAGGGAACGGGGAACGGGGAACAGGGAACGGAAAATAGTAAAATGTCTTGACTGATAAGGGCAATGCCTGCTTGTTTATATACCAACCCCCTGAAAGTGCAAATAGAGGTCGCTCTTCCTTTGTAGCGATCTGACACACCTAAAATCGTGTAAATTCGTAGTTGGCACTTTAGTGCTGCCGAAGTCTATCGAGTCAGAATTATAGCCCTTTCGAAAACCCAAATCTATTGCACTAAATTAGTTGTGTTAGTTCAGTGATGGTGCGACACACCTAAAATTGTGTCAATTCGTAGTTTGCACTTTAGTGCTGCCGAAGTCTATCGAGTCAGGATTATGGCCTTTTCGAAAATCTAACTCTGTTGCACTACATTAGCGATGTCAGTCCAGTAGTGGTTTGACACACCTAAAATTGTGTAATAGCTGGCAACGGATTTGAACGGATGTAGCGGATGGCTATCCCATTGAGACTTATAGAGTACACATCTGTTACATCCGGTTTCATCCGCTGCCAACTTGAGTCTTAATGCACTAAATTAGCCGTGCCAGTCCAGTAGGGTGTGTTAGGCGATAGCCGTAACGCACCGAGGAATATGTATTTTGATGCGTTGGCAAAGCCATGCCGTCAGGCTATTGCCCGAAGGACTATACGCAGCCTACGGTTTATGCAGATCTTACCTGTGCAAAGTATAATATGTCGAGATTAATTGCAATCGAAAAATATGGTTGTGTGTATAGGTTAAGTCTGCTGCTGCAAAGAGGATTGGGTAGTGGTAAACAAATAAGGATTTTTGAGCGCAAGGATGGAACCCTTGCGCTCAAAAATCCTTACATCTGGAGGACTACCGGGGATCGCACTCAGAAGTGCTGTTAGTCAATACGGCATGACGCAGCTTTTTCAAGACGCACAAGATATCGTGCAGTCGATTTTCGCGGAAGAAGAGTAGCGAAAAAGTATCAGAAAAATCGTATTGTGGGGGATCTTGCTTCACTATTTTGATGAACTTAAATTCGTCGCCGCTGGTGACCATACCATAGAGCGGTCGGTCGGGGTTAGGATGAGCCATCATGTAAGCCATTGCTTGAGGAATGGCCATAGAATAAGCCATTGTCCGTTTGGATTCAGTCACCAGCACCCAGAGGGGGGAGTGAGCAATGGATTGCTTGAATACTAGCGTGTCAATCCGACCTCTCAATGACTCTTCTCCATCCTCCAGCACAATTTCTACTGTGGGTTCGCAGGTCATGAAGAAGGGATCATCGTAAAATCCGGCCCGTTCTAATAAGGGAGACACCAGGAGCATGTTGGCTGCTCCTTCCGCCAGATCGCCTGCTTCCCGATGGCGCAGGAATCGATGATGAACTCCATTCAAATAAGCTTTCTCCTCAGCAGTGAGTTCAGGCAAATCCCCGCACCATTCTGTGAAGAACTGGGGGTCGGAGGCGGGCACGAGCTGAAACTTTTGTCGCAACTGAGCAATAGTGGTGATGGCTTGAGAGATAGCAAGGGTTTGAGGCATGGGGGGACTCAGGCAAAGGTTAGATGAGCATCTATACTAGATTTTACCAGTTCTTACCCGTAGTGCTGAACCCATACTCCCGCGTAGGAACGGTATTTGGAAGGCTCCAGCCCCCTACAGCCATTGATCGCGAGGCGGTCGCCGCACTGAGCGACTGATATAAATCTGCTCAATTCTCCTGATTTTGGGATTGGGTCAATTCCAGGATGGTATCGAAGCGGAAGTTGTTCGCGAGATCGATGAGAGCGCTAGCCAGAGAAGCATTGGTTTCTGAGATGTTTTCTACTAATTGAAGAATTAGATCGTCGCTGCATTCGGCGGCAGCTTGTTGGAGCTGGGTTAACCACTCTGCTGGCATTTGAGCTAATTGTGCTGATAGGGATTGCTCAGGTTGAGAACCTGATGGTTGGAGTGTTGCAGGCACTGCTGCTGATTCGTCGTAGAGATAACGAACCCCCAGGTGTTGAGCTATTTTGTCAAACAAGACCTGTTCGCGGAAAGGCTTGCGCATGAAGTCGTCGCAACCTGCAGATAAGACGGCAGCACGATCTTCTTCGAAGGCACTGGCGGTCAGAGCGATAATCACAGTTGCTTGACCTTTGAGATGGGCTTTAATGCGTTGGGTGGCTTCGTAGCCATCCATGATTGGCATGCGCATATCCATCCAGATCAGATGAGGGTCCCATTGTTCCCACTGTTCCAGCGCTTCCTGACCGTTTTCTGCTTCCTGTACCGCAAACCCCATTTGCGTCAGGAGTTTGACCAGAAGAATGCGGTTCTCGAGTCGATCTTCAACCACCAGGATGCGATATTCGGGCTGTCCGGGAGCAAGACTGAGGATTTTTCTTTCGGGTTGGTGGGTCTGGATATCGACGGCTTGGGCTGGCGTGACCTGAATGTCGAAGGCAAAGGTACTGCCGCGATCTACGATGCTGCTAACGGTGATGTCGCCTCCCATCAGTTGAATGAACTGTTTGCTAATGGGCAAACCTAATCCTGTTCCTTGCTGAGACTTGCGGCCAGTTTCAGTTTGGCTGAACGCGGCGAATAATTTGTCAAATTCTTCGGGGGCAATGCCGGGGCCAGTGTCTTCTATTTCAAAGCGCAGATTCATGTTGGAGGGTTCATTGTTCATTGTTACGGGTTGATTGTTGATGGTTGGTTGTTCGCTATGAACAATGAGCGATGAGCTATCGACGGGTTTGACGCGCAAGGTGACTCCGCCTTCCTGAGTAAATTTGATCGCGTTGCCGAGGAGGTTGATCAAGACCTGGCGGAGTTTTCCTTCGTCAGTTCTTACGTATTGGGGAATGTCTGGTGTGCGTTCGAAGAGCAATTGCAAGTGTTTGGCCTCGGCTTTGAGACGCAACATCTCTTCCAGGGTGTCGAGTAAGTTATAGAGATCGAAGCTGGTTGGATTGAGAATGACGCGACCCGCTTCGATTTTGGACATTTCGAGAATGTCGTTGATCAGTTCTAGCAGATGCTCGCCGCTGCGGTTGATGATGCTGAGCTGCTGGTGCTGCTCGAAGCTGAGGGAGGAGTCGCGGCCCATAACCTGGGTGAACCCAAGGATGGCGTTGAGGGGGGTGCGCAGTTCGTGGCTCATGCTGGCCAGAAATTCGCTTTTGGCACGGTTGGCACCGTCGGCATTTTCTTTGGCGCGGCGGAGTTCGGCTTCGGCTTGCTTTTGCTCGCTGATGTCTCGGAATGACCAGATTCTGCCATAAAAGTCGCCGAAGTTGGATCGCACGGGGGCAGAGTAACGGTCGAGAACCCGTCCGTCTTTCAGCAGGATTTCGTCGCGGCTGATTTCGTCAGGATGCTGGTTGAGATATTCGACTCGGGCCAGAAATTGTTCGGGATTGTCGACCAGGGTGACGCCTCGATCGAGCAGTTGTTTCGCATTCCTGGACTGAATCAGGGATTCGGGGACTTGCCATAGATCGCAAAAGCGTTGATTGTAGGAAACGACGCCGTAGCGTTCGTTGACCACGAGGATACCGTCGGGGGCGGCTTCTTGCTGGGCCTGTAGCAGGGCATTGCCGCGACTGAGAGCTTCTTCGGCTTGCTGATGCTGGATGCCCAGGGCAATTTCGTTGGCAATGGAGGCGATTTCCTGGAGGGTGGCTTCTGACAGTGTCTGACGAGCAAAGATGGCCATGACACCAACGACGCGGTTTTCGACAATGAGCGGGTAGCCTGCAAAGGCGAGCATGCCCTCTTGCTTGGCCCAGGTTTTGCAGCTCAGGTTGGGGTCGGTCTGAACGGTATTGCTGAGATAGGGTTGACGGGTGCGAACGAGCTGGCCAATGGGGGAGTGTTCGACTGAAAGTCGGTGACAGTTACCGTCGGGTTTGGTGGGGATGCCTGCAGCGGCTTGCAGTTCTAAGATGCCCTGGGATTCGTCGAGAGTCCAGATGCGGGCGAAGGCGGCGTTGAGGCGCTGGCAGAGGGCGATGGCGCACCGATTGAGCATGTCTTTGAGGGTGTCTTCCTGGGTCAGGGCAATGCCGATATCTGCCCCTAGGGCGGCCAGATTCATGCGCTCAACCAGGGCGGCTTCGGCTCGGAGGCGTTCGGTAATGTCGCGGACAATGGCGGTGAAAACGGGTTTGCCGCGCAGGTGGAGCTTGGAGATGGAGACTTCGGCTCTAAATTCGCTGCCGTCTTTGCGACGCCCGGAAACTGTACGCCGATCGCCCATTTTTCGGGCAGTTTCGGGGGTAGCGCTAAAGTCGGCAACATGCTGCTGATGAATTTCACTAAAGTGGGCAGGCAGAAGCGTTTCGAAGGGCTGTCCCAAGCTTTCCTCGGCGGTATAGCCAAAGATCTTTTCTGCGGCGTGGTTAAAGAGGGTGATGCGTTGGTTTTCGTCGATGGAGATGATGGCTTCGTTGGCGTTGTCGAGGATGCCAGCGAAGCGGACTTTTGATTCGTGGCGGGCTTCTTCGGCTTCGTGCCGTCCCTGGCCGATGGCAATCAGTTCGCCGACGAGTTTGAGCAGGCTGATGTCTTCTTCGCTCCATTGTTTGTGGGAATGGACGGCGTCTAGTCCGAGATAGCCAGCGACGTTGCCGCAGTTGAGCATGGGAACGTTGGCCATGGATTGCATGGCCTGGCTGAATTCTTCTCGTTCGATCGCATCTTCAGGCAAATCGTCAGGAATATGGGAGAGAACGACGGGTTTGCCGCTCATCATCTGTTGATGGAGCCAGGGGAAGGTTTCGACAGGCAAGGCTTGACAGTGTTCCGTGAAGGGTTCGGTGTCTTCCGCACACCATTCGTAGGTCATGTTCCAGGTGGTCTGCTGGTCGGCATATTGAATGATACAGGCGCGATCGCAGGCCATAAATTCGCCAATCGCCTGCAGAGTAAAAGCGATGGCAGTGTCAATGTCCTGGTCGATAAATTGGCGAGAAATGCTGCTGAGTAAGGAGTTTTGTCTGGCTCCCCGCCGTAGAGCTTCTTCTGCAGTGTAGCGCACCTGGCCCATGGCGATCAGTTCGCCCACCAGTTGCAAGAAGCTGATGTCTTCCTGTTGCCATTGTTTGGCGGAGCGAATGGCATTCAGGCCAAGATAGGCCATGACTTTGCCAGAATAAGACATGGGAACAATGAGTAGAGATTGGATCGACAAGCTTTCCAATTTGGCTTTTTCGACTGCTGCTTCGGGGGGAAGATCGGCTGGGGTATTGATCTGAACAGGGGTGCCGCTGAGCAATTGTTGGTGCAACCAGGGAAATTCTTCTACGGAGGTGACGCGAGATTCTTTGTAAAAATCGGCAAGATCGCTAGCGCACCAGCGGTGGGTGCTGCTAATCTGGCGCTGGTCGTCGGTGTAGCGGATGATGTAGCTGCGATCGCACTCCATTAACTCACCAATTGCCTGCAAGGTAAAATCGATGGCTGGGTCCAAATCTCGATCCATGAATTGACGAGAGATACTGCTCAGCAAACTATCCTTTGTTGCCTGGCGCTGCAACGCTTCCTGGGTTTGCCTCCGTTCCGTGGTATCCGTTCCCACCGAGAGAATTTCAACCAGTTTTCCTGTTTCATCAACAATCGGTTTGTTTGTCCAGGTGACCCACACCCGCGCGCCAGTGCTGCAGATGTTCTCATTTTCGTTGAGGGCATAGCGTTCGGGATGCTGGTAAATCTCTTGCAGCATGGCTTCTAGATCGCGCCCTGTTGTTTCTGTCTCTGGCACAATGGTACCGACTAACGTACGATTGAGGATCTGGCTGTCGTCATAGCCAAAGAAGCGTTGACCGTATTCATTTAAGAAGCGAATTCTCCCTTCACTATCCCACCGCAAAATAATGCAATTGGCCGTCTGCACCAGATCCCGGTACTGTGCTTCGCTGGCTCGCAGGGCTTCTTCAGCTCGTTTGCGTTGACTGATATCGCTGATTGAACCGACCATACGTACAGGGTTGTCTGTCTCATCCCAAAGGGCCTGTCCGCGTGCCAGTACCCATTTGTAGCCCCCATCTTTGCAGCGCAAGCGATACTCTACACTGATGCCACCAGCAGTTTGTCGCTCGAAGTGAGTCTGGACAGCCTGCATCACTCGATCGTGGTCGTCGGCGTGCAAGCGGCTCTTCCATTCAAAGTGGCAATTTTTGATTTCGTTATCTTCATAACCCAGAATTTCTTTGAATCGAGAGGAGTAGAATGTAGCATTGGTTTTAACGTTCCAGTCCCAAATCCCATCCCCTGTCGCAGATAGCGCTAGCTGCCAGCGTTCTTCGCTCTGGCGTAAGGCTGCCTCTGCCCGCTTACGATCGGTGATATCGTAAAAGACACCCAATAGGGCTTGCTCGTCGTTAAAAGTTAGCTGTTGAGCTGAAAAAGCGACCCAGAACGATTTGCCTTGGGCCGTTTTGGACTGGATTTCGTGGGCATGGATATAGCCGTCCTGAGTCAGTGCTTGCAACATGGTGATCCGATCGTTAGGATCGGCGTAAAAGTCTGGTGCATGACGACCCAGCAAACGGTCGATGGGAACCCCAAATAGGTCGCTCAACTGCTGATTACCATACAGAACCAGGCCGTCGTAGAGACGGGTGATGACCGTTGGCAGGGGACTGGCTTCTGTGATTGCCCGAAATCGTTCTTCACTTTCTCTGAGTTTCTCTTCAGTCCGTTTGCGTTCGCGGGCTTCCAACATCAGAGAAACCAGATCGGCGATGGAACGGGCAAAGTTTTGTTCTTCGGGTGCCCAATGACGCACCGCTCCTATTTGTTCGTTGCACAAGACGCCGACGGTCTTGCCGCCCAAACGAATGGGAGCATCTAGCATAGAGGCAATCCCGAAGGGAGTTAAGTAGGACTGCGAAAACTCTCGCGTTCTTAGATCGCTATGGGCATCTGGTGCGGCAATCAGAGCATCTGCATCTAATGCCTGAAAGTAAGTCGGATAGTCTGTTTCTGCGATCGTGATTCCATCGCTGTGTTGGTTCTGGCTGCGTTGAAACAGATCGATGCAACACAGTTCAGTTTGGGTGTCGTTGTATAACCAAACGCTGACTCGCTCGATGTTGAGAGTACGGGAAGTGGCTTCTGTGGCTTTCCGAAGGGCAATTTTTAAATCCCCTTGATGGAGGGCTTTGTTGCGGGCAAGTTCCATCAAGACAACGTTTTGTTTGCGGAGTTGCTGAGCGCTCTGTCTCAGGGCGGTTTCGGCTTGCTGGCAGCGGTTTCGCAGGTCGGGAGGTGAGATGGGCGCTCCATTCTGAAATTCAGCTGTGCAGGCTGAAGACAGCGATGCTACATCCCAGTTTAGAACTTGAAGTTTTGCCTGCACTGTTTTCAGTTCTTGTTGCTGTTGTTCTAGCGCGATCGCAGTCCTCATCCGTTCCTGATACACCCGCATTGCTGCTGCCGCTTTCATCACCAGACGCTGGCGAGCGATCTCGCTTTTCATCAACACATCGCTAATGTTGTAGGCTAGAATTTCGGCCTCGGCTAGCATTTCATCGCCATCCTCAACGATCAGGATCAGTTGAACGGATTGATTGTTTAAAGTCTGGCGAAGATATCGCACGAATTCCAGGCGGTTGTCCTGAGATGCCATGGTTGCAGCCAGGAATAGAAGATTGACATCTGGATGGGAAGCCAACAACTGTTTTGCAGCTTGAGTGGACTCTGCTGTCAGCAGTGTCAGACCTTGTCCTGCAAGCGTGAAGTTCTCTAGATATCGCTGCAGCGTTGCCCGAACTGCTGCATCTGGATCCGCGACCATAACTGTGAATGCGGTTGCACTGCTGGGATTGTCCATGCCCGCTTGCAGGCGAGACTGGACAGTCTGTTGGCTTTGGTTAATGACCAAGTCTGGGCTAACTGCATTCAGATTCTGGATCATCAGAAGTGCTCCTTTCCGCTTCCATCGCCTCAAGTTACCTTCTCTATTGTGATCCAGTCTGGATAAATTGGGGGCTGAAAGTTGCACGGGCGGAGTTCGCCACCAACCCTCTTTTCCTCTATGATTGTCAGCGGACGGGTTCCTTGATGCGGGTCAGTCTGGAGGTATTGGGCGCGGGTTCAAAATTTGTGTTGATATTCCTGATTCAATTTTATGGACGATAGACATTTGGTGGTTGCGACTAGCAATCCTGGCAAACTGCTAGAAATGGAAACCTATTTGCTGGGAACGGGCTGGACATTAGAGTTGAAACCTGCCGATCTGGATATTGAAGAGACGGGAAATAGTTTTGCTGCCAATGCTTGTTTGAAAGCGTCTCAGGTGGCAGAGGCAATGGGAGAATGGGCGATTGCAGATGATTCTGGATTGGAGGTTGACCATTTGGATGGGGCACCTGGCATTCGTTCTGCGCGTTATGGTGACACGGATGCCACCCGCATTGAGCGCGTGTTACAAGAGCTGGGCGATGCTGAAAATCGATCGGCTCAGTTTGTTTGCGCGATCGCGTTGGCCCGTCCCGATGGTTCCATTGCCCTGCAGAGCGAGGGCATTTGCCGGGGAAAGATTCTGCATGTGCCACAAGGCAACAATGGATTCGGCTATGACCCCATTTTCTATTTTCCTCAACATCAGCTGACTTTTGCAGAAATGACGCCTGGTGCCAAGCGAGCCGTCAGCCATCGGGGGCGGGCGTTTCGCACATTGCTCCCTCAGCTCAAGGCATTGTAGAGGGAATTATTTTGGGTTCATTGCTTGCTGTTGTTGGCTAATCGGTGATACATAGGAGCTGGTTCGAGTTCATCAAGTCCACCCCTACCTGCTCGGAATTTAAACCCACCAATTTCAAATTCATCCCTACCTGCCCTGTCCTCAGCACGATCGAATCTGCGCTCTCAAAGAATCGTGACAGGTCAAGATGAGGCAATTTTTTATACACCAGAGCCTTATAGGACTTTTATTCCACTGAACTGGGTACAGTTGAGATCTTGAGGGAAGCAGTAGAGGCATTTAGATTTGTTAAAAACGTAACCGACTATAGGGTTGATAGCGGTTTTGTTGCGAGGATCCCTTTACAAATTGGAACTGTCAGTCAACTGTTAAATGTGTTTTATGAGACGTTGCAGTTCCCAGGCTATTTTGGATTCAATTGGGATGCTCTTTCTGACTGCTTGCGGGATTTACATTGGCTGAATGAGCAAAGTATAGTCATACTCCACGAAGAATTGCCAAAACTGAACGATCGAGAGCTAAGGATTTATCTTAAGGTTTTGGTCGATGCGGTAGCAGATTGGAAACCTGGTGAAGAACATTGCCTGATAGTTGTTTGCTCTGAACTAGAAAGAGAAAAAATAGATGAACTATTGAGCTTTTAATGTTCTGCTTGGGGGAAACAGCAGGATATTTTGGTGCTTGATATGTGCTGGGAGATCTCGTGAGTGGAGATGAGGCAATAGTGCTGGCTGACTAATGGGTAGCTGGGTTTGGCTATAGGGTGACGGGAGGTTTCAATAGTGATGACATTGGGAGAATGCTACTTAGATCATTATGAAGCATTTCTTGGTGATTTTACTGGAAGATCGGTATTTCAATTAGATGGCACATCGCCTTCTATTCAGATCCTTGAATATGAAAATGTATTCAGCGAATGCATGGTTTTTTGTTCGTTAGGCTTTTCACATTTTTCCCCTAGAGAAACGAAGCAGTATCAGGAAATAGTATTAGTTGCAGATAACTGTTTTGATGAGATTCCTTCACTACTTGTAAATACTCTGTTCTTCCTATCTGATCGGAGGATTCCTCTTGTCAATGGCTTAAGCAAAGGTGGGCTAGGGGACCTCAATCAAAATTTTGTTTCTCTCTGTGGAAAAGATGCTCTTTACTTTACAGATCCTTTCCCATTTCCGTCTGAGTTTGAACAGGTTAAATGCGGCAAGATTTTGGGCTATATGCATCTTGCTGTTTTCATATCCCAACAGGAGCACATGTTGGTCAAAGAAGAAGGTGCGGCAACGTTTGAAAAGCTGATGGGAGATCGCGAGATCGATCCATTTCATCTGGAAAGAGAATCAGTCGAGCAGTATTGACACACGAAGAATACAATCGAGGGAGATGGAGGCAGTGGGGATGCTAAGCCTTGCTGAAACGGAGAAAGCGTGGTACTCCCTTGCCCAGAATCTGGTTGTTCCTCATATAGGACTATACATTCGTGAAATTCAAAGTCATTGTTCATAAGGCAAACGAGGGATATTGGGCCGAGGTCCCCTCTATCCCAGGGTGTGCGACCCAAGGAGATACATTTGAAGAGCTGCTTCAAAACTTGTATGAAGCAGTAGAAGGGTGTCTGATGATTGATGAAGCTGAGTTGGAAATCGATGAATCTTCTCAAATATTTGAGATCGCGATATGAAATCAGTAATTACATCCATGCAAAAATATAATTTCTAAATTATTTTGTTACGATCTCTATCAATAAAACTGTGGAAATCTAAGGTGGCCACTCAATCTTTCTTCCAGAATCTCGGTAGCTTCTAAAATTGCTTGAGTGTCTTCATCAGCTACAGCTTCTTTGAGATCCTTCAAAACCGCCATAATTCCTTCTGTCCCACTAGGCAATAATGCCTTAAATTGTTGCCAATTATATAAGTGGTATAACAAGTGAGTTCCATCATCAAGCTCGTGCTCTGGATGCCGCAGAAATAATTCTGTACTTGCTAACCAATCTAAGGCAGCACTAATACCATCTACATAAACATGAAACACAGCTGTCTCGATCATTTCAGTGGGAGCATTGGGATAAACAGATTTAAATGCGCACGCTGCTTCCCGATTTTTATCTTGACGTTGGAGTAATGATTCGATCAATTCCAAACGTTCTTGGTTAGTGAGAGAATAGGATTCCATTCCATCAGGCATGCTTTTGGTTGATAGATATTTGAACTCATTAGTTTGTAGATATACAATATACTAATTATTCATTTATGAGGATAAGTTTTGGATACTCAAATAAGGTAATATTTCCAGGCTAAATAAGATAGAGAGGTTCAGAAAAGTGTCTTAAAGCTAATTTGTAAAGTAGATCTTAAGAGGGCGGTACTTCCATAGGATATGGAAATCTTTCTCATTACCAATCGCCTGGATTGTCAGTTGTTTCTGCGACTTCTTCTGTTTCTTCCCAGTTCTCTGAGATCTCTGGCTCTTCCAGATTCAGTTTTATTGGTTTCACAACCCGTTCAATTGCTTCCTGAATAAAAACTTTGACAAACTCATCTTTGCGATTGAGCTGAAATTGCTTTTGTACGACTTCGGTGATGCCGCCGTCGCCCCAGTCCTGGTCGTGACGGAAGTATTCGATGAAGCTTTTGCCTGCAATGCGGGTGAGATAGGCGGCGGTGACACCCTGGATGGCTTTGCCCACAATTAAGGTGCCAAAGTTGAATTGGAGGGCGGCGGCTAACAGTTCCAGCGCGCCTTTGACAATGCCGAGACTGGCCAGGGTTTTACCGAGGGAAAGGGCGAGTTCCCGACCTCGTTCCATGTTCAGTTCGCAGTTGTAAATGCGGCCAATTTCGACTACCATCTGGGCGTTGACGGCGGCAGTTGCAAGTAGATCGACTACGGGTAGGGGAGTGACTGCGATCGCACCTGCCCCAATCCACTGATAGCGTTCTACGACTTTGTCTGCCTGACGGCGGCGTTGGGAATCAATTAGTTGACGGGCTTCTTCGCCCAGTCGCTGGGACTGCAGCAAGATATTATCGGCTACCAGATCTTCACCTTCTGCTCGCAAAATGGTAGCCAGTCGGCGCAGCAAGGCGGCTATATCAGCTTCGGGCTGCAGGCGTTCGCCGGTTTTGAGCGTCACTGCCTGAGGGCAGGCGGCCACAGCGATGACGTCGGTAGCAGCGATAAATCCTCGCAAGCGCGATCGCAGACGGGCCAGGATTGCCTCTACATCCTCAGCGGTGTAAAGGTCTGTCTTGTTGAGCACGACCAGGGAACGCTTGCCAATTTCTGCCAGCACCCGCAGTGGTTCGTATTCCGACTGACGCAGATCGTTATCCAGCACAAATAATAACAAATCTGCCTCCGTCGCCAGCTGTCGAGCGAGCTGCTCCCGTTCCGTGCCTGCGATCCCTGCTTCTAAAATGCCTGGTGTATCGGCAATCAGGAGCTGTCGCTCTAGCCCTTTGAGCTTCAACTGGTAAGTCTCACTGACTTCGGTAGTCCCCATGGGTGCTTCCACCTGACCCACCATGCGACCCATAAGCGCATTGACCAGCGATGTTTTGCCTGCTGAGCCAGTGCCAAAAATCACCACCAGAATTTCACCCCGAGACAGATTTGCTTCAATTTCGCGCGATCGCGACAGCAATGCCTGCCGCGCCACCTCATCTTGAATTTGCGTTACCTGCCGTCGCACTGCCCGCAACGTTTCCCCCGCTGCTGCTGCCTTTTCCGCTGGCACCTGGGGTGCCAGACGTCGTCGCCGCTGCCGCTGCGGACGTCTGAACAAGCCCACATAATAAACGAACGCTGCAATCAGCAACCCTAACAGTACAATCAGCAGCAACAATAACAGATTGGCCAGCAAAGGGGAGGTAAACGAAATTTGGATATAGAGCCGGTATAAAGCATCAACCAGCCAGAGCATTAGCCCCAAAATGAGGCCAATGCCAACCACCAAAGTTAGAAAGCGAGGCAAGCGCATGCATCAAGCTATAGGAATTAGTAGGAGCGAATCGATAGAAGCGAAACTTTCAAACCCATACCAGCAACTGCCATGTTGCTGTCGCTTTGACAAGTTCGAGATTCCTGATACCAATTTGACTGGGAAACGCGATCGATCGAATTGGCGGAACGCTTGCCTGGCAAAGTTTCCTCCCAATCCAAAATCGCCAATCTGACATCCAAAATGGTATGAGCCTCGACATTCTATTCTTCAGGATTGTCGCTGCGTTTGGCAACTGCTCCATCCGTGCCGCGATCGCCCTTGACGGATATTTCCCGATCCTCAATCGAGCGCTCTCTAGACAGCACCCTGGAATTAAGTTTCAATAAGGAGTTGGATAGAGATAAATATCCTCAAGTGGTCCGTTCGAAGGAGGAGGTCAGCCTATTACATCCTGGTTAAGGGTAAACCAGTAAGAATTTTTTAGGGCGTGAGTGGAACGCGCAAGCTAAAAAATTCTTATCATAAAGGACTACCCCATCTTGTCCTCCACCCTGATCTCATCCGAATGGCGCGAAAATGTATCCAGTCCATAAGTACTGTCTATGTCCTGACAAATAGGAGATTGATTTAGAGTAGAGATCGATAAACCCAATTCTCCTTGAGATTCCTTCGAACGCAGGATTTTGCTACGAACATGAGCAGAATTGACTAATACAAAACGACTCAAAAAAAACTGTTATGGCGAATGACTCCATCTATATTCAACTCAGTTGGGACGACCCAGACACAGGCGAACTGAAGGAATCGGTCCATCCAGTTCCCGTAGCCCTGGGCCGAGACTTTAGCCAACTGCCCGAAACAGTAGGCGATCAAAACGTATCCCGGATCGTTCTGGACAATAAACAGGTTTCCCGTTTCCATGCCCTGCTCACGTCCGGCACGAACCGCCAGCTTCTGGTCGTTGACCGCAGTGCTAATGGTTCATTTCTCAATGGCCGCCGCGTTCACCAGTCCAGCCAGCCACTGAGCGGACGCGATACATTGCGCATTGGCCCTTACAAAATCCTTGTGACTCAAATGTCAGAAGGGGATACTGAAGCAACAGAGTTGAATATGCGAGAGAGTCGCATGGCTCAGGCTCAAACCTCTTCTATGGGTCCCCCTGTGATGAAAATAGCCATTGGAGCGGGGTTAGTGATTGCCATGGGGGCAGCAGCCTGGCTATTGGTCAGTTCCCTGCTACAAAACCTGCGCCCCCAAATGGATGATGAATCATTACTGCCTCATGAAGAGGTCGTTGATTGTTAATGGTTGATTGTTAATTGTTAAGAGTTAAGAGTTAATGGTTGAAGTTTCCGCGATCGCGAACGATGGACAACCGTTAACGGACCCTGTGCAGTAAACAACGCACAGCGAAGCCCTAATAATAAACCATGAACCATGAACCATTACCAATGAACCATAAACAAATTCCCATAATGGGGCTTTCGATTCATTTGTTGGAGGATTATGTGGGTTGTTTGTCTTTATGGCAGCAGCAACAACGAGGCGCTCATGTTGTGACGCTCAATGCTGAAATGGTGATGCAGGCAGAGAGCAATCCTGCCCTTGCGGCAATTATTCAACAGGCCGATCTGGTGATTCCAGATGGATCGGGGATTGTGCTGTATTTGCGATTGCAGGGCAAGATGGTTCGGCGCTGTCCAGGCATTGAATTAGCAGAGTCGCTGCTGAAACAATCGCTTGGCGCAGAAACTCCACCGGCTGTATTTTTCTATGGAGGCAAGCCGGGTGTGGCCGAAAGGGCGGCGCTTGTTTGGCAGGAACGCTTGCCTGGACTTGCGATCGCAGGCACCCAACACGGCTATCTTGCTCCTGGCGAACATCAGCAATTGCAGCAAACCCTGACCGCCCTCCAACCCCAGTTGATTTTCGTCGGTCTAGGCGTACCGCGCCAGGAACTCTGGATTTCAGAACATCGTGCGCTCTGTCCCCAGGCAATTTGGGTGGGAGTGGGTGGTAGCTTCGACATTTGGGCTGGAATTAAATCCCGCGCCCCTGCCTGGGTTGGCAATATGCACTTGGAATGGCTCTATCGGCTGCTGCAGGAACCCTGGCGCTGGCGACGCATGCTGGCGCTGCCCCGATTTGCCTGGCGAGCGCTGGTGCATCGCTTTGCCTAATGCCGCGATCGCGTCACAGATTGTAGAATGCTAGAAACTCGATATCATCACTCGTTCCCCTCTGCCTCCTGCCCTCTGCCTCCTGCCCTCTGCCTTCCCGATTACCCATCGCGCCACTGCCACTGCCACTGTCTTAGCTTCCAGTGCGGTCCTTCGACAACCAGCGCAGCCCTGCACTCGACCGCAACGTCTAGCGGTTGAAACAACCAATCAGCAACAGCATCAGCATCGCCATTGATACGATGCAATCGAACAGGGCTACCTGGCTTTAACGATAATTCAACCGTTTCCAGCCCAGCTAACCCTTCTCCCGTCGCTTTAAGGTAGGCCTCCCGTCCTGTCCAACAGCGAAAAAAAGCGGCGGGTCGTTGTTCCAGAGCCAACGCTTTAATCGCCGTCGCTTCACCCGTAGAAAAGAACCGCTCCGCCAGTTTCTCCAGGTCAGACAGCGGACGCAGAAACTCCAGATCGATGCCAATACGACAGTTCCAGGCCACTGCATAGAGAGCCAGGTCATTGGCATGGGAGAGGTTAAAGCAGAGTTGCCCCGGCGGATGCAGTTTGCCCGCAGCACCGTCGCAGTCATTTGCCAGGGACGGCTTCCCGTGAGGGCTGTAGGTAAACTGCACTTGTGCCGGATTCAGACTCAGGTAGCGTCCGAGAATGGCGCGTAAAATACCGCGTGCAGCGATAAAGCGATCGCGATCGCGATCGAAGTGAAATCGCGCCGCCCGCTCCCGCTCATCTGCCGACAGCGTTTGCAGCAAGCCTTGCCGCTGCCCTGATTCGATCCCTAAATCGGCGCGCCAGAGATGCACCTCCCCCGCCGCCAGAGACATCCCCTCAGGCGCAAGCAGCCAATTGCGTTCTCCATCTCCTGCGATCGCAAACTCATCAACAGTCATCTCAAAGTCTCAACAGCAGACCAGAGTCATTCTACAGCGCTCAGCGAAATTAGCGTGTCATTTAAGGGATGAATTGGAACCCGCTCCAATTCATCCCTCGATTGACCAATGCCGCGAAATTAAGCTTGCTTGAGACTACTATGATTGATAAACTGCCTTAACTGGGACGCTTATACCATTTTGGATTTTAGATTGCCGATTTTGGATTGAAGAAAGGCTGACTGGACAAACGTCCCATTTGGGCAGTCAATTCTGCCAATTGCATCAGTTGCATCTCCAAGTCAAATTGGTATTAGACTGCCACCCATGCCCTGTTCCCCAGTCCCCGTTCCCTATTCCCCACTCCCTGTTCCCCACTCCCAAAAATGAACGATCGCATCGCTGTTGTTGGCCTCGGATACGTTGGTTTACCGGTTGCTCTTGCCCTGGCAAAGAAATTTCCAGACACAGTTGGTTTTGATATTAATGCCGAACGAGTCAATGCCTTGAAACAAGGGTTAGACGCCACTAGCGAAGTCTCCAGCGATGATTTGCGCGCTTCACCACTGCAGCTGACCGCGCAGCTAGAGGACTTAAAGGACTGTACCTTTTTTGTGGTCGCAGTCCCGACACCGATTGACCGCGATCGCAGACCCGACCTCACCCCCCTGCTCGGGGCCTCCAAAGCCATCGGCAGCGTCCTCAAACCCGGAGATGTCGTCGTCTACGAATCCACCGTCTACCCCGGTGTCACCGAAGAGATCTGCGGACCCATGCTGGCCCAGGTCTCCGGCCTCAAGCAGCACCTCGACTTCAAACTCGGCTATTCCCCCGAACGCATCAACCCCGGCGACAAAGAGCATACCCTCACCACCATCGTCAAAGTCGTAGCCGGAGAAGACGAAGCCACCCTGAACCGCATCGCCAATATCTACGAACAGATTATCGCAGCTGGCATCCACCGCGCCCCCTCCATCAAAGTTGCAGAAGCCGCCAAAGTAATCGAAAACACCCAGCGCGACCTCAACATCGCCCTGATGAACGAACTCGCCATCATCTTCGATCGTCTCAACCTTCGCAGCCACGACGTGCTCGCAGCCGCCAACACCAAATGGAATTTCTTACCCTTCAAGCCCGGATTAGTCGGCGGTCACTGCATTGGCGTCGACCCCTACTACCTGACCACCAAAGCCGAGCAAATGGGCTATCGACCAGAAATCATTCTGGCTGGACGCCGTATTAACGACGGCATGGGCACCTACCTGGCCCAGCGACTGATCAAACTCCTGGTGCAAGCCCGCATTCCGCTACACAATGCCCGCATCGGCATCCTCGGCATCACCTTCAAAGAAAACGTCAGCGACCTGCGCAACAGCCGCGTTCCCGACATCATCGCCGAACTCAAACAGTTCGGCATTACCCCCCTCGTCCACGATCCCCTCGCGGATGCCCCCATGACCCAGAAGGAATATGGAGTCACTCTGGTAGACTGGACAGATCTCTCTAACCTGGACGGATTAGTTCTCGCAGTGTGCCATCAGGTCTATTTAGATCGCGTTCCCGATCCTCTGTTGACTGCTCTGAAACCGGGTGGAGTGCTCATGGATGTGAAATCGGCGATCGATCCGGCGACCTTACCCCCAACCATAACTTACTGGAGTCTTTGAATCAATGCGATCGCGCGCGCTCCGAAAATCAATGCGATCGCACTCACTCCAAACCAAACACCTGTCAATGTTCTGAGGTGAGTAGTGCGATCGCACAACACGTCATAGACACAAACATCGCGAAACATCAACCTGGCCGCCCTACGTCCTACCATGGGGATTCCCAAAAGGACCATGGTAGGTAATGCCCCCGGGCTTGATATACCACGTCAGCGACAACAAGGGTAAAGTCCACTTCAGCGAGTTGACATAGGACGCTTTAAAGGCAAGCTGTAATCTGGCAGCCCTCGTCAATTCACGAGCATCGGCTGGGCCTGTATTCGCAATCGCACTCACTCCGGCCACGATCTCTGATGTAACCAAAAATCCCTCTAATAGCCCCTCATTAGGGACTTTGTGGGCAAAGCCGAACACTGCAGCCCCACCAAACGTAACACCCGTTTCCTGTGAAACAGCAATACTCCCCTCAAATCGCGGAGAATTCTTAGTTTCAAATACCCCTTTGATCTTAAAAGGAACAAAGGAATCCGGGGGCAGGGCACCACTTGATAATTTATGCTCAACCGTTACCGCTCCTTTTCGGAGTGCCCCCGTTTTCTTTGAGGGGAAGCTCGCCTTAAAAAACACCGTCGGATCTGTCAGACTGCCTTGTGCCGCAAACCCTTGTTTGGGAGAAAATTGTGTTCCGTAATACATCATTGCGAGGTGCAATCCAAGGGGCACAATAATTCCCATAGTGGCAAACAAATCAGTGGCCCCACCAGCAAGGTCAAGAAATTTCTTCAGTTTCTGAGACTGCTTAATCTTCCTCAGTGTGTTTTGCATAACCTGTACAACATTCACCTCGCCCAGGCTAAAGAAGCCCGACGGGTCAGTAAAGGCCACAGGGTTGGCATTGGCATAGAGATAAGGATGTCTGGTGATAGGCGAAGACTCTATCCCCTCAAACTTGTCCGCCCTGACAAAAATCCCATTATCAACATCCAGGAAACGCTCCCGCAGATACTGCAATCCCACATCCGCATCAAACGACTCCCCTGTAAACAGGTGGGTAACCTCACTGTTGCCCATCGGCGTCAGCATCCGGCCATACGCATCATATAGATACCGATCCGCCGTCGCCTCACCACTACCATCAGTTAAGAGACGGGTACTGTCGAGATGATCGCCATGATAGTACAACGAGCCGAGATCGCTATGATGCTGAGCCGTCGGCCCTGCACCCTGGCCATGGGTATAACTCACAACGCTGCCATCCGGTCGGTACTCTTCCCGTACCTGTACATAAGGCTGCAAAACATCAATCAAGTAGTCAGTTCTTTCCCCATCAACGATCTTCGCTGTCCGAATGCCATCATGATTGTATTCGTACTCAACCGTCTGGGTGATGCCCCCTTCCGTAATGCTCGCCTTAATCAAGCGATCCAGGCCATCCCACTCATAAACAGTCGAGACGCTATCCGAACTTTCCTCAATGCGATTGCCATTCTCATCATAGACATAAACCGTCACCTCACCGTCGTGCGTCGAACTCGTCAGCTGATTGCGGCTATTGTACGTGTAAGCAGTCACCCCTTCAACCGAGTCATTGCGCTCCAAACGATTGCCAACCGCATCATAGGTATAGGTAATGGTCCGATCGCCTTCTACGCCATCGGTAATCGTCTCGCCAATCAAACGTCCGAGTACATCATAGGCATATTCAACACTTCGACCGCTGTTCTCTTCTACTTTCAGGAGGTCACCTGTAAGACTGTGAGTGAAGGTTTGGCTAAGCAGAATTGTTCCATCGACATCCTGATGTTCCAGCTCGATCAACTGATTGAGATCGTTATAGCGTCGTCTCTCCACTGTCCCATTGGCCAACTCCGTCTCCACCAGATTATTGGCCTCGTAGCGATACCTAACAGTCCCATTCAGTGAATCGTTAACCTCTACCAGACGCTGCTGGTCGTCATAGATGTAGGTAGTCGTGCCAGTCGGACTGGTAACGCTGAATTCGCCATCTGCACCATAAGCGTAGCGAAGCGTCAATCCATCTGGTGTTGTCCGCGAGATCAGGCGACCCTCATCATCATAAGACTGAACAGTTGTCCCTGTCGTGTCAGTAATGCGCTCTAGTTGGCCAGCCTCATCATAGGTATACACCAACTCCCCATCATCTTCTAAAATAACTCGGGTCAGCCGATTCAGATCGTCATACTCATAGAGCGTTACAGCGCCATTGAAGTCTATACTTTGGGCTGGGTTGCCGAGCGCATCATATTCAATGCTAGAGCGCTCGCCATCGGGCAAAATAACAGCTGTTCGAAAACCCAAACTGTCGTACTCATAGCGAGTTACATTACCGTTGGCATCCGTTTGGCTAATCAGATTCCCCAGCTCGTCGTGGGTATATTCTGTGCGCTGGCCGAGGGCATCAACAACCGCAACCAGTTCGTTCTTGGCATTCGTCTCAAACTGCGTTACGTTGCCGCTCGCATCAGTTATCTGCACCCCCTCTCCAAAGGTCCCTACCGTCGCAAGGGAAGTACCATCCGGGTAAATCGTTTCCGCCAATAGTCCGTTGGCATCATAAACATATTGGGTAGTTTGACCCAGAGCATTGGTTTCTGAGGTTCGACGCCCTGCCTCATCATAGGTAAAGGTCGTGACAAAACCCTCAATATCAACCGAGCTCTGTTGACCCGCTGCATCATAGCTGTACTCAACGCGATTGCCATTGACATCCACCTCTGCAATTACCTGTCCAATTGCATCGTACTCTATCAATTCGCGAAGATTGTCACTCAGATCGTTCGGCGTGTCATCCGGGTAAATAATACCTGTTTGCCGTCCCAGAGCATCATATTCATAGTGCGTCGTTCGCCCGATTGCGTCAGTGGTGGCTATGAGTTGACCAATAGCATCATAGGTCATGCTTTCCTGACTGCCATCGGCATAATCGATCGCAATCAGATTCCCTCGCTCATCGTAGGTGAACTCTGTCCTCTGACCTAGCGGATCGATAATCGCGGTCTCTCGGCCCAGGCTATCGTACTCCAGGCGAGTGGTGCGACCTTCCGGATCGATGATGGCCGTCACCTGACCGTTAGCATTGTATTCGTAGTTTGTTTCCAGGGTTTGAGGGCCAGCCGGAGTCGTAACGGTAATGCTCTCCTTCACAACATTACCCTTCGCGTCGAAAGTGTGGACTCTAGCATTCCCCAACGGATCGATTGACTTCACCCCCTGTCCAAATTCATCGAACTCAAAGCTGCCAACTTCAACACCCTGGAAGCTAATAGATGTTGGATTTCCCTGAGCATCAAGCGTCATTTCACTCACATTTCCCAGCGCATCAGTGGCCGAAGTTGGATTGCCGAAGCGATCGTACGTATAAGTCGTGGTATTACCCAGAGAATCGGTGAAAGTTATCAGATTCCCATCTTTGTCGTAGGTATAATAGGTCGTGTTGCCTAGCGGATCTGTCTCGCTCAACAGGTTGCCTTGAGTATCGTACGTGAATGAAACTGTATTACCCAAGGCATCAGTTTCGCTCAACAGGTTGTTATTCTCATCATAGCTAAACCGAGTAATCCCACCCAGGGCATCTTGCAGTTGTACCGTATTGCCCCGTTCGTCGTATTCAAAAATTGTGGTGTTCCCCAATGGGTCGGTAATGACTTCAATTTGATTGTCTGGATCGTAGCTGAACCCGATCGCTTGACCCGAAGCATCCTGGAAGCTTGCCAGCCGACCTTCGCTATCGTACTCAGTGCGTATCCCAGAGCGACCCAGCGGATCGATAATTTCATTCAGATAGTGAGGGCGATCGGGAACATCATAGACAAACTCGGTGGTATTGCCTTCCCGATCGGTCACTGCCACCAGATCGCCCTGGTCATCATAGGCATACTCAATCCGGTTACCTTCTGGATCGATGAGGGCCACAATCCGGTCTTGGGCATCCCGCTCAAAGGTGATATTGCGACCCGTATCGCTGAAAATGCCACCATCGCTAAAGGTCAATTGATTCCCATTCGCATCCGTCGCGGCCAGCAGATCCCCCGACTCGCCATCAATTTCATACTCGACCCCCTGCTCCGTTGTCAGGGTATAGGTACCACCAAAGAACGACACTGCCGGATTGTAAGCATAGCCGCTAACGCTATAGAATTCGCCTGTATGCCGATTGCGGATCAGCTTTTCGTCCTGCACCGACAGCGTCAGTTCCGAACCATCCTCGGCCACAAACTTAGGATTATATAAAATTAGCCCCGGAGGAACAAACGCTCCCGCATTCAGCAACTTCTGGATCGCCGGGTCGATTTCCGGCTCAAACGTAAAACTGGTGCGCTCGCCACCTGGCGGAGTCACAAACACCTTCGTCCCTTCCTGAAATGCCTTTGAAGGAATACCTAATATTTCATACTGCTCGTCTGGTCCAAGGCTGGTGCGCAGATCTGTATCGCGGAACTCCAACCGCCAGCCGTAGCCAAAGTTATCCTGATGCGCGACACTGAGACTGTCGTATGTGCGGGTCACTGAAATCGGAATCCCCGATACTGGCACATTTAAATCGGTAAACGAGACCTGGAAATTACCCAGTTTCAACGCACCTTCGACATGAACAACTTCCTCGGCAATCGAGACGTTGCCACCCCCATCCCGTGCCGTCAACCGCAGCCGATAACTATCGCTGAGCAGCGTTGTCGGGTCAACCTTACCCAACACACCCGCCATCACCTCATCTGTACCTCGTGCGATCTCCACAAACGGGGCGCTACCATCCACTGGAGCCACCTCCAGAGTATAGAACTCCAGATTTTCATCCGTCACCGTGCCGAAGATATCTGTGAGAGCCGTAATCACCCCATCTTCAATGCGGCTAATATCCAGACTCACCTGCGGCCCCACCGTATCCGACGGATCCGGCACGAACACCGACGCGGTAGCCTCACCGCGATTGCCCGCCGCATCCGTTGCCACCGCCAGTGCCGTCAGCGTTCCCGCACTGGCCAATGTCACCGTCGCAATGCCATTGGCATCCAGCTGTACCGGCTCGCCGTCAACTACCAACTGCATATCTTCGACAGCCACATTGTCCGTCGCCAGCACCTGGAAAGACACCTCCGTGCCCAGATCTGCCTCAAACCCTTCGGAAGTGACAAACACATTGTTCACCTGCAGATTCACCAGCGGTGCCTCCGTATCTGCCGTCACGGCAATCTCAAAGGTCTGACTCGCCGTCGTTCCCTGAGCATCCACCACCTCAATCGTGACACTATGGTTACCCGCATCCGCCTGCGTGGGCGTCCAGCGCAAGCGACCGACCTCATCCAGGGTCATGCCCAAGTCTTGCGAAGCGGCATCCAAACGATAGGTCAGCGGCCCGCCATTGGGGTCAAACGCCCGCACATCATAGCGATAGAGCCGATCGGGAATCGCTGTTGCGGGTGGCGTCACCGCCGCATCGAAGACCGGCGGCTGATTGTCCTGCACCGTCAAGGTAAAGCCCTGGGCTGCCCCCAGTGCCCCATCAGTCGCACTCACCACAACTTGATGATTGCCCAGCACCGGTTCCGTCCAGGTGACCTCACCTGTATCTGCGTCAATAGTGATTCCTGCTGGAGCCGCAACCAATTCAAACGTCAAATCATCCCCATCTGGGTCTAGTGCTGTCACTGGATAGACATAGGGCTGGTTCGTATCTGCCAGGAATATTGGCGTTGAAGTAATACTGGGTGCATGGTTGAGAACTTCATCACCCACTTCCAGAGTAAAGAACTGGCGATTGCTGCCCCCCTGTCCATCTTCCACCAGCACTTCCACCGTCTGGCTGCCCGTGTGAGTCGGCGTCCACTCAATCAACCCAGTTTCCGCATCGATGGTCATTCCCTCTGGGCGCACGCCGAGACTGAAGCGCAGCAGATCGTTTTCTGGGTCTGTTGCTGTCACTGCATAGGCGTAGGGCTGGTTGACTGCCCCGCTCGTAATTGGCGTCGAGACAATGGCAGGGGGGGTATTGATGCCATTCACCTGCAGGGTAAACTCCTGTACCGCCGTTTGTCCCAAAGCATCGATCGCCTGAATGACAACCGTATGGTCGCCGATCTGATCGGCTGTCGGTTGCCAGCGCAACGCTCCCGTTTCTCCATCAACCGCCATCCCCGCTGGAGCCTGGAGAAGGCTCCAGAACAGCACATCCCCATCTGGATCGATGCCCGCCAACTGATATTGGTAAAGCCGATCTAGGTTGGTCAGAGTCTGGGGTACCGAAGTGATGCTGGGCGGACGGTTGGCAGTAACCTGACTGGATACCTTGAGCGCATAGCGTTGAGTATCGCGACCGCCTTGACCATCGCTGACTTCGACTTCAACCTCATGGTTGCCAATCTGACTAGCAGTCGGTGTCCAGACAACCAAGCCCTCATCATCAATCGTCATTCCCTCCGGTGCAGCCACCAGAGTAAAGCTGAGGGGGTCTCCATCTGGTTCCTCGACAGCCAGTTGATAGAGATAGCCATTGCCCAGTCGAATTTCCTGTCGTGGCGTGGAGGTAATGGTGGGTGCAGTATTGGGGAGAGGCTCAATGACAGATAGCACGAGCGTCTGGGTCGCCTCGCCACCGCGGCCATCTGAAACTTTAATGTTGACTTCCTGTTGTCCCAACTGTCCGACCAGCGGCGTCCAGAGCAATAGCCCTGTAATCGGGTCGATGGTGATGCCATTAGGTACATCCGGTAACAGCTCGTAGGTCAACGGATCGCCATCGGCATCCAGGGCCGCAGCCTGATACTGGAAGGGCTTACCGACCTGGGGTGAAACATCGTTGGGGGGCGTTGAAGTAAAAGTTGGAGCGGTGTTGGGTGGCACGACCTCGACTTCAAATGTTTGCAACTCCTGACCGCCTTGACCATCCTGTACGCGAGCGATGACAGTATAGCTACCCACCTGCTCGGCCCGAGGCACCCAGACTAAGTCCCCAGTTTCAGCATCAATGACCATTCCCTCTGGTGCCAGGGGCAGGTCATAAGTCAGGGGATCGGGATCGGGATCTACAGCCAGCGCCTGATAATGGAGCACTTCTCCTGGAACAAGGGCATCGCTGGGGGGCGTACTGATAAAGGCTGGGTCATGGTTGACGGTCTCAATGGCATGGTTACCAAACAGTCGAGCCGGAACCTCAGCAACATCCACCGTAATGGTGTCAATATAGGATCCATTCGGTGGTGCTGTTTCTTCAAACCCTGGGGGAATCACCTGGCGCAGCGTATACGTACCCGGCAACAGGTTGTCAAACCGGAATTGGAAGAAGTTCTCGCCCAACAATGAGTTCTGATCGTCGGGCTGGGTTTGCTGTTGCGGTTCTCCTGCATCAAGCTGTCCGTTTTCGTTTAAATCCAGATAAACCGTAACATTTTCCATCAACGGTTCTGTGGTATAGCGCTCGTCCCAGCCAGTGAAGATGTTAAAGGTTTCGTTTGGATCTTCAATCATGACGGCATCGGGATCGAGAATCTGCATGGTTTGCAGCAGGGAACCCGCACCAATGGAGAACGCTGCTACATTGATTTTGGGATGGTTGTGTAACTCCTCAACCCCCTCACGCGGCACAGAGATGAAGCCATCGGACATGAAGATGACGTTGAGGGTGCGTTCATCGGGCAAACTATCCGCCAGATTGAGGGCAGTGGTCACTTCCGTCCCGGTGATAGCTGAGATGCCCCCTCCGATTGCAGCGTTTTGGAGGGCTTCGCGAACATTCAAGATGCCATCGTTATCGCTGTCTGCAGTGGCAGTGGCAAAAGGCTGGTGACCTGGGGTATGGGGGTCCATATCTAAGAAGCGACCATCCTCGAATGCCTTGATAGCGATTTTGCTATCTGTACCGCGACTTTGCTGGCTGATTTGCTCAATCATGGCAACAATCGCAGCCATTTGCAGGTCTGCACTCGTGACCTGACTATCGTCAAAATTCTCTAAAGTCAGATTGGGGTCGGTCCAGTCAAGGGTACGTCGCCCCATACTGCCAGAGGTATCAATCACAAAATAGAAATCGGGGTCGTCGCCAACAATCAGGTTGTTATCCCGATAGCCGTTATTGTTGAGGTCTTCAAACACGGCTCCCTGAATGGTTCCCAGGACATCATGAATCTCAACACTGAAGCTCTGACGATCGGAACCGCCACGCCCATCAGAAACATCGACTGTGAAGTCGTAGCTTTCACCTACAGCAACATCTTCAGGGAACCACAGCAACTCGCCGCTATCGGCATCAATTAGGGCACCCAGGGGTGCATCTACCAAACGATAAGTCAGGGAATCGCCATCCGCGTCAAGGCTGTCCAGCTGATAGCGATAGGCCGTTTGATTGAGTCCGTATCGCGTATTCGGATTGCTGGTAATGACAGGGCTAGTATTATCTGGATCGGGCCACAAGCGAATCTTGTAGTCCTGGATGTCGGTGCCACCCTGCCCGTCACTGACCTCAATTTGCACAGGGAACAGGCCCAGACTGTCGTCATCGTTGCTTGCAGTTTCACCAGTGCCTGGAGTAATGACGAAGTTCGGATCGTCACTCTGGCGGAAGACTCGGAATTCGTAGTCGAGGGGAGTAGCTGACGAGTTGCCTTCGATCGAGAGAGTGTAATCGCCATCGGCAGGCAATTTCACCTCGAAGTCAGACCCGAGTCGGGTAGAATGCAATTGTTCGCCATCCGGTCCATAGAGTTTCCAAGAATGCCTGAAGCTGCCCTGAAGCGAATCGAAGAAAAGGGTGTCGTCAGCAGTGCCGGTGAATTTGTAGAGTTCGCTTTGTTGACCAGAGGGGAGATGACCGGCAACGGGTAGGTTGAACGGTATGGGTTGTCCAGCATCGAAGTTGAACAGTTGGAAGGCATAATCCCGGTCGGTGGTTTGCTCACCTTTAATGACCAGATGATAGAGACCATCCTGGTTCAAGGTCAGGGGACCAACATCTGAACTGCGATAGTTGGATGTAGAGAAAACGGGATCGCCTGTGGGGGCATAGAGGATGGCAGTCACGTTGCTACCTTCTATGCCGTTGAACAGGAGTTTCTGGCCAGTTTTGCCTTCAAAACTATAGAGTTCTGCTTCTAATCCTGGACTGAGTGTGCCTGTGGTGACGATGCCGGGTTCTAGTCGATTGAACTGCTCAGAGGTGGAGTCAGGGGGGACCTCAATCAGTTGCAGGGCATAGTTACCAGCGGTGCTGGGATGGAAACCATAGATTTGTAAGGTGTAGTCGCCGCTTTGTTCTAACAGTAACGGGGCGCTGTCGAGGCGAGAATCCAAGTTAGTGAAGGCTAGGCTGCCATCCGGATTAACGAGATTGAAGCGAATTTGAGCGTTACTATTGTTGAGGCTATCAAGCAAGATTTGAGTGCCAGCAGTGGCACTGAAGGGATGCTCGATGATGTCTCCAGCAGTGAGGGTGCCACTGATAGTGGTGTTGAGACCAGTGTGGAGAACAGGAGCGGGAGTCTGGTCGTTGACCTGGAAGCGATAGTCGAGTGGGGTGGTGGCAGTACCCACGATGGCAAGAGTATAAACTCCACTCGCAGGTAAGGTAACGTCAAAATCCGGATCGTTCTGCTGGGGAGCAGCGATAACCGTATCACCAGGGCCATAGAGGACCCAGTTTGCCCCATGCCATTGTTCAGCCTCCAGGTCAAAACTCAGCACCTGTCCTGGTTCGCCAGCGATCTGATAGAGTACCGTCGCATGACCCGGATCGAGGGTGTCCTCCGCGATCGCATCCAATTGTAGAGAGGGCACTGCAGCCAGGTCTGAGAGCCGGAACTGATAATCCCCGGTTGCTGTGTTGATGCCATCCAATACCAGGCGGTAGGAGCCTGACTCGGTCAAGGTAACGGGCGAGCCATTGTGGCTGGTGGGCCAATCTTCAATGAGTTTGCCGCTGGGACTATAGAGCTGCGCTCTCAAACTCGTATCCCCAACCAGTGCATCGAAGTACAACTGCTGCCCCACTGTGCCCGTAAAGAGATAAGTCTCCTGCTCGCCCGCTTCATCAATACGGCTCGCAACCGTCTCTCCTAAAATCAGTGGGGTTTCAGTCAAGACTGGCGTCACAACTTCCAATTGATAACCATCTTCATGCGAGCCATCTGCCACCAGCGTATAGCGACCCGTTTTAGGCAGCTCCAGCTCAAAGTCAGCATTCTGACTCTGGTGAACCAGCAGCTTGCCATCCGGGTCGTAGAGGAGATAGCTGTTAGCGAAAATACCCCCACTGCTGTCAACGTAAAGATATTGCCCTTCATTACTGGTGAAGGTATGGATTTGGGCCTCCTGCTGGCTAGTACCAAAGTTTCCAGAGATAGGGGTATCCAGCGGTAAAGCGTCAGCTGTAGCAGCCTCCAGGAAGCGGAAGCGATAGTTGCCCGTGGTATCGCCAGAGCCATCGACAACAATGCGGTAAGTCCCATCTGCAGGCAGTGTTACCAGATCGGTTGCACCACTATCCGCATGGGTCCCGTGGTCAAAGATTTCCTCACCATTGGGAGCCAGCAACTCCAATCGCAGGAGGCCGGAACCCGTGCTATCCAGACTGTCGAGCCATAGCTGCTGCCCAACGCTGCCCTCAAAGGTATAGATATCTTGTTCCCCAGCATCACCAATCTCACCACTGAGGATATCTCCCAATTGATGTGGGGTGGTAATAATCTCTGGTGTCACAACCTCAAGGCTATAGGCGTGATTGGGGTTGCTGTTACCAGATAAGATGAGCGTGTAGTTCCCGGTGTCGGAGAGTAGGTCTTCGCTCCCCTCATAGTCGCGGTCGAAGCGCTGAGACAATAGCAGTTGCCCGTGCTCGTCGTAGAGCGCATAATTGTTGAAGGCAGACCCGGTGCTGCGGTCGAAGTAGAGACGCTGAGCGGCAGGGGCGCTGAAGCGATAGATATGCATTTCGCGAGCGGAGGGGCCAAAATTGCCATTGAGGCTTGCATCCAGACTAATGGGAGTGGCATCAGCAGCCAGATCAAGCAGGCGGAAGCGATAGTCATCTACTACATCACCCACCCCATCGATCTCCAGGGTGTAGGTACCGGCTTCCAGCAGGGTAAAGGGCGTACGGTCGTTGCTCAACGAGTGTTGTTGCCAAACGATATTGCCACTGGGAGCAACCAACTTCGCATTGATATTGTCTGCACGCAATAAGCTGTCAAACACCAGTTGCTGACCTGGGCTACCGGCGAAGGTAAAGGTATCCCTTTCCCCAGCTTCGCTGAGGTTGCTGCTGAGGGTGTCCCCAATTGTGTAAGGGACGGGAGGCAACCAATCTGGAGTCACCAGTTCCAGGGCATAGTTCGGGTCCAGTTCTCCACCACCGCCGACCACCAGCGTGTACTCCCCATCGATGGGCAGAATGGTCTCATCATCAAACTTCAGATTCTTTGGTAAAACGAATGGCTCTCCATCTGGGCCGTAGAGGGCATAGTAATTGCTGATGCCGAAACGCGCACCCGCTCCGACGGTGCGGTCGAAAAAGAGTGGTTGCTCTGCCGTGCCATCGAAGCGGTAGAGGTGAGCCTCGCGCAGAGAAGAACCGAAGTCATCAGCAATCTCGCTATCCAGGTTAATGGGAGTGGCCTCGTCTAAATCCAACAGGCGGAAGCTGTAGGACGATGTTAGATCTTGGCTACCATCAACCACCAACCGATAAGTACCTGTTTCATTCAAGATAGTGGGAGCGCGATCAATATGCGTTCTTTGACCATGCCAGAGTTGCACACCGCTGGGACTGTACAAGGTGATACCTAAAGCATCTCCAGTCAGACTATCGAAGAATAGATGCTGATTTTCGTTGCCCTCGAAGGTATAGGTCGTCTGCTCGCCTGTTTCTGAGATCGCACCTGTAATGGTCTCCCCAATCACGAGCGGAATTTCGCTCGGCTCAGGGGTGACGATCTGCATCTCATAACTGTTGTTCGCCTTCCCTGTGCCAATCAGAGCCAGCGTATATTCCCCATCAGCGGGCAGGGCTGCGATCTCAAAATCGCCTGATATGGGGAAAGAGAACAAACGCTGACCATCCGGTCCATAAACTTGATATATATTGTCACGGTCGCCTGAGCCGTTGAAGTAAAGGCGCTGGTCTTTATCGCCGTTGAAGCGATAGAGCTGGGTTTCCCGCCGACTCGTGCCAAAATTACCTGAGATATCGCTGTCCAGGCTCAGGACGTTGGCAGTCGCTGCATCCAGCAAGCGGAAGCTGGCTGTTGTGGCGGCAGTATTGTCAGATTGCAGCGCCAGATAGTAGTCGCCATCCGCTTCCAGGGTCAACAATTCGATATTATTGCGCAGGTCATTGAGGGTGGCCAGTATACGACCGCTCTCGTTAAATACTGTTGCGGTCACGTTGGGATTGCTGGTATTTAACCCATCCAACCAAAGTTGCTGGCCAGCGCTGCCGTTGAATTGCAAGACTTTTGTTGCCTTGCCAGCCAGCGCTACATCTACTTGACGATCTAGTGTCAGATTAGGGGCAGCCTGCAAATCGACCAGCTGGAACTGATAGTTGCCAGTGCTGCTGCTGGGCTGTCCGTAAACTTCCAGACTGTAGGAACCGGTCTGGGTAATCTGATAAGGGCCAGCATCGTTACGATTGTCGAGGTTGCTAAAGACGAGGGTGCCATCAGGATTGAACAGTCTGACCCGTTGGGTTGAACGATTTCCCTGACCGTCAAAGAGAATCAAGCTGCCTGCATTGGCATCAATGGGATAGACATCGATTTCACCGCCAGTCGCAATCGTGTCGCTGTAAAGGGTGTCCAGTCCAGCGGTTGTTACGGCAGAGGCAGAAATGTCGTTGACCTGGATATCATAACCAACGACCTCATCTGAAGGGTTGCGTAAGGCGAGGATGTAGCGACCATCTACTGGTAGCACCTGGGTAAAGTCATTGCTCAAGGAGACGGAGGTAACGACTTTATTGCCTTCTGGTAATGTGGTGGGCGCATACAAAATCCAGTCTGCTTCAGGAGCAGCACTCAAGCTCTCAAAGTCTAGTTGCTGACCCCTGCTGCCATCAAGTTGATAAAAAATGATTTCTCCTGCGTCTAGATCGCCGCTTAAGCGGGTTCCCAGAGACAGCTCAGGTGCGGTGTCGGTGAGGATAAAATCATAGGTACCTGTAGTATCCTCCCTGCCATTCACAATCAGCTCATACTCACCGGCTTCTGTCAATACTAGTGGAGGACTGTCACTGCCAGTATGGCCGCTCAACACTCGATTGCCGCTGGGATTGTAGATCTCAATGATGGTGTTATTGTCACCGGCGCGGGGGACAAAGTAGAGAGTTTGACCCACAACGCCATTAAAAATGTAGCGATCTTGCTCTCCTAGTTTATCAATCTCACCCTGGATCGAACTATTAAGGTTTAGAGACGTAGTTGAGGTGGTGGTTGGTACCCATTGGATATCATAGGGAACTGGGCTGTCCTCTTCTCCTTGTAGCAGCAAATAATAGGTGCCGGTTGCAGGCAAGACTGTTTCAAAATCTAGATTGAGTCTGGTATCTTCTAGTTTCTGATTTCCAGGACCATAGAGCCGCCAGTGATTAGCATTGGAGCTATCTGCCTGGTTGTCAAAATAAACGCGATCGCCTTCATTACCGCTCAATTGATAGACCTGGATCGAGCGGCCTGGATCGAGTGTATCCTGAATAGAGGTTTCCGGTTGCAAATTGGGGGCTGTATCCAAATCGAGGAGTTGGAAACCATAACTATCAGTAGTCTCCCCAGACCCGTCAATAATCAGCTGATAGGTGCCATCTTCTTGCAGAATGAAGGGATTGCGACTTCTGTCATCATGCAGCCGAACTCTGTTGAAGACCTGATGACCGCTTGGACTCACCAGTGTCGCTTCAACCAACGGCTTATTTTGCAACGTGTCCAGAAATAAGCGTTGTCCTTGACTGCCCGTAAAGGTATAGATATCCTGCTCGCCTTTTTCGAAGATCTCGCTTTCAACAATCTGGCCAATATCTAAGGGCTTAACGACCTCATCAGGGGTAATGACCTCAAAGGAATAGTCAACAGGGGAGGGGCCATTGTGTCCTTGAATCGCCAAGGTGTAAGTCTCGCTATCGTTAAGGACAACCTCTAGATCGCTGTTGAGAGAACCTCCAGTGACTCTTTGGTTGCGCGAGTCGTAGAGAGTCCAGTTTGCTCCTGCGCTGTCTCCAGGAACATCCAGATAGAGGCGTTGGCCTTCGTTGCCTGCGAATTGATACAGGTGGGTTTCTTGACCTGAATCAAGGGTACTGCTATAAGGGGTATCGGTAACAATGGGACTGGCCAAATCCAAATCTAGCAAGCTGTAGCTGTAGCTGCCAGTTTGTTCGCCAGAAGCATCAAGCCTGACCTGATAGGTGCCGCTCTCATCCAGAATGATGGGATGGGGGTCGAAGGGCGACTGCAAATTGTGGTTGAAGACCGTTCTACCACTAGGACTGATGATGCTGGCGGAATGGGCCCAAATAGCAGTTCCATTCTGGAACAGGCGGTCGAAATACAACCGTTGTCCGGGGTGACCAGTAAAGGTGTAAATATCTTCTTCCCCTTTCTCGCTAATCTCGGTGGAAATTACATTGGGGTTAGTATTGTTGCCTAAATTTAGAGGAGTTGTAATTTCCTCTGGAGTAATAATCTCAAAGGCATAATCAGCGGTAACCTCGAATCTAGATTTCCCTCGTAAGGCGAGCATATATTCACCATCTGTCGGCAAATAGATCTCCATATCGTTGAAACCATGATCGAGAGCAACGACTTGATTAGTGGCATCGTAGAGTACCCAATCCAAGCTATTAGTGTTGCTGATCTTGTCAAAGAATAGTTTCTGCCCAGCATTGCCGGTGAATCGATAGATATCATCCTCAGAACCTGGGCTGAGAGACCCTTCGATAACTGTATCAAGAGGGGCAATGGGCACTAGCCCCAGGTCAATGGCGCTGAAACCATAGGTACCAGTATGGTCGCCGTTAGCATCCACAATGATGCGATAGGTGCCGGTTTCGCCGAGATTGAGAATTTGGTTGGTCGCCAGATTGGTCGCCAGGAGTTGCTCGCCGCTGGGACTGTACACCTCAAAGTTCCAATCCCCAGCGCTGCCGCTGAATTGCAGCGGGTCGAAGTAAATTCGCTGTCCGGCAACGCCGCTAAAGCTGAACTCTCCATTGTCGCCTGGGATGCTGGCTCGACCTAATACTGTATCTCCCAGGTTGAGTACGGGAGGAGGTGTCCATTCGACCTCGCCGCTATCGGGATGAAGGGTCATCCCGTCTGGGCCTAGAATCAAACTGTAAGCGAGCTCGTCCTGGTCGGGGTCGATGGCATCGGCGTCGTATTGGTAGAGCTGGTTGATGAAGGCATCTACTTCAGGGGTGGAGGTGAAAATTGGCGGACGGTTGGGTGGCTCTTCAATGACGGCCAGGGTGAAGGTTTGCAATGCGGTGCCGCCGCGCCCGTCGCTCGCTTGCACAACCACCGCGTGGTTGGCAATGTCATCTGGGGTCGTTTCCCATGTGATTAAGCCCGTCTCTGGGTCAATGGTCAGGCCGCTGGGAGCGACTAGCAATTCATAGCTCAGAACATCCCCATTCGGGTCAATGGCATTGGCGTCATATTGATAGGGTAACCCGGCAATGACTTCCAGGGATGGGG